>Ga0214472_10000778_pt1 | contig 38325 bp, 30 predicted proteins | sample RVTome_6_FD_207662 | JGI IMG/M metagenome (GOLD analysis project Ga0214472, IMG submission 207662) | Soil microbial communities from uranium-contaminated site in the Upper Colorado River Basin, Wyoming, United States - RVT140D175 | ecosystem: Environmental > Terrestrial > Soil > Contaminated >...
CGCAAGGGTGCCGTCGCGAGTCCAGTCCGTGAGGCCGAACACCCGCTGTCCCACCGACAGCCCCCTCGTGCCATAGCCGAGAGCGCTGACCACTCCGGCCAGCTCGTGCCCGGGAATCGACGGCGTCCGGTCACGGCCGAGGCGATCGGTCCAGGTCGAGGGCCACGTGAGCTCACCCGAGGTGAATCCCGACGCATGAACCTGAACGACCACGTCGTTCAGCGCTGCCTGCGGCTCGGGCCGCTCCACCAGCTTCATCCCGGCCGTTCCCGCAGCCTGGCCCGTCACAACGATCGCCTTCATGATAATTTTCTCCTCATCCATTTGTCTCTTTAGTGGAAATGTTGCAGCGTGGGAAAGCCCGTTCGACATCTCATGCCAGGGGCCATGGGTAGCTTGAGGTCTCGTCCTCCGTCAGAATCCCCAGGAACCGCCTTTGGCGTTCGCTTTGCATTCCTCTGTTTTATCAACAGCGATGCCGTCACCCACGAGTGTGCATGCGGCCCACCTCCCAAAAAACGACTCGCCCGACAAATGCGTCTTCGTTGGTTGAACGGTGATGGCCTCCAAAAAGGCAATCAGATCGGCACGGTCTTGGGCGTTGTCTACGCGGTAACCCATCTTCTGGCCAGGTATTGTTTGCTCGGGATTGGCAAGCCACCGCTCTAGGTTGTGTTCTGTCCAAATGAGTTGCGACTGCCTGAGCGCAGAGCTGTATTCATAGCCCGGCACCGATCCGGCGCGACGCCCGAAGACCCCTCGATGCGCGGGCCCGACGCGGTGGCTATCGATCGAGTGGCAGCCTATGCAACGGGAGGTATAAAGCTCCTCGCCGCGCGCAGCGTCACCCGTATCCGACGCCTGTAGAGCCGGGCTCAGCAGCCCAAGGGCCAAAGCGAGCGGTGCGATGCATCCGACGTTCATCATGCGCTCAGCTCAATCATGTTCGGGCTGGAGCGGCGTGAGCCGATCCAGCCCAGAAACGCATCACGCCCCAAAGCCCAGTGCGGGAGCGAAGGGGCGTCCCAAAGAGAGGTTCAACACTGCAAAGTGACTGGCTTCGTCTGCCGCCAAGCGCGCAGCCACCTTCGCCAGAGCCGAATCCGAGAAGGACGGGATCACGCCGAGGTAGGCGTTGGTGGCGCCGAGCTCGAGACGTGCGGCCAGATCGAGCACGTCGGTCTGATGTTCAAGCTGATCGACGTTGAGCGCCTCGGCATACTCAGCCTCTGCCTTCGTGGTGACCGGCTCGCCGCCAAGTTGACGGATCGCGGCGATCAACGCGTCGTTATGGCGTTTGTGGTCGTCCTGGAACTTGGCCGCGACCTTCGCGGTCGCCTCGTCCAGTAAGCCGCTCTTGAGGGCGATGGCATAAGCAGCGATCCCCTCGTACTCGAGGCCGACGGCGACATTCAGGATAGCGATGTCGCTTTCAGAGGCGGTGTTGGCGTGCGCGATGCGACCACCGCCAAGCAAGGCGATTGTACCGGCAGAAAGAACGGAGGATGTCGCGGCTATCAGCGCGCGGCGTCGAGAAAAGACAGAAGACTTTATATGGGATGACATGGTGATACTCCTCGATCGAGCATTGAGGTTCATGCGGCAAGCTGGGGCTTGACGACCGGAAAATCGATCTCGGTGCGGGCGAGGTTGTTGACGTAGTTGGTCAGCGTGGTCGCCGCGACGTTGACGGCGATTTCAAGCAGATCGCTCTCGCTGAGGCCCGCTGCCCGGAAATCATCGAGCGCGGCGAGCGCAATGTGGCCTCGCTCTTCGATCAGCGCCTTCGTTAGCTGAGCAATCGCGGCCGCGCGGCCATCGGAGCCGTTCCCAGCTCGCGCGAGCTCCGTCTCCTTGACGCTCAGACCCGCGTTCTTCCCGAGCAGCGTGTGGGCACTCAGACAGTACTGGCAGCGGTTCGCCTGTGAGGTGGCGAGGGCGACGATCTCTCGTTCCTTCGCGTTCAACCCGCCACCGGAGATCGCCGCATTGATCGCGAGTAGGGCATCGAGGGCTGCGGGGGCTTTGGCGAGCGTGGCGTAGAGGTTGGGCACCATACCCAAGCGTGCTTTGACAGCATCGAGCGTTGCCGCGGTCTTCGAATCCGCCGCGGTGGCGTCTAGTGCAGCGATGTAGGTCATGGCCTCTCCCGTGTCTCACTTTGGATGTAAGGATGAGACGAGAGATTAGGGCTTGTGCCTTGACGATTGTTAAACAAGAATGCGAAATCGTTTGCGGATCGTACGAGATGGACACCGACGTTCTGTCCCCGCTGCTGAGGTACTTCAACGCGCGAGCGAGGGCGTTCTTCACGGGGAACCTGTGCGCACGGGCGAGCTTCCCCGACGAGAACGGGCTCGGATATCTGCATCTCTTTCGAGGGGGAAGGGCAGATCTGCACGACAAGGGGGCGGTAGTACCTCTACGCGAGCCAATGCTCGTCTTCTATGCCCGCCCACGGACTCACTGGTTCGAGCCGGATCCGGAGACGGGCGCCGATCTTGCCTGCGCCATAGTCTCGTTCGAGCACAAGGCCTTCAATCCGATCGCGCTCGCGCTCCCACCGCGCTTCCTATGCGATTTGAGCGAGCTGAGCAGCATGGAACCACTCTTGAGCGTGCTGTTCGCCGAGGCGTTCTCTGAGCGCCCGGGCCGGCAGGAAGTGCTCGATCGCCTTTTCGAGGTGGTCTTGATTGAGCTTCTGCGCATCACGGTCGCGCGTGGCGACACAGGGACGGGGTTCCTACGAGCGCTGGGTCATCCTCAATTGAGTAGAGCGCTTACGGCGATGCACGCCGATCCGGCGCACGCATGGACGCTCGATGCAATGGCTGAAGTCGCCGCCATGTCGCGAAGCAGCTTCGCCTCAGCTTTCAGGCGGGAGGTTGGAGAGACGCCGGGAGGCTACCTGACGCGGTGGCGGATATCGGTCGCGCAGGCGCTGATCCGGAGGGGCGTGCCGCTAAAGTTAGTGGCTGAACAAGTTGGTTATGCGAGCCAGGCGGGGTTCTTGCGGGCATTCAAGGTCGTGGTCGGAGTTCCTCCGACGGCCTGGCACCGTGATGTTGAAAGCCATGGTGACCCCCGACGCTAAATCCCGCCCCCACGGTTCGGAAGCGGTCCCTGTTTCTTCCCTGTTTTTCCCTGTTACTCTGTCGCCCCGAACGCAGCCGGGCAACCGTAACAGGCTGATTGTACAAATCAAAACGGACCACCGAAGCCTGGAAGCGATCCCAAACTCGCGGAATTTCCCTGTATTTTTCGCTGTTAAGAGGGAAATTTCAGAGACGAGTTCGCGGTAGACTCCCTGCACCGCCATCTGACCGTTCCGAGTCGTTCACTCGCGTTCCCGCCCTCCCAAGACTCGAAATTGCCTCAAGAGCTCATTTCCTGAACATAATGAGTAGGGCTGGTCATCGCCGCGCCGTAGAATCTACACCTCAGCTTACCGATTGAAACGAGATCGGCGAGGCTGGCGACCGCGTCCGGCCATGGCGGGAACTATCTCGGCGGGCGGAACGGCGGAGCTCTGTGTCGCGCATATCGCGGCAAGAAAATATCATGGCCTGGCGGTGCCGAATCCCTTGCACATTCTAATGATTGCTCCACAACCGTTCTACGAGGATCGCGGCACACCGATCGTTTTGCGACGCGTCCTACAGGCGATCAGCCAATGCGGTTATCGAGTAGATCTAATCACTTTCTCGCCCGGTGCCGCCGTATCCATTGATGGACTGCGGATCTTCAGGGTCGGCAAGTTCCTCCGAATCAAGAACATTCCGATCGGTTTTTCGATCAAGAAACTGCTTCTGGACATGTTTCTGCTGCCCGCCATACTTCGCCGGCTCCGGCAGCAAAATTACGACTGCATTCATGCTGTCGAAGAGGCCGCATTCCTCGCGTTGCTAGCTGCGAGCGTGCACAAGATACCGCTGCTCTATGACATGCAATCGAGTTTGCCGGAGCACCTGAAGGACTGTAAGTTCTTCTCATTCGGTCCCATCCAATCGTTATTGCGCTTGCTCGAGAAATTCCTGATCCAGCGCGTAGACCTCATCGCTTGCAGCACGGGGCTGAAGGAGCACGTGCAGCGCATTGCCCCTAAAAAACCGGTAAGCGAATGGCTCTATCCGACGGTGGACGTCATGCTACCGGGCGTCGCCTCCGGTGGGCCCCTGCTGGATCTGAACATCCCGACTGGCGGCTACGTCATCCTCTACACCGGAAATTTTGCGGCCTATCAAGGCGTCGACCGCCTAGTAAAGGCGATACCCCTCGTGCTCGAGGAAATTCCAAAGGCCATCTTCGTATTCGTCGGTTCGAAAACCGGAGAAGACCTCCCCGGACTGGACACATGCCGACAATCGGAGTTCGCGGTACGAGTTGTACCGAGACTGCCGCAAGAGCAAATGGCTGGATTCTTGAGTTTGGCGAACGTGGTTGTCTCACCGCGCCTACCCATAGGAAATCTACCGCTGAAGGTGTTCGATTACATGGCTTCGGGGAAGCCCATCGTCGCGACGGATTCAAAAGCTCACCGAACCGTTCTGCATGACGACTCGGCGGTGCTGGTGGAGCACAAGCCCGAAGCTTTTGCCGCCGCTATCGTAAAGTTGTATAAGAATCCGGCTTTGGCCGAGAGACTCGCCAGAACGGCGCATCAGTTTGCGCTGGAAGATCTGGGCTGGGACACTTTCATCGGTCAAGTCAGGAAGCTCTATACGGAAGTCCGAAACGCGGCTCGCCCTGCACGATGAGGCCCGAAGCATTTGCCCGGTGCGTCTCCATCATCATACCGGCGCACAACGAGGCTTCCATCATCGCGCGTACTGTTCGCTCGGTCATCGCGCAACCGCACTTGAATTTCGAGCTCGAGGTGATCGTGGTCGATGACGGCTCTACCGATGAGACGACTGCGGTTGCTCGGGCGGCCGGCGCAGGCGTCATCGAGATGGGCAGCGCCGGCGGCAAGCCCGCCGCCGCGCGCAATCGCGGCGCCAAAGCCGCGAAGGGCGACCCGCTGATATTCCTGGACGCCGACTGTGAGGTTGCCGATGGCTGGCTCGCCGCGTTTCTCGACGCGCACAAAGCCGGTGAGACCATCGTATGCGGATCGCTGGATTTACCCGCGGGCCTGAGGATTACTGCGCAGTGCGACTACTATTGCGGATGGTACATGGCGCACTCCGGTCGTTCGGCCGGTCATGTGCCGCATGCGCCGGCCCCGAACTTGAGCGTGCGCCGAGACGCTTTCTTCGCCACATCGGGCTTCGAGGAGCTTCCATACTCGATCGCGAGTGAGGAGCGAGGCTGGCAAGCCGCGTTGCGCAACAGCGGTCATCGCATCTATTTCTCACCACGCGCAAGGGCCTATCACCACAACCGCCCGGGCCTATCGAACCTACTACGTCGCAACTATCGCTGGGGCTACGCCGCACTAAAGAGCAAGAACGAAACCGGCACCGCGAGGTTGGCATGGATCTATCGCTATCCGCGTCTGCTCATCGTCGCGAGCTTGCCGCTTGCGCTGGTGCACACGCTTTACATCGAGTCATGCTGGGTGCGGGCCGGCGTGTACCGCCCGCTGTTGATGCTGCCTCTCGTTTTGCTTTCGCGCCTTGCCTATGCATGGGGAATGATGGCGGGCGGGGTTCATTGGTTACGCACCCGCGGCGACGTTGCTCGAGAATCCGGTGGCAGCGACGGGGAAGCTGGTCGATGACCGGCGAGATCGAGCGTGCTCCCGCGGAGATCTGCGCGGTCATCTGCACGCACGACAGAACGGAGCTGCTTTGCCGCGCCCTCGATTCGCTCGCCGAGCAGTCCTTGCGCCCGGCCGAGATCCTGGTCATCGACAACGCACCGAGCGACTCGAGCACGAGGCACCTGATGCTCGAGCGCTTTCCTGACGTGGGGTATGTCTGTGAGCCGAAGCCTGGCCTCAATTTCGCGCGCAATCGAGCGCTTCGGGAAACGCAACGAGAGATCGTCGCGTACATGGACGACGACGCCGTCGCGGATCCAGACTGGATCCTGCGGACCGCGGAGGTTTTTGCCGAAAGCCCCAGAATTGCAATATGCACCGGTCGAGTACGGGCCTACCGTCTGGAAACCGAGGCTCAACGGCTGTTCGAAGCGCAAGGCGGCTTTGACCGTGGGACGCAGCGGATCCATATGCCGCGCGATGCCGGACACCGGCTGATGCAGGGCCTCAGGGCTCCGCTGATCGCCTGGTCGATCGCGATCGGCGTCGGTGCTTGCCTCGCGGTCCGGCGAAGTTCGCTAAGGACGATTGGCAATTTCGACATCGCGCTGGATCTCGGTGCCGCATTGCCCGGCGGTGGCGACGTTGACGTCATCTGGCGATCGCTCGATGCCGGCTTTGAAGTGGTCTACGAGCCTCGGGCGGTTGTCCTGCACGAGCACCGCAGGGAATTGGATGAAGTGTATGCGCAGATATTCGGGCACCGCCGTGCAGAGATCGCGTTCTTGACCAAATCGTTTCGCGCAGCTCGAGGCCACCGACGCTTCGTCATTCTCGCGTTTCTGTCGTGGCGTCTGCTCAAGCCGGGCTTGCGTTTGCTGCGACGGCTGGCGTTTCGCGACGAGCCGCTCCCGGCCACCGCCCTCTGGCGGCTATGGGGCGCGAGTTGGCGCGGGCTGGCGAGCTACGCTCAGGCGTCACGACTGGCCGCGGAGCGCTCCGTGAGGACATGAAACCAGTTTCAATCGTCATACCCGCTCGCAACGCTGCCGAAACCCTGGAGGTAACCTTGCGCTCGGTGAGCGATCAGGCCTTCACGGATTGGGAGGTGATCGTTATCGACGATGGATCGACCGACGCGACCGCTCAGGTCGTCGAGCGACAGGCCTTCCAGGATCCACGGTTCCGGCTCGTTCAACAGCGCGGAGCAGGCGCCGGCCTCGCTCGCAACAAGGGCATAGAGCTCGCCAGGTTCGACAATCTGCTGTTTCTCGATGCCGACGACTTCATCTTTCCGGCGCATCTCACTCGCCTGAGCGAGCTATTGGCCGACGACCCGCAGCTGGATGCCGTCGTGTGCGGTTGGGCACACGTGACGCCTGCTGGAGAGCTGGTATTCGAGCAACGCGAGGGCGAGCAGGGAGATCTGTTCCGGGCCCACGCCCAGTACTGCTACTCCCTGATTCACACCTATCTCACGCGCCGCTCGGTCGTGGAACGAGCCGGCGGCTTCGATCCCGCCTTTGAAACCTGTGAGGACTGGGATCTTTTCCAGCGAATCGCGCGCGCTGGGGCGCGTTTCGGCCGTGTGTCCGAGGTGCTGGCGGGATACCGGATGCGCGCCGGTTCCGCGACCAGGAACGTGAAAAATCTACTGCGAGACGGGCTCGCGGTGATCAAGAACGGGCACGGGCCGGATGGGAGAGTCGGGCAACCCCACCCCGTCTATGCTGACGGCCTGCCGGCCCGCGAGTTTTCTTTGCATGCCTACGGTCATGCCTGCAACTGCGCAGGTTATCTGCTGGGCGCGGGACTCGGCGCAAATTCAACCCTGGATCCGCTGCCGGATCCACCGCCTGACGCGCTCACGCCCGTCGATGCGGCGAATGCGATTTTCGTTCACGCGATGATCGCGGCGGCCTGCCCGATGGCCGATTGGACGGCGGTCTGGCGACGAGCGCAACCACAGTTGCGGTCATTTCTGTCCGCACTGGAGAGTCGAATGAGTCAACCTGGGTTTGCGAGCAAGACCCGGCTGATCGGGAACTACTTGCTGCAGCGATCGATCGGCACTGCGCCTGTCGGGACGCTGACGGGCGCAACGCTCGTCGCCGCGAGTCGACTAACGGGCAAATTGCGCGCGACCGCGAAAGCCACGCGGAGGGCGGCCTTAGCGACGTTTAGGTCGACGCCTCTGCTCGAGCAGCCCGGTCTGCGCCTCAGACGCATGAAGGCGGCACGGCAACCGGCAGCTGAGAAAGATACGGAAACTCTTTTCGAGGCCCTGTTCAGAAGCGGGCCCGATCCCTGGGACTACGAGAACGCATACGAAACCACCAAGCTGAGACAAGCCTTGGATTTGTTGCCGGATCTGAGTTGCAAGCACGCGCTCGAGCTCGGATGCGCCGAAGGGCACGCGAGCCGACATATCGCCAGGCGCGTGAAGCATCTGCACGCTACGGACGTTTCGACTACCGCGCTAGAGCGCGCCGCTCGACGCTGCGAGGATTTGAGTAACGTCACGTTCGGGCGGCTGGATCTCATGACCGACCCAGTGCGTGGCCCATACGATCTCATCGTGTGCTCAGAAATATTGTATTACTGCCGGCATCTCCGGGTCTTGCGGCAGGTTGCACGCCGAATTGCGTCGGGGCTACGCAGCGGCGGATATTTGCTGATGACTCACGCAAATGTCCTCATCGACGATCCGGAAAACCTGGGATTCGATTGGGAGCATTCGTTCGGAGCCAAAGTCATCGGAGAAGTGTTCGCCCGCACACGGGGATTGACGATGCTGCGGGAGGCCCGCGCCCCGCTGTATCGAATTCATCTATTGCAGCGCAGCGGCGACGGGCATTGGCAACCCGCCGTCGAGAGACTCTCAATGGCGGAGCCTCTGCCCGCAGAGATCGTCGCCCAGGTACGGAACGGCGCGTCTTGGAACCTTCCGATACTGACGTACTCGCCGCTCGCCCGACACGACGTTTTCGAGCAAGCGGATTGCTTCGGGGAGCAGATGCGCGAGCTCTATGCGCAGGGCTACAGAACCCAGCCCTTGGAGACGTGGAAAAACGCGAGAGATTTCGGTGTGCCGATCGCTGGTAAGGCTCTACATATCGTCCTCGATCAGCCGGGCGAGGGGCTCGCTGCGAAGGCGCAAGCCCTCCTGGCGGAGCTGGCATTTACTACTACCTGTATCCTCACTGTGGATCCGCTGCGCGGCAGACTGGTCTTGCGGACGATGACCGAAAGCCCGGTACCGCTGCCGTGGCGGAAGCTACGCAGGTTGCAGGCGGCCGGCATGAGATTTGGCGTGCGCATCGACGACGGCATATGGAAACAGAACCGCTCGACCTTCGAGCTGGTCCGTTTGCTGACGCGAGCCCGAAATATCGCCTCCGCCGAGGGCGCGGCACCCGTAACGGTATTCCGCGCTCCGGGAAGCGTAGTCTGGACGCGCCGCTTGCAGTGGATTGCGGGTGTGTGCGGTTTTGAATTTGCGCTCTGCGCACGTTCGGGCGTTGCGACTCGATCCGACCGACTACTAGCGTTGCCGACCGTTGCGGCGTCGGTGTCGGGCTCACCGGGCGATTTGCTCGCGCGCCTGAACCAGCGCCCCGGAGGGGACATTGCATAGAGTCGTCGGTCAGCTGTTGCCGTTCTTCCGCTTCTACCCCTGGAGCCTCCCGCTCATATGCCTGCTCGGCCTGCTCGCGTCTCTGGTGGAGGGAATAGGCCTCGGTCTGTTCATCCCGTTCCTCGAAAATCTGGCGCAGGATGGCGGCACGGATTCCGGGGTCTGGGTGTTCGATGCTTTGGGCGCGCTGTTCTCCTCTGTTCCACAGGACAGGCGCCTGCTCGTCATCTGCTTGTGCATTTTTCTGAGCATCGTCGCCAAAGCCGTCCTGAGTTTTGCAAACAAGTGCCTGCTTCACTGGTTGGATGCTCAGATCATCCATCGCCTGCGATCGACTATCGTCGACCAGCTACTCACGGTGGACTATCCCTACCTGGAGAAGGCGCAGACGGGCGACCTCATCAACACGCTGGGCAACGAAACCTGGCGCAGCAGCGAAGCGCTTGCGGAATTCGTCACCTTCGTCACGAAAGCTTGCACCATCGGCGTGTATGGGCTGCTGCTGGTCATGATCTCATGGGAGTTGACGCTGCTGGTGCTGATCGCCATGGCCTTTATCTCCATGTTTTCGCGGTGGATCACCGGACGAGCCGAGGCGCTGAGTCGGGAAGCAACCAGCGCGAACCGGCAGGCCACCATCACGGAGGTGGAGGTGGTGGAAGGCATGAAGGCCATACGTACAAACAGCAATGAAGGGCCAGAGCGGCGGAGATTTGCCGCGGCGTCCAGCCGCGCCGCGGACGCGATGCGTCGTGTCGCGATGATTCGAGAATGGGTAACCCCGATCTACGAGGTGCTCGCCGCGGGGTTCCTGGTATTCATACTGTATACGAGCCTGGACAGCGGTCGGCCGTTGGCGGCCTTGCTCGTGTTCCTTTTCGTCTTGTATCGCCTGCAGCCTCTGGTCAGAGCGTTAGACGAGTCCCGCGTGCACATCATGTCGCTCGGCGGCGCCGTGGACGCCGTAACCGCCCTGATCAACGATACGCGCGTAGCTGCGGAGCACTCAGGAACGAAGTTGTTTGACGGATTGAAGAACGAGATTTGCTTCGATCGAGTCAGTTTTCGCTATAACGGCAACGAGCGGTCGGCTCTGAAAGACGTTTCCATGAGTCTGCCGGCCGGCCGGACCATCGCCCTCGTGGGTCACTCCGGAGCCGGCAAGACCACGCTCGTCAATCTCATCGCACGCCTCTACGACGTCGAGTCCGGCAACCTGACGGCGGATGACGTTCCGCTGCGGCAGCTCGATCTTGCATCCTGGCGGAAACACATGGCTTTTGTGAGCCAGGAAACGTATCTTTTCAATGCTTCGGTTCGCGATAACATCGCCTACGGTCGAATCGAGGCTAGCGACGCGGAGATCGTCGAGGCCGCGCGCGATGCCGAGGCCGATGGCTTCATCCGAGAGTTCCCCGAAGGCTATGAAACCTTCGTTGGCGAACGCGGTGTGCGATTGTCGGGCGGTCAGCGACAACGGCTTGCCCTAGCCCGAGCGATCGTCCGGAAACCGGACATACTCATCCTGGACGAGGCGACGAATGCGCTCGACAACATTTCCGAGCAAGCGATCCAAAAGGCGCTGCAACGCATTCGCGTCGGGCGCACCGTGATCATTATCGCCCACCGCCTTACAACCATTACGAATGCCCACCTCATCGTCGTGCTGGAGAAGGGCCGCGTCGTCGATCAGGGCACATATCGGGAGCTCATCGAGAGGCAGGGGGATTTCGCCAAGCTCTATCGTGCGGAGCTTCGGCAATGAGTCGTGCGCTCGTTTCCGTCGTCATTCCCTGTTTCAATCAGGCTCACTTTCTCGTGGATGCTGTCGAAAGTGCCCTGGCCCAAACTCACGCTCCAACGGAGCTCATCGTGGTGGACGACGGCTCGACCGACGACACGGCGAGCGTGGCCTCACGCTATCCGCAAGCGCGGTTGTTGCGCCAGCCGAATATGGGCCTGGCCGCCGCTCGCAACAGCGGGCTCGATGCAAGTCGGGGCGACTATCTCGCTTTCCTGGATGCCGACGATCGCTTCATGCCCGGCGCTCTCACGGCCGGATTGGATTGCCTGGCGCAGCATCCCGAATGTGCCTTCGCCTGGGGTCGGTACGCAATCCGTAATCAGCGGGGTGACGTCTGGGAGCCACCGAACTACCCGCGGGACCGCGGCGACGCGTTCGCGGCGCTCCTGCGCGAGAATCACATCGCGATGCACGCCACTGTCTTGTATAGGCGCGACCCGCTGAAGCTCATCGGCGGATTCGACGCGAGACTGCGGGCCTGCGAAGACTATGATCTCTACCTGCGCATCGCGCGCCGCTTCCCGATCGTAAGGCACGAGAATCTGGTCGCCGAGTATCGAAAGCATGGGAATAACATGTCGGCCGACAGCTCACTGATGTTGAGCACGGTACTTCAAGTTTTGGAAGCACAGCGGCCTCACGTTGACGGGCATCCGCTCTACAGCGCGGCGTATGCCAACGGCGTGCGATTCTGGAAACGATTCTATGGTGCCCGCAGCCTTGGCAAGATCGCCCGCGAGCTGCGCGCTTTTCGTGTCGCCGAGGCGATTGAGTATGCTGCATGCTTGTGCCGGACCGCCGGCACATCGACCGTTCTTGTGAACGCGCCGCTGTGGTTGGCGCGCCACTGGATCTCCAATCGAAGACGGGGAAGAAACCGGTGAGGCTCGGGCCGGCCGCCATTTACCGCTGGTGGCTCAAACGCTGGCACGCGGCCACTGTGCGCCCTCCGGTCGGCACGGTCGATTTCGGGGACCTTCGGATCCTCAAGCCCGTTAGCCAGGAGTTCGGCTACGATCGCGGCATGCCGATCGATCGCTACTACATCGAACAATTTCTCGGGGCAAACCGCGAAACGATTCATGGCCACGTTCTGGAAATCGGCGACGATGAATACACGCGAAGATTCGGTGCAGAACGTGTCTCCCGCGCCGATGTGCTGCACGTGCGCGAGGGTAATCCGAAAGCAACCCTGGTTGCCGATCTGACGAAGGCAACTGACATCGCGTCCGATTGCTTCGATTGCATCATTCTTACTCAAACACTGCAGTTCATATTCGAGCATCGCGCGGCGCTGGCGACACTGCACAGAATCCTCAAGCCAGGCGGCACGTTGCTTGCGACCGTCCCCGGAATAACGAAAATTCCGCAGGACCAGTGGGGCGAGTTCTGCGCCTGGGCGTACACGGAGCATTCCGCGCAGCGGCTGTTCGCCGAGGTATTCCAGGCCTCCTCGCTGCGTGTCTGGCCCAAGGGCAACGTGCTTGCGGCGACGGCCTTCTTGCACGGCCTCGCGGCCCAGGAGCTCTCGACCGATGAGCTCGAGCACGTCGATCCTCTCTACCAGGTCCTGATATCGATCAGAGCTTCGAAGCCCGAGGTACGCGATGGAGATCGCTAAGCGGGCCAGAATCGCGGGCGGGAGAATTGCGAGGCGTTTCACCCGCAAGGGCGTGATACTCATGTATCACCGCATCTCGGGGCCGAATGTGGATCCGTGGGCGCTGTGCGTGACGCCCAAGCGCTTTGCCGAACATCTGCAGGTGCTAAAAGACGCATTCACCGTCGTGAGCGTGCGCGATTTCGGGCTCGCTCTTCATCATCGACGACTGATCGATCGGATGGTGGCGATCAGTTTCGACGACGGCTACATAGACAATCTTCACAATGCTCGGCCGCTCCTCGATGCCTTCGGTCTCCCTGCCACAATCTTCGTGACGACCGGCAACCTGGCTCGATCGCGTGAGTTCTGGTGGGACGAGCTCGAGCAGGTGCTGCTCCATGACCGGCAACTGCCGGAAACGTTGACGCTGACGACGAAGGCGGGCAAGCGCAGCTGGCGCGTGCCATCCGAGGCCCACCGTCGCGAATCTAGAGCCGACAAGGCCTGGGAGGGCGCGCCGGGCTCGCGCATGGCGCTCTTCCACGAGATCTGGGAATCGATGCTTCGCCTCCCCAGCGAGGAGCAGAATTCCGTCCTCGATCAGCTGAGGTCAGTCACCGAGCCGCGTCCGCGTCCGCGCCATCGTGCCTTGACTGCGCAGGAAATCCAGAGGTTGGCGCAGGACGACTTGATCGACATAGGCGCGCACACCGTCAACCATCCTCTCCTCACCGCTCATTCAGAGACATTCCAGCGCCGGGAGATCGAGGGCAACAAGTTGCAATTGGAGGAGCTCACGGGAACCAAGATCAGCTGCTTTGCTTATCCATTCGGTGACCATGACGCAACCACAACCAGGCTCGCGCGGGAGGCCGGTTTCGAGTGCGCATGCACGACCGTCGAGAACGCGGTCTGGCGATTTTCCGATCCATTTCGCATACCCAGACTCGCAGTGGAGGATTGGGATGGCGATCAGTTCGCAAAGCGACTTCACGGAATTCTTCGCTGATGCCGATTGATGAAAATTGCGTTCATCAGCTACGAGTTTCCACCCGATGCCGCATACGGTGGCATCTCGACTTACGTGAATCAGGCCGTACGAATGCTCGCCGCGAGGGGGCATACGGTAGAAGTCTTCACCAGCAGCCCCGTCCGCTCGGGCACTACCGACGAAGACGGCGTTTTGGTGCACCGGGTTCGAGGGCAGAGCCATCCTGATTTTCCCTCGGCAATAGGACCGCCTTTCGCCGAACGGCACGCGCAGGTTGGTTTCGACGTGCTGGAAGGACCCGAGTACGGGGCGGACGCCGCGGAGGCCGTCAGACGCGTGCCGGATATTCCCTTAGTCGTAAAGCTACATACGCCGACCTTCGTGCTCAGCGCCGCGACATACGACGGGCTCGCCTTCACGGACTCACTGCGTTGGCGCCTGCTCAAGGGTCGGGTTCGCGAATACGTCGTTCGTTCCTTGCGGGGGACTCGCCCGGCATGGCGCTATACGCATAAGTATTCTCTGGACGCGGAGCGAACCCACGCCTTGGACGCCGATGAGATCGCATCCCCTTCGCAGGCGTTAGCTGGCATCGTCACCAAGGCCTGGGATCTCGATTCGACCAAGGTTTCGCACGTACCCTACCCATTCGTGCCAGACGATGCGCTGCTTAACATCCCAGCGGGCGGCAGTCGTGGCAGAGTCTTGTATCTCGGGCGGTTAGAGGTGCGGAAGGGCGTGCTCGACCTCGCCAGAGCAATACCGATGGTGCTGCAGAAGTATCCGGACGTGCGCTTCAGCTTGATCGGCTCGGACGACGAGTCGCCTCGGCTCGGCACGGGGATGCGCGAATATTTGAGCCGCAAACTGCGCCGGCACGGCTCGTCCGTCGAGCTGTTGCCGCCGGTTTCGAACGATCGGCTTACTGATCTTTTCGCGACGGCAGACGTCGTCGTCATACCCAGCGTTTGGGAGAATTTTGCGAACGTATGCCTCGAATCGATGGCCGCGGCGAGAGCCGTGGTCGCGAGTGAGGCCGGCGGCATGGCCGAAATGCTGGACTTCGGTAACGCGGGCCGACTGATTCCGCCTTGCGATCCCGACAGCCTTGCCGCGGCGGTCGTCGAGCTGATGACCGCGCCTGACCTTCGCCAACGCATGGGCACGAGAGCGCGTGAACGCTTGCTCGATGAGTACAACGCCGATCGCATCTGCGTGCTGCAGGAACAAAGCTACCAGCGAGCCATCGAGTGTCGCATGAGGGTGGGTAGGCGTGCGATTTAGCGTTATCGTGCCGACTTTCCAGCGGCGCGAGCTGATGCTCGCCTGCGTCCGGTCGTTGACGAGGCAAGATCTGGCCCAAGATTTCGAGGTCATCGTAGTCGTCGACGGCTCGACGGACGGTTCCGCCGAAGCGCTGCGAGAGTTGAGAAGCAGCGTTCCCTTGGTCGTCATCGAGCAAGGGAACCTCGGCCTTTCCGCTGCCCGAAACGCCGGCGCGAAGGTCGCACGCGGGGAGCTGCTGTTGTTTCTCGACGATGATATGGAAGCAGACCCGCATTTGCTGGCCGAGCATGACCGCGAGCACCGAGATAAGCGAGCGCTCGTACTGGGACACATACCGCTACACCCGACTTCGCCGAGAACCTTCTTGAGCGAAGCGGTGGGCGTTTGGGCAAACGAGCGACTGGATCGAATGACCCGGACAGACGTTTCTCTGCTCTGGCGGGACTGGGTCATGGGGCAGTCATCCATTCCTCGGACGTTGTTCTTTGGCCTCGGATGCTTCGACGAGACCTTTACCCGGGACGGTCGATACGGAAACGAGGATCTCGAGTTCTGTTATCGCGTCATCCGAGCGGGCGCGCAGATCGTCTTTAACGCGAAGGCCATCAGTTGGCAGGCGTACGTGGTCTCGCCCCGGGCGCATTTGAAGCAGTGGCTCGAGTCCGGCGCCGCCGACGTGCACTTCGTTCGAAAGCATCCCGAGCTCGCCGAGGAGGTGTTTCGTCAGGGTCGGAGGCGTCGATGGCTTGCATCGCTCGCGTACCGGCCGTTGCGCTGGCTAAGCCTGGTCGTTATCGACATGTTCGGCGAGACCCGGTTCGCGCAACGCTTGTTTTTTGCGGCACGCGCACTGTGCTACGCCCGCGGCGTGGAGGCCGCAGGCGGCGTGCCGCGGCCGAGGCCGGTTCACATTCTCTGCTATCACGCCATCGCCGATCTCAGCGGCAGCGTGTCCGAGCCCTACGGGGTCAGGCCCGAACGTTTCCGGGCGCAGATCGGAGCCTTGCAGCGTCACGGCTATCACTTTATATCCGCCGGGGAATTTCTTCGCTTCCTGAGCAACGGGGCGGGGCTGCCCAAGCGGGCGCTGTTGCTGACCTTTGATGACTGTTATCAGAGTCTTCACGATGCCGCGTTGCCCGTCCTCCGGGATCTCGGAGTGCCGGCCGTCGCATTCGCCGTGAGCGGGAAAATCGGCGCCAGCAACGATTGGGATGCGCATCTGGGCGCGCCGACTTTGGCGCTTGCGGATTCAGCTGCGCTGGGGAAACTCGAACGCTCGGGCATCGCGATTGGGAGTCACTCGCGCACGCACCGCAATCTGACGAAGTTGTCGGACGATGAGCTTTGGCGCGAGGTGAATCAACCGCCGCAGGAGCTGAGGTCAAAAGGCCTCGCGCCGTTGGCATTGTTTGCCTATCCGTACGGCGAGCATGATCAAAGAACTCGAAACGCGGTTCAAATCGCAGGCTTCGAGGCGGCCGTGACGACCGAGCCCGGCATCGTCGGAGTCGACCAGAACCGCTACCGACTGCCCCGAGTGGAGGTGATGGCCGGCGATTCGGTCTGGAGGCTGAGGCTCAGGCTTTGTCGCCAACGTTTGCTGGCGTCATTGGCGCGCCGACTCGGCAAAAGGCCGCAGACGCGACCGAGAGTGACCGTCATAGTTCCGGCTTTCAACGCCGAGGGCACCTTGGGCGCAACTCTCGCAAGCGTATGCGCGCAGACCTTTTCAGCCTGGGAAGCGCTCGTCGTCGATGACGGATCTACCGACGCGACCGGTCAAATAGCAAACGCCTGGTCCGACGGAGATCCACGGTTTCGAACGCTAAGACGCGAAAATGGAGGTGAGTCTGCGGCGCGTAACACCGGCATTGCAGCGGCACTGGGCGAGTGGCTGGTGTTTCTGGATTCGGATGACTGGATTGCGCCGGAGTATCTTGAACGCATGATCGAAAAAGCCAGCGCGGACCGTTCGCTGGATGGGGTCGTGTGCGGATGCGCGCGCGTGACGCCGGCGGGCGTCTTTACGGCGAACGCCGTCTACGGAGCCGCCGATCTGAACGATCCCTTCCCGAAGTTCGTGCGTGACTGTCCGCTGGCTATCCACAACTGCATGATCAAGCTCTCGATCGCGACGCGGATCGGAGGCTTTGATGAAACGCTGCAAACTTGCGCGGATTGGGATTTTTGGCAACGCGCCGCTCGGATCGGTGTCCGTTTTGGCACGATTGCGGATGTTCTCGCGCTCTATCGAATGCGGCCAGGCTCGTCATCGAGCAATGCGTCCAGAGTCTTGGCGGACGGCCTCAGTGTAATCCGCCGCGGGTACGCAAAGGATCCTCGGGTTCCCGAGGCCTGTCCGCCGCAATACAGTGACGGCCTAACGCGCGACGACCTCGGCGAGACCTTGTTCCGGCACGCATTGTGGCCAGCAAGCATGCAGATCGTTAGAGGCGAGAACGCCGCCGCGCTGTTGGACAGCCTGATCGGCATCAGCGCGCCCGGCATGGCACCGGAGCTGGTGGGCGACGAGCTGTTTCATGATATTCCTCTGGCGGCGGGGGAGACTCTAAGGGTCTGGCCCAAACGGTTCTCGACTCTGGAGCCAGGTATTGCCGTTTTCCTGAGCGCGCTGGAATCGGCCTCGGGTGCGGTCGGGCTTGCGGAGGCAGCGAGTCGCCACCTCGAACGGCGTATTCTGGAATCCATCGAGTTCCCCGACAGAGTTGTCCTCGGCACGAGCCTTGGAGTACGTGTGGAGGTCACTCGGCCGATCGCTGCAATAGAGTTTGCTCCCGGCCCCCGCCAAGCCGTTGTGATCGTAACGGAACGCGGGCATCGTGTGGGTACGGTTGCGATTCCAGTCAGTTCCACGCCGCTCGAGCCGGCTAGGGTGACTGACGCCGTGGTCGAGCATCTTGCGTGGCCGATCATCAGAAACTACCTTGGACTTCAGTTCCCTCCGGATTCCAAAATCTCGCTAGAGCTTCGCGCGCTCACGCAGCAATCGGGAGTACTCTCGTTGCTTTGCCGACTACCGCGATTCTGCTACTCGTTGCTCAAATGGCAGAAAGCCAGCGGAGTCCTGACAAACCGTGTGATCCTGAAAGACACGCTGAGCACGTTGATGCAGCTGAAGCCGTTGTTGCTTGCGTGGCGCCTTTGCAGGGCGGTACCCGGCGAACGAAAAACGCTGGTCATAGACGCGATCACGCGTATCTCCAAAGAAAGAGTCCGGAAGCAGTTCAGCGCGCTGGTGACGCATTTGTGACCAACACACCTCTTGTTTCGATTCTTGTCGGCTTCTTCAACGCCGAGCGATTCATTGTGGAAACGATCTCCAGCGTGCTGCATCAGACGCTCGACGACTGGGAGCTGATACTAGTCGACGACGGTTCGTCGGACGGCAGTAGCTCGATTGCGCAAGGGTTAGCGAGAGAAAACCCCGAAAAGATTCACTATGTCACGCACGAGGGCCGGCAGAATCGGGGCGTTTGCGCATCTCGCAATCTGGCGCTCAGACTGGCAAGAGGCCAGTACATAGCGATTCTGGATGCCGATGACGTATGGTTACCGCAGAAGCTCGCGCAACAGGTCGAGATTCTGCAAGCCAATCCCCGCGCGGGCATGACTTTCGGGGCGGCACGATACTGGAGGTCCTGGAGCATCCCGAAGACCGACACGCGTCGCGACTACACGCCTTCTCCGGGCATCCCGGTGGGCACCATTCACGAGCCTCCGACCTTATTGCGGCGCTGCCATCCTCTGGGGCGCGCAACGGCACCGTGTCCATCCGATCTTCTGGCTCGGAAGGACGTTGTCCTCTCGATCCAAGGTTTCGAGGAGCAATTCACGGGAGCCTATCAAATGTATGAAGACCAGGCGTTTCTCGCGAAGGTTTACGTGTCGACGCCGGTGTTCGCATCGGCAAAAACTTGGACGCTGTACCGACTCCACGAGGGCTCCTGTTGCCACCGCGTGGAGGCTTCCGGCCAGGAACGACACGTACGCACGTTTTATCTGAATTGGTTGCGCGATTATCTCCGCGACAACAGAATTCAGGAAACTAAAGCCCAGCGCGCGCTCTCACGCGCCCTGTTTAGATCGCAACATCCCTGGGCCGACAACCTTGCAAACATGCCCGGCAAGGTAAGACAGGTCGTGAAGAGCACGATGCGGCGGCTCGTGGCGATCAACCGATAACACCAGAACGCTCGCGCCGCCGCGGCGCGCTGGTTTGCCGCGCGCGAAATTTGACCATGCCGGCATCCCAGTTCCTCAGAACTCCCAGTAATTCGCCGCGAGCAGCCTGCGGGCCGGCGCGGCGCTGAGGCTGCGCACGAAGGCGCGCGCGGCTTCCGGCGCGCCCGTCATCGCGACGGCGTCAAATGCCGTGTAGTGCTGCACGGCGGCGGGCAACGGGCCCACGTAGACGAGCGCGCCGCCGCCCTCTTCGGCGGAAAGCGTGATCTCGCTGATCTGAGTCATCCCGATCTCGTTGCCGCGGCTCTGCTCGATCCGCTCGACCATGTCCGCGCCGGTGGCGAGCTGCACGGCGCGCCTCTCGAGCTGGCCCAGCAGGCCGAGCATCTCGAGCATCTGCGCAACGTAGATGCCGGACGCGCCCTGGCTGTAGACGACCGCATCGGCATTCAACAGCGAAGCTTTCAACGCGTCCACGCTTGAAATGTCGGGCCGCAGCGCACCGCGCCGAACGGCCACTCCTATGCCGACCCGTCCAACCCGGATCCGCGTGTCGCGGTCCGCCCTGCCGTCGGTGATGGCCTGGTCGACCGTTGCCGTCGCGGCAATCAGCACCTGAACGCCGGCAATCGTGCCGGCGGCGAAGCGACGGTTGATGCTCGGCGAAGTGTCGAACTCGACGTTCACCTGCTGCCCCGTCTGCCGCCGGTGCTCCTCCGCAATCGCCGCAAACGGGCCGGTGATGGCGTTGGTGGCGAGGACCGAAATGACACCCGCCGGATCCGCGCTCTGCGCCGACGCCGTGACTGCCCCGGCCGCGAGAACGGCAATCCCGAGCAGCGGGACGAACGAGCGAAGACGGATCATCTCTCCTCCGATCGGATAAACAGATAGACCGCGCCGGCGTCCCTCGTGACATCCGCGGGGCCATCGGCGCCCATGGCGGCGGCGGCGAGCAGGCGTCCGTCACCGCTCAGCGCCACGGCGCTGCCGAAGAGATCGTATTCGGCGGCGTCAGGCGCCTTCACGTAAGCCTCCTGCCGCCAGCTAGCCCCGTCGCGCACGAACACGTACACGGCGCCTGATTCCGGCGCCGACGCCTGCGCGGTCGGCGGATTCACGCCGGACCCACCGCCCGGCTGCTGCTGTGATCCGGCGACGAGCACCGAACCGTTCGCGTTGATCGCCAGCCGGCCGCCAAAAGTATCGTTAGGGCGGATGTTCGACGGCTTGATGTAGGTCTCGAAGGACCATGTTGCACCGTCCCGCGTGTACACGTAGACGGCGCCGGCCGAACCCTCGGCCACGCGAGTCCGCTCGGTCGGCGGGAGGTGGGCCTGCCACTGCACGGCTCCCACGCCTGCGTTGAGGCCATCCTCGTCGACAGCGCACACAGCCATCGTGTTGCCGTCGGCGCTCAACGCGATCGCGGCGCCGAATGCGGCCTGCAGCGTCGTGTTCGACGCCTTGACGTAGGCCTGCTGGCGCCAGGTCCCGCCGCCGCGCAGCAGCACGTAGACGGCCCCGGACCCCCTGCCGTCGTTGTCCGCCTGGTCACCGTCGATGCCTTCCGCAGCGCTGTCCTCGTCGTAGGCGCAGACGCCAAGCGTGTTGCCGTCGCCGCTCAGCGCGACACAGAAGCCGTACAGGTCGCCGGCCTGCGCATTCGACGCCTTCAGGTATCCCTGCTGCGACCAGCTGTCCCCGGTGCGGGCGAACACGTACGCGGCGCCAGCCTCTTCGGCGGAATTGTCGGTCTGATTGCCGTCGATCGTCGCAGCGGCGCTGTCCTCACCGATGGCGCCAACTGCCAGCGTGGCGCCGTCGTCGCTCAAAGCCACCGAATAGCCGAAGCGGTCGCCCGCCTCGATGTTCGACGGCTTGACGTATGCCTGCTGCGACCAGCTGTCCCCGGTTCGGACGAACACGTACACCGCGCCGGCGCCGGCGGCCGAATCGTCCGCCTGATTGCCGTTGATGCCGGCCGCGCCGCCGGCCTCGAGGTTGGCCGACACCGCGAGCGTGTTGCCGTCGCCGCTCAGCGCGAGCGCGAAGCCGAAGGTGTCCCCCGGCTCGGTATTCGACGCCTTGAGGTACGCCCGCTGCATCCACCCCTGGCCGTTGCGCGTGAATACGTAGACGGCGCCGGCAGCGAACGCGGAGTTGTCGGCCTGGCTGCCGTTGATTCCGCGCGCCGCGCTGTCTTCCTGCGGCGCCGCGACAGCCAGCGTGCCGCCGTCACGGCTGACCGCCAGGGTTACGCCGGTGACGGCACCACCGGCGCCGAGGTGATCGTCCGCGTCCGCATTCGACGCCCGCAGCGTTCCGGCGGGCGTCCAAATGGCGGCTCCCTCCTGGGCGGACACGACTGACGTGGCCGCGGCGAGCACCAGGCCGGCAAGACGCAGGTAGCGTGACTGGATAAGCATCGTCTCCCCCTACGACGCGCCGCTTGCGCCGCCGCCTCTACGGGAGGTAGCGTAACGGCCGCCCCGCGAGGCGACACTTTAATACAGGACGGCCGTGGAATGACACAACGCCTGAACGTCACCGACGCCCCGACCCCGCCGGGCAGCCTGCGTCCGAGAACAGCGGATCTCACGCTCGCCCACGCGCTCGCGAGAATCGGCCTCGGCGTCAACATGTGCCTGCACGGTATGACCCGCATCCCCGGCATGGACGCATTTCAGACGCGGCTGCGCGATGCTCATGATCGTTCTGCTATTCGGGACGTGCCTCTCGCAGCAGTTCAGCATCGCCACCACCCAAATGATCTACCTGGGCTTCATAATTTCACTTCTCGCGGGAGTCGCATACGACGGTTATTCGCTCGACGCCCCGCGCCGGCGCCCAAGAGCCGCAGAGTAAACTGTGAACCAACGCAAGTTCTTGCCCCCGACGACCTCACATAATAACGCTGGAGCAAATCCTCGGAGTTACGCTAACACATCGCGGATAGGACTTTGTCGGCAGCTACGATGCAAGTATTGCAATGACAACGGCTCTAATCGTCGACGACTCGCGTTTGGCGCGGCTGGCGTTGAGCAAGCTGCTCGCGCAGCACGGCGTCGCCTCCGATGAAGCGCCATCGGCCGAGGCCGCGCTCGAGTATCTCAAATTCGAGCGGCCGGACGTCGTCTTTCTGGACCATACGATGCCCGGGATGGATGGCTTCGAGGCACTCGACGTCATCAAGAAGAAACCCGAGACTACGACGATCCCCGTGATGATGTACACATCGCAGGAGGGGCAGCTCTACGTGAGCCAGGCGCGGGCGCTGGGGGCCGTCGGAGTGTTGCCCAAGAGCATGCGGTCCGCCGACGTCAAGCACGTTCTACAGTCGCTGCATCTGATCGATGATCCGGAAACGACCGCGGCGGCGGCAGAATTGGCACCGGCTATGAACCGACGGCAGTTGACCCAGCTGATTCGGGACTTGCTCTACGAGCAGAGCACGATCCTTCGCGAGGAGATGCATAAAGAGCTCGAGCAAACGGGTGGCTCTCCACGTTCCAGCGATGCGGCGACGCAGGCCGCGCCCCCGATCTTCTGGTTTCGTGTTGCGGCTGCGGCGAATTTCCTCGCATTGGCGGTCGTGATTACCTTGGCCTACGCCTACTACGACAACAGCTTGTCGGTCGCGGCAAGCAGCGACGCGAATCGAGCGATTGCTTCGACCATGGTAGCCACTGCCGATACCCAAACCTCCGGCATCGTCGAATCGGCGCGCGCCGCCGGCCACGGCATCGTCGGCTCACAAACATGGATCAGGCATCTCAGCGTGCCCTACTCGTTCGACAGCTTGCCGCTGGACGACATTCGCGCGCTCGAGCTCGGATCACTGTTCGACGAATTGGAGCAAAGCGGATATGCAGGCACCGTGGTGCTCGGCATACATACCGGTCGCTACTGCATGAACTACGGCGCGGATGGCAACCTGCAGCTCGCGCCGCCCTATCAGCCGGCGGCCACCTGCGAGCAAATCGGCATGCCTGCAGCAATTGAGAGCGGCGGGCAACAGAGCATCGGCTTCGCGAACATGGTGGCATCGACGACGCGCAGCGGTAGATTGCAGGTTGAAACCGTCTCCTATGGATCCGCACAGCCCCTCATCGATTACCCCTTCCTGGGCTATTCGGTCACGGCCGGAGACTGGAATGTGATCGCGGCCCGCAATCAGCGGATCACACTGCAGCTTCTCGAGGAGACGCCCAACTAGAGGCGGGCGGCGAGAGGCGGGACGCTGCTTTGCAGAGCATCATCGGGCGGCGAGCCCGAAGTATCCGTCAGGTCGGCTTGACGAGAAGCGCATCGAAATACTCGATCGTGCGCCTCAATCCCTCATCGAGCTCAACAGTCGGCTGCCAGCCCAGCGTCGAGGCCGCCAAGCCGATATCGGGCCGTCGTCGTTTTGGATCGTCCTGCGGCAGCGGCAGGTACTTTAGTTCCGAGCGAGAGCCCGTCAGCTCGACGATCTTCTCGGCCAACTCCGCAATGGTGTGCTCGTTTGGATTGCCAAGATTGATCGGCCCTGTGACATCGTCCGCGGTTTGCATCAAACGAATCAAGCCATCGATCAGATCGCTCACATAACAGAACGAACGAGTTTGCGTGCCGTTGCCGTACAGCGTGATGGGCTCGCCCAGCAGCGCCTGACGTATGAAGTTCGACACGACGCGGCCGTCATTCGGGTGCATGCGCGGGCCGTATGTGTTGAAGATCCGCGCAATCTTGGTATCCAGCCCGTGCTGTCGCCTGTAATCGGTAAACAGAGTTTCGGCGCAGCGCTTGCTCTCGTCATAGCAGGCACGGGGCCCGATCGGATTGACCCGCCCGCAATAGTTCTCGCGCTGCGGATGCACTTCAGGATCGCCGTACACCTCACTCGTCGAGGCTTGCAGTATCTTTGCTTTGACCCGTTTTGCCAGTCCCAGCATGTTGATCGCGCCATGCACGCTGGATTTGATGGTTTGAACGGGATCGAATTGGTAGTGAATGGGGGATGCGGCGCAGGCCAAATTGTAAATCTCGTCGACCTCGAGATAGATCGGAAACGTAATGTCGTGGCGCACCAGCTCGAAATGAGGATTCTGCAACAAGTGTGCGAGGTTGGACTTGTTTCCGGTAAAAAAATTGTCCAGACAGATGACGTCGGCGCCTGCCGAAATAAGTCGGTCGCATAGATGTGACCCGAGGAATCCCGCGCCTCCGGTTACGGCTATCTGTCTAGACTCGCGAGGTTTGATCACTTTTCGTACCCAGTTTAGGCGCTGAACCTGTGAGACTCGGGGGCTGGCGCAGCCGGCAGCATGGCCGCTGCTACTGGCTCCATTCGCTGGCAGCGCGCATCGGCGCGCCGCCGGCCTCAGGAATCCCTTCGAAAAAATCGACGGCGCCGGTCTCCAAGGAGTATTCCGCGCCCACCACGAGCAGCTCACCCTTCTCGATGAGCTGCTCGAGAATCTGGGAGCCGTGGCGCAGGTGATCGACGGACGCACGGATATTGGCTCGTGTCGCCAGCCGCGCCAGTTGCTCGCGGTCATTTCGAAGCTCGGTCTCGAGCAGCGTTTGAACCGCGGGCCGGATGCGATCGACGATCAAGCGCAGATTGGGCGAACGATTCTCCGTCGGGCGCTCCAGCTCCTCTATCGTCGCTTCGACGGCGCCGCACATCGAATGACCCAGCACCACGACCAGCTTGGTGTCGAAACGTTCCGCCGCGAACTCGATGCTGCCGACTTGAGAAGGCGCCACGATGTTCCCCGCCACCCGAATGACGAACAGATCGCCCAGAGTCTGGTCGAAAACGATCTCCGCCGGAACGCGTGAATCCGAGCAGCCCAGAACGATTGCGAAAGGTGCCTGGCCCAAGGCAAGCTCGCCGCGCCTCGATGGGCTCTCTATGCTGCGCCGGGATTCGGCGCCGGCAACGAAACGATCGTTACCCTGCCGCAGGCGTTGCAGTGCTTCGGCGGCCGATAGGTGGGGCACGGTCGGGTCCAGGTCACTGAGAAGCGGGAGAGTTTACACGCTAATCCGCCAGCGTCGCCGCTCGACCCGCCCGGCCCCGATTATGTCCGATCCCCGTCGACCCGTACGGCTCGATTTGCGCAAATCCATCGATTCCGTCACGTTTCCTGCCGGCTCGACGATTTTATGAATTTTCGCAATAAAGCGAGCGAAGACCCCGCTGCGCCGGGATTTTTCACGGATGCCGGCCGGTTCCACGTGGCCGGCCCGGCTTCTCGACTTGCCGCCGTAACACACAAGACACCTATAATTCGCGTTGCGAGAGACAAAAAATAATGAGGCCGAAACTGGCACGAATAATAGGAACAATCGCCCTGAGCTGGGCGCTCGGATCTTGCTCGACACCACCCTCGCTCCTCGATCGAATCTTGAGCTCGGGCGAGCTCAGGGTGGTAACGAGAAACAGTCCGACCACCTTCTACCACGGCGTGGACGAGCCCCGCGGCGTCGAGTATGAGCTCGTCAAGGGCTTCGCCGATCGCCTCGGGGTGGCGCTCAAGATCGAGGTCGCCGAGCAGTTCCGGCAGATCTTCCCGGAGGTTCAGTCCGGACGGGCACATATCGGTGCCGCCGGACTGACCGTCTCGCCGGCGCTCCGAGCGATGGTCGACTTCAGCCCCGCGTATCAGCGCGTGCAGCACCAGGTCATCTACCGGCGCGGGACGCAGCGGCCCTACGCAGTCGAGGATCTGCACGGTGGCCGGCTGGAGGTTCTGGCCGGCTCGGCCTACGTCGGCGCGCTCAAACGCGCCCGGCACAATTACCCGCTGCTAAGCTGGACGGAGAATCCGGACGACAACGTCGAGGAGCTGGTTCGCCGCGTCGCGGCCGGCAAGATCGACTATACGCTCGTCGACTCCAACGCCTTCGAGCTGTTGCAGCACTCACACCCCGATGCGCGGGTAGGCTTCACCCTGGCGCCCGAGATTCCGCTGGCCTGGGCCCTGCCGAAGACCAACGACACATCGCTGCGCGAGAGCGTTTCGGCCTACTTCGCCGAGCTGCAGGCGAGCGGTGAGCTCACGGCGCTGCTCGACCGCTACTATTTCGACGAGCCCGAGAACTTCGACTATGTCGGAACGCGCGCTTTCATCCGGCATTTCGATTCGCGCTTTCCGGAATACAAGCGATATTTCCTCGAAGCCTCGGCACGCACGGGCGTCGATTGGCGGCTGCTGGCAGCCATGGCGTACCAGGAATCCCATTGGAACAACGAAGCCGTGTCGCCGACCGGAGTCAAAGGCATGATGATGCTGACTCGTCACACGGCGAGCAGCGTGGGCGTCGAGGATCGCACCGACCCGCGCCAGAGCATTCTGGGCGGCGCGGACTATTTCGCGCACCTGAGCCGGAGGATCCCGGCGCGCATCGCCGAGCCCGACCGGATCTGGCTCGCCGTGGCCGCCTACAACATCGGTTTCGGCCACCTCGAGGACGCGCGCATCATCACCGAAATCGAGGGAGCCAATCCGGATTCGTGGGTCGCGGTGCGAGACCGGCTGCCGTATCTGACGGATCGCGAGTGGTTCGAGCGCGTGTCGCGGGGTTATGCCCGCGGCCATGAAGCCGTCGTCTACGTCGACAACATCCGGCGTTACTACGAAATCCTGTCCTGGCTCACGGCCGAAGAGATGTTCACCGAGGAGCATCGCAGGCCCGCGCAAAACACGCACGCGGGGTAGGCGTGCGCCGCGCGTCGCCGTCAGCGGCGGCTCGCGAAAAACGCTTGCAACAGCGCCGCGCTCTCCCGCTCGCCCACGCCGGAGCAGACTTCGAGCCGGTGATTCAAGGCGGCGCTGCTCGCCAGATCGAACACCGTGCCGCAGGCGCCGACGCGCGGATCGGGCGCGGCAAACACCACGCGACTCACGCGCGCATGCACCAGCGCGCCGGTGCACATCGGGCAGGGCTCCAAGGTCGAATACAGCGTCGTTCCCGGCAGGCGGTAGTTCTCTAGCTTGGCCGCGGCCGCTCTGAGCGCGAGCAATTCCGCATGTGCGGTCGGGTCGTTGTTGCCGATCGGCGCGTTGCCGGCCTCGGCCAAGACGGCGCCGGCGGCATCGACGAGCACGGCGCCGACCGGCACTTCCTTCCGCTCGCCCGCGCGCCGCGCTTGAGCCAGAGCGAGCGCCATGTAGTCCTCGTCGGTCTCGGCACCTATCTCATTCCCCATGAGCCGCGTCACCCCCGGGCCGTTCCCACTCGATACTCTCCGACATTCATAAGCGCTTGAACATTCTTGATTTCCATCGACGGTCAATTGGTAGGTCGCCCGCACGTCGAGTGAAGTCAGCTCGTAACCTGGCGCCCTTCGTTCCCCACTTGGTCTTCATGCGTTGATACCGCGCAATTGGATGTGTGTTCACAAAACCCTCCACCATGGCGCGGCCAGAACATCCGGAGCCAGCCATTCAAGCGTGCTGCCGGTGTGCAGCAGCAGTCCAGCGCGCGCCTTCTTGCCATACTCCTTGCGGAATGTACGCAGATGCGTAGCATCTGCGAGTCGCGGACGCGCCGTCGCCTTCACTTCGATCGGCAGCAGCTTGCCGCCCGCCTCGATCACGAAATCCACTTCCTCACCGATTGCCGTGCGCCAGTAGCCCAGCTCTGCGCGCTCGATGCGTGCGTCGCGCCAGGCGAGCAGGTCGTGCAGCACGAGATTTTCCAAATGCGCACCGCCGGGTTCTTGCACTTCGGCAAGATGCAGCGCCACACCGGTGTCACTCCAATAGATTTTGGGCGCCTTGATGAGACGCTTGGTGCGATTCACTGCATAGGCGGGCAGGCGAACCAGGAGGTAGGAGGTTTCCAGCAGGTTGAGCCAGCGATGCACGGTGGGTTGCGAGAGAGCCACGTCGCGACCGAGCTCGGTCTGGTTGACGAGCTGGCCTATGCGGAGGCAGGCCGCGCGCATGAGGCGACGGAAATCGGGTAGCGCGCTGATTGCAGCAAGATCCTGCAGATCGCGCTCGAGATAGGTGCGGACATAGCCATCGAACCAGATGCGCCGATCCGCTGCCGTTGTGAGCTCCAGCGCCGGCGTCGGAAAGCCGCCGCGTCGGGCAAGAAGGCGCCAATCTTCGGCGCCGTCCTTCTGAGCGGCCAGCAGTTCCCGCCATTCGGCATCCGGCGTGGTAAACAGCTCTTCCCAGCGGCCACATCGCCCGAGACCATGCTGCTCGCGCCGTGTCATCGGCCAGAGCGTGAGATAGCTCGCCCGGCCAGCCAATGATTCTGAGACTTGCCGCATCAATAGAAGATTAGCCGATCCCGTGAGGAGAAAGCGCCCGGGCGTTCGGTCGCGATCGATGGCGCGTTTGACCGCGTGGAGCAAGTCCGGCTCGCGCTGCACCTCGTCGAGCGTCACCGGGCCGGGCCCGCCGACAAGCACCTCCGGATCGCGGCGAGCGGCGTCGAGCACGTCGAGGTCGTCGAGCGTGGCATAGCGCCGTGTGCCAGCAACGAGCCGTTCGGCCAAGGTGCTTTTTCCGCTCTGACGCGCGCCGGTGACGACGACTGCGGGCATCACCCGCAACCGCTCGGAAAGAGCCGCGCTGACCAGCCTGGGAAGGGGTTTCATGGCGTGGATGATAGTCATTCACAGTGAGAATGATCAAGCACGGGGCAGAATGAGTCGGATAGCCTGCTGAGCCAAACGCGCAAACGAGCCGGAAGGAGGAGCGAACCCTAAGTCCTGCAAAACCAATTAGTTATCAGGACGTGACGGTAAAAACGCCGGTCGAAAAGGATGGCTTTGGAAATACACAAGATGATGATCTCTATGGATAAAATCCGACGACCTTAGCTCCCCTCACCCCCACTCAATTGTCTCCTGAGTGTGTAGCTGATCGATTCCTTTCCGTTTTAACATCGTGATCAACAACTTTTACCGTCACACTTACCGGCAGAACGAGCTGCTTGATCGCGATAGACAGAATGGTCGTGAAAGATAGCTCAGCAGCCGCCTTTGCGCTTGGCAAGGCAGGCGCATCAAACGGCGAAGCACGCCCGTTCACCGCGCCGACGCATCCGCAAGCGTTTTTCTCCGCCTCGCGCGGGCGACGGTCAGCGCAGCCGATAGCTGCGGGTTGGCGATTGCTGCAGTTGACGATAGTCTTCGATAGACCCCGTCATTCCCACTCGATCGTCGCCGGCGGCTTACCGGAGATGTCGTAGGTCACCCTGGAAATGCCGTGAACCTCGTTGATGATGCGGCGCGACACGTGGTCCAGCAGCTCGTAAGGCAATCTCGCCCAATGTGCGGTCATGAAATCGACGCTCTCGACGGCCCGCAGCGCGATCACGTAGTCGTAGGTACGGCCGTCGCCCATGACGCCGACGGACCTCACGGGCAGGAACACCGCAAACGCCTGACTGACCTTGTCGTACCAGCCCTGCGCGCGCAGCTCACCGATGAAGATATCGTCCGCCTGGCGCAGCAGCTCGGCGAACTCCTTGGTCACGGCGCCGAGAATGCGCACACCGAGCCCCGGGCCCGGGAACGGATGGCGGCCGACGACGCTTTGCGGCAGCCCGAGCTCGACGCCGATCTTGCGCACCTCGTCCTTGAAGAGATCGCGCAGCGGCTCGACGAGCTTGAGACGCATCGTCTCCGGTAGCCCGCCGACATTGTGGTGCGACTTGATGACGTGAGCCTTGCCGGTGCGCGTACCGGCCGATTCGATGACGTCGGGATAGATCGTCCCCTGGGCAAGCCAAGCGATGCCTTCGAGGCGCGCTGCTTCACGCTCGAAAACCTCGATGAATTTTCGGCCTATGATCTTGCGCTTGCGCTCGGGATCGGCGACGTCCCGCAAGGCTTCGAGAAACTCGTCTTCGGCGTCGACTCTGATGACGTTGACGCCCAGATGCTCGCGGAAGACCTCCATCACCTGATCGCCTTCCTTGAGCCGCAAGAGTCCGTTGTCGACGAAAACGCAAACCAGCTGATCGCCGATCGCCTGGTGCAGCAGCGCGGCGACGACCGACGAGTCGACGCCTCCGGAAAGCGCCAGCAATACCTTGTCGCCGCCGACTTGGGCGCGCACGCGCTCGACATGCTCGGCAATGATGCTCGCCGGAGTCCACGCGCTCGGGCAACCGCAGATTTCGTGAACGAAACGCTCGATGATGCGCTGGCCGTGCTGCGTGTGCGTCACCTCGGGATGAAACTGCAGTCCGTAGTAGCGGCGCGCGGCATCGGCCATCCCGGCCAAGGGCGCGTTGGCGGAAGCCGCGATCGAGACGAACCCGACCGGCAAGGTCTCGACGCGATCGCCGTGACTCATCCAGACGTGCAAGGCCTGGCCGTCGTCGACCAGTCCTCCCAGAAGCGGACTTTCCGCCGGCACCGTGACCTCGGCGAAACCGAACTCGCGACGGCGCGCCGGCCGCACGTCGCCGCCGAGCTTGGCCGCCAGCGCCTGCATGCCGTAACAGATACCGAGTATCGGCACCTCGAGCGCGAGCATCGCGTCGCTGATACCCGGAGCGCGATCGGCGGCGACGGACTCGGGCCCGCCCGAAAGAATGACGCCGGAGGGATTGAATGCGACGATCTCGGCATCCGCAACGTCGTGCGGGAAGATCTCGCTGTAGACTCCGGCTTCGCGCACACGGCGCGCGATGAGCTGCGTGTATTGGCCGCCGTAGTCGAGAATCAAGATGCGTTGACGATCGGGCGCGCCGGCGGGCATCACTTGCGTGTCGCTACGCAAGCCGGCGTCCACGGGGCTACTCGGAGCGATAGTTCGGCGCCTCCTTGGTGATCGTCACGTCATGGACGTGGCTTTCGCGCCGCCCGGCGCCGGTGATCCGCACGAAGCCGGGTCGGGTGCGAAGCTCCGCAACGCTGCGGCAACCCGTGTAGCCCATCGCAGCCCTGACGCCACCGACGAGCTGTTGGACGATCGCGCTGAGGCTGCCCTTGTAGGGCACACGCCCTTCGATGCCCTCGGGGACGAGCTTCTCGAGCTCTTCGCTGGCGTCTTGAAAATACCGGTCGGAGGAGCCGTGCCGCTGCGTCATCGCGCCCAGCGACCCCATGCCTCGATAGGACTTGTACGAGCGGCCCTGATAGAGCTCGACGTCGCCCGGAGATTCCTCCGTGCCCGCGAACAGGCTGCCGATCATGGTGCAATGGGCGCCGGCCGCGATCGCCTTGGCGATGTCGCCGGAATAGCGGATGCCGCCATCGGAGATCACCGGAACTTCGCTCTTCGCGAGCGCCGCGGCGACTTCCGCGACCGCCGTAATTTGCGGCACGCCGACGCCGGTGACGATACGAGTGGTGCAGATCGTCCCGGGCCCGATGCCGACCTTGACGCCGTCGGCGCCGGCTTCGACGAGCGCCTCTGCGGCCTCCTTGGTGACGATATTGCCCGCGACGAGCTCGAGATCCGGATGGCGGCGCTTGATCTCTCGAACCCTGTCCAGGACCCCGCGCGTATGGCCGTGCGCGGTATCCACGACGACGACATCGACGCCTGCGGCGATGAGCGCCGCGACGCGATCCGACGTGTCGGCGCTGGTGCCGACCGCGGCGCCGATGCGCAGCGCGCCCAGGGAATCCTTGCAGGCGAGCGGGAAATCCGTGGCCTTCTGAAAATCCTTGGCCGTGATCATGCCGCGTAGCTGAAACTGGGCGTTCACGACCAGCACCTTCTCGATCCGGTGACGGTGCAGCAGCGTCAACACTTCCTCTTTCGCCGCGCCCTCGCGAACCGTCACGAGACGCTCCTTGGGCGTCATGACTGTCGAGACCGGTGCATCGAACTTGGTCTCGAAGCGCAGGTCCCGATGCGTCACGATCCCGACGAGCTCGGTGCCGTCGACGACCGGGACGCCGGAAATGTTATGTGCCTGCGTGAGGTCGATGACGTCGCGTATCGAGGTGTCGGGCGTCACCGTGATGGGGCTGCCGATGATACCGCTCTCGTATTTCTTTACGCGGCTCACTTCCAGTGCCTGCTGCTCGATGGGCATGCTCTTATGGATGATGCCGATCCCGCCCTCTTGCGCGAGCGTGATGGCAAGGCGCGCCTCGGTGACTGTGTCCATGGCAGCCGAGACGATCGGGATGTTGAGCTTCAGCGAGCGCGTCAGGGAAGTGCCGAGGTCGACGTCGCGCGGCAGGATTTCGGAGTATGCGGGCTGCAATAGCACGTCGTCGAAGGTGAGCGCTTCGTGAATGATCCGCATGTCTTGCTCCGCGTGCGTCGCCGGGGAGGGTTTAAACGTGCCATTTTACGCGGCTGCCTACGCTATTGCACGGCCGCACAGCCCGCTGCAATGGCTCGGAGCTGCCGAGCCGCGGCCGGTGCCCGCGGGCCGTCACGTATACTGACGCGCATGGACAGCCCAGATCCGCCCGGCACGCTGGGACTTCTCCCCGATCGGGAGATCTTCAGCGTATCGCGGCTCAACCGCGAGGCGCGGCTCGCCGTCGAGGCCAATCTCGGCGTCGTCTGGGTCGAGGGAGAGATCTCGAATCTCGCGCGCCCCGGCTCGGGACATTTGTATTGGAGCCTCAAGGACGAAAACGCGCAGCTGCGCTGCGCGATGTTCCGGCAGAATAGCCGCACTCTCGCGTTCGAGCCGGCCAACGGCCAGCAGATCCTGGCGCGCGGCCGCGTGAGCATCTATGAGGCCCGCGGCGATTTTCAGCTCGTCGTCGACTACGCCGAGCCCGCAGGCGTTGGTCTGCTGCGGCAGCGCTTCGAGCTGCTCAAGCGCAAGCTCGCGGCGGAGGGCCTGTTCGACGACAGCCGCAAGCGGCCGTTGCCGGGCCTGCCGGCACGGATCGGCGTGGTCACTTCCGCGAGCGGTGCTGCGGTCCGCGACGTCCTCACCGTGCTCAAGCGCCGCTTCCCGGCGACGGCCGTGCTGATCTATCCGACGGCCGTGCAAGGCGATCTGGCCGCCGCGGAGATCGCGAGCACGCTCGCGCTGGCCGACCGCAGGCGCGAATGCGATCTGTTGATTCTGACCCGCGGCGGCGGCTCGCTCGAAGATCTTTGGGCGTTCAACGAGGAGATCGTCGCCCGGGCGCTTGCGGCGGTCGGGATCCCGGTCATCGTCGGCGTCGGCCACGAGGTGGATGTGACGATTGCCGACTACGTCGCCGACAGGCGGGCACCGACGCCTTCGGGCGCCGCCGAGCTCGCCGTTCCCGATGCGGCCGCCTTCCTCGCGCGGGTCGAGCTGTACGCACAGAGGCTTGCGAGCGGCGTGACGCGCCGGCTTCGGGACGCGGCCCGCGGCTACGATCATCTGCGCCACCGGCTCGAGCGGGTTCATCCCGGCGTGCGGCTGCAGCAGGCCGGGCAGCGGCTCGACGAGCTCGACGCGCGTCTGCGCCGGCAGCTGGCGACGGCGGTGAAGGACCGGCGCGCGACACTCGCGGCGCTCGTCGCGGCGCTGCGCGGCGCGGCCCCGCGCGCGCGCCTGTCGCGTCTCGAGGACCGCTGCCGGTGGTGCCGGCACGGGCTCGCGCACGCAATCACCGAGCGGTTGAACGCGTCTCGAACGCGCGTCGCCGGGCTCGCGCGGGCGTTGCAGACGGTGAGCCCGCTGGCGACGCTAGAGCGCGGCTACGCGATTGTCACCGGGCCTGACAACAAGCTGCTCACGGATGTCGACAGTGTCCGGCCGGGAGAGGCGATCCGCGTGCAGGTCCGGCGCGGCAAGCTGACGGCGTCGGTCAGCTCGATTGCCGCCCCAAGCACCGACGACGACCAGGATCAATAGAAGCGCGCGAGCCAGGAGCCGCACGCCTGGATGCGGCGCCGTGGGTTATTCGAAGAATCGGGCGATGACGGGGCGGAAAGCGTCCATGTTCACGAGGAAGGAGTCGTGGCCCTGGATGCAGTCGAGCTCGACGAACTCGATCGATCGATCGGCCTTGCCGAGCTCTTCGGCAAGCTCGCGCTGCTGGTAGATCGGAAACAGAAAGTCCGTCGTTACGCCGACGATCATTGCCCGCGGCGTTTTCACCCTGGCGAGCCCGGCCGACACCGAGGCGCCATGATCGGCGACGTCGAAGAGATCGCTGGCCCGCGAGAGGTACAGATAGCAGTTCGGATCGAACTGCCCCGTGAACTTGTTCGCCTGATGCTCCAGATAAGACTCGATCTCGAAATCCAGCGCGAAAGGGTCGTCGCTGTCGCGCTCGGTCGAGATGCGCTCGCGGCCGAATCTGCGCCGCCACTCCTCGGCCGAGCGGTAGGTGATCATGCCGAGCTTGCGGGCCAGGCGCATGCCCGTCATCGGCAAAGCGTCGGACGTGTAGTTACCGCCCTGCCAGCTCGGGTCGCGGCGAATCATCTCGCGCTGCAACGATCGCAGCGCCGTGGCGAACGGCAGCGAGCGCGCACCGGCGGAGATGATCAGTAGCGAATTGGATCTCGACGGGAACAGGATCTCGAACGCGAGCGCCGTCATCCCACCCATCGAGGGTCCGACGATCGCATGCAGCCGCCCGATCTCGAGGTGTTGCAGCACTTCCCAGCCGCCCCGGGCGATGTCCTCGAGCGACAGCACCGGGAAGCGCGTTCGATACGTTCGGCCGGTCGCGGGATCGACCGATGCGGGCCCCGTCGAGCCGAAACAGCTGCCGAGCGAGTTGATGCAGATGACGAAGTAGCGTCGACTATCGATGGCCCGGCCCGGCCCGATCATCTCCTCCCACCACCCCGGGGACGGATCCTCGACCGACGATGCCGCATGCGCCGACGGAGACAGGCCCGTGAAAATGAGCACCGCGTTGTCGCGACGCGAGTTGAGTTGACCCCAGGTCTCATAGGCGATCGTCGGCCGAAGCAGCACCCCGCCCCGGTACATGGGGAACTCGGCGTCCAGGGTCAGGAATCGGCGGGCCTTGCTCATCAGTGGCGTTCTTCGGCGTTCTCGCAGCGCGCAGTGTAAACCGCCGTGACGAAGTGCTAGTAACTTTTGGTTATGACATTAGTTCGGCCGCGCCGAGCCCGCGGATCAGCGGCGGTGGCGCATCACGCGTTGCCGGCTCTTGAGCTGGCGCCGCGTGAGCCGATTCGGACGTCCGGCAAACGGGTTATGCGCGGACTTGAGCTCCAACTTCAGCGGCACGCCGGCAAGATCGAGCTCCTCTCGGAACGCGTTGACGAGATAGCGGCGATAGTGGTCCGGCACGCGTTCGGCGCGAGAGCCGTGAACGACAACGATGGTCGGGTAACGTCCGCCCTGGTGAGCGTATCGCAGTCGAGCGCGGCGGCCGGCCACGAGCGGTGGAGGATGCGCGGTCACGGCGCGAGTGAGGATCTCGGTCAGGCGCGCCGTGGCGAAAGTCTCACCCGCGGTGCGGTGGGCGGCCAGCGCGGTCTCGACTAGCGCGTCGATGCCGCTGCCGTGCAGCGCCGATATGAAGCTCACGGGCGCGTACGAGACGAAGCGCAGCTTGCGCTGAATTTCGGCTTCGATCCTGCGGCGCTGCTCGAGCGGCAGATGGTCCCACTTGTTGACGCCGATCGCGAGCGCCCGGCCGCGCTCGACCACGAGCCCGAGCAGGTGCAGGTCCTGATCGGCGATGCCTTGTCGCGCGTCGAGCAGTGCGATGACGACGCCGGCAGCGTCGATCGCCTGCAAAGTCTGAACGACGCTGTATTTCTCGACCACGTCGACAACCTTGGCGCGTCGCCGGACACCGGCCGTGTCGACCAGCACGAAACGCTCGCCGCCCCGCTCACAGGGAATGTGCACACTGTCGCGAGTCGTGCCGGGCTCCGCCGAGGTGATCATTCGTTCCGTGCCCAGCAGCCGGTTGATCAGCGTCGACTTGCCCACGTTGGGGCGGCCCACGACGGCCACGCGCGGCCCGGCATCGCCGCGAGGACCGGCCTCGGCCGCCGAATCCTCCGGCAATGCGCGCAGCACGGCCTCGACCAATGCCTCGATGCGGCGCCCGTGCAGGGCCGCGATGCTCACGGGCTCGCCCAGGCCGAGGCGGTGAAACTCCGCGGCCGCGATCTCGGGCGCGACGCCCTCGGACTTGTTCACGACCAATAGCACGGGCTTGGAGGTGTTCCTGAGCTCTGCGGCAATACCTTCGTCTATCGCCGTCAAGCCCTCCTGATGATCGACGACGAACACCACCAGATCGGTCTCGGCGATCGCGAGCCGCGTTTGCCGCGCCGCGAGCTCTCCGATTTCGCCTTGGTCTCCGAGGCCGCCGGTATCGACGACGACGAAGGACCGGCCGTGCGCCGCAGCATAGCCGTAACGGCGATCGCGCGTCAGGCCCGGGTGATCTGCTACCAGCGCGTCGCGGGAGGCGGTCAGCTGATTGAAGATCGTCGACTTGCCGACATTCGGCCGCCCTACGAGAGCCACGGCTGGAAGCATGGCACTGCGAGGCTATCCGGTCTCGGGCACGATCGTATACGCGGCGACCGTGCCGTCGTCGGCCTGGGCGATGACGTTGTCGCCGACGACGAGCGGCGCCGCGCCGATGCGTTGTTGTCCCGCCCGCTCGCGCGCAAGAAACTGTCCGTCCTCCGGGCGCAGCCAGTGCAAATAGCCCTCCAGGTCGCCGACCACCAGCGTGCTGCGATAGGCGCGCGGCGCGGTGACGTCTCTGAGCCGCAGCGCGGGTTGAGTCCAGCGAGGCGTGCCGCCGGCGCGGTCCAAAGCGACGATCTGGCTGAGCTCATCGGTCACGTAGACGCTGTTCCAATCCACGCCCAAGCCGGCGTAGCTCGACAGCTCCTGCTGCCACAGCAACAATCCGGTCTCGAGCGCTATCGCGACGCAGCGGCCGTGGTAGCCCACGGCATAGACGTCGTTGCCGGCCACACCCAGCCCTGCGCTGATATCGACGAGCCGGTCCAGCTCGGTTCGACCCGCGGGCGCGGCGAGGGGCAACTCCCAGCGCGACTCACCGGTCAAGATGTCGTAGGCGCCGAGGCGACCGTTGTCGAATCCCGCAACGACCATCGGGCCTGCGATTTGCGGCGCCGTGTTGCCGCGCAGGGTCAGGCTCGGCACGGCCTGCTCGACCGTCCAGAGCAATCGGCCGTCGAGCACCGAGTAGCCGCGCAAGCGCCCGTCCACGGTACGCAGGACCACGACGCCGCGGGCGATCGCCGGCGGCGCGAGCACTTCGCTGCCGACCTGAAGGCGCCAGCGCTCCTCGCCGCTCTCGGCGTCGAGAACGACGAGGTCGCCGTCGTTGCTGCCGAAGGCGACGACGCCCTCACCGTATCCCGGGCCCGCAGCCAGCGGCAACTGCGTTCGCGTCGTCCAGATCCGCCGGCCGTTCTCCGCGGTGAGGGCCGCAGCCTCACCGTCGTGGCTGCCCACGAAGATGCGCGTGCCGTCGGTGGCGGGCATGAGTCCCAGCCGTAACTGTTCCGAGGAGCCTCCGATCCTGGTGCTCCATACCCTGCGCACATCCAAGGTCGCCTGGAACTCGACGAGCTCCGCCGGCGGCTCGATCGGGTCTTCGCCGCTGCTGCCGAACATGAAGCAGCCGCCGCTCGCCGAGAGTAGCGCCAGCACGAGCCCTGTAAACGCGATTCTCACGAGCCGTCCTCGCTCGCGGGAGCATCGGCGGCCGGCGTCTCGAGCGCGGGAGCCCCAAGGTCGTCGATCTTCATCTGCAGTAGATTTCGGTCGAGCACGTCCGTGTGTTGCGCGTTGAAGGCTTGCTGATAAGCGCTGCGGGCGCGCTCGGTATCCCCCTGAGCGAGGTAGACGTCGCCGCGCAATTCGTCGTAACGACCCGAGAATCTGCCGGGATCCGCGTCATCGAGAACGGCAAAGGCGTCGTCGTAGCGTTGCAGATGCTGGAACAGCCGCGCGAGCCTGACCCGCACGATCATCGCGAGCTCGTCGTCGTCGGTGTCGGCGAGCACGCGGCGAAGCTCCTCGACCGCGCGGTCGGTATCCTGCATGTCGAGATACAGCGAGGCGATGAGCAGCCCGGCCTGGTCCGTGTACGGGCTCGACGGGAAATCCGCTCGGAGCTCCGCTACCAGCTCGGTCGCCTGAACGTCCGCGCGATCGAGCACCGCCCCTCTGAGCTCAGCAT
>Ga0214472_10000779_pt1 | contig 38317 bp, 41 predicted proteins | sample RVTome_6_FD_207662 | JGI IMG/M metagenome (GOLD analysis project Ga0214472, IMG submission 207662) | Soil microbial communities from uranium-contaminated site in the Upper Colorado River Basin, Wyoming, United States - RVT140D175 | ecosystem: Environmental > Terrestrial > Soil > Contaminated >...
GCGGCGAAAGTAGCGCTCGTGCGGCACCAGCGCGCCGGCCGTGGCGCCGACCACCGGCTCGGCGATGAAGGCGGCGACCTTCTCCGGACCGGCCTCGAGGATGGTGCGCTCGAGGTCTTCGGCGCACTCCAGGGCGCAGTGTGCCGCCTGCTTGTCGAACGGGCAGCGGTAGCACGCACAGGCCGCCGCGCGCGGCGCCTTGAACAGCATCGGCTCGTAGATCGCGCGGCGCCAGCGGTTGCCGCCGGCCGACAGGGCGCCGAGCGTGTTGCCGTGGTAGCTCTGGTCGCGCCCGATCACCATCCACTTGTCGGGGCGGCCCATCTGCACCCAGTAGCTGCGCGCGATCTTCATCGCGGATTCGACCGCTTCGGAGCCGCCGGACACGAAGTAGGCGTGGTTGAGCCCGCCCGGGGCGCGCTCGGTGAGGAGCTTCGCCAGTTCTTCCTGGGCCGGATTGGTGAACTGGCTGGTGTGGGCGAACTCGACCTTGTCGAGCTGGGCCTTGAGCGCATCGACGATCTCCGGCACCGAATGGCCCAGCGCGGACACCACCGCCCCGCCGCACGCGTCCAGGTAGCGCTTGCCCTTCTCGTCGTACAGGTAGGGGCCCTCGCCGCGCGCCACCACCGGGTAGCGGGTGAACGGATTGCGGTAGAACACGCGGGTGTCGTCGTTGATGTCCATGCTCGTCTCCTGGCCGTCCTGGCGTCGCGCCCGGGCGATCGGGCCCGCCATGCCGCTCACTCCACCCGCGTATCGAGGCCGGACTCGGCCATCTCCGCCGCGCGCAGCATGGCGCGCGCCTTGTTCTGCGTCTCCACCCATTCCGATTCGGGATTGGAGTCGGCGACGATGCCGGCGCCGGCCTGCACATGGATGTGCCCGTCCTTGACGACCGCGGTGCGGATGGCGATGGCCAGATCCATGTCGCCGTGAAAGCCGATGTAGCCGGCCGCCCCCGCGTAGATGCCGCGCTTGACCGGTTCGAGCTCGTCGATGATCTCCATCGCGCGCAGCTTGGGCGCGCCCGACACGGTGCCGGCCGGAAACGTCGCACGCAGCACGGCGAGCGCGTTGAGCCCGTCCTTGAGGCGCGCTTCGACGTTGGACACGATGTGCATCACGTGCGAGTAGCGCTCGATGTTGAACTGCTCGGTGACCTTGACGGTGCCGGTCTCGGCCACGCGCCCGGCGTCGTTGCGGCCGAGATCGAGCAGTTGCAGGTGTTCGGCGCGCTCCTTCTCGTCGGCGAGCAGGTCCGCTTCGAGCGCCTGATCGTCGGCGGGCGTCGCGCCGCGCGGGCGGGTGCCGGCGATCGGGCGCAGCGTGACGCGCCTGCCGCTGCCGTCGTCGTCGAGGCGCACCAGGATCTCGGGCGAGGCGCCCACGACGTGGAACTCCTCGAAGTTGAAATAGAACATGTAGGGCGACGGGTTCAAGGTGCGGATCGCCCGGTACAGGGCCAGCGGGCTCGCCGTGAAGGGCTTGCTCATGCGCTGGGCGAGCACCACCTGCATGATGTCGCCGTCGACAATGTATTGCTTGGCGCGATTCACCGCCGCCTTGAAGGCTTCCTCGCCGAAGCTCGAGACGGCCGGCTGCGGCTCGGCGCGCACGTCGGGCGGGATCTGCGCGGGCGCGCGCAGACGGGCGAGGAGTTCCGCGAGGCGCCGCTTGGCGCGCTTGAAGGCGCCCGGCACCTCGGGTTCGGCATACACCACGAGGGTGAGCTTGCCCGAAAGATTGTCGACGATGGCGATCTCTTCGGAGAGCAGGAGCAGGATGTCGGGGGTGCCGAGATCGTCCGCCTTCTCGGTCTTCGCCAGGCGCGGCTCGATGTAGCGCACCGTGTCGTAGCCGAAGCAGCCCACCAGCCCGCCGGCGAAGCGCGGCAGCCCGTCGCGCGGCGGCACCTTGATGCGGGCCATGAATTCGGCCACGTAGTTGAGCGGATCGCCGTAGTCGCGCCGCTCCACCAGGCGGTTGCCGGTGAGCAGCAGCGCCGAGCGGCGGTACACCTCGATGCGGGTGGCCGCGGCGAGCCCGATCATCGAGTAGCGGCCGAAGCGCTCGCCGCCCTGCACCGATTCGAGCAGATAGGTGTAGGGCTCGTTGGCGAGCTTGAGGTAGATGGAGAGCGGGGTATCGAGATCGGCGAAGGTCTCGAGGGTCACCGGAATGCGGTTATAGCCCTGCGCGGCCAGCGCGTTGAATTCGTGCTCAAGCATGGAGACTCCACAAAAACGGTTCGATTCGGCGTGCGGGCACGGGCCCGCCAAGGTGGTCGAGATCTAGTGGCCCGCAGGCCACGAGCACCAGCCCCGCCAGCGAAAACGCCCCGCGGTGATGTGCATGTCTTCCTTGTCCGAAAACCGGTTCTTGTGCGTCACGATCGATTCGATGAAGTGAGGAAACAAAACCCGCCGGGCCTTGAATCGGCCGCCCTGCGGCCCGTCGCCCGGGTTCCGCATGATAGTAGCCCATGGCGTTCGATGGTGTCCACCGGCATGCCCGCGCTATATCCGGCGCTCACGCGCGGGCGGCGCGCGCGGCCGCCGGGCGCGCCGCGGCGGCGGGCCGGAGCGCCTGCGCGCGACGGAAAACCGCAGCCCGCCGGGCGCGCCGGGCGAAGGGCCACAGCCCCGCGGCGCGGCGGGAAACGCCGCCCGCGCCGGACTACGTCAGCTCGCGCGAGACGAGCGTGTAGCGGAAGGCGTCCGGATCGAGGCTGTCGAAGCGACCCTGCGCGCTCTCGCCCTGCGGATACATCAGGAACGGCAGCTGTGGCCCGTCACTGCCGGGCAGGCGCAGGTCGTGGGCGACGTTGTAGGCGAGCCAGTTCATCTCCCACGCACCGAAGAGCTGGCGGCGCGCGGCAAGGACCTTCGGGTCGTCCAGCGCGAGCTTGCCGGGTGGCTCCTCGAGCACCACCTTGCGCACGTCGGCCGGATCGACCGGCACCCAGCCGAAGCGGGCGAGGAAGACTTCGGCGCGGCAGTGCTGCGCCTTGGAGATGTTGCCGCTCTTGCCCAGGCTTTTGTAGCCGAAGCGCGATTCGGCCACCCGCACGCCGTACACGTCGCGCGCCGGAAGTCCCGCCGCGCGCGCGAGGCCGACGTAGAGCGCGTTCAGATCGGCGCACTTGCCGGACAGGTTGCCGCTTTCCAGCATCGCCCGGATGTCGCCGAGGCCGCAGCCGCGCGTCTTCGGATCGCGGAAGGTGCTGGCGACGATCCACTCGTAGATGGCGCGCGCCTTGTCCTCGTCGTCCTTCAGGCCGCGCGTGATGTCCTGCGCGGTGCTGCGCACGATGCCGTCGGTCGGCAGCAGTTCGGTGGCCTTCGTATACAGCTTGCGCTCGGCGGCGGGGAGCGCGAACGGCTCGGCCGCCGGGCGCGAAAAATCGGTCGCGCGGTCGCGGGTGGCGAAGCGGCTCAGCACCTCGAGCTCGGGCACGGTGCCGCCCGCCGCCCATTCGGCGTAGAGCATGGTGGCCCCGTACACCGGTTCGTGCACGACGCGCATCACGTCGGCGTTGCCCTGCCAGAGGTTGCCGAGCGGGCGGAACCACTCGGCCTCGTCGAGCGACGGCAGCGGCACCCAGGCGCGCACGACGCCGTCGCCCTGGGCCGGCTCGATGCGGGTGGTCACTTCGAAGCGGCGCCAGCCGGCGGCCGGGTTCGGCGCGAACGGCGCGGCGGCGGGCGCCGCCTCGGCGGCGCGTGCCCAGGCCGGCATGGCGAGACTCGCGGCGAGCGCGGAGGTCTTGAAGAAGTTGCGACGGTTCATTGCGGTGTTCCTTTCGATTCGGTGGTCAGGGCACGGATGCGGGCGCGCAGCCCGGCATCGCGCCAGTCGGCCTCGCCGAGCGCGCGGTAGCGCGGACGATGGCGGGCGTCGAGCACATGGGAGGTGGGCAGCAGCCGGGCGTGCCAGGCGCGCGCGATCGCCTGCTCCGGATCCGGGACGACGACGATGTCCTCGATCAGGAAGTCGGCGAGGAAGCGGCGCGTGTCGGCGGCGCGGTCGGCGACCGCGACGGTGACCAGCGCGAGCCCCGGCTCGCTTTCGTCGAACTCGACCAGCGCCGGCATCTCGTCGCGGCAGGGCGCGCACCAGCTCGCCCAGAAATTGACGATCACGGCCTTGCCGCGCACCGCATCGAGCGCGCGCTGCAACGCGGCGGGGGCCGCCGGCAGGGCATCGACCGGCTCGACACCGGCGGCGTGCGCCACGCGCAGACAAAGCACCGCGGACAGGGCCGCGCCCACCCGGAGGGCGGCGCGCGTCATCGGTCGCGGTCGGCGGCGGCTCCCCGTCGCGCCCGGTCGTTGTCGTTCCCGGCGTGGCTCGCACGTGGCGAAAGGGGGCGCCGGCGTGCGGCGCGAGTGGATTCGAACATGATTGCTTCTCCCGTTTTCTGCGTCATCCGCCCCGGTGCGGAAGCCTCCGGGGCTTAGTAACGGTCCGCGCGGGCGGACCGGCTGGGGTGGCGGAGCGAACCGCCGGACCGGGCGGCCGATACGCAGATCGGCCTGATGTGCCCGGCGCTTGTGGACGCGCGGAGGGCGTCCCAAAGAACCCCCCCTCGCCCGCGGCGCCGCGGGCGCGGGGGCCGCAGTATGCGGCAATTCGGGGTACTTCGTGCGGCGGGCCGCCGGCGACGCGCGCGCCGTGACCGGGCAGCCGTCAGGCGACCGCGATACGCCCCAGCGCCTGCGTCGCGCACGCGATCAACCCGTCGCATTCGATGGACTCCACCGGCACGCCCTCACTATAGCCATAGGTGACCAACAGCACCGGCATGCCCGCCGCGCGGGCCGCCAGCGCATCGTTGGCGGAGTCGCCGATCATGAGCGCGTGCGCGCTGGCCACCCCCAGCAGCGCGCAGGCATGCTCGAGCACCGCCGGATCCGGCTTCTTCACCGCCAGCGTGTCGCCGCTCACGACCGCGCCGAAGTAGTGATCGAGCCCCATGCGCGCGAGCAGCGGCACGGTGAACGCCTCGGCCTTGTTGGTGACGCACGCCAGGCGCAGATCCAGCGCGCGCATGGCGTCCAGCGTATCGACGATGCCCGGATAGATGCGGGTTTGCGTGCCATTCACCTCGGCATAGTGGCGGCGAAAGCAGGTGACCGCGTGCTCGATCTCGAGCTCGCTCGCGGCGCTCCCTTCGGTCATGCAGCGACGCACGAGATGGGGGATGCCCTTGCCGACGAAAGAGTGAATTTCGTGCAGTGCACGCAGCGGCCGGCCCAGTTCGGCGAGCATGCGGTTGGCGCCTTCGGCGAGGTCCTCGATGGTGTCGAGCAGGGTGCCGTCGAGATCGAACAGCACCGCGCGCACCGCAAAGCGTGAGCCGCTCATGCGACTGTCTGCGCGAGCTGCGCGCGCAGTTCCCCGATCACGGTGTCGTAGCGGTTGGGGTCGCTGTCGCGCCCTGCCCCGAACACGGCCGAGCCGGCCACGAAGGTATCGGCCCCGGCGCGCGCGATCTCGGCGATGTTGTCGACCTTCACCCCGCCGTCGATCTCCAGCAGGATGCGCCGCCCGCTCTGTTCGGCGTAGGCGTCGAGCCGCGCGCGCACGGCGCGCAGCTTGGCGAGCGTGCCGGGGATGAACTTCTGCCCGCCGAAGCCGGGGTTCACGCTCATCAGCAGCACCATGTCGATCTTGTCGAGGACGTGATCGAGATAATGCAGCGGGGTCGCCGGGTTGAACACGAGACCCGCCTGGCAGCCGCAATCGTGGATGAGCCCGAGGCTGCGGTCGATGTGCTCGGATGCTTCCGGATGGAAGGTGATGAGGTTGGCGCCCGCCTTGGCGAAGTCGGGAATGATGCGGTCGATCGGCTTCACCATCAGGTGCACGTCGATCGGTGCCGTCGTGTGGGGGCGGATCGCCTCGCACACCAGCGGGCCGATGGTGAGGTTGGGGACGTAATGGTTGTCCATCACGTCGAAGTGGAGCCAGTCCGCGCCGGCTGCAATGACGTTTCTCACTTCCTCGCCGAGACGGGCGAAATCGGCCGACAACAAGCTGGGGGCGATGCGGTACATGGGGAGTCTCCGTTATGGGGGTTTGTTCATGTCGAGGCCCGCGGTCAGCGCATGCACACCTTGCGCACCTGGGCCATGTCCGTGATGCCGGCGAGCACCTTCTCGATGCCGTCCTGGCGCAGCGTGCGCATGCCTTCGCCGAGCGCGGCGCCGAGCAGTTGCGCGGAACGCGCGCGTTCCTGGATCAGGCGCTTGATCTCGTCGGAGCCGAGCATCAGCTCATGCAGGCCGACGCGCCCCTTGTAGCCCCCACTGCATTCGCCGCAGCCGACCGGCCGGTAGAGCGTGAAGCGCCCCTCGCCGTCCGCGTGGGCCGCGCGCCAGGCGGCCAGCACGGCGCCGCGCGCGGCCACCGGATCGGCCTGGAATGCGGGTGTGACGTGCATGTCCTCGCAGTACTCGTCGAGCAGATGGGCGAGTGCGGCCTCGTCGGGCTGGTACGCCTCCTTGCACTTCTTGCACAGCTGCTTGGCCAGACGCTGCGCCAGCACCCCGAGCAGGGCGTCCCCGAAGTTGAACGGATCCATGCCCATGTCGAGCAGACGCACCACCGATTCGGGCGCGTTGTTGGTGTGCAGGGTGGAGAACAGGAGATGTCCGGTGAGCGAGGCCTCGATGCCGACCGACACCGTCTCGGCGTCGCGCATCTCGCCGACCATGATGACATCGGGGTCGGCGCGCAGAAAGGCGCGCATCATGGTCGCGAAGTCGAGCCCCGCCTTGCGGTTGACCTGCACCTGGCGCAGGCCCTTCTGGGTGATCTCGACCGGGTCTTCGGCGGTCCAGATCTTGGTCTCGGGGGTGTTGATCGAACCCAGGATGGAATGCAGCGTGGTGGTCTTGCCCGAGCCGGTGGGCCCGCACACGAAGAAGATGCCATAGGGCTTGGCGACGGTTTTCCGGACGCGTTCCAGGTTGTGCGCAGAAAGCCCCAGCCGCTCGAGCGGAATCGGCTCGCCCTGCGTGAGCAGGCGCATCACGACGTCTTCCAGGCCGCCCGCGGTGGGCACCGTGGCCACCCGCAGCTCGATGTCGAGCGGGGCGTACTTGCGGAACTTGATCTTGCCGTCCTGCGGCCTGCGCCGCTCGGAGATGTCGAGGTCGCACATGATCTTGAGGCGCGTCACGAGTGGATTGCGATAGCTCGCGGGCACCTGGATGTAGGGCACCAGGGTGCCGTCCTTGCGAAAGCGGATGAGGGTCTTTTCCTTGCCCGGGCGCGGTTCGATGTGGATGTCCGAGGCGCCCTGCTTCCAGGCGTCGATGATGACCTTGTTCACCAGTTTGACGAGCTCGTTGTCGGCCGCCGCGGTGACATCGTCGGCCACCGAGCTCTCCTGCTCTTCTTCCGACAGGTCGGAGAGCAGATCGGAGACGGAACTCGTGTCGAGGGAGGGTTCGAAGAACTGGTTGACGGTCTCCTCGAACTCGCGCCGGGTGGTAACGCGATAGGCGAGGCGGCTCTTGGGAAACACGTTATGGGCGATGCGTGACGCGCGCACGTGCTCCGGATCGATGGCGAGCACCACGATCCCCTCGTTGGTCTCCTCCAGCGGCAGCCAGTGGTTCTGCTGCACATACTCGCGCTTGATGTTGCGCAGCAGATCCATCTGTCTCACCCGATCCTGGCGAAACGGTTCGTACGGCACATTGTAAAAGCGCGCCGCCGCCTCGCCGAGCTCGGCCGGGGTGAGCCCCAGGTGCTCGATGAGCACCGTTTCGGTCGACGACTTCACCTGGCGCGCCTGACGCGTGGCCTGCTGCAGTTCGCCCACCGTGATGCGCCCGTCCGCCACCAGTGCGTCATAGCGCGAGCGCAGTGATGCCGGCGCCTGGCTGCGTTTGGCGAAGGCCACCCCCAGGGTCTGGGCGAGCCCCAGCACGCCCTCTTCCGACACCGAGGAGAACGCCTCGCCGGAGACGCTGTTGATGAGTTGGACGACGCCGAGCAGGGTACCGCTTTCGGGATCGATGACGGGCGCGGCGAGCATCTGGCGGGTGTGAAAGCCGGTGGCCGCATCGACCGCCCGGCGAAACTCCAGCGTCGGCGAGATCGCCTTGAGTTCGGCCGTGTCGTAGACGTCGCGCACATTGACCGGCTGGCGGTTGAGCGCTGCGAAACCCGCGATGCTGTTTTCGGCGATCGGCAGGCGCAGGCTCTGGGCCGCCTTCAGGCCGGTCTTGACCCGCGTTTCGAGGGCCATGCCGGACTCGTCGACGGTATAGATGGAAAGGCGCTCCGCATCGAACAGCGCGCACAGGTCGGACGACAGCTCGAAAATGATCTCGTCGATATCCTGAGTCGCATGGATGCGCGTGGTGATGGCCTGCAGCCCCTTGAAGAAGGCGAGGCGGCGGGCGACCTCACTGCCGGCGGCGGCTTTTCCGGTCATTGCGCTCATGGATGTCCCAGTGGGGCCCCGTCAGGAAACGGGGAATGGACGACTCGAAGCGCCACATTCTAGCCACGACCTGCGGCGGGGGCTAGAACGACAGAACCTGCCCCTGCTCGAGGGCAAACGCCGGCAGGCGGCCTCGATAGGCGGCGACCTGGTCGAGAATGCGCTGGCCCATGCCGGGCTTCAGGTGGCTGATATAGACGGCGGGGCTCGCCGTGAGCTCCTCGAGCATCATCGCCAGCATGCTCGGGCACAGGTGGCGGGAGGCGAGCGCGAGACCGCGTTGCTCGTCCGGGAAGGCCGTCTCCAGGATGAGGTGACGCAAATCGGTCAGCCCGTTGATCGCCGCGATGAGTTCTGCCGAGTATGCGGTGTCGCCCGAATACACGAGCTTTCCGTGGCCGCTGTCGAGACAGAAGCCCACTGCCGGCACGGTATGGTGGGCCGGCAGCGCGGTGATGGTGCGTGTCCCCAGGCGCACCGCCTCACCGATCTCGATCGGGTGGAAGCACAAGTACGGGCGGTTGCGATCGGGAATTGCGGTGAAGTCCGGCCAGATCAGCCAGTTGAAGATGTGCGAGCGCAGGATGCGAATCGTTTCGGCCGTGGCATGCACGGTGAGCGGCACGTTGCGCAGATCGCCCACCGAATCGACGAGCAGCGGGATGGAACCGATGTGGTCGAGATGGGCATGCGAAACGAATACATGATCCACCCGCGTGAGTTCAGCGAGCTCGAGGTCGCCGACGCCCGTACCGCAATCGATCAGGATATCGTCGTCGGCCAGAAAGGCGGTGGTGCGCGCGTTGCGTCCGCCGATGCCGCCACTGCAGCCGAGCACCCTGAGTTTCATTGATCCTCGCCGTTCCCCACTGCGCCGCTATCGAAGCGGATCGCCGCCCTTCGCTTTCGATCCGCCGCAACAGTAACATCGGCGGATGCCGCCACGCCGTGCACTACCTCACAGGCGGCGCGCGACAGGGAAAACGGATCACGGCCGCAGAAAGAATTCCATCTTCACGCCGGCGATCTCGACGATGTCGTGATCGTTCAGGCGACGCGCCTGGGCGTCGAGCGCACGGCCATTGACCTGCGGAAAGGCGAGCCCTTCGACGTGGGTGATGAAGTAGCCATGCGGCCTGCGCGCAATGACGGCCACCTGCTTGCCCGGCTTGCCCAGCGTCGTGAGCGACTTGGACAACTCCAGTTCGCGCCCGGCGTTGGCACCGTTCAGGATCTGAACCACGCCGACCCGCTGACCGAGCGGCTCATCGACGGATGCGTCGCGGGCGGTCGAGGACAGCAGCTGCGTCTGGGTCGCGCCGGGTTCGCCCGCCCCCGCGGAACTGGCGAAGTCGGCTGCCGGGTTCGGGAAAATCGGCTTCAACGCCGCCGTATCGACGAATTCGGACGGCGACAGCCCGGGCTGGGCGGAATCGGCGAGGAACTTGATCCGGTACTTTCCCAGCTCGATCACGTCGTTGTTGCGCAGCACGTGCTTCTTGATCGGCTGCCCATTCACATAGGTGCCGTTGGTGCTGTTCTGGTCCTCCAGGAAGGCGTCCTCGAGGATGGTGGTGATCACCGCGTGGTGCCCGCTGATGGCCAGATTGTCGATCTGGACATCGTTGTTCGGCTTGCGCCCGATGGACAGGCGTTCCTTGTGCAGCGGGATCTCCTTGAGCACCAGTCCGTCCATGCTTAGGATCAACTTCGGCATTGCGTTTGTTCCATGAGTTCTCGGTCCGGCCGCGCGATGCGGCGCGCAACCGCCCTGTCTACGTCTCCGTGCATCATACGGCGATTCGCGCCACGATGACGGACACGTTATCCCGTCCACCATGCAGATTGGCCAGCTCCACCAGGCGCTCGGCGGTCGCAGGGAGCGGCTCGCCGGCCGCCAGTACCGCGGCGATCTGGTCGTCGTCGAGCATGTCGGTCAGGCCGTCCGAACACAGCAGAAAGTTGTCGCCGGCGCGTGCCGCATGCACGCCGAGCTCCGGTTGCACGAGCATGGAAACGCCCACGCCCCGCGTGAGCATGCCGCGATACCGCGAGTGGCGCGCGTCTTCGGCGCTCATCATGCCGCCGTCGACCTGCTCCTGCAACATCGTGTGGTCGCGCGTAAGTTGCTCGAATTCACCCTCGCGCCAGCGGTACAGGCGCGAATCGCCGACATGCGCCGAGACCACCTGGGAATCGAGGAAGGCCACCGCCAGCAGGGTTGCGCCCATGCCCACCAGATCGGGGTCGGAAACGCCGGCCCGATGGATCTCGGCATTGGCGTCGTCGACCGCGCAGGCGAGGCTCTGCGCGGCCGCGTCGACGGTCTCCATGCGGTTCGCCGCCGCCTCGTATTCAATCCGACGCAGCGCCGCCGCCACCGCAAGGCGGGCCGCGACGTCGCCGCCCCGATAACCGCCCATGCCGTCGGCCAGGATCGCCCAGCCCTGCTCCGGGCACACCTGGAGGGCGTCCTCGTTGCGCGTGCGCACGCGGCCGACATCGCTGTGGGCGGCAAACTCGATGCGGCGGGGGGGGAGCGAACGCGGTTTCGAAGTCACGCGCGTAGCTCAATACGGCAAGGGCGTGCCTAGCCCACGCTCGCGCGCGCGCGCCAGCACCCGGACCGCCACCGCAAGATCCTGGATCGCCATGCCCTGCGACTCGAAGAGCGTGATCTGGTCGGCCCCGCTGCGCCCCGGGCGAATGCCCGCCACCACTTCCCCGAGCTCGACCCAGCGCCCCGGATGGGTGCGACCCTTCTCGAGCAGCGGCATGAGATCGCCCGCCTCGCGCTGCGCGACGTCGCGCGAATCGACACAGATCAGGTCGGCACGCCGCACCGCCGCCTCGGAAAGCTCCTGGCGCGCGAGGCTGTTGGAACCGGCCGCCGTGACGTGCGTGCCGGCGGCGAGCCAAACGGCATCGAACAAGGGCTTGGGCGAGGTGGTGATGGTGACGATCACATCGGAGCCGCGCACGGTTTGCTCGGCACTTGCCGCGGGCACCACGTCGCGCCCGGTCGCCTTGCTCATCTGCGCGCAGAACGTGGCGAGCCGGTCCTGGTCGCGGGCGAATACCTTCACCCGCTCGATGGGACGCACGGCACACAACGCGAGGACCTGCCCCTGCGCCTGCCAGCCGGCGCCGAACACGCCGGCCACCCGCGCGTCGGGCCGCGCCAACCACTTCGCGGCGATCCCTCCGGCCGCCCCGGTGCGCATCATGCCGAGCCGGTCGGCCTCGAGCACCGCCAGCGGATCCCCGCTGGTGGCGTCGAACAGATGCACCCAGAAGCGGGCCCGCCCGCCGGCCGAGGTGTACACCTTGAAACCCGAGACGTTCAGGTCCGGCACCCCGCCCTGCAGCAGATGGGTGATGGTGGCCGGCAGGCGGACACGCTGGCGCGGATAGTCGACCGTCTCGCCACGCCCGTGGGCGGCCATGACCTGCTCCACCGCATCGAGCACAAACGGCATGTCGAGCAGGGCGCCGACCTCGTCTTCCTTGAGATATAGAGCCATCGCTCCTTCCTGTCGTGCGGCGGATGGCGCCGACCGCATGTGGGCGAATGCTACTGCCTTGGAAGCATTCTAGCGCGCTGCGCCGGTCCCTCCCGCAAAAAAAAAGCGCCGGACGAACCGGCGCTTGCGACTGCCAGGGCATGCGCCCGGCGCTTGGATTTACAGCAGGGCCTTGAGCAGCTTGGCCATCTCGGACGGATTGCGCGTCACGGTGAAGCCGCACTCCTCCATGATGGCAAGCTTGGCATCGGCCGTATCGGCGCCGCCCGAAATCAGCGCACCGGCGTGGCCCATGCGCTTGCCCGCGGGGGCGGTGACCCCGGCGATGAAACCGACGATCGGCTTCTTCATGTTGGCCTTGCACCACTGCGCGGCTTCAGCTTCATCCGGACCGCCGATCTCGCCGATCATGATCACCGCGTCGGTATCCGGATCGTCGTTGAACATGCGCATCACGTCGATGTGCTTGAGGCCGTTGATGGGGTCGCCCCCGATACCGACCGCGGAGGACTGGCCCAGGCCGATTTCGGTCAGCTGCGCCACCGCTTCATAGGTGAGCGTGCCGGAGCGCGAAACCACCCCGATGCGGCCCTTGCGGTGGATGTGACCCGGCATGATGCCGATCTTGATCTCGTCGGGCGTGATCAGGCCCGGGCAGTTGGGGCCGAGCAGCAGCGTTTCCTTGCCGCCCTGGGCCACCTTCTGCTTCATCTTGTTGCGCACCATCAGCATGTCGCGCACCGGGATGCCTTCGGTGATGCAGATCGCCAGATCGAGGTCGGCCTCGCAGGCTTCCCAGATCGCGGCGGCGGCACCGGCCGGCGGCACGTAGATGACCGACACGGTGGCGCCGGTCTCGGCGGACGCTTCCTTCACCGAGGCGTAGATGGGAATGCCGAAGATCTGCTCGCCGGCCTTCTTCGGATTCACGCCGGCGACGAAACAGTTCTTGCCGTTGGCGTACTCCTGGCACTTCTCGGTGTGGAACTGACCGGTCTTGCCGGTAATCCCCTGGGTGATGACTTTGGTGTCTTTGTTGATCAGGATGGACATTCAGACGCTCCTTACTTGACCGACGCGACGATCTTGGTCGCGGCTTCCGCCATCGTGTCGGCGGTGATGATCGGCAGGCCCGACTCGGCGAGGATCTTCTTGCCGAGGTCCTCGTTGGTGCCCTTCATGCGCACCACGAGCGGAACGGAGAGATGCACTTCCTTGGCCGCTGCGACCACGCCCGCGGCGATGGTGTCGCAACGCATGATGCCGCCGAAGATGTTCACCAGGATGCCCTTCACCTTCCGGTTCCTGAGCATGATCTTGAATGCTTCGGTGACCTTCTCGGTGGTGGCGCCACCGCCGACGTCGAGGAAGTTGGCCGGCTCGGCGCCGAACAGCTTGATCGTGTCCATGGTGGCCATCGCCAGACCGGCGCCATTCACCAGGCAGCCGATGTTGCCGTCGAGGCTGATGTACGCGAGGTCGAACTTCGAGGCTTCGATCTCGTCCGCGTCCTCTTCGTCGAAGTCACGGAAATCGACGATTTCCGGATGACGGTACAGCGCGTTGGCGTCGAAGTTGAACTTGGCGTCGAGCGCCTTGATGTTGCCGTTGCCCTCGAGGATCAGCGGGTTGATTTCCGCCAGCGAGGCATCGGTTTCCATGTAGCAGGTGTAGAGCTTCTTCAGGGTGTCCACCGCCATGGCGACGGAACCCTCGGGCACGCCGATGCCGCGCGCCAGGATTTCGGCCTGGGCGTCGGTCAGGCCGACCAGCGGATCGACGAATTCCTTCAGGATCTTCTCGGGCGTGCTGTGGGCGACTTCCTCGATGTCCATGCCGCCTTCGGAGGACGCCATCACGGCGACCTTCTGCGTGGCACGGTCGGTCAGCACGGCGACGTAGTATTCCTTCTTGATGTCGGCGCCTTCCTCGATCAGCAGGTTGCGCACCTTCTGGCCTTCGGGGCCGGTCTGGTGCGTGACGAGCTGCATGCCGAGGATCTGGTCGGCGTTGGCGCGTACTTCCTCGAGCGAGCGGGCGAGCTTCACGCCACCGCCCTTGCCGCGTCCCCCCGCATGGATCTGGGCCTTCACCACCCAGACCTTGCCGCCGAGCTCCTCGGCCGCCTTGGCCGCCGCATCGACGGAAACGCAATGGAAGCCCCTCGGCGTCACGACGCCATACTTCCTCAGTAGTTCTTTTGCCTGATACTCATGAATCTTCATGATTGCCCTTCGATCGAAGCCGCGACGCGAAAGGCGCCGCGAACAGGTTGATGGGACGCTTCGGAGCGTTCACTCCACGATGGGCGCCGTCTCCCTCGTCCGACGCACACCGCTGCCGACCGGGCAGGTGCTGCCCGGCCCGTCTCGAGCCCCGCTCCCGAATCGGTCACGATGCCGCAAGAGCGCGCGATTATAACCGGATTTGCGCAGTGCAGAATCGCCAGGCGGGCGCGCCCGCGGCGGGCGTCAGCCGCCTTGCGAGCGGCCGCGATACCACTTGGGGTAATAGCGGCGCACCGTCCCGGTCGAGCTTTCCAGCGCGTGACAGCGGTCGAGCTGGAACGGCTTCTCACCGGTGTCCTCGTTGTCGCGGCGAAAGGTGGCGAAGGTCTGGATGGCCGCCGTCGGCAGGCTCAGGAGCAGTTCGGTCAGATGCGAACAGCCACGCACGTCGGCGAACATTTCACCCACAGTACGGCGGAAGCCGCGGACGAGGTTGAGCCCGATCAGTTGCCGGTAGGCGGGGCCGATGGTGTCGCAGCCCCCCGGATAAGGCACCTCGTCCGAGCAGGCCTGTGCGTCGATGATATTGAAGGCGGGATCGAGGGTCACCCGCACCTTCATGTGATGGACCGGATCGCCCGCGCGGCGAACGCCCGAGGCGATCGGATAATCGAGGTCCTTGACGTCGGTGAGACTCGCGTCGAGCTCGAGCAAGCCGTCGTCACGGCGAAAGCCCTCGATCTCGATGCGCCGGGTGTGTACGCGCTGGCGCGGGCGCTGGGGGGCTGAAAGCGGCATGTCTCTTGCGTACGGTAACGTATGGTGAAAAGTCATCTTACCGCGAATCGGTCCGCCGAGACCGAGGCCGGCGCGGGCGCGCTCGCAGCGGCCCGACCGCCAGGAAAGCTCGCAACATTCCATTACAAATTCACGGATTCCACCCATTAGTCGCCATTTGACGGCACGACTTCTTTACAATACGCCGCAATTCTTTGTTGCAGATTGCCCATGACCAGCATGAGCCGCCAGGCGGGCGGAGAATGAAAAGACCATTCCTTACCACCAGTCTGATCCTGGCGGGTATGGTTGCGCTACCCGCAGCGGACGGCCTTGCCGCCGTCCTGGGAGATGTAACGAGCGTGTCCGCAATCGGCGAACCGCTGCGCGTGGAGATCCATGTCCAGCCTGCACGGTCGGACATCATCGGCAACTGCGTGCGCATCCGGGCGCCATCGGAAACGGACGACGGAATCCCGGTCCTGCGCAGCGGCCACATCAGCACCGTGGGCGGTGGCGCGCGCACACGCATCGTGGTGACCCAGCCGGCGCCGATGTTCGAACCGGTCGTGCGCCTCGCCCTCGAAGACGTCTGCGATACCCGCCTGCGCCGCGAATATACGCTGCTGCTCGCGTTTCCCGGCGAGGTCGCCACGCCACTGGCCGCCGCACCGGACACTGCATCGGCGCGACCGGCGCCGCGCCGGCCGGCCGCGAGTGCCCCGCGCAGCGGGCGGACATGGGCCACGGCCCCGGGCGAGTCGCTCGACTCCCTGGCGCACGCGCTCTACCCCGACGACGCACGACTGCGTCGCCGGTTCATCGCGGCAGCCCTGCGCAACAACCCCGAAATCCCGCCGGCCGCGGCCGCGAATCCGCTGCCCCCCGGTACGGAACTGCGCATTCCCGATCTCGACCGGCTGGCCGCGACCGCGCTCCCGCCCCGGCGCGCCGAGCGACCCGCCGCGGCCGCGCGTGACGTGGCGCCGGCCAGGCGCAGCGCAGGCAGCGGGGCGGTGGCCGACCGTCTCGTGCTCGCCGGCCAGGAGGAAGCGGCCACATCGGATCGGGCGCGGGGCGCCGCCGACGAATTGCGGCTGCGCGAGGCACGCCTGGTCACCGCTATCGACCGCTCGATCGATGCCCAGCTTGAGCTGCTCGAGCGGGTCCGCAGGCTCGAGGACATCCACGCCGCCCTGACCGCGCAACTCGAGGCCCAGATCCGGCAGACCCCCCCGTCCCCCGCCGCCGCGAGTCCCCGCCCCAGCCTTGCCGCCGACATCTCCGCCGCCCCTGCGGCGCGCGAGACGCGGGCGCCATCCTCGGGCTGGCGCTACGTCGTCCTCTTCGCCGCGCTGGCCGCCGCCCTGGCGTTCGTGCTGCCGCGACTGCGCACGCGTGACCGCGCACCCGAACCGACCCTGCCCGTGCCGACCGGGGATGGAGAATATCCGGCGCCGGCACGGCCCCGCGCCGGCGCCCACGACGCCCCGGAGGATGCCGGTGCGGTCACGCAAGGCCTGGCCGCCGCCATCCCGGAGCCGCGCCTGTCGTCACTCGACTGGGATCTCACATCCAGCGCGTCGTCGTCCGGCAAGCTCGCCCCGATCCTGCTCGACGAGGAAATCGCCGAAGAACATGAATCGGCGATCGAGTTGGCCGAAATCATGATGGGCTTCGGCCGGGTGCACGGCGCCGCCGAAACACTGGCCGAATTCATCCACTCCAATCCAAAACAGGCCGTCACCCCCTGGCTCAAGCTGCTGGAGGTGTATCGGGCCGCCGGCCTGCGCCCGGAGTTCGACGGGCTGGCGCGCCAACTGAACAAGACCTTCAACGTCAAGGCCGTCACCTGGGAAACTTTCGACGAAGCCCGCCAGACGCACTACACCCTCGAACAGATGCCGCACGTCGCCGAGACGGTCCAGAAGCTGTGGGGCACCCGCGATTGCCAGGCCTACCTGCAGAAGCTGTTGCGCGACAACCGCGACGGTACGCGCCAGGGTTTTCCGCTCGCCGTGATCGACGAGATCCTGCTGCTGTCCTCGGTCCTGGAGCAGGAACTGGGTGCCTATCGCCCGGCTGATGCAACACCCGACGCGAGCGCCCGCCCGGCTCCCGAAAAGGCCTATTGACTAGCGGGGCTGCCGCGGAGGCGGCAGCCCCGCTCAGACCGGATTGGGGATATCCACGAACTGCGCCTCGAGCCCGAACTGCGCCGCCATGTGACACGCCAGTGCGCGCACGCCGTAGCGCTCGGTGGCATGGTGCCCCGCGGCAATGTAGGCGACCCCCGATTCGCGGGCAAGATGGACGGTCTGCTCGGAGATTTCGCCCGACACGTATAGATCGGCGCCCGCGAGGATGGCCTGCTCGAAATACCCCTGGGCGCCCCCGGTGCACCACGCGACGCGCGCGATCGGACGCGCCGGATCGCCCACCAGCAGCGGCTCGCGCCCGAGGCGGGCGGCCAGCGAACGGGCGACCTGATCAGCCGGCTCGGGCTGCGCGGGGCGGCCCCACCAGACGAGATCCTGCTCGCCGAGACGCCCCTCCGCCGTCCACCCCATCAACTTGCCCAGCTGCGCGTTGTTGCCCAGCTCGGGATGCGCATCGAGCGGCAGATGGTAGGCGAGCAAGCTGATGTCGTGCCCCAGCAGGGTGGCCAGCCGGCGCCGCCGGATGCCGGTGACGCGGCCGTCCTCGCCACGCCAGAAATAGCCGTGATGAACGACGATGGCATCGAATCGGCCGGCCACGGCGCGCTCGAGCAGCGCCTGGCTTGCGGTCACACCGCACAGCACGCGGCGCACCTCGGCACGACCTTCCACTTGTAGCCCGTTTGGGCAATAATCGCGGAACCGCGAGACGTCCAGCAGCGCATCCAGACGGGTTTGCAGCTCGATGAGTTGCATGCGTTCTCCACTCCATTCTTCCCCGACCCCAGGCGAGCCTCTTTCCGTTTGCGCTCGCTCCGACTAGGCCAACATTATGCGCCGGCTGTGGCTGATCTTCGCCCAGGCCGTGACCGTCAGCGTCGCGGTACTGTTCGTACTCAATACGCTCAAGCCCGAGTGGCTCAGGGGCGGCGGACCGGCCTCGGTCGTGGCGATCCTCGAGGCGCCGGACCGGCGCGCCCCCGATCCGGCCGTGCCCCCCGGATCCTATGCGGGGGCGGCGCAGCACTCCATGCCGGCGGTGGTCCACATCTTCACCACCAAGGACGTCAAGAACTCGCGCCATCCGCTGCTCGATGATCCGATCTTCCGTCACTTCTTCGGCGATCGCCTGGAGGAGGCCCCGCGCGAACGCTCGTCCGGGCTCGGCTCGGGCGTGATCGTGAGCCCGGACGGATTCATTCTCACCAACAATCACGTGATCGAAGCGGCCGACGAGATCGAGGTCGCGCTCAACGACGGGCGCAAATTCCCGGCCAAGCTGGTCGGGCGCGACCCGGAGACCGATCTCGCCGTACTCAAGCTGCAGGGCAACGGCCAATTGCCGGCGATTACCTTCGCCGCACGGGACGCCCTACAGGTGGGCGACGTGGTGCTTGCCATCGGCAACCCCTTCGGAGTCGGCCAGACCGTGACCATGGGCATCGTGTCCGCGCTGGGGCGCTCCCACCTGGGCATCAACACCTTCGAGAACTACATTCAGACCGACGCCGCCATCAATCCCGGCAATTCGGGCGGCGCGTTGGTCGACAGCAGCGGCAATCTGGTGGGGATCAATACGGCGATCTATTCGCGCTCGGGCGGTTCGCTCGGCATCGGGTTCGCCATTCCCGTGTCGATCGCGCGCAGCGTCCTCGAGCAGCTCGTCTCGGCGGGCGAGGTGACGCGCGGCTGGGTAGGGGTCGAAATCCAGGAGATCACGCCGGAACTGGCCGAGTCGTTCGGCCTGCCCGACTCCGGCGGCGCGCTCATTGCCGGCGTACTACGCGACAGTCCCGCCGAACGGGCCGGCGTTCGCCCCGGCGACGTGCTGGTCGGCGTCGACGACAAAGTCGTGCGCGACCCGAAAGGCATGCTAGAGATGATCGCGGAACTGCCCCCCGGGCGCAGCGCCGTCTTTCGGATCCGCCGCGCCCGGAACGAACTCGACCTCAAGGTGGACATCGGCCGGCGCCCAACTCCGCCGACCGCCGCGCGGTGATAGCGCCAGGGCGCAGCTCGGCGCGTGGGGAGTAACAACGCCGGGCCTCGATAGAGCGCCGACGTTCTTCGGTCAATGGCGGTCGCCAAAGGCCGGCGCAATCGCTGAGGCTCGGCGGAAATCGCCGAAGGCAGGCGAATCGCAGGAGGTCGGCGTGCGGGTCACGCCCGCCCGCCCCTGCCCCCGATCATCGCGCGATACGGGCTTCCGCCTTCCTGCGCTCTACGACGCGCGGCGCGCCGGACGCTCGGCGCCCCGATCTCATTTCCCGTCGCGCTCGGCGGCCTCGATGCGATCGAGCTCTTCGCCCACCCCGGCACTCGCGGGCACCGGTTTGGTCACGAACCGGGCAAGCGCGATTCCCACCTCGTAGAGCAGGCACATCGGCACCGCGAGCATGAATTGCGAGATCACGTCCGGCGGCGTGATGATGGCGGCGATGATGAACGCGCCGACGATCACGTAGGGACGCGCCTCCTTGAGCTTCTCGATACTCACCGCCCCCGCCTTGACCAGCAGGATGACCGCCACCGGCACTTCGAAGGTGAGTCCGAAGGCGATGAAGAGCGTCATCACGAACGACAGGTATTGCTCGATGTCTGGCGCCGGCACGATGCTCTTGGGCGCGAATTCGGCGATGAACTTGAACACGGTGTTGAATACGAAGAAGTAGCAGAACGCCATGCCGAGCAGGAACAACAGCGTGCTGCCGAGCACCAGCGGCAGCCCGATGCGGCGTTCGTGCGCATACAGGCCGGGGGCGATGAAGGCCCACGCCTGATAGAGCACAATCGGCAGCGCAAGCACGAACGACACCATCAGCGTGACCTTGACCGGCACGAAGAACGGCGTCACCACGCCGGTGGCGATCATGTGCGTGCCTTCTGGCAGCGTATTCATCATCGGCAGGGCGAGGATGTCGTAGATGTCGCCGGCCCACGGCATGAGGCACACGAATATCACGACCACCACCACGATCGCGCGCAGCAACCGGTCGCGCAACTCGACCAGGTGCGAAATGAAGGTTTCCTGCAGGTCGCTCATGTTCTTTCCGCCGGCTGGCGGGACGCGCCGGCCGGGTCGAGGCCCAGCTCGAGCTGGGGACCGGGCTCGGCGGACGCAGCAACCGCCCCCTCCGCGGCCGGTGCCGCAACGGCCGGCGCCCCGCCAGACGGCGCGGCGAGCGGCGCCGCCTCCACGAGCGGCGCGGACGTGGTCGCTTCGTTCGGCAGCGCGGCGGCCTTCACTTCAGCCGCGGTCTTGTCCAGATCCGACTCGACCGTCGCCATCTGGCTGCGTACCGACGACTCGAGTTCGCGCGCCTGCTGTTCGACCTGCTGCTGTAGCTTCTTCAGGTCCTCGAGCTGCATTTCGCGCTGGATGTCGGACTTGACGTCGGACACATAGCGCTGCAGCCGGCCGAGCATGTGCCCCGCGGTGCGCGCCACCTTGGGCAGGCGCTCGGGCCCGACCACGATCAGCATCACCACGGCGATGAGGATGAGTTCCGAAAATCCGAAATCAAACATGATTCAGGGTGCTTCGCCCATGAGCCACACCAAAACGAAGGGGCGCACTGCAGCGGCGCCCCTCTTGCATATCGACCGCCCGCCGCTCAGGAGCTGACCTTGTCAGTCCGTTCCTTGGCCTGGCCTTCGATGGTCTTGCCATCGGCCTTGTGGTCGATTTCCTCGGCCGGCTTGTCGGATTCCTTCATACCATCCTTGAATCCCTTGACTGCGCCGCCCAGGTCCTGCCCGATGTTGCGCAGCTTCTTGGTTCCGAATACCAGCACGACGATCACGAGGACGATCAGCCAGTGCCAGATGCTGAATGAACCCATATGTTCTCCTTAACGCTTCAACATGGCCGGAAGAACTTCCGGACCACCCAGGATGTGAACGTGGAGATGATACACCTCTTGCCGTCCCACCCGACCGGTGTTGATGATGCTTCGAAAGCCATCCACGCATCCTTGTTCCCGCGCAAGTTTTGCGGCGACGGTCATCACTTTTCCCATCACCGCCATGTGCTCGGGTGCCAGTTCGGCCATCGACGGGATGTGCAGCTTCGGAATCACCAGGAAGTGCACCGGCGCAATTGGACGGATATCGTGGAAGGCGACGACGTCCTCGTCTTCGAAGAGCGTGCGCGCGGGAATCTCGCCGCGCACAATCCGGCAGAAGAGGCACTCGCTCATGGCTGGCTCGCGGGGGCCGCGCGCGATTTCTTCTCGTCGATCCCCGACACCCCCTCGCGGCGGCGGAACTCGGCCAGCACGTCATCCACCGACAGGCCGAAATGGGTCAGCAGCACCAGGGAATGGAACCACAGGTCGGTCACCTCCGACACCAGGTGGCGCAGATCCTTGTCCTTGGCCGCCATGATGGTCTCGGCCGCCTCTTCGGCCACCTTCTTGCAGATGGCGTCGACACCCTTGGCATACAAGCTCGACACATAGGACGAATCCGGGTCGGCCTTCTTGCGCTCGGCCAGGGTGGCCCCCACGCGATGCAGCACTTCGATGTCGATCATTTGTAGATATCCTTCGGGTCTTTCAGAACCGGTTCGACGGCTTCCCATGTGCCATCGGCGAGATGGCGCTGGAAAAAGCAGCTGTGGCGACCGGTATGGCAGGCAATGCCGCCTACCTGTTCCACCTTCAGCAGGATCACGTCCTTGTCGCAGTCGATGCGCATCTCCAGCACTTTCTGGACATGGCCGGACTCCTCGCCCTTGTGCCAGAGTTTGCGGCGCGAACGTGACCAATACACCGCCTCGCCGGTTTCGGCCGTGCGCTGCAGCGCCTCGCGGTTCATCCAGGCGAACATCAGCACGTGGCCGGTGGCGGCCTCCTGGGCGATGACCGGCACCAGCCCCTGGGCGTCCCACTGGACCTCGTTGAGCCAGCGCGCGGGATGCGCCGTCGTCGCAATTGTCATCACAATCTCACCTCGATGCCGCGACTGCGCATCAGTTCCTTGGCTTCACGCACCGAGTGCTCGCCGAAGTGGAAAATACTGGCCGCGAGCACGGCGTCGGCGCGCCCTTCGGAGACGCCCTCGACCAGATGCTCGAGCGTGCCCACCCCGCCGCTGGCAATCACCGGGATCGGGACGGCGTCCGAAACCGCCCGCGTGAGCGGCAGATCGAAACCGCTCCGGGTGCCGTCCCGATCCATGCTGGTGAGCAGGATCTCGCCGGCCCCGAGGGCGGCGACCCTGCGCGCCCACTCGATCGCATCCAGGCCGGTGTTGTGGCGCCCGCCATGGGTGAACACCTGCCACTTGCCCGGCGCGGTCTGCTTGGCGTCGATCGCGACCACGATGCACTGGCTGCCCACCCGCCCGGCCGCCTCGGCGATCACCTGCGGGTTATCCACCGCCGCGGTGTTGATGCTGACCTTGTCGGCACCGGCGTTGAGGAGGCGCCGCACGTCCTCGACGCTGCGCACCCCGCCGCCGACGGTGAGCGGAATGAAGACCTGCTCGGCCACCTGCTCGACCACGTGCAGGATGATGTCGCGCGCGTCCGAACTCGCGGTGATGTCGAGAAAGGTGATCTCGTCGGCCCCCTGCTCGTCGTAGCGCCGCGCAATTTCCACCGGATCGCCGGCGTCCCGCAACTCGACAAAATTCACGCCCTTCACGACACGGCCGGCATTGACGTCCAGGCAGGGGATGATGCGCTTGGCGAGCATCACGCCAGGTCGCCGTTCAGTTCGTCGGCGCGCGCCTGCGCGGCGGCGAAGTCGAGCGTCCCTTCGTAGATTGCGCGGCCGGTGATGGCTCCCATCACGCCTTCTTCCTCGACCGCGCACAGCGCGTCGATGTCGCGCATGCTGGCGACCCCGCCGCTGGCGATGACGGGGATGCGCAGCGCTTGCGCCAAGCGCACGGTGGCCTCGATATTGACTCCGGAGAGCATCCCGTCGCGCCCGATATCGGTATACACGACCGCTTCGACGCCGTAATCCTCGTACTTCCGGGCCAGGTCGATGACATCGTGGCCGGTCATCTTCGACCAGCCGTCGACCGCCACCTTGCCGTCCTTGGCGTCGAGACCGACCATGATGTGGCCCGGGAAGGCGCCGCAGGCGTCGTGCAGAAATCCCGGGTTCTTCACCGCCGCCGTGCCGATGATGACGTAGGAGATGCCGCTGTCCAGATAGCGTTCGATGGTATCGAGATCGCGGATGCCGCCGCCCAGTTGCACCGGGATGTCGTCGCCCAGTTCCTCGACGATGGCGCGGATGGCCGCTTCGTTCTTGGGTTTACCGGCAAACGCGCCGTTGAGATCGACCAGGTGCAGGCGCCTGGCACCCATTTCGAGCCATTGGCGCGCCATGGCGGCCGGGTTGTCGGAAAAAACCGTGACGTCGTCCATTTCGCCCTGTTTCAGGCGTACGCAATGGCCGTCCTTCAGATCAATAGCAGGGATCAGCAACATACCGGATTCGAATGAAAAATGTCGGTGGAGAACGGGTCGGCTGTGCGCCGCCGCTCAGGGAGCCCAGCGCATGAAATTGGCGAGCAACTGGAGCCCCGCCTGCGCGCTCTTCTCGGGGTGGAACTGCACTGCAAAGATGTTATCGCGCGCCACTGCGCTGGTAAACCTCAGCCCATAGTCGGTTTCGGCGGCGACCTGGGCCGCCATCTCGGGCGCGACATAGAAACTGTGCACGAAGTAAAAGCGCTCGCTGTCGGCGATGCCCACCCACAGCGGGTGCGGTCCGGTCTGGCGCACGCCGTTCCAGCCCATGTGCGGCACCTTCAGGCGGCCACCATCGGCGGCGGCCATCTTGTCTTCGGGAAAGCGCACCACCCGTCCCGGCAGAATCCCGAGACCGCCCACATCACCTTCCTCGCTATGCTCGAAGAGCATTTGCTGGCCGATGCAGATGCCCAGGAACGGCTTGTTCGCGGCCGCCTCGCGGACCGCCTCGCGCAGGCCGCGCAGGTCCAGTTCGCGCATGCAGTCGGGCATCGCGCCCTGCCCCGGAAACACCACCCGCCCGGCCGCGGCCACCACCGCCGGGTCGGAGGTCACGACGACCTGGCGGTCCGGCGCCACGTGCTCGATCGCCTTGGCGACCGAGCGCAGGTTACCCATGCCGTAGTCGATGATCGCCACGTCGCTCATCAGGGAAATCGCTCGTATGGAATGCTGAAAATGGCGCGATCAGAGGGCGCCCTTGGTCGACGGGATGGCGCCCGCCGCGCGCTCGTCGCGTTCGGCCGCCATGCGCAGCGCGCGCCCGAACGCCTTGAAGATGGTCTCGCACTGATGATGCGCGTTGTCACCGCGCAGGTTGTCGATATGCAGGGTCACGCCGGCGTGATTCACGAAGCCCTGGAAGAACTCGCGGACGAGATCGACATCGAAGCTGCCGATGCGCGCACGCGTAAAATTCACGCAGTAGTGCAGACCCGGACGGCCGGAAAAATCGACCACCACCCGCGACAGCGCCTCGTCGAGCGGCACGTACGCGTGACCATAGCGGCGAATGCCCTTCTTGTCGGCGAGCGCCCGGGCGAACGCCTGCCCCAGCGTGATGCCGACGTCCTCGACGGTGTGGTGGTCGTCGATATGCGTGTCACCCTCGGCGCGGATCTCCAGATCGATGGCGCCGTGGCGCGCGATCTGGTCGAGCATGTGATCGAGAAAGGACACGCCGGTGGCCAGCTGCGCCTTGCCGCTGCCGTCCAGGTCGAGGCGGACGGTGATTCGTGTTTCCAGGGTGTCGCGAGTGACTTCGGCTTGCCGCATGGGTGTCTTGGTACGCTGAAGGGGACGAGCGATGCAGGGGACGCATCGGTGTCGCATCATGATAACATCGCCCGCCTGTCCGGCCGCAATGCCCGCCTTCCGGTAGCGTGGACGCCATGGCGGGCGGCAGGGCCCCGCTCACTCAAACCTGAACCGAATATCCATCCGCCGATGAGCCGATTCTGGAGCGCCGTGGTCCACGGCCTGACACCGTATGTGCCGGGCGAGCAGCCCAGGCTCGCCAATCTGGTCAAGCTCAATACCAATGAGCACCCGTACGGCCCGTCGCCGCGCGCGATCGCCGCCATCCGCGCGGAAGCGGGCGACACCCTGCGACTCTATCCGGACCCCAACGCGGAGCGGCTCAAGAGCGCGATCGCTGCGCGCTGCGGCCTGATCGCCGAGCAAGTCTTCGTCGGCAACGGTTCCGACGAGGTGCTGGCGCACGCCTTCCTCGCCCTGCTGCGGCACGAACGCCCGCTGCGCTTTCCGGACATCTCCTACAGTTTCTACCCGGTCTATTGCGCGCTGTACCAGATCGCCTACGAGACCGTGCCGCTCGACGCCGCGCTCGCCATCCGCGCCGACGACTACCTGCCGCAGGGCGGGGCCGCCGCCGGCGGCATCATCTTCCCCAACCCCAACGCGCCCACCGGGCGCCTGCTGCCGCTCGCCGAGATCGAGCGGGTGGTGGCGGGCAACCCGCAGTGCGTGGTGGTGATCGACGAGGCCTACGTGGATTTCGGCGGCGAGTCGGCGATCCCGCTGGTCGCGCGCCACCCCAACCTGCTGGTGGTACAGACTTTTTCGAAATCGCGTTCGCTCGCCGGGCTGCGGGTCGGCTTCGCGGTCGGCCATCCCGAACTCATCGAAGCGCTGGAGCGGGTGAAGAACAGCTTCAACTCGTACCCGCTCGACCGGCTGGCGATCGCCGGCGCGGTGGCGGCGATCGAGGACGAGGAACACTTCGCGCGCACCCGCGAGGCGGTGATCCGCACCCGTGAGCAACTCGTCGACGATCTGACGGCACTCGGCTTCGAGGTCCTGCCCTCGGCCGCCAACTTCGTGTTCGCCCGCCACCCCGGGCGCGCCGCCGGCGAACTCGCCGCCGATCTGCGGCGGCGGGCGATCATCGTGCGTCACTTCCGCCAGCCGCGCATCGAACAGTTCCTGCGCATCACGATCGGGACCGACGCGCAGTGCGCGGTGCTGATCGACGCGCTGCGCGAAATCCTCGGCTGACTCAACCGCGCAGGCGCATCTCCGCCGAGCGGGCGTGCGCCTGCAGCCCTTCGCCCCGGGCGAGCGTCGCCGCCACGCGGCCCAGCGCCTGCGCCCCTGCCTCGGAAATCTGGATGATGCTGGTGCGCTTCTGGAAATCGTACACGCCGAGCGGCGAGGAAAAACGCGCGCTGCGCATGGTCGGCAGCACGTGGTTGGGTCCGGCGCAGTAGTCGCCCAGCGCCTCCACCGACCAGTGCCCGACGAAGATCGCCCCGGCGTGGCGGATGTGGTCGATCCACGCTTCGGCGTCCTCGAGGGCGAGCTCCAGGTGCTCGGGCGCGATCCGGTTGGCGATCGCGCACGCCTGCGGCAGGCTCTCGACGTGGATCAGCGCGCCGCGATTGGCGAGCGAAGCGGCGATCGTGTCGCGGCGCGGCATGCCCGGGAGCAGCCGTTCGATGGCGGCGGCGACCGCGTCGATGAAGGCCGCGTCGGTGCACAGCAGGATCGACTGCGCGAGCTCGTCGTGCTCGGCCTGCGCGAACAGGTCCATCGCCACCCAGTCGGCGTGGCCGCTGCCGTCGGAGATGATCAGCACCTCCGAGGGGCCGGCCACCATGTCGATGCCCACCGTGCCGAACACCCGCCGCTTGGCCTCGGCGACGTAGGCATTGCCCGGCCCGACGATCTTGTCGACCTGCGGCAGGGTCTGCGTGCCGTATGCCAGCGCCGCCACGGCCTGCGCCCCGCCGATGGAGAACACGCGATCGACTCCGGTGATCGCGGCGGCCGCCAGCACCAGCGGATTCTTCTCGCCGCGCGGGGTCGGCACCACCATGATGAGTTCGCCCACCCCCGCCACCTTGGCCGGAATCGCGTTCATCAGCACCGAGCTCGGGTAGGCCGCGCGCCCGCCCGGTACGTACAGTCCGACGCGGTCCAGCGCGGTGATCTTCTGCCCCAGGCGGGTACCGTCGGTCTCGACGTAGTCCCACGATTCGAGGCGCTGGCGCTCGTGATAGACGCGTACCCGGTCGGCGGCGATGCGCAGCGCCTCGCGCTCTCCGACGCTGAGCCCGTCGAGCGCCGCCGTCAGTTCGGCCTTCGGGAGCTCCAGCGCCGCCATCGATTTCACCTCGAGCTGGTCGAAGCGGCGGGTGTATTCGATCACCGCGGCGTCACCGGTGGTGCGCACCGCCTGCAGGATCTCGGTGACGGCGGCGTCGATGCGCGCGTCGGCCGCTCCCTCGAAGGCGAGCAAGGCGTCCAGGGTCGTCAGGAATTCGGGGTCGCGGGCATCCAGGCGCCGGATCGCGGCGCGCGAGTCGGTCATTTCACGGCTCCTGCAAAGGCCTCCAGCACCGGCTGAATGAGCTCGCGCTTCAACTTGAGCGAGGCCTGGTTCACGATCAGGCGCGAGCTGATCGGCATGATTTCCTCGACTTCCTCGAGATTGTTCGCACGCAGCGTGCCGCCGCTCGACACCAGGTCCACGATGGCGTCCGCCAGCCCCACCAGCGGCGCGAGCTCCATCGAGCCGTACAGCTTGATGAGATCGACGTGCATGCCCTTTTCGGCGAAGTGGGCCTTGGCGCAGTTGATGTACTTGGTCGCCACCCGGATGCGCCCGCCCGGTCGCGCCACCCCCGCGTAATCGAAACCCTTGCGGGTCGCCACGCACAGCCGGCAGCGGGCGATGTTGAGGTCGAGCGGCTGGTACAGCCCCGCCCCGCCGTGTTCGAGCAGCACATCCTTGCCGGCGATCCCCAGATCGGCGGCACCGTACTGGACGTAGGTGGGCGTGTCGGTGGCCCGCACGATCACCAGTCGCACCTCCGGCCGGTTGGTGCCGATGATGAGCTTGCGCGAGGTCTCCGGGTTGTCGCTCGGCGTGATGCCGGCGGCCGCCAGCAGCGGCAGCGTTTCCTCGAAGATGCGGCCCTTGGAGAGAGCGAGGGTGATGCTGGACACGAACGGCGCCTCGGGAAAAGTCGGGGGGCGTCATTGTAACCCGTCATGGCGCCGCCCGGCCGGGCAGGCGCGGGCCCGTGGAAGCGCGCGACAGGCCGCGGGCCGTATTGCGCCGGAGGGAGGCGGCGTCGGATCCATGGCGGGCGCGAGCGGCCGCGCCTATGCCATCCGGCGCAATACGCTGCGCTTATTGCGCCTTACAAACGCTACGCGAGGCGGCGCACCCGCGCGCCGAGGGCGGCGAGCTTCTCCTCCAGCCGCTCGTAGCCACGGTCGAGGTGGTAGATGCGCTCGATCACCGTCTCGCCCTCGGCCACCAGCCCGGCAATCACGAGGCTCGCCGAGGCGCGCAGGTCGGTGGCCATCACGGTGGCGCCCTGCAGCCGCTCGACCCCCTGCACCACCGCGGTATTGCCGTCGATGCGGATGTCGGCCCCGAGGCGCTGCAACTCCACCGCGTGCATGAAACGGTTCTCGAAGATCGTCTCGCGGATCATCGCCGCGCCGCTCGCGACCGCGTTGATGGCCATGAACTGCGCCTGCATGTCGGTGGGAAAGGCCGGATAGGGCGCGGTGCGCAGGCTCACCGAAGTGAGCCGCGCGGGTGCCTTGAGACGGATCGCGTCGCGTTCCATGAGCACCTCGCAGCCGGCGTCCATCAGCTTGTCCACCACCGCGTCGAGATACGCCGACGAGGTGCCGGTAAGACGGATGTCGCCCCCGGTGGCGGCGGCCGCGCACAGGTAGGTGCCCGTTTCGATGCGATCGGGCATGATCCGGTGGGTGGTGCCGGACAGGCGTTCGACGCCGCGGATGCGGATCACGTCGGTGCCGGCGCCCGAGATGCGCGCGCCCATGGCCACCAGGCAGTTGGCCAGATCCACCACTTCCGGTTCGCGCGCGGCGTTCTCGATCACCGTCTCGCCGTCGGCCAGACAGGCCGCCATCATGAGGTTTTCGGTGCCGGTCACGGTCACCATGTCGGTGAACAGGCGTGCGCCCTTCAGGCGCGACACCACCGCGTGCACGTAGCCGTGCTCCACGGTGATCTCGGCGCCCATCGCCTGCAGCCCCTTGATGTGCTGGTCCACCGGCCGGGCCCCGATGGCGCAGCCCCCGGGCAGGGACACGCGCGCCTCGCCGCAGCGCGCCACCAGCGGCCCCAACACCAGGATGGAGGCGCGCATGGTCTTCACCATCTCGTAGGGCGCCACCGGATTGTCGAGCGCGGACGCATCGAGCGTCACGCGGTCGCCCTCGCGGCTGACCTTCACCCCCATCTGCGCGAGCAGCGTGAGCAGCGTGCCGATGTCCTTGAGGCGCGGCACGTTGGTGAAGGTCACCGGCTCACGCGTGAGCAGCGCGGCACACAGGATGGGGAGCGCCGCGTTCTTGGCGCCGGAAATGGCGGCTTCGCCCGTGAGACGCGCGCCGCCTTCGATCAGCAGTCTATCCATCGCGTTTCGCTCAGAGCCCGAGTTCGCGGCGCGCTTCGGCCCACTTCGCGGGCGTGTAGGTCTGCAACTGCAGGGCGTGGATCTCGTTGCCCATCAGCTTGCCCAAGGTGGCATACACCGCCTGGTGCTGACGCACGCGCGGCTTGCCCTCGAATTCGGCGCTCACCACGATGCCGGTGAAATGGACCCCGTCGTCGCCCTGGATCTCGATGAATTCGCAGGGCAGACCCTGCTCGATCAGTTGCTTCACGTGTGCTGCATCAAACATGGCTTTTTCCCTCACGCCCGCAGTTTGTAGCCCCGAGCCAGCATGGCCAGGGTCAGCGCTGCGAGCAACACGAAACAGACACTCACCACGCCGAGGCTCAGCCACGGGGAGACGTCGGACCGGCCGAAGAACCCGTAGCGGAAGCCGTCGATCATGAAGAAGAACGGGTTGACGTGTGACACGTCCTGCCACACCTGCGGCAGCGAATGGATGGAGTAGAACACGCCCGACAGCATGGTGAGCGGCAGGATCAGAAAGTTCTGGAAGGCGGCGAGCTGGTCGAACTTGTCCGCCCAGATCCCGGCGATCACGCCCATCGAGCCGAGAATGGCCCCGCCCATCAGGGCGAACACCAGCACCCAGCCCGGCGCCGCCACCGACAGGCTGGCGAAGGGCAGCGAGGCGAGGAGCACGCCGCTGCCCACCAGCAGTCCGCGCAGGACCGAGGCCATCACGTAGGCCGTGTAGAACTCGCGGTACGAGAGCGGCGGCAGCAGCACGAAGATGATGTTGCCGGTGATCTTGCTCTGGATGAGCGAGGATGAGCTGTTGGCGAAGGCGTTCTGCAGGAGCGACATCATGACGAGCCCCGGCACCAGGAAGGCGGTGTAGCTCACTTCGCCATAGACCGTCACGTGGCGGTCGAGCACGTGCGAGAAGATGAGCAGGAACAGCACCGCGTTGAGCACCGGCGCGCCCACCGTCTGGAAGCCCACCTTCCAAAAGCGCAGCAGCTCCTTGTAGAGCAGCGTGCGAAAGCCCACCAGGCGCGCCTCAGGCACGGTGCATCACCTCCACGAAGACGCGCTCCAGGTCGGCCTCGCCGAGGGTCATCTCGACGACCTCGGCGCCCGCCTCGCGCAGCCGCGCGAGCGTAGGTTCGAGCTCGGCGTAGTTCTCGAGGCCGAATTCCGCCCAGCCGCCATCGACCAGCGCCACGCCCAGCGCGCCGGCCAGCTCGGGCCGCGCCAGACGGACCCGCAGCGAGTGGGTGGCGAAGCGGCGCAACAGGTTGTCGGTGGTGTCGAGCGCCACCACCCGCCCGGCCTTGAGCATCGCGATGCGTCCGCACAGCGTCTCGGCCTCCTCCAGATAGTGAGTGGTGAGCACGATGGTGTGGCCGTCGCGGTTGAGCTTGCGGATGAACTGCCACAGTCCCTGGCGCAGTTCGACGTCGACGCCGGCGGTGGGCTCGTCCAGCACGATGACCGGCGGGCGGTGCACCAGCGCCTGCGCCACCAGCACGCGCCGCTTCATGCCGCCGGAGAGCGTGCGCATGTTGGCATCGGCCTTGGCGGTCAGATCGAGGCTGGCGAGAATCTCGTCGATCCAGGCGTCGTTGGCACGGATGCCGAAGTAACCCGACTGGATGCGCAGCAGCTCGCGCACCGAGAAGAAGGGATCGAACACGAGCTCCTGCGGCACGACCCCGAGCTGGCGGCGCGCGTTGCGATAGTCGGCGACGACGTCGTACCCCATTACTTCCAGCGTGCCGCTATCGACGTGCACCAGCCCGGACAGCGCCGAGATCAGGGTCGTCTTGCCGGCGCCGTTGGGGCCCAGCAGGCCGAAGAACTCGCCTTGCGCGACATCGAGGTCGACGCCGGCGAGCGCCTGCACGGCCCCGTAGCGCTTGGCGGCGGCGATGACGCGAATGGCGGGAACAGTCACGAAGGCGCGCGCGATGAGGATTCGGTAGTCAACAGCGTGTCGATGCCGTAAAGCGCGGCGAGGCTCTCCAGCCCGGCCGGCAGTCCGCTCACGGTGAGCGCATGACCGGCTGCCCGCGCCGCCCGCAGCCAGTCGAGCAGCAACGCGAGGGCGGCCGAATCGGCTTCCGTGACGGCAGACAGATCCACCCGCAGGTCGCCGCCCGCGGCGCGCGTACGTCCCTCGGCCAGAAGGCGACCGATTTCACCCAGGGTGAGCGGGCCGGCGAGCCGCCACATGGCGGGCCCCTGGTCTGCGCTCACGAACGCTCCGGCCCCGCAGCGAGGAAACGGTTCTTGGTCTGCAGCGAGCGGATCAGGCCATCGATGCCGCCCACCCGGATCTCCTGTGCGAAGGTGCCGCGATAGTTGGTCACCAGGCTCACCCCGGCCACCACCACGTCGAACACCTTCCAGCCCTGATCGGTCTTCTCGAGCGCGTAATCGATGCTGATGGCCTGGGCGCCGGCCTGCCGGACCTCGGTCTGGACACGCACCGTGGTGTCGCTCGCGGTCATGCGGAAGGGCCGGAACTCCACCGTCTGATTGCGATACTGGGTCAACGCGTTGGAATAGGTGCGCACCAGCAGGGTACGAAACGCGTCGGTGAGCTGCGCCTGCTGTTCCGCGCTGGCATCACGCCAGTCGCGGCCCACCGCGAGCATGGTCATGCGGCGGAAGTTGAAGTGGGGCAGCACTTCGACCTGCACCAGCTCGACCACCCGATTCGTATCGCCGGCCTGGATCGCCTGATCCTGGCGCACGATGGTGAGCACGTCGTTGGTGACCTCGCGCACCAGCGCATCGGGCGCCAGCGCGTGGTCGGCCGCGCCGGCTGAGGTGATGGAAAGGAGCACGACACACAGCGAGAGCAGAAGCGATTTCATCATTGTCACCTGAGAGTTTCGGCGGCGCGCACCCCTTCCGTGGCGCCCCCATTCACCAGCTCGAGTCTTTCGAGCGCGGCGTTCGCCACGCCATCGACGTCGTTGCCGAGCGGCCCCGCGCCAGCGCCGTCGAAGTCCTCGTACCCGTTGGGCGGACTCCCGTCGAACACCTTGTAGCGCCGCTGCTGCAGGTAGAAGTCGCGGGCGTAGGCGTACTTGTCGAGGGTGCCTTCGTCGAGCGTGCGCTCGATGCCCAACAGGTTGGCGCGAGTATGGACCAGACGCAAGGCCGTCAGGCTGTTGCGCGTCGGAACGTGGCGAATTCCCCACACGTTGTCGCCGTACAGGTCGATCGGCAGCACGGCCGCGTCGCGCACCGTGCGCGGACCGAAGAAGGGCACCACGAAGAATGCCCCTTCGCCCACGCCCCAGCGCCCCAGCGTCTGCCCGAAATCCTCGTCATTCTTCGACAGGCCCAACTCGGACGCAATGTCGAAAAGGCCGAAGATCCCGACCGTGGTGTTCACCAGCACGCGCGAACCGTCGGAGAGCCCGTCCTTCAGCTTGCCCTGCAGCAGGTTGTTGATCCCGTTCCACAGGTCGCCGACGTTGCCGTAGAAGTTGCCGACCCCGCTGCGCACGGGCAACGGCGTCACCTTGTCGTAAGCCTTGGCAACCGGCTGCATGACCGCCTCGTCCACCGTTTCGTTGAAACCGAAAACGGCACGATTGTAGCGTTCCAGCGGGTCGTCCGGATTGGCCGCGCGCGTCGCGCACCCGGCAGCCAGCGCCACGACGCAGGCAGCCACGAGCAGGCGGGCCGCGTGGATTGGGGGATGGTTCATCATTGTTCTCTGTCAGGTCGCGATGGCACTCACTTGGTCGGTTCTTCAGCCGCCTTGTTGAACAGGAACTGACCGATCAGCTTCTCGAGCACCACCGCGGACTGGGTGATTTGCAGCGCGTCGCCATTCGTGAGCATTTCCACGTCACCGCCCGGCTCCAGCCCGAGATACTGTTCACCGAGCAGCCCGGAGGTAAGGATAGTGGCGATCGTATCGCGCGGGAAAGGGTAGCGGGTATCCACCGTGAAGCGGACTTCGGCACGATAACTGTCGGTTTCGAAGCGGATGTCCGTCACCCGTCCGATCACCACCCCGGCACTCTTGACCGGCGCCCGTACCTTGAGGCCGCCGATATTGTCGAAGCGGGCGCTCACCGTATACGTCTCGCCGATATTGGCGCCGGCGAGATTGCCCACCCGCAGCGACAGAAACATCAGGGCGGCGATCCCGATCACCACGAAGACACCCACCCACAGGTCGAGCGTTGTACGGCTCATGACTGACCCCGGAACATGAAGGAAGTTAGGACGAAATCCAGCGCGAGAATGGCCAGCGCGGAACCCACGACGGTACGGGTGATGGCGCGCGATACGCCTTCGGCGGTCGGGGTGCAGTCGTAGCCCTCGAACACCGCGATGAGCGCGACCGCCACCCCGAAGACCGCGCTCTTGATCACCCCGTTCAGGATGTCGAAGCGGAAGTCGACGGCCGCCTGCATCTGCGACCAGAAGGCGCCCTCGTCGACGCCGATCAGCACCACCCCGATCAGCCAGCCGCCGAACACGCCCATCGCGGAAAAAAGCGCGGCAAGGAAGGGCATGGAGATCACGCCGCCCCAGAAACGCGGTGCCACCACGCGGGCGATCGGATTGACCGCCATCATGTCCATCGCCTTCAACTGCTCGGTCGCCTTCATCAGGCCGATCTCGGCCGTCACCGCGGAGCCGGCGCGGCTGGCGAACAGCAACCCCGCCACCACCGGGCCGAGCTCGCGCGTGAGCGACAGGGCGACCAGCACCCCGAGCGCATCGCCCGACCCGAAACGCTGCAGCGTCTCGTAGCCCTGCAGGCCGAGCACCATGCCGACGAACAGTCCCGACACCACGATGATCAGCAGCGACAACACCCCGCTGAAGTAGATCTCGCGCACCGTGAGGTGGAGCCGGCGCAGCGACTGCCCCGAGTACAGGAGCAGCAGCATGAAGAAGCGCGCGGCGAATCCGAGCCGCCACACCCCGTTGGTGACCAGCGCGCCGAGATCGCGCAGCGCCTGCGAGAGCCCGCTCATGCGCCCCCCGGCCCGATCAGGCTGTCGGCCAGCGGGGCGGCCGGATAGTGGAACGGCACCGGGCCGTCGGCCTCGGCATGGACGAACTGATGCACGAAGGGATCGTCGGAGGCGCGGATCTCGTCCGGCGTGCCGTGCGCGACGATGCGCCCCTCGGACACGAAGTAGATGTAATCGACGATTTGCAAGGACTCGACGATGTCGTGGGTGACCATGATGGTGCCGGCCCCGAGCGCATCGTTGAGGCGCCGGATGAGTTGCCCCACCACCCCCAGCGCGATCGGATCGAGTCCGGCGAACGGCTCGTCGTACATGATCAGCATGGGGTCGAGCGCGATCGCGCGCGCGAGCGCGACGCGGCGCGCCATGCCGCCCGACAGCTCGGCGGGCATGAGGCGCGCCGCTCCGCGCAGGCCGACCGCGTTGAGCTTCATCAGGACCAGATCGCGGATCAGCTCGGGCGCCAGATCGGTGTGCTCGCGCAGCGGAAAGGCGACATTGTCGAAAACCGACATATCGGTGAACAGGGCCCCGAACTGGAACAGCATGCCCATGCGCCGGCGCAGGGCGTAGAGCTCGCGGTGCGCGAGGCGCCCCAGATCCTGGCCGGCCACCGCCACCGATCCGCCGGTGGCGCGCAACTGCCCGCCGATCAGGCGCAGCAGCGTGGTTTTGCCGCAGCCGCTGCCGCCCATGATGGCCACGACCTGACCGCGCCGCACCGACAAATCGATGCCGCGCAGGATCTCGCGTTCGCCGTAGGCGAAGCGCAGCTTTGCAAGGTGCACGAGCGGAGGGCCCGGATCGGCGTTCAACGGGGATATTCCAGACAGATTCGGAACCACGCAGTTTAGCAGAGGCGCCCTTGCGCATCGCACAAATGGCACCCCCGGCGTGCGGGCATGGCATCCGGCCCGCCTCGCGGCGCTCTTCAGCTGCCTTTGAGCAGGCGCCCCTCGGCCCGTTGCAGCGCGGCCGGCACGCCGATCAGGACGAGCACGTCGCCCTCCATCATCTGCGTCTCCGGGCCCGGCGACAGGCCCCGGATCCCGCGTCGGCGGACCGCCGACACCCCCACCCCGAACGCGTCGAGGCCGAGCGTCCCGATGGTGCGCCCGATCGCATGGGCGCCTGCCGGCAGCGTCACCGAATGCAGCCGCTGCTGCGTCGAATCGGGCCCGTCGCCGGCATCGCTGCCGCCATGGAAGAAGCCGCGCATCAACGCATAGCGCTGGGTGCGGATGTCGCGGATACGGCGCACCACCCGGTTGAGCGGCACCCCGACCAGCGCCAAGGCATGCGAGGCGAGCATGATGCCGGCCTCGAGCGCCTCCGGCACCACCTCCGCCGCGCCGCCCTGGGCGAGCCGATCCATGTCCTTCTCGTCGGTGGCACGCGTCACGATCGGCAGATCCGGGCGCAGCCCCTGGGCCCGATGCATCACGCGCAGCGCGGCCTCGGTGTCGCCGAACGAAATCACCATCGCACTCGCGCGCATGATGCCGGCCGCCATCAAGGTCTCCTGGCGGGCAGCATCGCCATACACCACGGTGTCACCCGCCGCCCCGGCCTCGCGCACGCGCTCCGGATCGAGGTCGAGCGCCACGTAGCTCACGTTCTCCTGCTCGATGAAGCGCGCCATGTACTGTCCGCTGCGCCCGTAGCCGCAGATGATGATGTGCTTGCTGGTGTTCATCGACTGGGCCGCCACGCGGGTGAGCTCCATCGAGCGCAGCAACCACTCCGAGGCCACGAAGCGCATCACCAGCTTGTCGCTGATCTGCACGATGAGCGGCGCGATGAGCATCGACAGCAGGACCGCCGCGACCGTGGTCTGCAGCAGCCCGGGCGGCACCAGGTCGAGCCCGTCGATGTGCGCCACCAGCACGAACCCGAACTCGCCCCCGGCACACAGCCACAACCCGCTGCGCAGCGCGGTCCCGGGCGCCGAATCGAAGGCGCGCGAGGCGGCGAACACGATGGCGCCCTTAACGACCAGCAGCGCCAGCAGCATCGCCACCACCGCCGGCAGGTTGAGCACGATCGTCCCGACGTCGAGGAACATGCCGACCGTGACGAAGAACAGTCCGAGCAGCACGTCGCGGAACGGCTTGATGTCCTCCTCGACCTGGTAGCGGTACTCGGTCTCGGAGATCAGCATGCCGGCCAGGAAGGCACCCAGCGCGAGCGACAGGCCGACCAGCTCGGACAACCACGCGAGCCCGAGCGTGATGAGCAGCACATTGAGCATGAACAGCTCGCCCGAGCGGCGGCGCGCCACCACCGTGAACCACCAGCGCATCAGACGCTGCCCGAACACCAACACGAGCGCGAGCAGCAGGGCCGCCTTGAGGAACGCGAAGCCGAGCGTCACCGCGAGTTCCTCGGGCGGACGCGACAGGGCCGGCAGCACGATCAGCAAGGGCACCACCGCGATATCCTGGAAGAGCAGCACCCCGATCGTCTCGCGTCCGTGGCGGCTGTCGAGCTCGAGCCGGTCGGCGAGCAGCTTCGAGAGGATCGCGGTGGACGACATCGCCAGCGTGCTGCCCAGCGCGAGGCTCGCCACCCAGCCCAGCCCGAGGCTCGTCCCGACCATCATCGCCAGCGCAATGCAGCCCCCCACCTGCGCCGCCCCCAGCCCGAACACGATGCGCTTCATGGCGAACAGGCGTGGCAGCGAGAACTCCAGCCCGATCGAGAACATCAGGAACACCACCCCGAATTCGGCCAGGTGCGTCGCCCCGTCCGACTCCGGCATGAGATTCAGGGCATGCGGCCCGATCGCCGCCCCCACGAGCAGATAGCCCAGCACCGCCGGCAGGTTCAGGCTGCGAAAGATCGCCACCACGACGACCGCCGCCGCCAAGAGCATGAGAACGAGCTCGAGCGTGTTATGCATTCGAATCCGATTGCGGGATGGAACTCGGAGCGGTCCGGGCGGACCAACCCGTCTGTTATAATCCGCAGCCCTTGACCGCCCGTTTCCGGTTGCGTGCGACGGCGCCAGGCGCGGCTGTCTTGTGTGCCCGAGTTTAACCGCTTCGAACCTCATGAATTCAATTCCGCCTGACCCGGCGCGCACGCGCGGCGCCGTCATCCTCGCTCGCCGGGTACTGCGAATCGAAGCCGATGCGGTCGCGGCATTGGCCGAGCGCATCGGGGCCGATTTCGAGCGCGCCGTCGAGATGATTCTCGCGCGCCACGGACGCGTCATCGTCACCGGCATCGGCAAATCCGGGCACATCGCACGCAAGCTGGCGGCGACCCTGGCCAGCACCGGCACCCCCGCCTATTTCGTGCATGCGGCCGAAGCCGCGCACGGCGACCTCGGGATGATCACCCCGGAAGACGTGGTGATCGCGCTGTCGTACTCGGGGGCCAGCGAGGAACTGCTCACCATCGTGCCGCTGGTGAAGCGCCAGGGCGCCAAACTGATCGCCATGACCGGCCGGACGGATTCACCGCTGGCACGCGAGGCCGACGTGCACCTCGACGCGGCGGTGAGCGAGGAGGCCTGTCCGCTCAATCTCGCCCCCACCGCCAGCACCACCGCGGCGCTCGCGCTGGGCGACGCGCTGGCGGTGGCGCTGCTTGACGCGCGCGGCTTCGGCGCCGAGGACTTCGCCCGCTCGCACCCGGGCGGCGCCCTGGGACGGCGCCTGCTCACCCACGTGTGCGACGTGATGCGGCCGGCCGCCCGCGTGCCGCGCGTGCAGGAAGACGCCTCGGTCGCCGCCGCGCTCCT
>Ga0214472_10000780_pt1 | contig 38300 bp, 25 predicted proteins | sample RVTome_6_FD_207662 | JGI IMG/M metagenome (GOLD analysis project Ga0214472, IMG submission 207662) | Soil microbial communities from uranium-contaminated site in the Upper Colorado River Basin, Wyoming, United States - RVT140D175 | ecosystem: Environmental > Terrestrial > Soil > Contaminated >...
AGGTCCACTATGCCTTCGAAAATGCGCCTTGCGGCCAACCCCTTGGCGACTCGCTATAAGTGCCTCTAAGGACGAAACAGTACACTCGGGATTTTTTACGCGAAGGAGTGGTCTTACTTCCATTTGTGGGTGCTGTGGCCAATGATGTCGAATCTTGCGTTGTGGAGAGCCGGTGTGCGTCGTCTTGCTCTGTTGTCATGTCTCCTGATGTTGCTGTCGGGCTGTGCGCAGTTGCAGGACAACGCCGTGCTGAAGCGTTCCGCGCAATGGCTGGATCTTGGTAACCGGGGCGGCAGCGAGCGTGACGAGGCATACGATGCCGAGGTGCAGCAGCTGTTCGCCCAACCCTATATCGACCCCCTGACCCGTTATCTTGAACATCACCGAAGCGACGAGACTCGTGCCGCGCACCTGCAACAGGTGCTGGAGGAGCGCAACCTGCGTTGCGAACAGATCGCCGAGCGTTATGCCACCAAGCCGCTGACCGAGCAGACACTGGAACAATACCGCGCCGGTTACGACTACTCCTGTCCGCAACAGGTGGCGGCCTTCGGCCAACGTCTGCAGCAGGCGAGCAGGGAGGACAAGGTCGTACAGACCACCACCGCCGTGAAACCCGCCGACGAGATCGACCTGAGCAGGCCCCTGGCTCAGCAGCTCAACGACTGCTATCTGCTGACCACCATCGGCAACTTCAGCGACGCCCGGACCGCCTGTGCCGCCCCGGCGGAAAAGGGGGACCCGCGCGCCCGGTACAATATGGCACTGGTCGCCCGCTCCCTGGAGGAGTACGAGGATGCACTGAACTGGGCGCATCTGGCCGCACCGCACAGCGTGGAAGCCCGTTATCTGCTCGGGCAGTTGTACGAGGCCGGGCAGGGGGTCGCGGCGGACGACAATAACGCGCTGAGTTGGTATCTGGATGCCGCCGAGCAGGGGTATGCCCCGGCTCAATATCTGGTTGGGTTGTTCCTCGCCGAGGGGCGTGGTGCCAAGCAGAACCCCCGTGCCGCGGTCGAATGGTATGAGCGTGCCGCGGCCCAGGGGTTGGCCCAAGCGCAAGTGGCGCTGGGGGAAATGCTGTTGCGCGGCGAGGGGGTGGAGGCGAACCCGGCACAGGGCCATATGTGGATGCTGCGCGCCGCGCGCCAGGGGCTGGCCGAGGCCCAGCTGTTGCTCGGCGAGTTGGCGGAGAAGGCGGGTGGCGGTCCGGTGAGCCGTGCCGAGGCCGCGGTGTGGTATGAACTGGCCGGCCAGAACGGGCTGGAGGCCGGTTCGATCCGAGCGCGAAACCTGCGTATCGAGCTGGCGCCGGAAACCCTGCAGGAGGCTCGACTCAAGGTGCGCCGAGTGCTCGAGGGTGCGCGCTGATGCCGCTGAAGCGGGTGCGTCGCCTGCGCCGCTGGATGGCGGGGCTGGGCAGGATGGCGGAGGCGTCGTCCAAGCAGTCGATCAAGTGGCTGCTGTTCATCCTGCTGGTGCTCTTCCTGGCCGGCATGTGGATCCTCTCCTCGCTCAACCTGAACCACTCGCAAAAAGCGCTGGCGGAGCTGCGCCAGGACGAGATCGAGGAGATCTTCCTCTCCAGTCTGAACCAGATCGTCTCCCGTCAACACGTGTTCGGCCTGTACACCGAAGGGCTCGGGCGTTTCGGTGCCTCTGTCCATCGCCTGGCGGGAGCCGAACTCAAGGCTCCGCTCGAATCCGCGATGAGGGGAATGCTGCAGGACTTCAGCGGCGTTGCCGGTATCGGCGTCTGGTTCGAGCCGGATCGGCTGCCGGAGGCGGCGCGCAACTACACCCCCTATCTCTACATGGCCTCGGGAGGCCGGATAGAGTCGCTTGGCACGGGCGGGGTCGACTATCGACAGCAGCCCTGGTTCAAGATGGTGATGACGCCGGAGCGGCTGCAGCAGTTGGCGCCGAACCAGAAGTTCTGGACGCCGGTGTATTACAGTGCGCAGACGGACAAGGCGGTGCTGACGATCGTCAGCCCGATCTTCTCCGACGACGGCCGTTTGCTGGGCATGGTGACCACGGACTGGGAGGCGGGGCAGATCATCGATCTGGTCAGCCGGGTCGAGGTGACCCCCAACAGCTTCTCGTTTCTGATCGACAGCAACGACCGCAAGCTGTCCAGTCTCAGTCGCAGCGAGGACCCACTGCACGCGCAGCGCATTCTAGATGCGCTGGTTGCGCGGGAGCCCGGCTATGTGGCGCCGGATTACGATGCGCTGATCGCGACCCAGACACCCAAGGAGGGGCTGGAGCCCAGCCCGCTCGAGGTGGATGGCCGGCAGTACGTGCTCTATCTGGCCGGTACACCGGCCGGGATGATGTTCGGCATCGGCGTGCCGCGGAGCGATATCGACGCGGTGCTGGTACCGATGCGCGACAGCAACTACCGAATTCTGGCGATCACCGGTCTGGTGATGCTGCTGCTCTCCGGCTACCTGGTCTACCGCATCTCCGAGTTGGTGAAGGAGCTTCAGGCATCCTATACCGACCCGCTGACCGGCCTGCGCAACCGTGCGCGGCTGCTGCAGGATCTGCATCGCGCCGGTGAAGGTTCGCTGATGCTGATCAACCTGGACCGGTTCAAGGAGATCAACAGCCTGTTCGGCAACCGTTGCGGCGACCAGGTACTGCAGACGATCGCCGAGCGTCTGCAGCATTTCGCCAAGGGTAACGAACTCTGGCCGGCGGCACGCGTATACCGGTTGCAGGGTGACGAGTTCGCGCTGTTCGGGCCCCATCTGGGGGAGGACGCCCAGCACTGCCTGCGTCAGTACAGCGAGTTTCTGCAGGATCAACAACTGGTCTGGCAGGAGCAGGAGCTCAATGTGGATGCGACCCTGGGCATCGCCAATGGCGACAGGGGGCGGGGACGTCTGGATAACCTGCTGAGCCAGGCCACGGTGGCGCTGCGTCAGGCGCGCCTGCAGGGACACAACTATCAAACCTACGACTCCGAGCAGGGGATCGAACAAGCCTACGAACAGAATCTGGTCTGGGCGCGCCGGGTCAAGGAGGCGCTGCAGGCGGGCCGGTTCGAGCCCTGGTTCCAGCCGATCCTGGATAACCGCAGCGGCCGGATCGCCAAGTATGAGTGTCTGGTGAGAATGATCGACGGCGAGGGCGAGGTGGTGAGTCCGGGGCTGTTCCTCGGCGTCGCGCACCGCCTGCGTCTGAGTCGGCAGATCACCCGCATCATGGTGGATAAGTGCTTTAGCGCCTTTGCCGAGCTGCCGTTCGAGTTCTCCATCAACCTGGCCTACTCCGACATGATGGACCCGGAGCTGACGCGCTATATCTGCGAGCGCCTGGAGCAGACCGGCGTCGGTCCGCGGGTGCTCTTCGAACTGCTCGAGTCCGACAGCATCGAGAACTACGACGAGGTCCACCGCTTCATCGATCAGGTGAAGGTCTACGGCTGCCGGATCGCCATCGACGACTTCGGCACCGGCTACTCCAACTTCGAGCACCTGCTGCGCCTGAACGTGGATCTGATCAAGATCGACGGCAGTCTGATCCGCCATCTGCATCAGGACCGCACCGCCTTCCTGGTCACCCAGGGGATCGTGCAGTTCGCGCGCAGCCTGGGGATCGGCACCGTGGCCGAGTTCGTGCACTGCGATGCGGTGCAGCGGCAGGTGCTGGCCCTGGGCATCGATTACTCCCAGGGCGCGTTTGTGCGGATGCCCGGCCCCGATCTGATCGAGGACGACGCCGCCTGAACCGACACAGCCTGCATAGCCCTGTTTCACGTAGCGTTTAATTGGCGGCGAGGGCTGCTATATTAGCCTGCTTGCATTTACATAAGGGATGGATCGGATGCTGCCGATAACGGTTTGGGGGTTGGCGCTGGGTCAGGCGCTGTTGGTGACAGGGAACATCCTGCTGGTATCGGTGACGGCGCTGATCGGGCAGAAGATCGCCCCGGATCTGGGGCTGGCGACGCTGCCCGCGGCGCTTCAGTTTCTCGGCCTGATGAGCGCGACCCTGCCGGCGGCGCATCTGATGCGCTGGTTCGGGCGCAAGGTGGGCTTTCTTGTCGGCAACCTGATCGGTGTCGGTGGCGCGGTACTCGCCGCCTTCGCCCTGGCGCAGGAGGCGTTCGTGCTGTTCTGCGTCAGTACTCTGCTGTTGGGGATGGCGATCGGCGTTGGTCAGCAGTACCGTTTCGCCGCCATCGAAGGCTGCTCGCCTGCCCAGCACCCCCGTGCCATCGGCCTGGTGATGGGGGGAGGGGTGGTCGCCGCCGTGCTGGGACCGAATCTGGCGGTCTGGTCGGAGGGGCTGGCCCCGGGCAGCGACTACCTCGGCGCCTTCTATGTGCTGATCGGGCTCTACGCGCTGACCACGCTGCTGATCGCCTCGCTGCCGTTGCGTGCACCCGACTATGCCGAGCAGCACGGCGAGACCCGCCCCTATGCGCAACTGCTGAGCCAGCCCGCGCTGGTGGCCGCGGTCACGGCCGGGGCGATCGGCTACGGCGTGATGGTGCTGGTGATGACGGCAACGCCGCTGGCGATGCAGGCGTGCGGCTTCGGCTTCGACAGCACCGCGAGCATCATCCAGTGGCACGTGCTGGGGATGTTCCTGCCCTCCTTCTTCACCGGACGCCTGATCGCGCGCTTTGGCGATACCCGTATCATTCAGGTCGGTTGCCTGCTGCTGGTGCTGTGCGTGCTGCTCAACCAGTTGGGGATAACCTACTGGCACTTCTGGCTGGCGTTGGTGGCACTGGGCGTCGGCTGGAACTTCGCCTTTATCGGCGCGACAACGCTGCTGACCCACACCTACTATCCGGCGGAGAAGGCCAAGGTGCAGGGGATGAACGACTTTCTGGTGTTCGGCTTTTCGGCCCTGGGAGCGCTGCTGTCGGGCCACCTGCAGGCGCAGGTCGGCTGGGAGTTGCTTAACCTGCTGATGCTGCCGGCGATCGCGGCCGCCATGCTGCTGGTGTGGTGGAGCGCGCACCGCCTGCGCAGGCAGGCGGTGGCGGTAGACTGATCTACTCCAGCGGGCAACTGCCGCTGAGCTCCAGTGCCCGGGCGTACACCTTGCGTGCCGGCAGCCCCTTGCCCTCAAGCTCGGTCAGCACCGCTTCCGTGGTTTCGTCGAGTACCGGTTTCCAGGCCGGGTTCTCGGCGCCGCCCTCGACGGTGTGGATCTCCTGGCCGGCGTCGACCGCCTGCTTGCGGCCGATCACATCGGCGGCGTCGAAGTTGACGCCGGCGATCCTGGCCCAGGCCTGGCCGGAGGCGTCGTCGATCACCCGCTTCAGGTCGTCGGGCAGGTTGTTGTAGACATCCTTGTTCATCGTCACGATGAACGACAGCGAGTAGAGGCCGCCGACCTCGGTGTGGTAGGGAGTCAGTTCGTTGAGACGGAAGGAGAGCTGCCCCTCCCAGGGGAACATGACGCCGTTGATCACGCCGCGCTGCGCCGCCTGATAGGTTTCCGGAGCGGGCATGCCGACCGGCTGGGCGCCGAGGCGGGTGAGCATGTCGCCGACCACGATGGTGGGGCGGCGGATGCGCATCCCCTCCAGGTCGGCCGGTGTCTTCACCAGCTTGTCGGTGGTGTGCAGGTGGCCCTGGCCGTGGGCGAAGAGGAACAGCGGATGGGTATCGGCGTACTCGTCGGCGAGCAGGCCCTCGTCATACAGACTCTGAATCACGCATGAGCCCTGTACCGCGGTTTTCACCACCCCCGGCAGCTCGATCACCTGGGTCAGCGGGAAGCGGTTGGCGGAGTAGCCCTGCACCGTCGCCGTCATGTCCATGATCCGGTTCTTCACCGCCTCATACTGCGCCGGCGGTTTGGCCAGGGTGCCGGAGGGGTAGATCTCCACTTCGATACGGCCGTTCGACGCCTTCTCCACCTGATCGGCCCAAGGCTGGAAGATGTTCTTCTGCGTGCCCGCGACGCTCGGCCAGATATGACCGAAGCGCAGGGTAACGTCGGCGGCCCGGGAGGGGGTGGCCGCCCCCATCGTCAATACGGTCGCAGCGGCGATCGCCGCGCCTAGCGTGTTCAGCTTCATGTTGCCCTTCCTGCGTTGTTTTTATTGGTTAACTTATTAAGTACGCTAACTCCTCAGATATCAAGTATTAGCCGTGCCGATTTTGCCCGGGAACAGCAGGGCGCGAACTCTTCGTTGGTCGCCTTCTCGTCCGGGGTCAGGAACATGTCGCGATGATCCGGCTCGCCCTCGAGCACGCGGGTCACGCAGGTGCCGCAGACGCCGTTTTCGCAGGCATAGGGGATGTCGATCTCCCGTTCGAGCAGTACCTCGAGCACGCTGCGATCGGCCGGGATCTCGATCACCTCGCCGGAGCCGGCGAGCATCACCTCGAACGCGCGGTCGCCCTCGTGGTCGACCTCGTCCGCGGCGAAATACTCACGGTGCAGCAGGGCCTCGTCCCAGCCGCAACCGCGCGCGGTATCGAGGATATGGTCCTTGAACGGGTTGGGACCGCAGACGTATAGATGGGTATCGGGCTGCGGGTCGCTCAGCAACGCGTCGGCGTCGAGGCGAGTGGCCGGTGCAATGCGGCTGTAATGGAAGCTGACCCGGTCGGCGAAGGGCGAGTTGCCGATCCGCTCGCGAAACGCGGTCTGCTCCGGGGTCTTGGTGCAGTAGTGCATCTCGAAGTCGGCACCCTGGTGACTCAGCCGCTCGGCCATGCACAGTATCGGCGTGACCCCGATGCCTCCGGCGATCAACAGATGACGACGGGCGCCGTGGTCGAGCGGGAACAGGTTACGCGGCTCGCCGATGCTCAGCTTGTCGCCCTCGCTTACCTGGTCGTGCACGGCGAGCGAGCCGCCGCGGGAATTCGGGTCGCGCAGCACCGCGATCTCGTAGCGGTGCATCTCGCCGGGATGGTTGCACAGCGAATACTGGCGAATCAGGCCGCCGGGCAGGTGCAGGTCGATGTGGGCGCCGGCGCTGAAGGCGGGCAGGGGCGCGCCGTCCGGGCGGGCCAGTTCGAGCAGACAGATATCCTCTGTCTCCCGGTGCTTGCGTGCGACAATGACCTCGATCACGACAGGCTCTCCTCTTTCAGCAGCTTCTCGATCATGCGACGGGCCTGGATCCCGCCGGCATCGATATCGAGCTTGAGCAGATCGCGCTCCGGGAACCTGAGCAGGTTCTTCTGCTGCGCTTCCAGCACCTCCAGGTCTTCGCCGAAGATACCGCCCTGTCCCTTGCGGATGGCGTCGGTCAGCTCTGTGTCCTCCGGCTTGAAGTTACGCGCCATGCCCCAGAAGTACCAGTGGCTGGTCTCGGTTTCCGGCGTGATGAAGTCGACCACGATGCTGTTGACCCGCTTGTCGGCCGGTGCCTCCCTGCCGCCGTGGCCGGCCAGGGCGACGCCGACATCGATCAGCACATGGCTGGGCGGCGTGAAGCGGCAGATCTGCCAGCGGTCCACCGGCTGATCGTCCGGCAGTCCCTTGGTGCGCAGGTTCGCCTGCCAGAAGGGCGGGGCGATGACGTTGTCCATGAAGCGGATGGTCTGGACCTCGCCGTCGACCACCTTGGTGCGTACCGGCGCTTCGTCGATCTCCTTCTGGCCGATGCTGGTGGAGTGGACGTAGGTTTCGTGGGTCAGGTCCATGAGGTTGTCGATCATCAGCCGGTAGTCGCAGTTGATGTGGTAGAGACCGCCGCCGTAGGCCCACTCGTCGCTGACCGCCCACTCCAGATGGGGGATGTCGTCGGCGTTGGCTCGTTCGGCATCGCCGGTCCAGACCCAGACGAAGCCGTAGCGCTCTTCGACCGGGTAGCTCTTGACGCAGGGGAAGCCGCCGACGCGCTGCTTAGGCATCGAGGTGGTCTTGCCGTCGCGCCCCATCTTCAGGCCGTGGTAACCGCACACCAGTTGGCCGTCTTCGATATAACCCAGCGACAGCGCCGCCCCGCGATGGGGGCAGAAGTCCTGTACCGCCGCGACCTTGCCGTCGCCGTCGCGGTAGAAGGCGATCTGCTCGCCGCAGATCTGGCGACCCAGGGGCTTCTCGGCGAACTCATCGGGGGTGCAGGCGACGTACCAGCAGTTTTTCGGGAACATGACAGGGCTCCTGTAGTTGAGCGTTATTCTATTTATGGATCCAATATGAGGGGTATATTGCCCTAATGAGTGCTTTGGATGCCATACTGGATCCATTATATTTTTATATTGTTTATACGTAAAACAATTGTAATTTCCTATTAGCTCTGTCTTTTGTGTGCATAATATCCAGTAAAACAATGCCTTGTCTGAGCATTGAACCTCTGGTCACTGCTTCGGACAGCAATAGGGTATGCAGGGGTGTACCGGTTTTAATTGGATCCAATCTGCTACAATGGATCCAACTTCAATCCGGTAACTGCAAATGAGGTCGCAATGAGCAAGGCGGGGCAACGGGTGTTGAGTACGCTGCGGCAGATGATCATCTCCGGCGAACTGGCGGCGGGCGAGCGTATCGCCGAGATCCCCACCGCCGAGCGGCTGGGCGTCTCCCGCACGCCGGTGCGCATCGCCTTCCGTGCGCTGGAGCAGGAGGGGATGCTGATCAAGCTGGAGGGGCGCGGCTACCGCGTGCGCGAGGTCACCCCGGACGAGGTGGCCGGTGCCATCGAGGTGCGCGGCGTGCTGGAGGGGCTGGCGGCGCGCCAGGCGGCCGAGAACGGTCTATCTCCCGAGCAGCGTCGCGGTCTGCTGGAGTGTCTGGCCTGGGGCGATGCGCTGTTCGACAAGGGCCATGTCACCGAGGCGGATCTGGAGGCCTATCATGATCTCAACCGCCGCTTCCATGCCCTGATCATCGAGGCGAGCCGCAACCCGGCGATCGGCTCGGCGATGCAACGCAACGAGCATCTGCCGTTCGCGTCGGTCAGTTCGCTGGCGATCGACCGCAACAACCTGAAGCAGGAATACCGCCGCTTCAACTTCGCCCATATGCAGCACCACGCCGCGTTCGATGCCATCGACCGGCGCCAGGGCGCCCGCGCCGAAGCGATCATGCGCGAGCACGCCAACGCCACGCTGAGGTACGCCGACCTGTTCGCACAGCACGACCGGGAGGAGAGCGAGATGCGGGTGATCGGCGGGGCTGCGCGCTAACGATCGATCCAGGGGGGAGTGGTGACCCGCGCCGGTTCACGCCGCATGATCACCTTGCCCCGGCGCACCGACAGCAACACCTCGCCCTGGTTGCGCAGCACGCTGTAGTCGTCCTCGCCGTCGAGCAGAATGAAGCTGCCCGGCTTGCCGACCTCGATGCCGTAGCGGTCCTGAATGTTCAGTGTGCGTGCGCTGTTGTCGGTGATCAGGTCCAGCGCCGATTTGAAATCCTGATACCCCATCATCTGGCAGATATGCAGGCCGAAATCCAGCGTGCGCAGCAGCTTGCCGTTGCCGAGCGAGTACCAGGGGTCGAAGATCGAGTCCTCGCCGAAGCAGACGTTGATTCCCGCCTCGTTCAGCTCCTTGACCCGGGTCAGCCCGCGCCGCTTCGGGTAGCTGTCGAACCGTCCCTGCAGGTGGATGCTCTCGGTGGGGCAGGAGACGAAGTTGATGCCGGAGGCTTTCAGCAGCCGGAACAGCTTGGAGCAGTAGGCGTTGTCGTAGGAGTGCATCGCCGTGGTATGGCTGGCGGTCACGCGCGGCCCCAGGTCGCGGAACAGTGCCTCGCAGGCCAGCACCTCGAGAAAACGCGAGTTGGGGTCGTCGATCTCGTCGCAGTGCACGTCGACCAGACGGTCGTACTTCAGCGCCAGCTCGATCACCGTTTTCATCGATCTTTCGCCCAGTTCGCGGGTGTACTCGAAGTGCGGGATACCGCCCACCGCATCGGCACCGTACTCCAGCGCCTGCTCCATCAATGCCAGACCGTCGGGGAAGGAGAGCAGGCCGTCCTGCGGGAAGGCGACCACCTGTATCTCGATCTTCTCTTTCAATTCATCACGCAGGTCGCACAGGGTCTTCAGCCCGATCAGGCTCGGATCGGAGGTGTCGGCGTGGGTGCGGATATGTTGCACGCCGTTCTGCACCAGCAGTTCGACGGTCTGCAGCACCCGGCGGCGGATATCGGCCTCGCTGAGCAGCGGCTTGCGTTCGCCCCAGCGCTCGATCCCCTCGAACAGGGTGCCGCTCTGGTTCCAGTTCGGCTCTCCCGCCGTCAGCGCCGCGTCGAGGTGGATATGCGGCTCGACGAGCGGTGCGCACAGCAGCTGGCCGCCGGCATCGATCTGCTCGCCTGTGGCGGTCAGTTGGCCGGCTTGTTCGGTAATGCTGCCGAACAGGCCGTCGCGGATCTCGAGGGTGTAGAGCGATGTCTGCTGGCGCAGGCGGGCGTTGACGATCTGCATGGGATCTTCCTGTATTGAGGGTCTATTCACTGCCGGGTCTCAGATCCCGGTATCCCTGACATTCTCCATCACCACGAAGGTACTGGTCTGCAGCACGTGGGGCAGGGCCGAGATCTGCTCGCCCAGCACGGTGCGGTACTCCTCCATGTTCCGAGTCCGGACCTTCAACAGGTAGTCGAAGTTGCCGGCGATCATGTGGCACTGCTCCACCGCCGGGATCTTGCGCACCGCGGCGTTGAAAGCGGCCAGCGCCTTGCTGCTGGTGTCGGCGAGCGTGACCTGGGCAAAGGCGATGTGATTCAGCCCCATCTTCTTGTGATCGACCAGTGCGGTGTAGCCCTTGATATAGCCCTGCTCCTCCAGCCGCTTCATGCGCACCTGGCAGGGGGTTTTCGACAGCCCGACACGGGAGGCAAGCTCCGTTACCGTGATGCGGGCGTTTTGCTGCAGTTCGTCGATGATCGCGTGATCGAATCTGTCCAGATCGTCCATATGGTCCACAAATAGGCTGTTTTTGTACTTTTGATCTGTATCAATAAAGGCTAAATACCCGTTCTTGTCGAGTATATGGTGAATTCGACTTCAGGTGGAGCGTTATACTGATCGAATATTCCGGTGACGCTAACCATAATATCGGGAATCCACATGACCATCTCCAGCCCGCCGCTCGACCCAACCCTGTTCGAGCAGCTCGCGCAGGCTATTCGGGAACAGCTCGATGAAGCCGATGCAGAGTCTGCGATAGCCTTCGCCCACCAGTTGTACTCCCAGTCACCACCCGAAGCACTGCCGCACTCGAGCGTGGAACAGCTCTGCGCCGGCGTGTTGTTCTGCTGGCGTGGCATGCAGCGCCAGGCGGAGGGGAGGACGCACTCCTGGGATGAGGATCTGCGCGAGCAACTGATTGCCGATTGCGGTGACGAAGAGGGCTCACGGCTTGCCCGGCTGTTCAAGGATGCCTTCCCGACCGCCTACCGGGAGCGCTTCTCGCCCGCGCACGGGGTGGCGGATATCCGGCAGCTTCAGTCTCTGCGGCAAACGGGCGAGGTGCCGATGAGCTTCTACCCCTCGGTCACCGCGTCCGAGCGGGAGACGAGGTTCAAGCTCTACAGCGCGGGTAGCCCGGTGGTGCTGTCGGACGTGATTCCGCTGCTGGAAAACCTGGGTATGCGTGTGCTGGGCGAGCACCCCTATACGATTCGGCGCGGCGATGGCGAGTGTTTCTCCATCAGCGACTTCACGGTGACCTGTTATGGCTCGAACGATGAACTGGCCGAGCCGACCAAGCTGCTGCTGCAGCAGGCGTTCGAGCAGATCTGGCGCGGTCATGCGGAGAACGATCCGTTCAACCAGTTGATCGTCGGCGCAGGACTCGGTTGGCGCGAGGCGGCGCTGCTGCGTGCCTATGCGCGCTACATCAAACAGTTGCGCTTCGGTTTCAGCCAGCCGTTCATCGCCGGAACGCTCTGCCGTCATCTGGATATCACGCGCGATCTGGTTGCCTGTTTCCGAACCAAGTTCGAGCCCGGAACGGTTGCCGATGAGGCCAGGACGGAGAGCGTCGCACTGCTGGAGCAGCGTATTCTCGGCGCGCTGGAGCGTGTCGAAACCCTGGACGACGACCGTATCCTGCGCCGCTTTTTCCTGCTGATCGGCGCTACCCTGCGTACCAACTATTTCCAGCCTGCGGCAGAGGGTGGGTTCAAGCCCTACTTCTCGTTCAAGTTCGACCCCTCGGCGATTCCCGATATTCCGCAGCCCCGTCCGCGCTTCGAAGTGTTCGTCTACTCGCCGCGGATCGAGGGCGTGCATCTGCGCGCCGGGCCGATCGCGCGTGGCGGCCTGCGCTGGTCCGACCGGATCGAGGACTACCGCACCGAGGTGCTGGGGCTGGTGAAGGCGCAGCAGGTGAAGAACTCGGTGATCGTGCCGGTCGGCGCCAAGGGCTGTTTCATCGTCAAGCAGCCGCCGCAGAACGGTGACCGGGAGGCACAACTGGCGGAGGGGATCGACTGTTACCGGACCTTCATTCGCGGGCTGCTGGATATCACCGATAATCTGAAGGGCGGGGATCTGGTACCGCCGCAGGCGGTGGTGCGCCACGACGGCGACGACCCCTATCTGGTGGTGGCGGCCGACAAGGGCACCGCCACCTTCTCCGATATCGCCAACGAGATCGCCCGGGAGTACGGCTTCTGGCTCGGCGATGCCTTCGCCTCCGGCGGCAGCGAGGGCTACGACCACAAGAGGATGGGGATCACCGCGCGCGGTGCCTGGGAGTCGGTCAAACGGCACTTCCAGGAACTCGGCGTCGATACCCAAAGCGAGCCGTTCACGGTGGTCGGGGTCGGCGATATGGCCGGCGACGTGTTCGGCAACGGCATGCTGTCGTCGGACAGGATCCGCCTGGTCGGCGCCTTCAACCACCAGCATATCTTCATCGACCCGGAGCCGGATGCGGAATCGGGCTTCCGCGAGCGCAAGCGCCTGTTCGAGCTGCCGCGCTCCTCCTGGACCGACTACGATACAACGCTGATCAGCGGAGGGGGCGGGGTGTTCCCGCGTTCGGCCAAGTGGATACCGATCTCGCCGCAGATGCGCCGGGTGCTGAAGATCGAGGCCGAACGCCTGGCACCGAACGACCTGATCCGGGCGCTGCTGCTGGCACCGGTGGATCTGCTGTGGAACGGCGGTATCGGCACCTATGTCAAGGCGCGGCAGGAGAGCCATGAAGAGGTCGGCGACAAGTCCAACGACGCGCTGCGGGTCAACGGCGACCAGCTCCGTTGCAGGGTGCTGGGCGAAGGCGGCAACCTGGGCGTCACCCAGCGCGGGCGTATCGAGTTCGCCCTGACCGGCGGTGCGGCCAATACCGACTTTATCGACAACGCCGGCGGCGTCGACTGCTCCGACCACGAGGTCAACATCAAGATCCTGCTCAACGAGCTGGTCGAGCAGGGCCGGTTGACGCTGGAGCAGCGCAACGCTCTGCTGCGGGAGATGACCGATGAGGTGGCGCAGTTGGTGCTCAACAACAACTACCGCCAGGCGCTGGCGCTGAGTATCGCGCAGGCCGACGGCGTGGCGGGGCTGGATGACCAGGCCCGCTTCATCCGTCGCCTCGAGGCGGACGGCAAGCTCGACCGGCAGTTGGAGTATCTGCCGGACGACGAGGAGTTGCAGCAGCGGCAGGCAAGGGGCAGAGGGCTGACACGTCCGGAGCTGTCGGTGCTGATCTCCTACGCCAAGATCGAGCTGAAGCAGACGCTGGTCGACTCCTGGATCGCCTGCGATCTGCGCTTCGCTCCGGCGTTTCACGGCGCCTTCCCCGCCTCGCTGCTGGCGCGCTTTGCCGACGAAGCGGCGAACCACCGGCTGCGTGCGGAGATCTCCGCGACCCAGATCGCCAACGATCTGGTCAACCGGATGGGGATCACCTACGTCAACAAGATGAAGCGGGCCACCGGCAGCGGTTATGCCGAGGTGGCGGCGACCTATCTGATCGTCAAGGATGTCTACGACGTGGACAGCTACTGGCGGGCCATAGAGGCGTTGGATGGACAGGTCGCCACCTCGGTACAGGTCGAGTTGCTGAAGGACCTGGTCGGGTTGATCTCGCGCGGCAGTCACTGGCTGCTGCAGCACCGCCGTACCGAGCTGGACCCGGCGCTCAGCATCGCGCGCTACCGCGACGCGCTGGGCGCGGTCACCGCATCGGCCGAGCACCTGAAAAGGGTGATACCCGAGGACCGCTGGAATCAGCGCTACGAGTACTACCTGCAGCAGGGCGTGCCGGAGTCGCCGGCGCTGTACTGCGCGTCGGCGGAGAGCCGCTACTGGCTGATGGATATCATCGAGATCGCGCTGCAGCTGGAGCAGGAGATCGAGCAGGTGGCGGCGGTCTACTTCACCTTGGGAGAGGGGCTGAATCTGGTCTGGCTGGACCGACAGATACGCGCGTTCCGGCCGGGCAACCACTGGCAGTTGATGGCCGCGATCAACTTCCGTAACGAGCTGGATACTCAACTGCGCCATCTGACCGCCGGTGTGTTCGATCTCGCCGGAGGGGAGCGCTCCTCCGTCTCGACAGCCGCCGCTCTGGTCGGGCGATGGTGGGAGGAGAAGCGCTTGATACTCGAGCGTTGGAAACAGATGCTGAGCGATATGCAGGGGAGCAAGGAGATCGACTGCGCGGTGTTCTCGGTTGCGCATGGGGTGCTCAAGGAACTGGCCATAGGGAGCACCATAGGGAGTGCTATAGGGAAGGGTTGATACTAGGCCGGAATCCCTCGATCGGGAGGGGCCGGCATCCGTCCGGGCGGCGCGGTGTCGCGGTCCGCTGTAGTCTAATCGCCTTTTTGATTAAAAAAATTAGGCGGTTGTGTAGTTTTTTGTGCCAAATAAAAGTCCATATTGTGTGTTTTATAGTCTCTTAAAGAGAAAGTGACTAAATTTGTTTGTGTAGAATGCGGTGATACACGAATAAGAGGACAACGATATGGCACTGGCGCAAGCAACAACACCGACAATCCACGAATGCCGGCAAGCTATCCACGACTACTATCTCGCCGACGAGCACAAGGTGGTCAGTGAGTTGATAGCCGGTGCCGACCTGTCCCGTCCCCTGCGCGAGGCGATCTCCGCGCGCGCCGCGGAGCTGGTGCGCAACGTGCGCGGCCAGTCCAAGCCGACCATGATGGAGAAGTTCCTGGCGCAGTACGGCCTGAGCACCAAAGAGGGTGTCGCGCTGATGTGCCTGGCAGAGGCGCTGCTGCGCGTGCCCGACAACATCACCATTCACGAACTGATCGAGGACAAGGTCTCCTCCGGCAAGTGGGGCGATCATCGCGGCAAGTCCAACTCCTCGCTGATCAACACCACCACCTGGGGTCTGATGGTCGCCGGCAAACTGATCAGCCCCTCCGACAAGCAGAACCTGGCCGAAACCCTGCGTGGGTTGGTCAAGCGCATGGGCGATCCGATGGTGCGTACCGTCGCCCATCAGGCGATGAAGGAGATGGGGCGCCAGTTCGTGCTCGGCCGCACCATCGACGAGGCGCTCAAGCGTGCGAAGAAGTATGAGTCCAAGGGCTATACCTACTCCTACGATATGCTCGGCGAAGCCGCGCGGACCGACCGCGATGCGCTGCGCTACCACCGCGACTACGCCAATGCCATCGGCGAGCTGAAACAGAGCTGCAACCACGCCGATATCCGCAAGAATCCCGGTATCTCGGTCAAGCTCTCGGCGCTGCATCCGCGCTACGAGTTCGGTCAGCGCGAGCGCGTGATGAGCGAACTGGTACCGCGTGCGCTGTCGCTGGCGAAGCAGGCCAAGGCGGCCAACATGGGCTTCAATATCGATGCCGAAGAGGCCGACCGCCTCGACCTGTCGCTGGATGTGATCGAAGCGGTGTTGACCGATCCGGAACTGGCCGGCTGGGATGGCTTCGGCGTGGTGGTGCAGGCGTTCGGCAAGCGCGCCGCGCACGTGCTGGACTGGCTCTACGCCCTGGCCGAGAAGCTGGATCGTCGCATCATGGTGCGTCTGGTCAAGGGTGCCTACTGGGATGCCGAGATCAAGCGCGCCCAGGTGATGGGGCTGGACGGCTTCCCGGTGTTCACCCGCAAGGCGTGCAGCGATGTCTCCTACATGGCCTGTGCCAAGAAGCTGTTGGGCATGACCGACCGTATCTATCCGCAGTTCGCGACCCATAACGCCCACTCCGTCTCCGCGATCATGGAGCTGGCCGCAGGGCGCGACTGCTTCGAGTTTCAGCGTCTGCACGGCATGGGCGAGTCGCTGCACGAGGCGGTGATGAGCGGCGGCAAGACCCGCTGCCGTATCTACGCCCCGGTCGGCGCACATCAGGATCTGCTGGCCTATCTGGTGCGCCGTCTGCTCGAGAACGGCGCCAACAGCTCCTTCGTCAACCAGATCGTCGATACCCGGATTACGCCGGAGATGATCGCCCGCGACCCGATCGATCAGGTGCTGGAGCTGGGCAGCGAGGTCGCGAGCAAGGCGATCGTGCGCCCGGCCGAACTGTTCGGCAAGGGCCGCCCGAACTCCAAGGGCTGGGATATCACCGATCCGGTGCAGATCGAGCTTATGGAGCAGGCGCGCGCCGCGTTCCGCGAGCATCGCTGGAGCGGCGGTCCGGTATTGGCGGCCGAGGTGGTCGGTGCCGAGGTCGACGAGGTGCGCAACCCGGCGGATCCGGATGATCTGGTCGGTCAACTGACCCAGTCCTCGGCCGAGGATATCGAAGCGGCCATCGTCGCCGCTCAGAAGGGGTTTGCCGCCTGGTCCGCGCTGTCGGCTCAGGAGCGTGCCAAGTGCATCGCCCGCGTCGGCGAACTGTACGAGGCGCACACCCACGAGCTGTTCGCGCTGGCTACCCGCGAGGCGGGCAAGACATTGCTGGACGGCGTCGCCGAGATCCGCGAGGCGGTGGACTTCGCCCGCTACTACGCCAACGAGGGGATCCGTAACCGCGAAGCCGGCGAAGCGCGCGGCATCATCTCCTGCATCTCGCCGTGGAACTTCCCGCTGGCGATCTTCACCGGCCAGGTGCTGGCGGGTCTCGCCGCCGGTAACGCGGTGATCGCCAAGCCGGCAGGGCAGACCGCGCTGATCGCCACCCGGGCGGTCGAACTGATGCACGAAGCGGGGATTCCGAAAGAGGTGATCCAACTGCTGCCGGGCAGCGGCGCCACCGTCGGTACCGCGCTGACCTCCGATCCGCGCATCGCCGGTGTCTGCTTCACCGGCTCCACCGCGACCGCGCAGCGGATCAGTCGCGTCATGGCGCAGACCATGGCACCGGACGCGCCGCTGGTGGCGGAGACCGGCGGCCTCAACGCGATGATCGTCGACTCCACCGCGTTGCCGGAGCAGGTGGTGCGCGACGTGCTGGCCTCGTCGTTCCAGAGCGCCGGTCAGCGCTGCTCGGCACTGCGCATGCTGTACGTACAGAAGGATATCGCCGATCACCTGCTGGAGATGCTGTTCGGCGCCATGGAGGAACTGCGCATCGGCAACCCCTGGCTGCTCTCCACCGACGTGGGGCCGGTGATCGACCAGGCCGCCAAGGCGGGTATCGAGGCGCACTGCGAAAAGTTTGCCGCCAAGGGTCGGGTGCTGAAGACGCTGGCCAAGCCGGAGCGGGGGCTGTTCGTGGCGCCGACGGTGATCAAGTTGGAGGGGATCGAGGAGCTGGAGGAGGAGATCTTCGGCCCGGTGCTGCATGTCGCCACCTTCGAGGCGGACGAGATCGATCGGGTGGTGGATGCGATCAACGCCAAGGGGTTCGGTCTGACCTTCGGTCTGCACACCCGCGTCGACAGCCGTGTCGCGCGTATCGTCAGCCGGATCAAGGTGGGCAACACCTATGTCAACCGCAACCAGATCGGCGCCATCGTCGGCTCCCAGCCGTTCGGCGGTGAAGGATTGTCGGGAACTGGTCCGAAGGCGGGCGGTCCACACTATGTGCGTCGCTTCAAGCGTGCCGAAAGTGAGCAGATCGGGGCGGACCCGGCGAGTCGCAGTGTCGGCGCGGAGAGCCTGAACAGCGCGATCGGCAGGCTGGACGCTATCGCGGTCAAGGATCCTCAGTCGCGGATCCTCGCGCTGCGTCCGTTCTTCGCCGATGCGCCGGCGCCGCTGGATGCCGAGCCGGAACTGTTGCCGGGACCGACAGGGGAACTGAACCGTCTCTCCAACTGCGCGCGTGGCGTCGTACTCTGTTTGGGGCCTGACAAGCAAACGGCCTTGGCACAGGCTGCTGTGGCGCTGTCACAGGGCAACAAGGTCGTGGTGGTTGCACCGGGTGCCGAGGTGGGCGTTGCGCGTGCCGTCGAAGCGGGGCTGCCGATCCAGGGGATCGATGGCCTGCTGCAGCCGCAGGCACTGACCGGTGTCGACGGCTTCGAGGCGGTGGTCAGCTGTGCCGATACGGAACTGCTGCGCGAATACCGCCAGGCACTGGCCGAACGTGATGGCGCGCTGCTGCCGCTGATCACCGAATACACGCTCCCCGAGCGTTACGTGATCGAGCGCCACCTCTGTGTCGACACCACGGCCGCCGGCGGTAACGCCAGCCTGATCGCGGCGTCCGAGTGATCGTCCACGGTCGGAAGCGCAGGCTTGAAGATCGATAGTGTGCGAGAGATTTCAAGAGAGGTATATATGAAACAGGACAAGGGGAAGCAATCCAGACCGAAGCGGAACCTGGCCGAACAGGAGTGTCATGACTGGTCGGTTGCCGTCGATGGGGACGAGGAGGCGTGCTTTATCCGCTCATCCAATTGATGGATGGGTGACTGCGGTGCCACTTTCCCCGGAGGATTGGCACCGGGCCGGCGAGGGGCGATGTGGTCTCTTGTGGCTGACCCTCTGCGACATGGATGTCGCAGTGGAGCCCCCACGGAAGGGTGCACGGCGAGTCAGGCGCAAGAGACTATATCGGCCCGTATCTCCCTCTGCTCTATATCTCCAAACTAAAACGATGGTGCGATTCCGCTGAACCAGCGAGAGAATGGTGTCTACTGCCCGGGCCGAATCTATAGAATGAACGGATTCGGCGGCCAGGCAAGGGATGGACGATGCTCAGCAAGAATCTGCTACGTAAACTGGATATCCAGGATATCGCGATCTTCCTCTCGCTCTATCAGACCCACAACGCCCGCAAGACGGCGGATCAACTCAGCGTCAGCCCGCCCACCGTCAGCTACTCGCTGAAGCGCCTGCGCAGCTGTCTCGGCGACGAGCTGTTCGTGCGCGAGAGCACGGGGCTGATGCCGACGGCGAGGGCCGTGCATATCGAGCCCTATCTGCGCAGCGCCATCGACGCGATCAACCGTTCCACGGAAGGGTTCGATGTGGCCGAGGACGAGGATATCCCGCTGGAACTCTGTGTCCCCGAAGCGTTCGAGCTGCTGTTGCTGCCCAAGCTCACGGCCGCGGCGTTGGCGTGCACGCCGCGGCGTATCCTGCATATCGAAAAGCTGAAGGAGAAGCTGCCGATCGAGGGCCTGCTGGCCGGCAAGGTGGACCTGCTCTGCGTGCCGGGGCCCGGTGCCTACTTCAAGCTGCATCCCGAGCTCGAGCGGCAGACGCTGTTCGAGGATCGTTTCGTCTGCCTGGGGCGGGGCAATATGCCGCGGCAGATCGCGCTGGACGAGTACTGCGATGCCCTGCATCTCTATCCCTCGCCCTGGCAATCGCCGCGCAATATGGTCGATATGTGGCTCGAGCAACTCGGGCGCAGTCGCAAGGTGGTGGCCTGGGCCAGCACCTACCAGTCCTGTCTGAACATGCTGGAAGAGCTGCCCTGCCTGCTGATGCTGCCGGAAACCCTGGTCACGGCACTGCGCATCCCCGAGGGGGTGCAGGTACACCGGCCGCCGCTGGGCTGCCCCAACTTCACCTTCGATATGGTCTGGGCGCCCGGCAACGACAACCCGAGCCGCCGCTGGCTGCGTCAACAACTGCTGCGGATCTGCGCGGAAGATGTCCGCCTGCGGCGCACGGGCTGAATCGAAAAAGCCGAACGCCGCTTTTAATCTTTAAACGCCGACCCGGGGTTGCCTGCCGCATGCTGTTTCCCGACATCAATTGATTCGGGAGCGGGTGATGAACAGGATACTGACGACCAGGGGCGGCGCGCACCTGATGATGCTGGTCTGGGCGCTGCTGGTGGGGGGATCCTTCCCACTGGCGGCCACCTTCGATGCGGCGTTGTCGCCGCTCTGGCTGACGGTGCTCAGGTTTTTCATGGCCGCGGCACTGATGCTGCCCTGGGTGGTTCGTACCCCGGGCCGGTTGCCTAACAGTCTGCGTGCCTGGGCGGGTTACACGCTGCTCGGTGGTTTTCTCGCGGTATTCTTCGGCGCCCAGTTCGCGGCGCTCAACCTCACCTCCGCGCTGTCGGTGGCGGCGCTGTTCGTGACTCTGCCGTCGATCGCTTGGCTGTTGGCGCGGCTGGTGGGGATCGAGCGTTCGGGCCTCGGGCGTCTGGCGGTACTGCTGGTCGGCGCCACCGGGGCGCTTGGGTTGACCCTGCATGGACGCAGCGGCGGCCTGTCCGGCTTTGGCCCGGGAGAGTGGCTGTTTCTGGCCGGATGCGCCTGTTCGGCCGCCTATTCGGTCTCCTCGCGCTGGTTCGTCGTGCGCGACTGGCTGCCGGAGAGTCCGCTGTTGGCCACCTTCTGGAGTCTGTTGATCGGAGCCTGTCTGATGCTGCTGCCGGCCGTTGCGACTCAGGGGGGAGGCGACTCTTTCTGGCAGCGGTTGGCCGCCGCCGATCTGCTGACCCTGGCGTTGTTGGCGCTGTTCGCCAGCGTCCTTACCTTCTGGATTCTGCAGCGTGCCATGCAACAGCTGATGCCAAGCAGTGTCGCCGCATACAGCTACCTGACGCCGCTGGTGTCGCTGGGGTTGTCGCTGCAGGCGGGCTCGACGCGGCTGGATGCAGGGATCGGCGTCAGCCTTGCCCTGTTGGCGATTACGGTAGTCTTGTTGATCGGCTCGGAGCGGGGGAGTGCCGGACGGAGCAGAGCCCCGTCCGGTGGCAGGTTACACGGCGGCCGAGCGTAATCTCTCGCTGCGTGCGCGCAGGTATTCCATAGTCAGCAACAGCAGGCCGGACAGGATAACCAGCAGAGTGGCGACGGCGAGGATGGTCGGGTTGATCTCCTCGCGCAGGCCGGAGAACATCTGGCGCGGTATCGTGCGCTGCTCGGGACCGGCCAGGAACAGCACCACGATCACCTCGTCGAACGAGGTGACGAAGGCGAACAGGGCGCCGGAGATTACGCCCGGGCGGATCAGCGGCATGATCACCTTGAAGAAGGTGTATACCGGCTTGGCACCCATCCCTAACGAGGCGCGTACCAGCGAGTAGTCGAACCCGGCCAGCGCCGCGTTCACCGTGATCACCACGAACGGCGTGCCCAGTGCGGCATGGGCCAGGATCACGCCGATGTAGCTGCCGGCGATATCGAGCTGGGTGTAGAAGAAGAACATGCCCGCCGCGGTGATGATCAGCGGCACGATCATCGGCGACAGCAGCAGTGCCATGATCATGCGCTGGAACGGCATATCCGAACGGGTCAGGCCGATCGCCGCGGTGGTGCCCAGGATCGTGGCGACGATCGTGGCCATGATGCCGATGTAGAAGCTGTTCTTGATCGCCAGCAGCCATTTTTCCTCGGACAGGATCTCCCGGTACCACTTCAGCGAGTAGGCGTCGGGATCGAGCGCGACCATCCCTTCGGTGAAGGTGAAGTAGGGCTCGGCGTTGAACGACAGCGGAATGATCACCAGGATCGGCGCCATCAGGAACAGCAGCACCAGCCAGGCGGTCAGCTTGACGCCGGAGAGGCCGAGTTTCTGCCAGATTGTGAAATAGCGTGGAAATTGAGCCATCTGTGAACTACTCCCTTAACCCAACTTCAGGTTGCTGATGCCTACCAGGCGGTCATACAGCCAGTAGAGCAGGGTGATCAGCAGCAACAGCAGCGAACCGAGTGCGGCCGCCAGCTCCCAGTTATTGGAGGACTGCATATGGAAGGCGATGAGGTTGGAGATCATCTGCCCCTCGGTACCGCCGACCAGTGCCGGGGTGATGTAGTAACCGATGGAGATGATGAACACCAACAGCGCGCCGGCGCTGAGCCCTGGCACCGTCATCGGCATGTAGATGCGGATGAACGCCGGTATCGGCTTCGCGCCCAGCGACAGCGCGGCGCGGAAATAGCTTGGGTCGATCCCCTTCATCACGCTGTACAGCGGCAGAATCATGAACGGCAGCAGTATGTGGGTCATCGCGATGACGGTGGCGAACTGGGTGTACATCATCTCCAGCGGTGACGAGATGATATGCAGCGCCTGCAATGTCGAGTTGACCACGCCGTTGGTCTGCAGCAGCGCGATCCAGGAGGTGGTGCGTACCAGCAGCGAGGTCCAGAACGGCAGCAATACGAAGATCATCAGCGTGTTGGCGACGCGGGTCGGCGCGTTGGCCAGATACCAGGCCAGCGGGAAGCCGATGATGGCGGTCAGTACGGTGATATAGAAGGCGATCTTCAGACTCTTCCAGTAGAGGTCCAGATAGATCCGGGTGCCGCGCTGGACGATCTCGCCGGACGGATCGCGCTCCAGGTCCAGTGCGGTCAGGTAGTAGTCGGCGGTGAAGACGGAACCCGCCTTCTTGATCGAGCGCCAGAGCTCGACCTGCTGCCACTTCGGGTGGCTGTCGAGCAGCAGTGCGGCACCGGCGGTTTCCAGCTCGGCGGTGTCGGCCCGGCTGACCTTGCGCGCGGTGGACTTGATCAGGCTCGATGCGCCGGGATAGCTGCGGTTGATCTCTTCCGCCAGTTTGCCGGAGAGGCGCTCTTCGAACAGAGTCTTCAACTCGACGGCAAAGATATTCAGTGTCGGGGTCGGTGGCAGGTCGCTGCCCTCTTCGGACCAGTCATCAAGCGCTTCCAGGGTGTTCGGAATCAGCTCGGACACGGTCGGATGATAAAAGCTTCGGTAGAGCATCGTCCCGATCGGGGCGACGAAGGTGACGAAGATAAACAGCAGCAGCGGAACGACAAACATGATCGCCAGCAGTTTGCTGCGGCGGCGGTTGCGGTCGGCCTGCTCGATCTCGTCTGGTGTCAGCTCTGGGTTGGACATGCAATAGGACCCTGTCAGGCCGGGCCTGCCGCCGAATGACGGCGGACCCGGGGTGTTGCGCGTGAAAGTTGATCGCTTACTTCAGCAGCCACTCGTTGAACTTCTCGCCGAGCGACTCGCCGTAGTCGGCCCAGAACAGGGAGGAGGCTTTCAGACCTTCGTCCAGGTGGGCAGAGGGCAGCATCGGAGCAACCGCTTCGTCGACGTAAGCGACGGAGGACTTGCGGGTCGGCGCGTAGGCGACTTCAGGCATGCCGGAGAGCGGCTTGGAGCCGGTGGCGAAGTTGATGAAGTCGATCGCCAGGTCCTTGTTCTTGGTGCCCTTGACGATAGCCCAGACATCCAGGTCGAAGACGTGACCGTCCCAGACCATTTCGAACGGCTTGTTCTCCTGCTGGATCGCGGCGAAGAAGCGACCGTTGGCGGACTGTACCATTACCGCACCGCCGTCGTTGAGCAGCTGCGGAGCCTGGGACCAGCTGTCGAACCAGACGATGTCGTTCTTGATGGTATCCAGCTTGGCGAAGGCGCGGGCCTGGCCCTCTTCGGTTTCCAGCAGATCGTAGACCTGGTCCTTGGGCACGCCGTCGGCCAGCAGCGCCCACTCCATGTTCACCTGCGGACGCTTGCGCATGGCGCGCTTGCCCGGGAAGGTCTTGGTGTCGAAGAAGTCATTCATGCTCTTCGGCTCGCCACCCTTGATGGTGTCGTGGTTGTAGGCGTAGAGCACGGTCCAGACGATGTTGCCGACGCCGCACTCATTGGCCAGCGCTTCCTTGCTGAAGTCCTCGGCAGCGGGGGTGCCGTCATCGCCGGCGGGGAGCTGGTCGTGCGGGAATACCTCCAGCAGACCCTCGGAGCAGGCGCGCTCCAGGTCGATCACCTCCATGTCGATCACGTCCCAGAGGATGTTGCCGCTCTCGACCTGAGCCTTGAGTTCGGCGACGCCGCCGGAGTAGTTTTCGAACAGGACCTTGTTGCCTGACTTGGCCATGTACGGATCGATCATGTGCTTCTGCTGTGCAGCGCCGTAAGCACCGCCGAAGGATACGGCGGTCAGTTCGGCAGCACCGGCCAGGTTCGCGGTCAGACCGATAGTTGCAGCGGCCGCCAGGCTTAACAGTTTTTTCTTCATTGGTTCACCTCTTTCAGACATTGAGTCTTTGGTCCACGTTGCCGTCAAGGCATGGCTCATGCGGCCTTGACAGTGTTCTTGCCGGTCGGCTTGTCGAGCGCCAGACCGCGGTCGGTTGCCCAGGTGAGTCGGGTTTGTGAGCCCGGCTCGAGAATCGGAGCATCCTGATCGTTGAGCATCTTCACCATCAGTTCGGCACCATCGCTCATCTCGAAGAAGTAGCGGATGGCGTCGCCGACATACAGGCGGGTAATGAATTTGGCGCTGATGACGTTGTCGTATTCACGTCCCGGGGCCGCGATGAACAGGTTCTCGGGGCGTACCGCCAGAATGCAGGGTTCGCCTACCGGCGGGCAGTTGATATCGGTGGCGCGTACGCGATCGCCGTGGGACAGGCTGATCTCGGCGACCTTGCCGTCGTTGGCTTCCACCTTGCCGTTGATATGGTTGTTCTCGCCGATAAAGTCGGCGACGAAGGAGTTGGCCGGGGTTTCATAGAGCGCGGCGGGCGGCGCGCACTGCTGCACCACGCCGTCGTTGAACACCGCGATGCGATCGGACATGGTCAGCGCTTCGGTCTGGTCGTGGGTGACGTAGATTGCGGTGAAACCCAGTTGCTCGTGCAGGCGTTTGATCTCGTACTGCATGTGCTCGCGCAGGTTCTTGTCCAGTGCGCCGAGCGGCTCGTCCATCAATACGATGCTGGGTTCGAAGATCAGCGAGCGGGCCAAGGCGACGCGCTGTTTCTGACCGCCGGACAGCTGACCCGGGTAGCGTCCGCCGAAGGCCTCCAGTTCGACCAGCGCCAGCGCATCCTGCACCTTCTGTTTCACTTCGCCGGCCGGCAACTTGCGTACCTTGAGCGGATAGGCGAGGTTTTCGGCGATGGTCATATGCGGGAACAGTGCGTAATGCTGGAATACCATGCCGATGTTGCGGTGGTAGGGGGCGACGTCCTGTACCGACTGGCCGTTGATCTGGATGGTGCCGCTGGTGACATCCTCGAAACCGGCCAGCATCATCAGACAGGTGGTTTTTCCCGAGCCCGACGGCCCCAGCAGGGTTACAAACTCTCCCTTGCGGATATCGAGGCTGAAATCCTTGACGACCAGCGCTTTCTGGTCGTAGCTCTTCTTGACGTTGATGAAGCGTACGTATTTGTCGTTGATGTCGGTTGTGGACACGTTGATTTAACCCCTTTCGTTGGCACAGCTGGTACGCAAGTGGTGTATCCGAAGGCAAACAACGTACCAACTGGTCAGGATTGCCGTTGTTACGCTTGTTTCAGGCCGACGGAGCGACGCACGTCAAGTCTAACTATGGACCACTTGCACCGTCCTTGTGCGGGCTTTGCACTATTTTTGGCAAAAAAATAGTTTTGCAGTGATCTTAACTGTACTGATCTTGTTTTGAAGTGCAATTGTCTTGTTTACGTGCGCCCTTTTAAATCTGTTTCTATTTGTAACATCTGTTTCGTCACCTTTCTACACCAACTCCCGCGCGGCCCCGATCGGAGCCTCGGCCCGCGGTGATTCGAGTCGCATCTCGACGGCTCACGATCGCTCCTGCGGTCAGGGAGTGAGCAACAGGGCCACTCCCGGTAGCTGCCGTGGCAGCTCCTCTTCATCCGATGGGCGGGCGAGCGTTCCGGCGGGGATCAGCATCAGCACGACATTCCAGGCACGCAGCATGGGCCGGAGCGTGTCGGGGTCGTAGCCGGCCAGGTCGGTGCGCACACTGACCCCCTCGGGGAGCGAGTGCGCCCGGTGCCAGGGAGAGTCGGGCAGCGCCAGCAGGAGCAGCGGGATCTGCTCGCGCTCGGAGATTCTGAGGGCGTACCGGAGAGCGCGTTCCGAGGCTTCGTCACCGCCGTGGATAACCGCCATGTGCGGTTTGACGGGCCGGGACTGGAGTTCGGGCGCGGCTCGCCTGGAGGGCTGGGCGGCGCGCAGCAGCGCGGTGTCGGGCTCCGGTTTACTCCGCTGCGTGCGGCCGGTGCGTACCAGTTCCCAGTGCAGCAGCGCATGGCGCGCGATCTCTTCGAGTTCGGCACGCAACTGACGCATCAGCCGTTCGCTGCGACGGCGCAGCAGGTCGCGGTTCAGCGGCCTGGAGGTGGCGCTCGAGCGGCAGACCTCGGTGACGAAGGGCAGGGCGGCAAGCTCGTCGAGGCTTTCATCCTCCTCCAACTGGGCCAGCAGTTCGGCGTCGAGCGCGCGGGCCAGCGCGGCATAGATGGCCAGCTCCGAGCGCTCGACGCAACGGGGATCGAGCCTTAGTATCAGACGCCGGATCATCTTTTGCCCTCCCTCTTATCGCTTACTGGTTATCCGGTTTGGCGGACAGCTTGCGTGCCTGCTCGGTCCAGTCCAGGAGTTGCTGCTGCACACGGCCGTTGACGCTGGCCGGCGGATAGCGGCCGTCGTCATCGGCCTTGCCGGGCTCGCGGTCGAACAGCAGGGCGATCAACTCGTCCAGCTCGTCGACCGCATAGATATGGAACCTGCCCTGTTCGCACGCCTCGACCACCGCCTGGTCGAGGATCAGGTGGTCGACGTTGGCGGTCGGAATCACCACGCCCTGCTCGCCGCTCAGACCTCGGCTCCGACAGAGTTCGAAGAACCCTTCGATCTTTTCGTTGACGCCGCCGATCGCCTGGATCTCGCCGCGCTGGTTGATCGAGCCGGTCACGGCCAGGGATTGCCTGATCGGCAGACCGCTGATCGCCGACAGCAGCACGCAGAGCTCCAGTGCCGAGGCGCTGTCACCGTCGACCATGCCGTAGGACTGCTCGAACACCAGGCTGGCATGCAGCGACAGCGGCGAGTTGCGGGCGTAGCGCGAGCCGATGCAGTTGGTCAGGATCATCACCCCCTTGGAGTGGATCGGGCCGCCGAGTTCGGTTTCGCGCTCGATATCGATCAGCTTGCCGCCGCCGAGGCGGGCGGTGGCGCTGATGCGGGCCGGCTTGCCGAAGCGCTGGTCGCCGAGCTGGAATACCGACAGGCCGTTGGCCTGGCCCACGGCGGTGCCGCTGCTGGCGACGATGAGGGTGCCGCGCTCGATCTGCTCCTGCATCAGCTCCGAATACTGGGCGCTGCGGGTGCGCGCCAGTTTCAACGCCTGGCTGACGTGCGCCGCGTCGACCTGGCCGGCGCCCGACTGCACGGCACAGTAGCTGGCCTCGCGCAGCAGATCGATCAGTTGACCGCGGTTGAGCGACAGCTTGGCGCTGTCGCCGACGCGGCGCGAACTCTGCTCGATGACGCGCTCGACACCGGAGACGCCGAACGGGGCCAGCCCCTCCTCTCGTACCAGTTGGGTAATCAGGCCCAGGTAGCCCTCCAGGTTCTCCCGTGTGCGGTCCAGCTGTTCGTTGAAGTCGGCGTAGATCTTGAACAGCGAGCCGAACTCCGGATCGTACGCCTTGAGCAGGTAGTAGAGACGGCGCTCGCCGATCAGGATCACCTTCAGTTTCAACGGCATGGGTTCCGCTTCCAGGGAGCGGGTGCCGCTGATGCCGTACATCTTCTCCAGCGGATCGATACGGATCTCATGGTTGCGCAGCGCACGCTTGAGCCCCTCCCAGGCGAAGGGGTAGGAGAGCAGCTTCTGGGCATCGACGATCAGGTAGCCGCCGTTGGCGCGATGCAGCGCACCGGGCTGGATCAGGCTGAAGTCGGTGCTCAGGGTGCCGAACTGGGCCCGGTACTCGATACGCCCGACCAGGTTCTGGTAGCTGGGGATATCCTCCACCACCACCGGCGAGCCGCCGTTGTGATCGTGGCTGACCAGCAGGTTGATGCGGTAACGACGGAAGGTGTCTCTGCGTGCCAGCTTGTGCAGCGGGGTCTTGGCGTTCTCCTCCTTGTCCTGGGCGAAGAAGTCGTCCACGTTCTCGATCATGTCCTGATGCACCTGGTCGAGAAACTCGAGCACTGCTCGCTCGGCGCCATACTTCTGTCGCAGATCGCTCAGTGCCGGGTCGATGACGCCGTGGGTGATCTCGTCGTCGAGCCGGCGGATCGCTTCACGGTGCTCCTGCTGCAGTTTGGGCAACTCGCGGACCAGGCCGGTCAGCTCCGCGTTGAGCTGTTCCAGCGCACGCTTGATCCGCTCCTGCTCCTCCTGCGGCAGCGCCTTGAACTGGTCGGGCGTCATCAGCTTGCCGTCGTGCAGCGGCCCCAGGGTGTAGCCGGCCGGGGTCCGCATCAGCGTGATCCGCTCGTGGTGCGCCTTCTCGCTCAGGGCCTGGAACTGGTTCTCCTCGCGCTGCTCGTACTCGTCGGACAACTCCTGCACCCGGTTACGGTATTCGTCGCTCTTGAACGTGGCCGGGATCTGGAGCAGCAGGCGCTCGATCAGTCGATGCATGTCCTGGCGCAGCCCCTGGCCCGACCCTTGGGGCAGGCTGAGCATGCGGGGTTCATGGGCACGCTCGAAGTTGTGCACGTAGATCCAGTCCTGCGGCGCTTCGCCCTTGGCGGCACGCTCGTTGATGGTGCGCGAGACCAGCTCCCGTCGACCTATGCCGGTGGAACCGCTGACGAAGAGGTTGTAACCGGGATGGTGCATGCCGATGGCGAACTGAATGGCATCCATCGCCCGCTGTTGGCCCAGTGCCGACAGGGCCGGCGTCAGATCGTCGGTCGACTTGAAACCGAACTCGCTCAGGTCGCAGTGGTGGTAGAGCCGGGTGCTGTCCAGAGGTGTTAAAGCCATGTCCGCCCGTCCTGTTCTTCTAGCCAATATAGCCAACTACAGGGTAGAACGAGTCCGGGGTTTGTGCCTTGGATCCAGATCAGATCAACAGCAGAACGCCGCCGCAGGCGAGGGTCAGCGCCAGTCCGACCCAGAGCTGGCGCGTCAGTTGCCAGCCTCCGGCCAGAGTGGCGAGCACCCCCTTGACCAGGGTGTTGGTGATGGCGGCCAGGGTGATGCCGACGACGGCGGTATCCTGGCTGATGCCGTTGCGGGCCATGCGCGCCAGCGTCAGCGTGATCGCATCGACGTCGGTCAGCCCGGCAACGATGGAGACCAGCCACAATCCCTGCTCGCCCATATAGGATCTGATCCCTTCCGCGGCGAGCATGATCGCCGCCAGCAGCAGGCCGAACTTCAACGCCGGTCCGATCTGGAACGGAGAGCGGGCGATCCCCTCGGTGCTGACCTGGCCGTGCTGCTCATCGTGCCGCCACAGCCAGAAGGCCGCGCCGAAGCTGACCAGGCTCATGCCGCCCAGCGGAATCAGCAGCGCCGGCAGCAGTGCGGCATTGATGACGGCGACCTCGAGCAGGACGCGCGGATACATGATCGCGCTGGCCAGCAGGATGCCGCCGGCCAGCAGCCGGTGCAGCGGCAGGCGCCGGCTGATGCGGGCGAGGCTGAGGGTGGTCGCGGTACTGGAGGCGATCCCGCCCAGGGCGCTGGTGATCATGACGCCCTTGTCGGCACCGGCCAGTTGCATGGCGAAGTAGCCGGTCAGGCTGATGCCGGCGATCAATACCACCAATAGCCAGATCTCGTACGGGTTCAGTGCCTGCCAGGGGCCGTAGCCTTCGTTGGGCAGCACCGGCAGCAGCACCGCCGAGATCAGACTCAACTGCAGGATGCCGCGCAGCTCCGCGCCGCTGAGACGCTCCAGCCAGCTGTGCAGCGGCTCCTTGAAGTGCAGCAGCACGCTGACGATCACCGCGGTCGCCACCGCCGGCGCCGGCTGTTCCAGCGCCACCAGAACGCCGAGCAGATAGGTGAGCACCGCGGCGACGAACGAGGTGGCGCCGTAGTCGTGGTCTTCGTCGACGTTGAGCCGATAGCCGAGGCCGAGCAGGGCGGCGATGGCGATCAGTGCCGCGACGGTGATCCAGGGTGAGAGCAGGGTGCCGAGCATGCCCGCGATCTGACCGCTGATCGCGATCAGGGTATAGGTGCGGATACCGGCGACGCGTCCGCCGGAGCGGGTTTCGCGTTCATGCCAGCCGCGCTCGAGCCCTACCAACAGGCCCAGTGCGGCGGCGATCATCAGTTGTGCGATAGGGTCCGTGACCACATCCATCTTCCATGCCCCTTTGCTCTATCTTAAGCATAGAAAACGATGGCGCCCCCCGCTTGCGTGGCGTTCGGCGCCGGGGTCAGGATCTCTTTTTCAGCGGGGCAAAACCGTCTTCGCTGACCGGTGCCGCCTTGGGACGCCGCTTGCCCACCTGCTTCTGATCGCGCAGGCGCTTTTTCACCTTGGGTTTCTCGGTCGGCTTTTTCGCACTCTCTTTCTTCTTGCCCGTGCCGGCGGCCTTGCCCGATGCCTTGAGTTTCTTCGGCCCCTTGTAGCCGCCCTCGAGCCCCTTCAGCGTGCGCGGCTCGAACGTCTGCTTCAGGTAGCGCTCGATACTGGCCTTGAGGTTCCACTCATTGGGAGCGATCAGGCAGATCGCCAGGCCCTGGCGCCCCGCGCGCCCGGTGCGGCCGACGCGATGCACATGCTCATCGCCGCTGCGTGCCAGGTCGAAGTTGATCACCAGATCCACGCCCTCGATATCCAGGCCGCGTGCGGCCACGTCGGTGGCGATCAGAATGTTGATCCGGCCCTCGCGCAGCAGGTTGAGGATGCGGGTGCGCTGCGGCTGGTCCAGTTCGCCGTGCAGCACGCCCACGCGCAGCCCCTGGGATTGCAGACGCGGACCCAGCTCCTCGCTCAGGGCGCGGGTGTTGGTGAACACGATCGCCTTGTCGTACTGCTCGTTCTGCAGCAGCCAGGCCAGTTGGCGCTCCTTGAGCTTGGCGTCGTCGGCCAGGATCACCTGCTGACGGATGTTCGCGATCTCGGTCTGCGCGGTGCTCAGCTGTACCCTTTCCGGCTCGCGCAGCACGCGATCGAGAATGTCGCCCACGCCCCTGTGGGTCAGGGTGGCGGAGAACAGCATGCTCTGGCGCTCTTCACGGCAGGCGTCGGTGACGAACAGCACCTCCTCGCGAAAGCCCATGTCGAGCATCCGGTCGGCCTCGTCCAGCACCAGGAACTCCAGGTCGTCGAAGTCGATCGTCTTGCGTTCCAGGTGCTCCTTGATCCGTCCCGGGGTGCCGACGATGATCTCCGGGTTCTTGCGGATCTTGGCGCTCTGGTTCTGATAGTTCTCGCCGCCGCAGACCTGCAGCACATTGACGCGAGTAAAGGCGGCCAGCTTGGCGCAGGTGGCGCTGACCTGCTCGGCCAGTTCGCGGGTCGGCGTCAGGATCAGGGCGCGGGTACCGCTGCGCGGCGCGGACTGCTCGACGCAGCACTGCAGGATCGGCAGCAGGAAGGCCAGCGTCTTGCCGCTGCCGGTTTCGGCGCTGACCATCAGGTCGCGGCCGTCCAGGGCCAGGGGCAGTACCGCCTGCTGAACGTCGGTCGGGGTCGAGAACCCCAGGGAATCGAGTGCCTTGATCAGGCGCTCGTGGAGTGACAGCTCTTCGAACACGTGGGGAGAGTCTCCGCGCAAAATGTGGGATAGGGCACAAGCCTAGCAGAAAAGCGGGTCGGCGCCGATCAGTCGTTGAGCGAAACCGGCTCGGGCGCCGAACGCTTGGGCTCCGGCGATCTACCCCCGAACTCTTCCTCTGTTTATCCACAGATTGGGTGGATAACCCGACCCGAGGGGACGTTGGGGTGTCTGAAATAGTCAAATGCTATTGATATGTTTTTGACAATTAATTTTCCAGTGAATGTCCGGGCCCGTAAACTGGCTGCAAGTTAAGTGTTCAGCCATCAGCAGCCAAACAAGGAGCTCAACATGTTAGAGAATCGCGAAGGTCAGCGCGTACCGAATGTCACTTTCCCGACCCGGATCGGCAACGATTGGGTCGACGTCACCAGCGATGAACTGTTCGCGGGCAAGACGGTGGTTCTGTTCGCGCTGCCCGGTGCCTACACGCCGACCTGCTCCAGCACCCACCTGCCGCGTTATAACGAACTGGCGCCGGTATTCAAGCGGGAAGGGGTGGACAGCATCATCTGTCTGTCGGTCAACGACCCGTTCGTGATGAACGCCTGGGCCGGTGATCAGAACGCGGCCAACATCGACATGCTGCCCGACGGCAACGGCGAATTTTCCGCCGGCATGGGGATGCTGGTGGAGAAGCGTGACCTCGGTTTCGGCAAGCGCAGCTGGCGCTACTCGATGCTGGTGAGGGATGGCGTGATCGAGAAGATGTTCATCGAACCGGAAAAGCCGGGCGACCCGTTCGAGGTCTCCGACGCCGACACCATGCTCGATTACATCAACGCGAACGCGGAGCTGCCCAAGCGCGTGACTCTGCTGACCAAGCCGGGTTGTCCGCACTGTGCGCGTGCCAAGAAGCACCTGAGCGAGAACAACATGCCCTACGAGGAGATCCAGCTCGGCAGCAACGGCATCACCTACTCGTCGCTGGTGGCGATCAGCGGACGGGGTACGGTGCCGCAGATCTTCATCGACGGCGAGCATGTCGGCGGTGCCGACGAACTCGAGCACTGGTTGGCCAAGAACCTCTGAGACGCGACCCCGTCGGTGCTCCGGACGCCGACGGGGTTTCCCCACCCTTCTTCCTTTCCCTTCAGACCCGACTTGAACCTTCAGACCCGACTTGAACTTGCATCCACGCGGCCGATTACCTAGAAATACCCGGAACGAGTATTGCGAGGTGATTATGCGACTGGCGTTTACCGTCTTGATCCTGATGCTGTTGGCCGGCTGCAGCAGCGCGCCGCGCCACTCCGCAGCCCCCTATCAACTGCCTGCATCCCGGGCCGAGGTGCGGGACGATCTGGTCCGGCAATACCGAAGCTGGCAGGGTACGCCCTATCGCCTCGGCGGCATGGACCGCAGCGGCGTCGACTGTTCGGGCCTGGTGTATCGTGTTTTCGACGATCTGTACGCCCTGCGCCTGCCGCGCACGACCGAGGCACAACTGGCGTTCGGCATGCCGGTCGACCGCGACCAACTGCAGATCGCCGATCTGGTGTTCTTCAAGACCAGCTGGAAGGTCCGCCACGTCGGTATCTACCTCGGCAACGGCGAATTCCTGCACGCCTCCACCAGCCGCGGTGTGATGATCTCCTCTCTGGATAACCCCTATTGGCAGCGCCACTACCTGGCCTCTCGGCGAGCGATCGAGAGCGCCGACTGATCCCGTTGTTCACATGGTTGGGGTTGTGGATGAAAAAAAGTGGCGAGCGCTGTGGGTAAGGCTTGGGGATAAGCCCGGTGGATCAACAGCGCTTACCGTTGTAAACAGCGTTGGGTTGCCGATTTGGCTGTTGACAACTTTATCTTTTGCATAACCTCGACGACGGCGAGCAATAATTGAACGCTTTTTGCAGAACCAGCAATCACGGGGGCTTGAGGGTGGACTCCTCGTGCTGTCCCTAAGTTGTCCAGAGTCTTGTGCACAGATTCTGTTTGCAACCTCGGGACTCTTCCGACCTGTGTGAAGGCTCTTCGACCCCAGGTGGATCGGCCTGTGAGTATTGCGTTGATAGGCTGAGGTTAAGCCTGGTCGTGCATCGGCGCGCAGACAGGCTTGGCGGATGTGCGGGCAGTTGTGGATAATGCCGGATTCGGTGGATCGGCACGCGGAAGGGTGAAACCGAGCGGTTATAGCCCATACTGAAAAAGCCGGATCATCAACAGCCGGTGTTTGCGGTGTACGGCTGTTGCGCCGGCAGGAACATGTCGTCTCCACCCGAGGGTTTGAAGTTGGCAATGCGTTTGATCTATGGGGGGCCATCGCGGCTGTTGCAGCCGTCTGATTCCGGATCCTTTCCGGCGCCGCCGGGGGGCCTGGCATGAGGCGGCTTACGGCGCCGCCCCTGCGTCTGCTGATACCCGGCGTCGTCCTGCTGGCCGGGATACTGACCCTGCTGTTCGCTCTGCTGGTGGGGCGGCCCTATCTGCTGTCGCTGATCAAGGAGCACACCGAGCACGATATCCGTGACTCGCTGAACCGGTTGCAGGGCTCGCTCGAGTACATGCTGATGCGTGGCGACACTCAGGGCGTGCAGCGGGAGATCGCCGCCGACAGCGCAAGCGGCGAGGTGAAATACCTGCTGGTCGTCGATCATCGGCGGCGCGTGATCGCTGCGTCGATGCCGTCCATGGTGGGGCGGTCGGTCGATGGTCTGGCCGTGCGGATCCCGCCCGGTCTGTACGAGCGCGCGCTCTCGAGCCGCTCGGTTCAGTTGGTCGATTCGCCGACCGAGCGCACGATCCATGGCGCTGTACCGCTGCGCTTCCCCGACGGCGAGCGGCCGAGCGGCGAAGGCCGGGGAGCCGTGTTGATCGAGCTGGACCCCGGAGAGGCCGGCAGCGAACTGATATCGGGTATCGAGCGACTGTTCGTCTGGGTGTCGAGCGCGGTTCTACTGTTTGGCGGGCTCTTCCTGGTTGCGTTCGACCGCCACATCAGCCGTCGTCTGCGCAAGATCATCAACGGCATCGCGCTGCTCGAGTCGGGGCAGTATGACCGACGTATCAAGCTCAGCGGTCGGGATGAGCTGGCCAAGATCGCGGGAGTGTTGAACGGTCTGGCTCAATCGCTGAGTGTGAGTCGGGAGGCGCTGCTCAGCCAGCATATGCTGTTCGATGAACTGATGCGCCATATTCCGGCGCTGGTCAGCATCGTGACCGCCGAGGGCCGATTCGTATACGTCAATCCGCGTTTTATTCTCGCTTATGGCTTCGATCCGGTGGGCGATGAGGAGGCGACCAGAACTCGATTGCCGGCGGATCTGCGCGAGAAGCACCGCCGCGCCAACGCACGTGTTCTGGAAAGCGGGGATCCGGCCCAGTTCGAGTGGACGGTGGAGATCGGCGGACAGACCCGCACCTGGTTCCTGGTCAAGTTCCCGCTCGTCGAGGCCGAGGAGGCGCGGGTCTGCACAATCTCGGTGGATATCACCGAGAAACAGCAGAACGAGCAGTTGGTCAAGATCTCCCGTCGCATCTTCGAAAACACCACCGAGGGGATCATCATCACCGATGCGGACAGGCGGATCGTTGAACTCAACGACTCCTTCGCCCGCATCGCCGGCTATCGCAAGCAGGATCTGATCGGCAAGCGACCGGAGTCGCTGAGCTCCGGCCAACAGAGCGAGGCGTTCTATCGGGAGTTCTGGCACAGCCTGAGGGACAGGGGGCGCTGGCGGGGCGAGGTGGTGAATCGGCGTCCCGACGGTACGCTCTACTCCGTGCGCCTCTCGGTCAGTTCGATCACCGGACGCGACGGCCGGAGCAACGGATACTTCGCGATCTACCAGGATATCAGCGCCGAGAAGCGCGCCGAGCAGGCGCTGCGCGAGCTGGCCTACTACGACACTCTGACCGGGCTGTACAACCGGGCCTCGTTCAAGCAGAAGGTGAGCGAGGCGCTGCAGAGAACCCAACGCTTCCAGGAATCCTTCGGACTGCTGTTTATCGACCTCGACCGCTTCAAGGAGATCAACGACGGCGGCGGCCACGAGTTGGGCGACAAGCTGCTGGAGCAGGTCGCGCGCCGCCTCGAGAGCCAGCTGCGCAAGATGGACGTTGCCTGCCGCCTGGGTGGCGACGAGTTCACCGTGCTGGTCTCCCGCGTCGAGGACGACTCTCGGCTGGCGGTCATTGCCCAGAAGCTGATCGATACGTTGAAGCAGCCCTACCGGATCGAGGGCCAGGAGTTGTGCATCGGTTGCAGTATCGGCATCGTGGTTGCCCCGCGCGACGGCGAGGATCGCGATCAGTTGATGCGCAATGCCGATGTCGCCATGTATCACGCGAAGGAGAGCGGCCGCGGTCGTTACGCGTTTTTCGACGCCTGTATCGATGCCCGCAATCGGCGACTGGTCAGCATCCGGCAGGGGTTGCGTCAGGCCGAGGCCAACGGCGAGCTGAGCCTGGTTTACCAACCGGAGGTCGATCCGCTGAGCGGCGAGGTGAGGATCTACGAGGCGTTGATGCGCTGGAGCAGCGCCGAACTGGGGCCGGTATCGCCCGCGGAGTTCATCGCCGTGGCGGAGGAGTCCGGGCTGATCGCCGACCTGACCCGCTGGCTGATCGAGCAGGTGGCGATCGAGAGCCGAAGCGAGCCGCTCAGGAGCGCAAAGATCGGCATCAACCTGTCGCCCCGGCAGTTCCATAGCGACAGCTGGCTGGATATGGTGCGCGATACGATCTTTGACCGGGGGCTCGATCCGACCCGGCTCTGTATCGAGGTGACCGAAAGCGCGCTGGTCGAGGATTTCGAGCCGGCGAACGAGCAACTCAGGGAGATCAAGAAACTCGGCATCGAGGTGGCGATCGACGACTTCGGTACCGGGTACTCCTCGCTGGCCTACCTCAAGCGGCTGCCGATCGATTACCTGAAGATCGACCGCTCCTTTGTCGCCGATATTCATCAGGACCCGGATGATCGCACCATTGTCGAAACGGTGATCGTCATGGCCCACGCCCTGGGGCTCAAGGTGGTGGCCGAGGGTACGGAAACGGAGCAGCAACTCGCCTTCCTGCGCGAGCAGGGGTGTGACTTGATCCAAGGGTACTACTACGCCAAACCCCAATCACTCGACGCGATGAAAGCCGCGCTGAGGGCCGACGAACGGAGATGACGGGGCGCTACATCCCCTTTTGTGTCGTAATACGTTTACATAACAACGCTCTGCTGGTTATATATTCCACAACTGCGTCATGGATATCGGCGTCGAGGCAGAGATTGTCTGCCGTGTGGGCGAGCGACAGGGGACAAAATGCAACGGGTAATACGCGAACGGGGAATTCGGCGCTCTCTGGCGGTATCCACCATCCTGCAGATGGGGATCCGCATTACCCTGGTCGTGATCGTCGCCACCGTGCTCAGTTACTGGCATATCGTCGGCACGCTGGAGGAGCAGACCTCCGATAAACTGAGCAAATACATCACCGAACGGGCTCAGAAAGAGAGCTTCATCTTCCTGCAGGCGCAGCAAAATCACAGGATCCTGAAGGAGGTGTTTCTGCAGGCCTGGCCCGGCGTGCGAGAAACGGCCTACCGGGATTTCGACCGCTACTTCGAAACCCTGCCCGACGGCAGCACCCGCACCCGGCCGGAACTTTTTTATGGTGCCTGGAACAACGACGGCATCGTTACCGATTCCATCGCCGGTTTTATCGGTGGCAATGTCTCCCTCGACGATCCGGTTTTACGCTCCCGTCTGGTATTGGCCTTCCATATGCTGGATCGCTACGGGGTCACCTACAGGGAGAACTTCGCCAATCTCTATATCCACATGCCGGAGAACGTGAACATAGTGTACTGGCCCGGCCTGCCCTGGGGGCTGCAGGCGGAGCCGGATCTCGATATGCGACTGGAGGAGTGGATGTATATCGCCGACCGGGCGCACAACCCGGAGCGCGACACCATCTGGACCGGTCTCTATTACGATCCCACCGCCGACGAGTGGATGGTGTCCGCCGAAACGCCGGTCGATGTCGGCGGGCAGCATCTGATCACGATCGGTCACGACGTACTGCTCAACAAGCTGTTCGACCGCGTGTTCAACGACCGACTGGAGGGGGCGTATAACTTCATCATCCGCGACGACGGTCGTCTGATCGCGCATCCCGACAAGCAGCAGGAGCTGAGGCAGGCGCTCGGCGACCTGAACGTCGCCGATCTGGACGACAGCGCCCTGGCGTCGATGTTCGAACGAATAGACAGCGCCGTGCGTGCCGACGGCACCCGGCATATCATCGACGACTCGCAGAGTGACGCTTTCCTCGCCGTCTCGCGCATCGAAGGCCCCGACTGGCTGTTCGTGACGGTCTTTCCCAAGTCGCTGCTCTCCTCCACGGCCCGCAGGGCCGCGGAGTTCATCCTGACGCTCGGTATCGCCTCGCTGATCCTGGAACTGGTGATGCTCTTTGTCGTGCTGAGGGAAAAGGTGATACGGCCGGTCAACGCATTCGTGGCCGCTTCCGAGTCGATCGGGCGGGGCGACTACGACCTCTCGACCGAGGGCGCGCACCGATTGCCCGAAGAGCGCAGCGACGAGATCGGGCTGATGGCGCGCGCCTTTACCTACATGACGGACCGGGTCCGCAACTACCAGCATGATCTGGAGTCGCAGGTCAGCGAGCGGA
>Ga0214472_10000781_pt1 | contig 38290 bp, 35 predicted proteins | sample RVTome_6_FD_207662 | JGI IMG/M metagenome (GOLD analysis project Ga0214472, IMG submission 207662) | Soil microbial communities from uranium-contaminated site in the Upper Colorado River Basin, Wyoming, United States - RVT140D175 | ecosystem: Environmental > Terrestrial > Soil > Contaminated >...
ACGTACACGGAGCGATCCGTCGAGCACGCCGGCGCGGCGCTAAGACGGTGTTTCTGGCGTGCGTTTCTGACGGTCAGGTCGCGGACGACGCGGACGTATCCATTCGCGTCGATACGGGTCCGGAAGTGTTGACCGGCAGCACACGTATGAAGGCCGGCACGGCGACTAAGATGATTCTGAATATGGTCACCACGATCGCGATGGTACGGTCGGGTAAGGTTTACGAGAACTTGATGGTGGATATGAACACCGCCGGCAACGCCAAGCTCCGAGACCGAGGAATGCGAGTTATAGGGTCGCTCACTGGCTTGGATCGTGCGGCGTCCGGTAGCTTGCTGAAGGCCGCCGGGGGGCACGTCAAGACCGCTCTGGTCATGCACGCCCGCGGTATCACGCGGGAAGAGGCCGGGCGACTTCTCGATGAGGCTGCGGGGCAAGTGGGTCAAGTCATTGAGCCCTTGCAACCGATCGATTAAGAACCATGAAAAAGGGTTTATCTCAATATCACGTCCGGCACGGGCTTGAAGTTTGTGAGAACTCCGGCAAGATGCCGGTGCCAGACGGTCGTCGGGTGAGCCGAATACCGAGTCTCCTTTCCGCATTCTTGCTGGTGACCACATTGGCCGGTTGCCAACCTGGTTTGCGACATGGAGCGACGCCCAAGGGTGGAATACGTGCCATTTGGGTGACACGGTGGGACTATAAGACGCCGGGTGACATTGTTCGGGTGATGGAAAACTGCCGCCGGGCCGGATTCAACACCGTACTCTTCCAAGTTCGCGGGAACGGCACGGTCATGTATCCTTCCCGGTTGGAGCCGTGGGCGGACGAGTTCGGCGGTCGAGATCCGGGGTTTGACCCGCTGAAGTTGGCCTGCCGCGAAGCGCATCGCCGGGGGATGAGCCTGCACGCCTGGGTGAACGTGGTGCCCGGTTGGCGGGGCAAGGCGCCGCCCACGGATCGAAGGCAGCTTTACTGGTCGCGTGCCGCTTGGTTCTGGCGCGATGAGGGCGGGCGGCGTCAGCCCTTTGGTTGGTACAACAGCCTCAATCCCTGTTATCCCGAGGTTCGTAAGTATCTCGTCGCCGTGATGCAGGAAATCGTGAGCCGGTATCCCGTCGACGGGCTGCATATGGATTACATGCGCTTCCCCAACGATTGGCATGATTCCTACCAGCCCGCTTCGAAGGTGCCGGATTATCCGCGCGATCCACGCACGCTGGCGCTATTCAGACGCGCGACCGGTCATACACCGGAGTCGAACAAGCGGGCGTGGGATGCCTGGCGCACCGAGCAGGTGACGCAGATGGTTCGCGACATTCGGGCGATGATGCGGGCCACGAAGCCCCGTGCGATTCTCAGTTCCGCGGTCGGCGCCTCACCCGACGAGGCGAATCGCAACCACCATCAGGATACCCGCCGTTGGATGGCCGAAGGGCTTGTGGATGTCGTTTATCCGATGAACTACGCCATGGAATCGAAGACATTCGACCGGCGCTTGCGGATTTGGTCGGGGATGCGGAGTCGGATTCCTGTTGTGACGGGTATTATGTTTGACGGTCGGGAGACTTCGGCGATCGTCCGGCAGATTCAGCAAGCCCGACGCAGCAGTCCGCACATTGCGGCCTTTGCCTACAACTCGCTTTTTGAAAGACCGGCGGCCAAGGTTAGCCATCAGGATGAGAAATCGAGTGACTCGCGTCGGTCACTGCGCAAGTACATGATACCCTTCTTGCGGCGATTGGCTCAGTAGTGCTCCGTTGGAGCAGAGTAGAGCGGGCGTCCCCGCCAGGTCAGAGCTGCCGGCGCGAGCCTGCGGACCTCACTGTATCACTATGTCACCGGGCTTGCGCCAGGTGCTCGGAAACTGCACCATCTATGTTTGTATCGCTCACCAACACGCTGTTTATTAAAGGAATACAAAGATGGTATTCGGGTATAGTGACATGAGCCTGTGTGGAACTGTTTTTCGATGAGTTCCCGGACGACTCGCTTAGCCATTGGCATTGACGTAGGCGGCACGTCGATTCGAGCGGGGCTGGTTGATGAGTTCGGCGAATGCCTATCAACCCATCGATGTGCGACACCGGTTGAAGTCTCGGCAGATGCCCTTGTCGATCGCATAGTCGAGATGGCGCTTCGTGTGCGGCTTGATGCAGAGCCGATCCCAACGAGCACACTTCCCATCGGTTTGGCCGTTCCCGGTTGTTTTGACGCGGCGCGCCGAACGATCGTGCGATCGGTCAATGTGCCGTTGTCCGAGGGAGCGCCGTTGGGGGAGATGCTGGCTCAACGCTACGACGGTGGCCCGGTCATCATGATGAACGACGCGGAGGCGGCGACGTGGGGGGAGTATGGCGCACGGAAGGATGTTGATGACTCTTGTACGTTTGTGCATCTGCGCCTCGGAACGGGGATCGCGTGTGGTGTTGTGCAAAGCGGATCGCTCCGGCGTTTAGCCGAAGGACGTGGCACGCATTGGGAGATCCTGGTTATCGCGGACGCGCCGCGTGAGGCCCTCTGCCTGTGCGGTGTACCGGGTTGTCTGGAGGGTATCGCGTCCGGTGTGGCGTTGATCAGGCAAGCTGAGTGCATCGGTTTCGCCGATGGTGTCATAGGTCTTCAGAGCGCATGGGAGCAAGGTGACCTTACCGTGCGAGACATCATCTCACACGCCGCCGGCGCCGTGAGGGCCGTGATGGGCAATATATGCGAGCAGTTGCATCCGCGGATGATTTGTTTGGGCGGAGGCGTGCTGAAACATTTGCCGGCGCTGGAGTGTGGGATATTGGAAGTCGGTCAAAATGACAAGGCCACGGCGTTTGGAACTGAGTTGGTCACGGCCAGTTTAGGTGAGAACGCGGGGGTCATTGGGGCGGCCATTACCGCGCTCAATCCGGGTATGTGATTGAAATAGACCAGCCCAGGGTGATGCCCTGGGCTGTTGTAGTTTGCCCATTCAGGGCAAGGAGAATGTGCCGCTCATCGTACTAAGCGAAGAACCCGCACGCGGCGACCGTCAATCGACCTTCGAACCTCGATCGTGTAGCCGGGAGCGTCACGCGCCCGCTCAGTCCCTTTCGTCGCCGGGTTTGATCTCTGCGTTGATGAATCGACGGATGGCTTCTGGATACGCAATGCATTCCTGCTCGAATACACGAGCGGCTAGCGAATCGACGGAGTCATCGGGATGCACCGGCACTTCGCGTTGCAATATGATCGGGCCATGGTCGTATTCGTTATCGCAGAAATGAACCGTGCATCCAGAGATTATCTTTCCCGCAGCGAGCACGGCCTCATGCACACGTTGACCGTACATCCCGCGTCCGCCGAATTCCGGTAACAAAGCCGGATGGATGTTCATCACGCGGTTGCGGAATGCCTCTGGGATCTGCCAAAGGGAGAGGAAACCGGCCATGCACACCAGACCCACGTCTGAGACAGCTTCGGTGATACGGCGCTGAAACGCATCATCGGAAAGCGTCTTTCGATCAATCACGGTCGTCTGCAAACCTGCTTGCCGGGTGCGCTCAACGCCCTTGGCGTCCGGGCGCGAACTGATCACCATTTCGATACGGGCGTTGAGTCGGCCCGCGTTTATGTGTTCTTGCAGGTTGAGCACGGTCCGACCACCGCCGGAAATAAGTGCCGCGAGTTTCATAGGATCGTTAGCCATTTCGGTTGATCATCATGTCAGGCGGTGCACGGAAAAGCAACCGCTGAGAACGGCATTCACAGATGGTGCAGTTTACAGAGTACCGGGCGCGAGTCGGTTGGCATCATCAATGAAAAAGGCTCGCAGGCTCGCGCCGGCGGCTCTGACTCGGCGTTAACATGCTGCCGGAACTTTCATAAGCTTGCTTCAAAGTTGGCATTTTTGTTTTCGGTGGGGTGGTCAACGGGTGTCACGCTCTTGCGCACGCCGTCGAACAGGTTTAGCTTCATCCAGGCCTTGCTATGCCATCGCCACCAAAGGAAGACGCCGGCGATGACGATGAGCCCCGACGCCGCGAGCCACGGTCCGATACTTCCCAACTGCGGAAATTGGGTGGCCACGATCCAGCCACACCCAACGATGATCACCCAGTTGCTGACGATGAAAAACAGCGACGGGATAAACGTATCGCCGGCACCGCGAAGGGCGGAATTGTAAGCGATGCCGATGGCGTCAAACAGTTGGAACACGGCCGCGCATTTCATCACCTTAGCACCCAAGTCGACAACTTCTGGATCGTCGTTGAACAGACTGATCAACGCGGGACCGTAGAACCAGTAAACGATCGACAACGCACCCATGTACGCGAGCGTAATCAGCGTGGCGATGCGCGCTTCGCGGAGGGCCCGATTCGGTAGGCCCGCGCCAATGGATTTACCAACCAGCGAGGTGAGCGCTTGACCCACACCCATCGTCGGCAAGAACGCCAGACGCATGAACTGCCACGCGATATTCGTTGCGATGAGATGAACCGTGCCGAATTTTGTCCCCACCAGCACATTCACAAAGATCGCCCACACCACCACTTCGCATAACCACTGACAGCCACATGGCAAACCGATGCGGATGAGACCTTTCATGCAGGACCATGAGGGGTGCCACGTCTCCCGTGTCGCAAACATCTTGGCCGCACGCGGTCCCAACATAGTCACGGCCAACCGAATGAATCGATAGCAAACGGCGGCCAGCGTGCCCCAGGCAGCGCCGGCGATGCCCATGGGCTCGAAACCCAAGTGACCGAAGATCAGGACGAAACTGACCACAGCGTTGACGACATTGGCTTCGACAGCCGACCACATCGTCACCCACGGTCGGTGGACACCCACGAAAAACCACCCCAACCCATACGCCGCGATCGTGGGGGCCGCGGTGATGAGCGCTACACGAGCGTAGGCCAATTCCATGGCCTGCACGGCCGGTTCGTGCGCAATGGATGCGAGCAGTGTGGAAAGAAGGGGTCTGACGGCCAGACTGATTCCGCCGAATAGGGCGGCGATGTATATCGACTGCCAGGCATATGCGCTGCACCGGCGATATTCCTTGCGACCCAGCGACTGCGACGCAAACGTATTGACCATTGAAACAATACCCACGCCGATGATCATGTAGGACCACATGACGATTTGGGCGGGGAGAATGGCCGCCTGCGCCTCGGCGGCGTCGAGTCGCGTAATCATGACATAGTCGACTATGTCCATGACCGCGCGCGAACTGGTGGTGATCACCATGGGAATGGCCATCGCAATCACATTGCGTACTTCCGCGCGGCGCTGATGCCGCGTTGACAATTGTGGCTCGATCGAATTAGAGCCCTGGGAAATAGATTGGTCGTCGGTCACGAGGAATCAGTCTTTCCTGCAGACTCTTGAAAAACGGCTACTTTACTTGTGTGGCATCGGTATCTTGTCGGTGAAAGCACTGGCTGGAAGCCAGTGCCACACCTATTCAACGGCTTTTAGGAGTAGGCCACCGCAGATCGTGCGGCGGTCGCGGAACGCGTTCGAGTCATATTCCGGCCAACGTTTGGGCATTCCAAGGGGGCCGCTGGTAGGCGATCAAATCGCGTAAATACCTATGAAGTCTTACGACGCGACGCTGTTGATCGACCACTCGGTCAACCTGCAGGAACCTTCGGGGGGGATGATCAGAGGATTTGCATGACGAGGAAAACCCCCGCGCCGCGATAGGGCGACGCGGGGGGGCTTTCGTGTTGTGCCCGCCCCGGAACTAAGAGGCGGTTCATATAAATCCTAGTTGGTCCCGAGGCTATCAAGGATGGCGTTCGATCCTGCGATCAATTGATCGGCATCCTCCGCCACAATCTGCCGTCCCGATAATGCGGAAACGGTAGAGTTGAACGCCCGAAGCACGTTCGACGCCATAAAGTCACGATTGCGGTTTAATCCATCCACGGCTGCCACGAGTTTTGCCACCAAGTTGTGTTCCACACCCTTGCGCAGTTCGAGGTTGAGGACATCGGGTACCAGCGCGAGGCGTACACGATCGACGGGTTCCGCCGTGAATTTCGTAGCTACCTGGCAGGTATACTCGAATTCCAACGGAGTTTGCGGGTCAAGCGGATTGGTTAATTGACTACCGCCTTCCCACGCCAGATTGATCTCGCCGTCGACTCCCGTTCCAATAGTCACAAAGCCGCGCGATGTGCTGGGAAGGATTACGGGCGATACGATGTCGAACGCGCTCAGATCACCGGTGAAATGAATCGCGTACAATTCCTCGGTAATAAATTCGTGGGTAAGCTCGTTGTAGGTGCCGACTGAGGATCCATCGACAATCTCGATGGTTAAGTCGCCGGTGTCGAATCCGCCGGGGAGGGTAAGCGCATCGACGTTTTGGAAGTATTGAGCAAAACGCGCCGTACCTTGGTCGGGATCCACCTCGAGCGCAATGTCCGTCGTCGCGATCAGCCCGGTGGAGGTAGCACCGAAGCCTGTGAAATTCAAGGTGAACGAACTCACCAATTCCGCGTTCTCCACGGCGACGATGGTTGTGGATTCGGCCCTGGCGCCGGTGGCGATGAGCAAGCCAGCCGCTAAGGCAACCGCGGTCCTGCCCCATATTTTCGTGAACGATCCTGCTTGGTTCCCATTGTTTGTGCGCATGTCCCTTAGCTCCTTAAAGTAGCCGAGTTTGATTGGACGGACACCGCGCATCATTGCGCGAGGCCGTACCAAGAATGAAAATAGAATCGCCGCGCTACCGTTCGCACGTCGACCTGTCGCTCACACCGCACTCCTTTTGGCAATGACAATGTGCGACACCACAGACCCGATATGTGGGGCATCCTACTCAGAAATGGAAAATGCACAAGTCCCGTGTACTCTGTTACCACTCGATTACTGATTCCTTGGCGGGCATGGGCACCTCCGCGTTGACAAGTACTTACATTCTTGGCAAGCAGCTTCTGCTTGCGTGTTTCGGCTTGCGCAGAGAGACTCTTTTGGCTACAATCATGGTTTCTGGAACGAGTTTCAAGGCTCGGCGGCGAAATCGGCGTCGCCCATTCTTGGGGGGTGTGCAAGAGGCGATATCCGGGCACAAGCGGGCTGAATCGGGCAAGACGTGGGCGATTGAATGAGGCAAGAGCAACCGTTAACGGATACCGAGGTGGGCGAGATTCAGCAAAGGATGCTCTCCGAATTGATTGCAGCGGTCCGTAAAAGCAATCCGTTCTACCAACGGAAACTAGGGGAAATGGGAGGAGCAACCGCGTCGATGCGGCTGGAAAACTTGCCGTTGACGACTCGAGCGGAAGTCCAGCAGGATCAGATCGACCATCCGCCCTATGGCACCAACCTAACGGAAGAGGCAGGCCGATACGTCCGATTGCACCAGACTTCCGGGAGTACCGGTATACCGCTCCGCTGGCTGGACACGGCCCCAAGCTGGGACTGGTGGAAACGCTGCTGGGCCACGATCTACAACGCCGCGGGTAGGACGCCCGAAGACCGGGTGTTTGTTCCATTTAGTTTCGGGCCGTTCATCGGGTTTTGGGGGGCGTTCGAGAGTGCGGTTGCGATGGGCAACTTTTGTCTTCCTGCGGGCGGCATGAGCACTCCAGCTCGCCTGCAATATATGGTCGAAAACGCAGCCACGATGGTGTGCTGTACGCCGACGTACGCCTTGCGGATGGCCGAAGTGGCGAAGCAACGGGGCATCGACCTGGTCGGCTCGGCCGTCCGAGCGCTGATCGTTGCAGGCGAGCCGGGCGGCAGTATCCCGGCGACGCGCGCGCGGATTGAATCTGCCTGGGGGGCACGGGTTTTCGATCATGTGGGTATGACGGAAATGGGTCCGTGGGGGTTCGAGTGCGTCGAGTCGCCGGGTGGGGTTCACGTGAACGAGTCGGAGTTCATCGCAGAAGTGGTCGATCCGGAATCGACAAAGCCGGTGGCTGACGGCGGCGTGGGTGAGTTGGTTTTGACCAATCTCGGGCGGGTCGCCAGTCCCCTGATTCGATACCGCACCGGCGATTTGGTTCGGCTGACGCGCGGTCGGTGTGCATGTGGCCGGTGGTTCGCTCGGGCGGATGGGGGTATCCTGGGGCGGATCGATGATATGATGATCATTCGCGGAAACAACGTGTTTCCGTCTACGATCGAGGGTATCGTTCGTGAATTCGAGGAAATCGCGGAGTTTCGGTTGGAAGTGGATGAGACCAAATCCATGACCGAGCTACGAATCCTCGTGGAAGTTTGCGAAGGGTTGCCGGGGCCGGCGACGCTGTTGACGCAGGCAATTAGAGATCGGTTACACTTTTCGCCGGTGGTTGTCGTGGTAGAGCCTGGCTCTCTGCCGCGGTTTGAACTGAAGGCGAACCGAGTCGATCGAGTGAAATGACGATTAGTCCGTTTGAGGGAAAACGCATGATTCGAAATGCTGGGTGGATCGTAGTCAGCGTTGGTATATGCACCGCGAGCGCCTTGGCCAATGATTGGCCAAGCTGGCGGGGTCCAGAGCAAACCGGCGCTTCGCGGGAGCAGTCCGTCGTGAGGCAATGGTCTCTTGAGGGCGAGCACCTGCTGTGGAAGGTGCCGATCGGGGGTCGCAACACACCTGTCGTCATGGGCGGACGCCTGTTTACCATTGCCCCAGTGGGGTCGGGGGCCTCGCTGGGGGAACGGGTGGTTTGTCTTGACGCGGAGACCGGAAAGACGATCTGGGAATACCGCCTTAATGTCTTCCATACCGACATCGTGGAGAACCGTCTGGGCTGGACGTCGGTGGTGGGCGATCCGGAGACCGGCAACGTCTATGTGCATGGTAGCGGAGGCGAGTTTCTGTGCTTTGACAGAAATGGAAAAGTCTTGTGGAAGCGATCACTGGCGGAAGAGTTGGGGCGCAGCAGCGGTTATGGTGGTCGATTGCATACGCCGGTCATCGATGAAGATCGGGTGATCATCAGCATGGTCTATATTCTGACGCGCTGGGGCACCGGACCCAATAAGGCCGGTCATCGTTATCTGGCCTTTGATAAGCGAACGGGTGATATGATCTGGGCGGGGCAGCCCGGCGGTCGTCCGTTTGATACGACCTATTCCGTTCCCGTGGTTACGGTCATCCATGGAAAGCGTATGCTTATTGCGGGAAACGCGGATGGTAATGTCTATGGTATGTACGCGCGGACGGGCGAGAAGGTTTGGACCTATCGCCTGGCCAAAAGCGGGATCAACTCATCCATCGTGACGGACGGGAAGTACGCATTCGTCACGCACAGCGAGGAGAACATTGCCGGGACGCAAATGGGAGCCATCCTTTGTTTGGACGCATCGTTGTCGGGTGACATAACGGAATCGGGTACCGTATGGCGCCACGATGGTATTACGGCCGGGTATTCATCTCCCGCGCTGGCCAATGGTCGTTTGTACGTGGCCACGAACTCCGCCACGTTGATGTGCTTTGATCCCAAGACCGGCGTGAAACATTGGGAGCATTCGCTGGGGCGGGTCATGAAAGGCTCGCCTACGGTGACCGCCGACGGCGTTATATACGTGAGTGAGGTGAATGGTCGGTTTCTGATTCTCCGCGACGCGGGGGATCATTGCGAAGAGTTGCACCTGACCGAGTTTCCCAATCGCGGAGATGCAGTCGTCGAGATCAACGGTTCGCCGGCGGTGGCCGATGGTCGTGTTTACTTCATGAACATGTTTGACCTGTACTGTCTCGGCAAGAAGACCAAGACAGTCGCGAAGGTCGCAATACCCGGGATGGAAGAAGAGGCGTCTGGGGACAAGTCCAAACCAGCGGTGCTGCAGGTTTTCCCGGCAGACATAACCTTGGCACCCGGTCAGCGTTTTACGTTTTCCACCCGCCTGTACGACGAGAATCGTAGGATGATTGGTTCACCGGCGGCGCAATGGTCGGCCGCTGGTCCCAAGGGTGCGTTCGATTCGTCCAATGCGTTCACGGCCGCAACCGACAACGGTTTTAGTGCCGGAGTGGTGCGGGCGCAGGTGGGCGAATTAAAGGCGGAGGCGCAGGTTCGTGTGAGTCCGGAGCTACCGATCGATGAGTCATTTGATGGTATGGCGGTCGGAAAACAGCCGCCGGGTTGGATCGGGGTGGACGCGAAGACGACACTCGTTGAGAAAGATGGGAGCGTTGTCTTTGAGAAACTCGCACTAAAACCGTCGGCCATGTACGCCCGCATGCGATCTTACAGCGGGCGGGTGATTCCGGCTGGATATACGGTCGAGGTCGATATGCTCGGCTCGCCGAAAAAGGGACCTCGCCCCAAGCTTTCCGACATGGGAATCATCAACAGTCGATACAAGATGATCCTGCTGGGGTACGAGAAGCGGATACGGTTGGTCACGTATTCTCCGATTCCCAGAATTCAAGAAGAAGTGCCGTTCGATTGGCAGCCAGACGTTTGGTATCGAGCTAAGTTCAGTGTAGATATCGAGGGCGGCAGCGGCGTGGTGCGAGCCAAGGTTTGGCTGCGGGATCAACAGGAGCCGACCGATTGGATGATTACCATGAAAGACGCCCATCCCAACGTTGAAGGAAGCCCGGGGTTGTATGCCTATTCCAAGGGAGCGACGGCCAGTAAGCCCGGTGCGCCCGTTTACTTTGATAACTATAAGGTTTATCGCAATGAGAAATGATTCATGGCGTTGTATGGTTGCTTTGCTAACGCCGTTGCTAGAATGGTGGTTCGATGTTTTGCCCCTCTCCGTGTCAAGGAGAGGCTGGGGGCGGATTTTCGGCGGCAGAAGAACCCCCCTCGATCCCCCCTTGGCAAGGGGGGAGGGACGAAGTCCATCGGTCTTTCGTAGTCCATTGGTTCTGCGTAGTCCATTAGTTCTGCGTAGTCCATTGGTTCTGCGTAGTCCATTGGTTCTGCGTAGTCCATCGGTTTTGCGTAGTCCATCGGTTCTGCGAATGGCATTAACGCTCATTATGCTTGTGTCTCCGATGGCCTTTCTTGCGTCTCCGGTGCTCGCGGAGCCACTGTCCAAGGCCAAGAAGGGGGATTGGCCGATGTGGGGGGGCTCGAGCGATCGCAATATGGTATCAGGTCACACGAATATTCCCGCTGAGTGGAGTATTGAGGGCAAGAAAAATATCAAGTGGATCGCGCCGCTGGGTTCGCAAACCTATGGCAATCCCGTCATCGTCGATGGCAAGATTTTTGTGGGTACCAACAACAACGGGTTGCTCCGGCCCGACATCAAGGGCGACAAGGGTGTTGTCGTGTGTCTCGAAGAAAAGAGTGGTAAGTTTCTGTGGCAGGCCACGCACGACAAGCTGCCGACCGGGCGGGTCAATGACTGGCCTGAGCAGGGCATCTGTTCCTCGCCGTGGGTGTCGGGGAATCGAATCTACTACGTCAGCAATCGGTGCGAGGTGATTTGTGCGGATATCAACGGTTTTCTGGATGGCAATGACGGCCCGTTTAAGGATGAGAAGTACAAAGAAAAACAAGACGCCGATTTCATCTGGAAGCTCGACATGTTGGAGGACTATGACGTCTTCCCGCACAACCTGGCGACGTGCTCGCCCGTCGGCGCCGGTGACACTGTCTTCGTAGCTACGTCCAACGGGGTGGACGAAGGTCACTTGAATATCCCGGTTCCGGACGCGCCGGACTTCATCGCGGTCGACAAGAACACCGGCAAGTTGCTTTGGGCACGCTTCGACGTGGGCGATAAGGTGCTTCATGGTCAGTGGTCGTCCCCCGCGTATGGCGTGATCGGCGGTGAGCCGCAGGTGATCTTCGCCGGTGGTGACGGCTGGTGCTATTCCTACGAGCCCAAGACCGGCAAGCCGCTGTGGAAGTTCGACCTCAATCCCAAAGAGTCGAAGTGGATTCTGGGTGGTCGAGGGACGCGAAACAACGTGATCGCCACGCCGGTCGTTTACGACAGCAAGGTGTTCCTTTGCGTCGGGCAGGATCCGGAACACGGTGAGGGCATCGGTCACTTGTACGCGATTGATGGCACCAAACGAGGCGACATCACCGAGAGTGGCAAGGTGTGGCACGTAGGCGGTGATGATTTTCATCGATCCATGTCGACGGTGGCGATTGCGGACGGTCTGCTTTATGCGGCTGACCTGAGCGGGTTTCTCTATTGCCTGGATGCCAAGAGCGGCAAGCAGCATTGGAAATACGATACGTTTGCGGCCATCTGGGGTTCGCCGTTTGTCGTGGATGGCAAAGTGATGCTGGGCACTGAGGACGGCGAGGTCGTGGTCATGAAACACGGAACCAAAATGAACAAACTGGCCGTCAACGATGTGGAGAACTCGGTCTACACCACGCCGGTGGTGGCCAATGGCGTGTTGTACATCACGAATCGAAGGGCCCTGTTTGCCATTACGGCGGGTCGGTAAGATACCTCCATGGGGCCGTTGTCTTACGGGATCCACAAGTGAACGGATAGAACCTATGCCCGTTGTGTTGCGGAATGAGGGCTACCGATTTTTTTTCTTCTCCAATGAAGGCGAATCACGAGAACCCATTCATGTTCACGTTCGGAAGGCCGAGAAGGTGGCGAAATTCTGGCTGGAGCCCACCATTCTTCTCGTCGAATCCTACGCTATGACATCGGCGGAACTCAAAAAGATTGAACGAATCATTGAGGACAATCAAGCTCTAATCAAGAGGTGCTGGCATGAACATTTTAGCGACTAAGCCGGCGGCGACGCGCGTCTGGTTCGACACGGACAGCTTATGGGTGGAGTTGGCGGACGGCCGCAAACTGGCGGTGCCTCTGGCGTATTTCCCGCGACTTCTTCGGGCTGCTCCGGCACAACGAGAGCGGTTCGAAATAAGCGGTGGCGGTACCGGACTTCATTGGGAGGAGCTCGATGAAGACATAAGCGTTGAGGGACTTCTACTGGGAATCGGAGACCGAACGAAAAGATGAGCCCATTGCACCTTTGCGATTGGGAGGAAGCCAAGTCTGTCCTGGGCGGCCTTCACTCCCATATTTTTCGAGGCCTTCGCGATCCGAAGTGGAAGCTAGAGTCGCTCCTGGAACGCCAACCCTGGGTAAAGCAATTCCGCGGCTTTGAAAAGCCGATCCACTGCGGTTTCATTGTCGGTGCATACGAAGACAACCGCGACAACTACTTGGCTACATTCTGTGAAGCCGAGCCGATGCACACAGATTCGAAAGAAGCCACGGATGATGAACTCTGGGCGCAGGGGAGACATTACGGATTGATTACGCCATTCCTCGACTGGACGAAGAACTGGCGTGTTGCTGCGTTCTTCGCGCTCAGCGATTGGGTCGGTTGGATTCAGCGACTTGACGGTGGCGACGATCCGAACACCGGTGTTGTGAAGCAGCGGGAAGCTAAGAACCCCAATGCATGTGTCTGGGCGCTCGCCCTGAAACCCTCGCCATTTGCGGAGGGCGAGTTCAGATTCATTGAAACGATTCCAGAATCAGAGAGCTTTCGGAAACGACAAGCAGCCCAGGAAGGGGTCTATACCCAGATCTTGACTGGAAGACACTTCGATGTGGAAGCGTATCTTCAGCAATCAGGAAAGATCCACTATCTACGCCAATACTTGATCCCTGGTTGCCGTGCCAGGCAGGCCTTGAATGAGCTGTCCGATGAGGGAATTGACTACGCGCGTCTCTTTCCAGATCCAGGGGGGTGCGCTAAGCATTCGAACTTCTTGTCATTGGTACGCGGGTTTGGAGAAAGTCTGAGTGCGATGACGGAACGTGTCGAGCGGTTTCGGGCACGGACCCATCACTGACGTTCTCCACGAAGGGCTGTTGTTGGCATGAACCATCAAAAAAACGCCTCCGTGGCCGAGGCCAAAGCGCGGCTTGATGCTCACACGCGCGAGATAGTCGCATGGCACTTCGACCCCAAGACGGGTTGTCCGTTCTGGCTGGATTATGCCAAAAAGCTGGATTGGGATCCGCGTACGGAGATCAAGAGCTACGACGACCTCGATAAGTTCGAGCCGTTTCAAGATGAGTGGCTTCGCGGTGGACCGGTGCGGCGCTGGGTTCCCAAAGCGTACGCCGATAGCCCGATTTCCGTTTTCGAGACCGGGGGGAGCACGGGCGTCCCCAAGAGTCGCATCAGCATCGACGACTTCCGCATCGACTATGAAATGTTCAGCGATACACTTTCCGACGAGGCTTTTCCCAAGGGTAGCGATTGGCTGATGTTGGGGCCGTCGGGGCCCCGGCGGCTGCGTCTGGCGGTTGAACATTTGTGCCAACATCGTGGCGGTATTTGCTTTCACGTGGACATGGACCCGCGCTGGGTGCTCAAGCTCATCAAGAGCGGGCAGATGAATCAGATGGCCGCCTACAGAGACCATGTCATCAATCAAGGGCTGACGCTACTTAAAGCCCATGACGGAATCCGATGTTTGTTTACGACGCCGAAGCTGCTGGAAGCGCTTTGTGAACGGATTTCGTTGAAGCGGATGGGCGTGAAGGGCGTCTTCTGCGGTGGCACGCAATTGACCGCTCAGTTCCACCGCTTCGCGCGCGAGGAATTGCTGGAAGGGGCCGTCGAATTTGTGCCGACCTATGGCAATACGCTGATGGGCTTAGCGTGTCATAAACCGTACGTGCCGGAGGACAATTACAGCGTCATCTACCACCCGCCCAGCCCGCGGGCGATGATCGAGGTCGTCGATCCCGAGCCGCAGGACGTCGATCCTGAGCCGCATGCTTCAGCTTGCGCGAACTCGCGGGGTCATAGAATCGTCGAGTATGGCGAACTCGGTCGCGTTCGCCTCACCACGCTGACCAAGGAGTTCTTCGTGCCGCGTTTTCTGGAGCGCGACGAAGGCATCCGCCACAAGCCGTGCGAGAAGTATCCCTGGGACGGCGTCGGCGACGTGCGACCGTTTTCCGGTTTCGCCACCCCGGTAGTGGAGGGGGTGTATTAACACCCATTTTGCATGATTCATCCTACAACTAAGTCCACCTTTGGGGAGCGTTTGAGGGAGGCCGGGAGGTTTCACACGGGCCATGGCGACGTTGATGAAACGGTAGCGATGCTCGCCAAAGACTTGGACGACGCGGGCATCGACTACGCGATCATCGGCGGCATGGCACTCAACGCCCACGGGTATCGCCGTGAAACAGTCAATGTAGACGTGCTCGTTCGTCCGGAGGGGCTGGAGGAATTTCGCAGTCTGTCGGTCGCGCGCGGCTACGAAAAAACATTTCCGGCTGCCAAGAAATCGTTTCGATGCACGCGCACGAACACGGTTGTCGAGTTCATCGTCACGGGTGATTTTCCCGGTGACGGAAAACCCAAGCCGGTTGCGTTTCCCGACCCGGCCCAGGTCAAGACCATTGTCGATGGCGTTTGCGTTGTCGATCTACCCACATTGATCAACTTGAAGCTCGCGTCGGGCATGACGCAACCAGCCCGGCGGCGCGACCTGGCCGACGTACAGGACTTGATTCGAACGCTTGGCTTGCACTCCGATTTCTCGAAGCAGCTTGCACCGTTTGTGCAGGCTGTGTTCGAGACGCTTTTTGACGAACTGCAACATTCCGACCCACATTGTGAGGAGCCGTAGGGGAAAATCGTGATACATATACCCATTCTACGACAAGGCAAACCGTACGAAAGCGTGGGGAAGGTGGAGATTGTCCATCACGCCACGGGGGAGCCGGTGGCACAGGTTAGTCAGGCCAACAGCGGCATGGTCGTGCGCGATGTTAGGGGCATGGCCGACGACGTTCTTGAACGGTTTACGGTGGCCGAGCTGATTGAGATGTGCGGCAAGGCGGCGGACGTGTTCATGACCGCGTCGCTGCCGCTCGGCGATTCGTCTCAATCGTTTGACGACTATGCGGCACAGCTATCGGCCACCACCGGCATGCCGATCACCTATTGCAAGGTCAACGCCGAGAAGATTCGCATGGTGCTTGCGGGGATGGGCACGATTATCGCCGGTTTGACGCGCGGGCTCGATCATCAAATTCTCGATCGCGGATACGGAAAGAACTCCGGGCGCACGCTGAGTTTCTTTCGCGAGGGTCGCATCTTCGGTGCGGTATTGCCCAGCAACTCGCCTGGTGTCCATGGCCTGTGGATTCCGGCGATCGCACTCAAGGCGCCGGTGGTGCTCAAGCCGGGGCGCGAAGAGCCCTGGACGCCGTATCGAATCATCGAGGCGTTGGCGGCCGTGGGCGTGCCGCGCGAGGCGTTTGGGTTTTACCCCACGGACCACGCCGGCGCGGGTGAGCTACTGCGTTGCGTCGATCGTTCAATGCTATTCGGCGGCGGGCCGACGACCAAGCCTTACGAGAACGATCCTACCGTCGAACTACATGGTCCGGGGTTCAGTAAAGTCTTGCTCGGCGATGATGTGGCCGACGATTGGGAGAAGTACATCGATCTGATCGAGTCTTCAATTGTCGCAAATTGCGGGCGGTCGTGCATCAACGCCTCGGGTGTTTGGACGCCGCGACATGGCATGGCCGTTGCGGAGGCGTTGGCGGAGCGGTTCGCGAAGATCGAGGCGTTGCCCGCGGACGATCCCGCCGCCGCCATTGCGGCGTTTGCCAATCCCGGTTTCGCCGAACAGATTTCTGCGCTGATTGATGGTGATCTTCGGGTGGGTGGGGCGGAGGATTACACGGCGCGGATGCGCATCGAACAACGGAAGGTCGCGCAGGCTGAAGCCTGCGGCTCGGGTGCGGCGTCGGGAAGGCTTATCAAGCAGGGGCGGTGTTCGTATCTGTTGCCGACGGTCATTTGGTGCGAAGATCGAAACCATCCGCTGGCCAATCGTGAATTTCTATTTCCGTTCGCATCCGTCGTCGAGTGCCCGGTTGATCAGATGCCGGAAGCGATTGGTTCTTCGTTGGTCGTTTCTGCAATCACGAAGGATAAGGACTTCGCACGAGCGCTGATGGCCGCGCCGAATGTAGATCGACTCAACGTTGGCGCGATTCCAACTTGGCAGTTGAGTTGGGACCAGCCCCATGAGGGCAACCTCTTCGAACATCTCTATCGTCAACGTGCGTTTCAGAGCGAGTCGGCCGCATGACCGATCGTCGAGCCGCGGATTCGGGTTCTCGTGGCGAATCCGGTTGGCCGTCATCCCTACCCGATGTCCTCAAGTATTCCGGCACCCGCGTAGTGTTTGGGGCGAGGAAGCTTGCAGAGTTGGGTGCCATCGCCAAATCGGAAAACGCGAGGCGCATTTTGTTGGTGACCGACCCGGGTATCGTCAAGGCCGGGCACGTCGAACGAGCGGTCGCGTCGTTGCATGAAGCCGGATTGAACGTGACCGTGTTCGACGGCGTTGAGGAGAATCCGACGACGGAGCACGTCGCTTTAGGTGTGGCCGCGGCTCGTGAGCATGCCATTGATTTCTTAATCGGGCTCGGCGGTGGTAGTTCCATGGATTGCGCCAAGGGAATCAACTTCATCCTGACCGGCGGCGGTGAGATGAAGGATTACTGGGGTGTCAACAAGGCGACCCAGCCGATGTTGCCGATGGTGGCCGTGCCGACAACAGCGGGTACCGGCAGCGAGGCGCAGTCGTTCGCGCTGATTTGCGATCCGGCTACGCATCAGAAAATGGCCTGCGGCGATACGAAGGCCGCTTGCCGCGTAGCGCTGCTGGATCCTGATTTGACCGAGACCCAGCCGCCGGCGGTTCGCGCCGCATCAGGGATCGACGCCGTGTCGCACGCCGTGGAGACGGCCGGCACTACGAAACGAAGTGAGGTTTCGCTGAAGTTCACCGGACAAGCGTGGTTGCGACTCGACCGATCGTTCGACGTGGCCATGGCCGACCCGCACGATTCGGCCGCCCGCGCGGATATGCTGGTTGGTGCGCACCTGGCCGGCGCAGCGATTGAACAATCCATGCTGGGCGCTGCACACGCCTGCGCCAATCCCCTGACGGCGCGATTTGGAATAACACATGGAATCGCCGTGGGTCTACTGCTGCCCCATGTGATTCGGTTCAATTCACGCCATGGAGACAATCCCTATTGTGCGCTGGATGAAGACCCGGAGCAGTTGGCACAGCGTGTGGAGGCGATGCTTGCCGCTGCCGCGAATCCTCGCTGTCTCAACGAACTCGGTGTGACGGCGGGGCAATTACCCGCGCTTGCGGAAGAAGCCGCAAGGCAGTGGACGGCACAGTTCAATCCAAGTCCCGTGGGGCGGGATGAGTTGCTAAGTATCTACGAGTCCGCCGTGGCCTAGTGGAGAGTCGAACCGCGCTATTCATGTCACACAAGCGCAATATGACATGTTGTTACAGCGTCAGTACGGATCGAATTCGCTATACTGGACAATGAACGGGCCAAGAAAACACCGATTACGATTTCGGGTCGATTATGGATCTTGATGTTTCAAAACCCAGCGCCGCGACGGAGGTAGGTAGCTACTTCGTCGCCAACTATCCGCCGTTCTCTGCGTGGTCGGCAGAGCATGCGCCGCTGGTAGAGAAACGTCTGGATACAGCGCCGGCCGCCGACTCCTGCACACCGCTGGGTCTGTACATTCACATACCTTTTTGCCGAAAGCGATGCAAGTTCTGTTACTTCCGCGTGTACACCGACAAGAATTCGGGCGATGTCGATACGTATGTGAGCGCTTTGGCTTCGGAAGTGGCCTTATATGCTGATCGCGCGGCGCTGCGAGATCGAGAATTCGAGTTCGTTTATTTCGGTGGTGGGACGCCGTCGTTTCTCAGCAGCGATCAACTAGCGCGGTTGGTTGATCGTATCGGTGAGCATTGGTCGTGGGATGCCGCACGCGAGGTTACGTTCGAGTGTGAACCGGGAACGCTGAAAAAGGGCAAACTTAAAACAATCAAGGCGATCGGGACAACGCGTTTGAGCCTGGGCATCGAGCACTTCGACGACGAGATACTGGCGCTGAACGGTCGGGCGCATAAATCGCCCGAAGTGTTTATGGCCTACGATTGGGCGCGCGAGATCGGGTTCGATCAGATCAACGTGGACCTGATTGCGGGCATGCTCGGTGACACGGAATCGACATGGAAATGCACCGTGGATCGGGCGCTCGCACTTCAGCCCGACAGTCTGACAGTTTATCAAATGGAACTACCGTATAACACCGTGATCTCGCATGAAGCCAAGCAGTCCGGCCTGGCGCCGGCCGTGGCCGATTGGTCGACCAAGCGAGCTTGGGTTGACTATGCCTTTGCGCAGTTTGAGTTGGGGGGATATGCGGTTTCGAGTGCCTATACCGTTGTGAAGCATGAGGGTAACGCGGTCGACAAGGGGAGTTTCGTTTATCGTGACTCTGTTTGGCACGGTTCGGACATGATCGGTACGGGCGTGGCGTCGTTCTCTCATCTGAACGGTGTACACTATCAAAACAAAGACTCGTGGGGGGATTACGTGGGTGCGTTGCTCGACCGCCGAGCGCTGCCGATCTCGCGGGCGCTGCCGCTGAGTAGCGACCAACTGTTGATTCGTGAATTGATTTTGCAACTCAAGCTCGGTCGGATCGACCCCGCCTATTTTCGCGCCAAGTTCGGTGCGGACATCACTGAGAAGTTTTCTACGGCCTTCGAATCCTTGGTGCAGGAGCATTGGGCGACGGTTGACGGTGATGACATTCGTTTGACCCGCGCCGGTCTGTTGCGGGTGGACTCGCTTTTGCCCCGTTTTTTCGAAAAGCAGTTCAGGGATATTCGGTATACATGATTCCTGCTCGACAGAAACTCATTGACTATCACAATGTGGGCGAGGCGCTCGCCGATCTCTGTGGTGGATTGTGTAGTCACGATGGCGCTTGCCTGAAGTGCGAGCATGTTGATCCGCCGGAGATGCCCGCACCGCTGAGGCGGTTGTTGGTTCATCATGACCACATGACGACCAAACTGGGCGATCATTTTGGTCGGGCGGTCGAACTGGAAGTTGTTGAGCATGAACTCGACGGCGACTTGTATCGACGTAAGATCATGCTTAAGCTGGCCGGTACTCATGATGTCGTGGAATTCGGCGTTGTCCGAATCGATCTGAGTTATACGTCGGATGCCGTTCGTGAGGAAATCTTGCAACGTCGTACGCCGTTGGGCGATATTTTGATCCGCCACAACGTGCTGCGTAGAGTCGAACCCCGGTGGTACCTTCGGGTGTCCAGCGGTTGTCCGATGTTTTCTGAAGCGATCGTTACGCCGACTGCTGATACGTTCGGTCGCGTCGGGACGATCTATTGCAACGACCGGCCGGCGATCGAGTTGTTGGAAGTCGTGACGGGAGTGTCCGTGGGTCGCACATAGCGTGCGGGATAAGACGAAGCAGGAGAGACTAATGCCCCAAAGCGACAGTTACGATTGCGTCATCATCGGCGGCGGGCCTGCCGGCGCGACAGTGGGAACGCTGTTGGCGGGTTTTGGCCATCGCGCGTTGATTCTCGAACGATCTCACTTTCCACGACACCACATTGGCGAGTCGTTGATGCCGCAGACGTACTGGACGTTCAAGCGATTGGGTATGCTCGACGCCCTGAAGGCGTCCGATTTCCCACGCAAAGAGAGCGTGCAGTTCGTTTCACCGAGCGGTGACGATTCCACTCCCTATTTCTTTACCGACCGTGACGCCGGCGAGTGGTCCACGACCTGGCAGGTGCCGCGCGATAAGTTTGATCAAATGATGCTGGACAATGCCCGGCAACACGGCGCGGAAGTATGTGAAGGCGCGAGTGTCCGCGAGGTGATATTTGAGGGCGACAGGGCCGTTGGTATCAATGTATCGATGGGCGGATCAATGCGACGGATGAACGCCAAGGTCGTTGTCGATGCGACCGGAATGTCGGCGCTACTCTCCAGGCAGTTGGGTCTGCGCGAGCCGAACAATCGGCTAAGAAAGGCTGCTATCTACGGCTACTACAAAGGAGCGCTGCGCGACAAGGGTCGGAACGCCGGCGCCACGATCATCATTCATACGGCCGACTGTAAGGGGTGGTTTTGGTTTATTCCGCTACCCGGTGACGTCGTGAGTGTTGGCGTGGTTGCTGCGCCGGCGTATCTGTGTAGCGGGCGCGGTGATGATCCTTCGGTTACCTTAAATGAGGAGATCGCCGCTTGTCCAGGTATAAAGCGGCGCCTGGAAAATGCGGAGCGCGTAAGTCAGGCATATGTCACCAGCGACTATTCGTATCGTGCGAAGCGCTTGGCCGGTGACGGCTGGGTGTTGATCGGAGACGCCTATGGCTTCTTGGATCCGATCTATTCTGCCGGCGTGTTTCTTGCGCTCAAGAGCGGTGAGCTGGCCGCTGATACCATCCATGAGGCCTTGGACGACAACGACGTGCGCGGTGAGATGCTCGGTGCGTTTGAATCACGATTGACGGCCGGGATGCATCTGATCGAACAATTAGTGCATGTGTTTTACGATCGCTCGTTTAGTTTTGGTGAGTTCAACAGGGAGCATCCTGAGTATAAGGACCACATCGTGCGATTACTCATCGGCGATGTATTCAATGACGAAGTCGGTGCGGTGTTCGAGGTCTTGGGGCGGTATACGAATCTCGACTCGCATTCCGTAAGCGAGCGTAGAAACGGTAAAGGTGCGAGTTTATGAGACGACTGGTGTTTGGCCTCATTGTTCTGCTGGCGGTGTTACACCAGGACTACTGGTGGTGGGATTCGATTGATCCGCTGTTGTTGGGATTTATTCCCATCGGTTTGGCGTATCACGCGGGCGTTTCGGTTGCCGCGGCCGTGCTCTGGGCGATGGCCATTAAGTATTGTTGGCCGGACCATCTCGAAGACGATATGGAACCGGAGGGCACAGCATGAATCCCGGTCAAGTCGCCGTTGTCGTGATTGTTTGCTACTTGGTGTTGCTGCTCGGATTGGGATTATTCAGCAGTCGATTCTTTCGGGGAACGGCCGCGGATTATTTCTTAGCGTCGCGGGGCATCGGTTCATTCTTATTGTTGATGTCACTATTTGGCACCACTATGACGGCGTTTGCGCTGGTGGGTAGTAGCGGCGAAGCCTTCAGCACCGGAATCGGCGCGTATGGCAAGATGGCGTCCTGGTCGGGGATCATTCACTCAGCGGTTTTCTTCCTGATTGGTATCAAGTTGTGGTCGATGGGGAAACGTCACGGATATGTCACACAGATTCAGTTCTTCCGAGATCGGTTCGAGTCCGACAATCTGGGGCTGTTGTTGTTTCCCATCCTTGTAGGGTTGGTCATTCCGTACTTGTTAATCGGAGTCATCAGCGCAGGCGTCGTGGTCGAAAGCGTGACCGCCGGTGCGTTTCCGTCGCTGTTTCCCAATGTGGAAATCGCCAGACTCAACGGTTCGGTACCGTACGCCTTGGGTGCCGCCGTCGTTTGCCTGGTGGTTTTGGTATACGTATTCTTCGGCGGCGTTCGAGGAACTGCCTGGGCGAACGCGTTTCAGACGATCGTTTTCATGGTCCTAGGTTGCGTCGCGTTTTTCGCGATAGCCGGCGAACTCGGCGGACCGGCCAAGGCGACGGAAATGGTCCGAGCGTACAATCCGTCGCGGCTCAAATCAGAGGCGACGAAGGCGGACATGGAAGTGTACGATCGTCAGATGGCGGCGTGGGAAGCTGACAAGAAAATGGCCGTCATCAAGCCGCACGAGCCGCACTCGATACCTCGGCTGGGCTTCTTGACCTATCTGTTCATACCGCTCAGCGTGGCGATGTTTCCACACCTGTTTCAACATTGGCTGACGGCGAAATCGGCGAAGTCGTTTCGGCTGTCGATCGTGGCGCATCCGTTGATGATCATGGTCGTGTGGGTGCCGTGCGTGATGATTGGCGTGTGGGCAACGTCGGCAATCGTCGGTGGCAAGCCGGTGATACCACCGGACTTTGCTAACGCCAACGCCGTTTTGGCGCTAATGGTCAATAAGTTGACAACCCCGCTCCTGGGCGGCTTCTTGGCGGCCGGGATATTGGCGGCCATCATGTCCTCGCTGGATTCGCAGTTTCTGTGCATCGGGAGTATCTTTACCAACGACATTGTGTCGCATTACTTCGCACATGATCAGTTGTCCGACAAGCGGCGCGTGCTGTACGGGCGGATCTTCGTCGTCGCGATCGTGGTGGTGACGTATCTCATTGCGGTGATGTTTCGTATGCGCGGTGTGTTTCCGATGGCGGTTTGGTGTTTTAGCGGCTTTGCGAGCCTGTTCCCGCTTGTCTTCGCGGCGTTGTATTGGAGGCGCGTGACCAAGGCCGGGGCGTACGCCTGCGTGCTGGCCACCGCGATCACCTGGAGCTGGCTCTTTACTAAGTCGGGATTCGGAGCGAATCGGGCGTTTCTGTTTATGGACATGATGCCCGTCGCGACCATCATTGGTGCTTCGACCTTGGCGTTGGTTTTGGTGTCGCTCGCGACCAAGCCGCCGTCAACCCGTACGATCGAGAAGTTCTTCGGAAAGGGATGCGCATAGGATGGCCCTGGAGTTTCAAATTAGTCGGCGCGTTCAGTTCTCCGAGACGGACATGGCCGGCGTGATGCATTTCTCAAATTACTATCGCCTGATGGAAGACACCGAACACGCGTTCTGGCGCTCTGTCGGCTTGAGTGTGATGACGGTGGATGGTGGTCGGCGGATCAGTTGGCCGCGCGTGGCCACCCAGTGTGAACACTTCGCGCCGGTCCGTTTCGAGGACGAGTTGGAGGTGTCTTTGGTGGTCGGGCAGGTCGGTGATCGATCCGTTACCTATGAAGTTGAGTTTCGGTCTGGCGGAAAGAGAGTCGCCGCCGGACGTATGAAGGCCGTTTGTTGTGCGACCATGGATGGGCATTTTGAGTCGATTTCGATTCCGGATGTCATCCGCCGTAAACTGGAAGCGCAGGCCGCGTCAGTATAAATCGTACGACCGGTTCCGCGGCCTGCGGGCCTGAACCAATGAAAGGAAAGGACAGATGGTTCGATACATGGTGTTGTTGAATTTCACGGAAAAAGGAATCGGGGGGGTCAAAGACTCCATCAGTCGTGCAGAGGGTTTTCGGGCGGCGGCGGCCAAGCTGGGCGCCAAGGTCGAATCGGTTTTCTGGACGTTGGGAACTTATGACGGGATGTTTATCCTGAGCGCCCCGGATGAGGCGACAGCCGCCGCCATTGTCTTGGACACCGGAAAGAGCAACAACGTGAAGACCTGCATGTTGCGGGCTTTCGATGCGCAGGAGTTTAGTAAGGTCGTGGACAAGCTCGGCTAATTGTATCAGGCGACCGCCGTTGGAGTTATTCATGAAACTGTGGATGGTTTTTGTATTGTTGACGATCCTTTGCTGGGGGGCTTACGTACCCACGCTACACCAGGGGCAAAAAGACCTCGGAGCCAATAGCGCGCTGCGGGCGTTCTTATTTGTGGGTTTGGCGTATGTCCTGGTCGCGCTGGCGGTCTTGGGGTATGTGTTGATCTCCGACTCCGAACCGATGGAATTCACCAATCGCGGGATGTCGCTTTCCACGCTGGCGGGCATACTCGGTGCCATTGGTGCACTGGGGATCGTGTTCGCGCTCAAGCCCCATGGGGTAAATCCAGGAGCGAGTCCTCTGGTGGTGGCGCCCTTGGTGTTCGCCGGCGCGCCGATTATGAATACCATTGTGTCTATGGCGTGGCACCGACCGTCCGCCCCGCCGAGCGCAATGTTCTATGTCGGCATTGTTCTCGCGGCCGTGGGGGCGTCGCTGGTCCTTCGATTCAAACCGGCGTAACCGGGTAAGTGTTTAGCGAATTCTCGGAAGTTTGGGCGGTGCCGACTAATTAGCGCCCACCCGTCGTTGGCGGACGGAGGTATGCGAGACACCCTCGGTATTTTGCGGCCTCCATAGGGGGCGGCCGCTACACACGAAACGCGTATTCGCCGGCGTGTAAGGCGGTAGGAAGCGTGAAGCGGGTTAGGCATTAGCATGTGCATTGTGACATTCCAATGGCTATCGTACCGGCGTTTTGCTTATCACGTCGTCCTAGGATGTGCGTTGTTCACCGCATCTCTAGCGGTCGCGGGAGCGCAAAGAGGCGCCCCGACAGCCCGAGGGGACGGGGCCAATTGGTCGATGTTTCGCGGCAACCCCCGATTGACCGGCATGGCGCACGCCCCATTGTCCAAGCCGCTGAAGGTGCAATGGAAATCTGAAATCGGCGAGGCGATCACATCCAGCGCCGCCATCGTTGACGGCGTGGTGTATGTCGGGGGTGACAACGCCTATCTCTATGCGCTTTCGCTGGATGGGGGTTCGGTGAAATGGAAGTATCAAGCCAAGGAAATGATTCGTTCTTCTCCGACCGTGATCGACGGCATGGTCTTGTTTGGTGATGACGATGGCATGTTTCACGCCGTTGATACCTCAACCGGCAAGGGCCGCTGGACGTTTCAAACTGCGGGAGAGATTATTTCTTCCGCGAATCCACGAGGCGACCGTGTTGTGTTCGGCTCGTACGACGGCTTCGTCTACTGTCTGTCGCTGCGAGCGGGAAAGCTCCTTTGGAAGTACGAGACACAAGGCCGTGTTCATGGCACTCCGGGAATCGCTGACGACCACGTTTTTGTGTCCGGGTGCGATCAGTACCTTAGAGTGCTGCGCCTGTCGGATGGCAATCAAGTGTCGAACGTGCCGATGGGAGCGGTATCCGGTGCATCACCCGCGATTCGTGGATCGACCGTTTTCGTGGGAACCTACGGATCGCATGTGCTGGCGATCGATTGGAAAGCGTCGAAAGTTGTCTGGGATTTCACGGACCCGGATCGCGACTTTCCCATCATGTCATCCGTTGCGATTACCGATCGCAGCGTCATCGTTGGAAGTCGGGACAAGCGATTACGATCACTCAACGCTGAAAACGGCAAGATGGTGTGGACGTTTGTGACGAAAGGCCGCATCGACGGCTCGCCGGTGGTTGTGGACGATCGCGTATTCGTTGGGGCTGCAGACGGCGTTTTGTATGAGATCGATTTGCAGACCGGCAAGGAAGTCTGGCGGTTTGAGGCCGGGGGTGCCATCAGTGCCTCGCCCGCGATCGCCGCCGGGCGCCTCGTTATTGGCACGGAAGGTGGAGTGCTGTATTGTTTTGGTTCGGGCTAGAAAGCGTGAACGGGTGGCCAAGGCCGTTTCGATCCGCGATCAAGGTGACAGGACAAGCACCGTCACAGAGAATGGTGCTTAACGGTTGAGAGAGGAGATCCATCGTGCGATTGAATATGATGATCAGTACCAAGGCCCGTCGGGCATTTCTGCTGGGCGGGTTCGCTGCGTCGTTAGCGCTTTCCGGGACACGTCCCGCATTGGGGCAGTGGCCTCAGTGGGGCGGTCCCAACAGAGACTTTGTTGCTAAAGCCGCCGACTTGGCGTCCAGTTGGTCGGAAGGGGGCCCCAAGAAAATCTGGAGTCGATCACTGGGCGACGGTTATTCTGCGATCGCTATGGAGGGCGACGTGCTCTTCACCATGTATCTCAAGGATAAAAAGAACATTATTGTGGCGCTCAAAGCAAGTACCGGTGAGACGGTTTGGGAATATGAGCATGCCGGCACGGTGCCGGAAGGGATCGAAACGCGATTCGGAATCGGGCCGCGCTCGACCCCAACGATTGCCAAAGGGAATGTCTACGCGCTGTCCTTCGACGGCTTGTTAACTTGCCTCAATAAGTCCACCGGTGAGGTCGTTTGGTCGCATGATCTGATGAAAGAGTTCGGCGCCAAGTCGCCGGAATTCGGATTCTCATCCAGCCCCATTGTGTACAAGAACACGCTCGTGGTAGCTGTCGGCGGAAAGGGATGCGGGCTCATCACGTTCGACCTGGATAGCGGTTCGGTCGCTTGGAAAAAGCACGATTTCGAGAACCTGTATTCCTCGCCCATCGTGATCAATGTGGGCGGCGAGGATCAAATCGTCCTCCTGACGGACCAAGAAGTTGTTGGCGTCTCGGCGAAGAATGGAGACATGCGTTGGACATTTCCCCATATAAACCAATGGAAAACCAACATAATTACGCCGTTGTGGGGGGAGGATGGTTTGCTCTACGTGGCATCCAGCGGAGAAGCGGGAAGCCGAATGCTGAAACTTACGCGTAACGGCGCGAAAACCGAGGCGAAAGAAGTGTGGGCCAGTCGGAAAATGAAGACCGGACACGGCAACGCCGTGCGCGTGGGCGATCATGTATACGGCGTGGGCGGATACCAGAATGCGGCGACAATCTCTGCGATTAACGCTCTGACCGGAGAGATAGCCTGGCAGGAAAAAGAAAAGGGTTATTCCGCAGGAACGCTGGTGTACGCCGACAAGAAACTGTTCCTCTTGAAAGATGACGGATCTCTATCTCTGATGGTGCCCTCGCCGAAGGGACTGGAGATTAAATCGAATGTGCAGTTGCTCAAAGAAAATGCTTGGGCTATGCCGACCATCGCCGGCAAACGAATGTTCGTACGCGATACCGAAAATATCATGGCCTTGGATTTGGGCTAAGTAACGTTCTCAAGGTATCGCCATGTAGAAAGTTTTCCTGTACAACTGGTTTGCAGCCGGTTAGTACGTTGGAATAGACCGGTTAGAAATTGGTGTTTCACGGGATTGGAATGGGGTCGGAGTGATCGGGATACGAAATAGGAAGGTGCTAACCATGATGGATCAAACGAGAACGTCAAGTCAAGACAAACGATGGGCCATTGGATTCGTTCTTGCGAGCGTCATTGCGGGATCAAGTGCGGCCTACGCCGCGGATTGGACCCAGTGGGGCGGGCCTAATCAGAGTTTCAAGGCCGACGCCAAAGGCCTGGCCGACTCTTGGCCCGAAACTGGGCCGCGCAAGATCTGGCAGCGTGATCTCGGCGAAGGCTATTCAGCCATTCTGTCTGAGGGCGAACGTCTTTACACGATGTATCGCGGCGACGAAGAGGAAATCGTTGTGGCGCTTGATTCCACGACGGGCAAGACCGTTTGGGAACACAAGTATGATGCCCAACCATCCGACATTCACGAGCATAATTTCGGCGACGGCCCGCGCTCAACGCCATTGATCGATGGGGATCGCCTCTACACGGTCGGCGTGTCGGGCAAACTGCATTGCCTCAACAAGCACGATGGAAAAGTATATTGGACGCACGATATCTGGAAGGACTATGATGGAACCGTCCTGAATCATGGCTACTCCTCCAGCCCCATGGCCTACAAAGACACCGTGATTATTCTGGTCGGCGGCGAAAACTCCAGCATCATGGCCTTTGACAAGGCGGACGGTCACGTCGTCTGGAAAAAACAGAGCTTCCAAAACAGCTACTCGACACCGAAGGTTATCACAGTCGGCGGTGAAGACCAGCTCGTGACTTTCATGGCCCAGGAAATCGTTGGCCTTAGTGCGACAACCGGCGATCTCAAATGGAGCTACGAAATCGGTAACCGCTGGGGACAGAATGTGTGCATGCCGATTTGGGATGCTCAGAGCAATATGTTGTTCTTTTCCGTGTCGGGTGCCGGTTCGCGCGGCGTGAAGCTGACCAAGGACGGTGACAAGACCAAGGTTGAGGAAATCTGGTCATCCCGCAAGATCCAGTTTTATCACGTGACGTCGGTTCGAATCGGTGACTACGTCTATGGCTCCACCGGAAACGGTCCGAGCTTTTTCGCAGCCATCAATTTCAAAACCGGAAAGATCGCATGGCGGAAGCGAGGCTTCAGCAAGGCGACATGCGTATACGCGGACGGTAAGTTCATCATTTTGGATGAAGATGGAAACCTGGGTCTCGCCACGGCCACGCCGGAGGATCTTACGGTTCATTCGAAAGTCAAGCTCGTCGACAACGGGGTAGCGTGGACCGTGCCTACCATCGTCGGTAAGAACATGTACATTCGAGACAAGAACACGATCATGGCCCTTGATCTTGGGTAATTTTTACTGAGACAATGAGATACGGCGATCGACGCTAGCCGAGGCACGTGCCGGCTGGTGTCGTTTTGTTACGAAGAGACTTCGTTACGCGGGCTACGGAATGAGATTTAGATGACGAGGCAAATGTGCAACGTGGATGCGGTCATCGCGGATTCTTAACCTGCGGCTTGATGGTCCTGACCGTTGCGGGTTGTGCGTCCGCACCGGCGGAATGGCCCCAGTGGGGCGGTCCCAACCGTGATTTCTTGGTAAGGTCGACCGGGCTGGCGTCTAGCTGGCCGGTGGATGGGCCGAGGAGAATCTGGCACCGTGAATTGGGCGACGGCTATTCCACCATTCTCGTTGATAACGGCATGCTGTATACCATGTACCGCACCGGCGCAGACGAATTTACCGTCGCGCTCGATGCGGACTCTGGTGCAACGATCTGGCAGCATAAACAGCCATCACCCACCACGCCCTTGATGGATGAGTATGGCGCCGGTCCGCACACTACACCGCTCATTGACGGGGACCGATTGTTTACAGTTGGGACCAATGCGGTCATGCATGGTTACGACAAGGGCAGTGGCCGGGTGCTCTGGAAGCATGACCTGGCCGCGGAATACAACGCTCCGATTCCGGGGCGGGGGTACGGTGCGAGTCCGATCGTAACCCGGCTTTCTTGCGCTCGAACCCCGAATGAAGGTGCCTTGAACTCTCGCGCTCTCTCGTTAACATCGCCGGTTAGTTAACGGGCAAAAAGCGTTCGGCACCCCGAATGGGACGATTCGAACTCGCGGACGCGCGAGCGATCTAGGAGCTTCCGGGCCACAAGGATGTCAAGACAACCATGATCTATGCCCATGTCCTCAATCGGGGGCCTTCTGGTGTGCGCAGCCCCGTGGACGGGCTATGAGGAGAGGGTTCTTATGCTGATCCGTATAACACACCTGAATAAATGGCCGAGTCCGCCTCAAGAGACTGTGGGAACTGATCTTATAGATCATTCTGTGCAATATCCCGAGGCGTCTTATACGGCAAAAAACAAGAAGCCCGCATCTTATCCGGGTCAATCTAATTGTTGTTAGGCGCATGAGAGCGGAGGCATACGCATGACACCGCGGAGCAAGAAGAAGGTTGAGACTGCGTCGCGATCGAATACCGAGATCCGGACGCTCGTGCTCCGGTACTTCTACGACCGCAACGCCACCGCCACGAGCGCCCGCGGGAAGAAGGGATACGCCGTGAAGATCAGCGACGTCCGGAAGGAACTGAAGGCGAGGCAGGGACTTTCTCAGCAGGAGGTGATGAGCAACCTCAACTACCTTCTCAGTCAGGGCTGGGTTGAGGAGGACAAGGTCGAGAAGTCTGTGCCTCTGCCTTCAGGGACGGTCATTCCGAATACGACCTCGTACTACAAGATCACCGCCCCCGGAATAGACAAGATCGAGGGCCCTGGGGAGTTCACGATGGAGAAGTTCAAAGGCATCAAGATCGAGGCGACCGGCCAGAACATCATCACGGTCGGGGACGGCAACCAAGTCGACGCCCAGTATCTGCACGTGGCCGGCGCCCTCGTCGAGTTGAAGCAGGCACTCCTCGAGTCGACCTCAATCACCGAAGCGCAGAAGCTGGACGCAGTCGCCGATATCGATAGCATTCAGAGTCAGCTCGCAAAATCCTCGCCGAACCGGGGGGTCGTCCAGGGGGCATGGGAAGCCGTGAAGAGACTGGACACCGTCCTGGGGTTGGCGGACAAGGTTGCCAAGGTCGCCGGACTCCTGGCACCGTTCCTCTCATGAAAGGTCTTGGCGGGGCCCAGAAACCGAGTACGAGACAAGAACCATGAGGAGACCGAGTGGCGCCGCGTAACGCATTCAAGACGAACTCAAGCTTCTTCCGAATGCTGGCGGTTGGTGCCGTCGGTGCTCAGGCAGTTCAGCAGCATTTGAACTCCCTCGGTCACGACGTCATCGAACTTGAGCGCGGCTCACTGGCGACTCGGATCTGGCGAGATGTGAAGAGAAAACGCGTCCGAATACCTGATCTATGTTGCACCCGATGTGGTGTTCGGATCGAGTCGCGAGCGAAGACGAACGCGGACTTGAGTATGTCGCACTCGCCCAGCGACGCGGAGCGAGCCTGGCACTATGGAATGCTGGATTCGGACTGGATCGCATTCCCAATCCTATCGGCGGAAGAGGGCACCTGGGGTGCGGGCGGGCTTCACGCAGGCCGCTCGCTTTGGAGGGAGCGCACCCTGATAACGTGGCGCGTTGAGGGTCGGATCAACCTCTTCACCGTGGCGTCATTCCGGGGGGTCGCCCCGAAGCAGCTCAAGCCAAAGGGAGTCAGCGAGGGGTCAGAGATCCAGGTGAAGTGGAAGAGCCGTTTCGCCCCCGAAGGCGGCCGGGTAGTTGATGCGAGCAGCGGACGTCTCGACTACCTGCTCGCCAGCGAACCAAGCAGAGCTCGCCACTTCCGACTTGGTGCAGACGAACGGGCGTTCCTCGCCGCCGGAGAGCACTTTCAGACCAGCCAAGTTCTGGCTGGTCAGATTGCCCCCCGCACAACTGATGAATCTCGCTGTGCCGGAGGATGCGACACCGCGAAGCTCAAACAGATGCTCGGTTCACGGGAGCGCACCGTGCGCTTCACCGGCTGCAAGCTCGCCAGGTTCGCGAAGGATGCGAGTCTTGCGGACCAGGTCGGGGAGTTGGCAGAGGACACCGAGGAAGATGCCTACGTCCGCATGGAGGCGCGATCATACCTCTGCGAGGTTGCTGCGGACTCTGCCGACGATCAGTTCCGCGCGACGTTGCTTGAGGACACCGACGACCAGATGCGACTAGAGGCCGCCGTCGCCCTTGCCGAGACCCACACTTCGACTTCCTTCTCTCTCCTACGCGAAGTCCTCGAAGATCCCGCACAACCGCTCTTCTTAAGGAGCGCGTGTGCATGGGGCATCGGCTGCCACGGGACGCAGGAGGCCGCTGAGGTCTTGGTCCAAGCGTTCGCGGACGTCTCGCCCGAGATTCGGGAGGAGGCGCTTGTCGCGCTTCAGGATCTTGGTTCCGTCGGCTTCGATCCTCTGTTGAAGGGGCTGGAAGCGCCGTCGACCGAAGTCGCCGCTGGCGCCGCAGAAGCCTTGCGCCGGATCGAGGGCGCGCCCACGAAGGAGATCGCGTCGCTGGCAGAGCGCGCATCCTCGACTTGGCCGACGTGGGCGCTGGCGCACCTACCGAAGGAATCGGTTGCTCCCTATATCGCGGCATTGCAGGGCAAGAGACCAGAGGTCCACTACGCGGTTACGGTGCTCTGGACGTTCTTGGACAGTTGGGTCGCTGAAGACTGGACACCGGGGTCAACGCCATGACGAGAACCAAGGTACCGGCCCCTTTCCAGAAGCTACCTACCCCTATCTACTCGACCCGTAGCGGTGCCTGCTACGGTGGAGACTCGCTGGAACTTCTTCGACAGCTCCCTGAGAGCTGCGTGGACCTCGTTGTCACGTCTCCTCCCTTCGCTCTCCTGCGACAAAAGGCGTACGGCAACAAGGACCAAGCGGAGTATGTCGACTGGTTGTGTGCGTTCGGATATGAGGTGCGTCGCGTACTCCGCGAAACAGGTAGTTTCGTGCTTGACTTAGGTGGCGCATACCAGCGGGGCGTGCCAGTGCGCTCGCTCTACCAGTATCGCGTCCTCTTGAAAATGTGTGATGAGGTCGGCTTTTATCTCGCCGAAGAGTTCTTCTGGCACAACCCCGCGAAGCTGCCATCTCCGATCGAGTGGGTGAACAAGCGCAAGCTGCGCGCAAAGGACTCAGTAAACACCGTTTGGTGGCTCTCGAAGTCGGAGTGGCCGAAGGCCGACGTCCGCCATGTCCTCGCTCCGTACTCAGAGCGCATGAAGACCCTGCTCAAGAATCCAGACGCCTTTTACAAACCCAAGGATCGGCCGTCCGGCCACGATATTAGCAAGGGGTTCGGATCTGACAACGGTGGAGCCATACCGTCTAATCTGCTGCAGATCCCTAACACTGAGAGCAATTCCTCTTACCTTCGGCTCTCGAAGCTTGTCGGCCTAAAGGGCCATCCGGCGAGGTTCCCTGCCGCCCTGCCCGAGTTCTTCATCACGTTCCTCACCGACCACAACGACCTAGTCCTGGACATCTTTGCGGGTTCGAACACCACTGGGAGGGTTGCCGAAGATCTCGGTCGGAAGTGGATCGCGATGGAACTTGACGCAGACTATGTCGCCAGCTCGGCCTTGCGGTTCATGGAACAAATACCAGAATCCAGAGTGGTCGAGACGTTCGCATCCCTAGTTGACGCGAAGGTTGAGAAGCCCATTGACCTTTCCGGTCCAGCGACTTTGTTCGACGGTCATGGCGCCATCGGCAGCGCCGAACAACAGCATGCAGCGGCCGGCGCTGCGCACCGCCGCTGATGCTGAGCGTTATACGCACACGGGGTGAATTGCCGAGTTCCGTTGATTGGAGTCGCGATGACAAGAGACACCGTTGGCCGCTCAGCGCAGCCGGACACTGACCGAAAGCTGGCAGTTGTAGCAGGCGGCAAGCGCCGAATTGGCTACTTCACCGTCATGTCCGGTCTGCTGCTCGCATTTGTGCTCGTGGGCTTTTCGCGGACCTTTTACTTACGCCCTTTCGGCGAATTGTCACCACTGAGCGGCCCGCTGCATGTGCATGGCGCCGTGCTAACAGCGTGGTTCCTGCTCCTCTTTGTCCAAGCACTGCTCGTGCGGTCGCGGAACGTCCGCCTGCATCGACGGCTAGGCGTCGCGGGCGCTGTCGTGGCAATCAATGTAGTTGCCGCCGGCTCCTGGATCCTCGCTCTGCGCGATGCTCCTTACGTCAACGAGGTTCCCGGCCGGGGCTTTGGTAATCTGATGTCATTAGTTGCATTTTCGCTATGCGTCGGCACTGGCATCTGGCTTCGACGGCGTACACCTGCCCATCGGCGAATGATGCTTCTCGGGTCGATTATCATCGTGGCTCCCGCCATCTCCCGAATCTTCTATAGACCTGCCGGTGCATCCGGGCCGGCCACCGTTATCGGAGTGCTTGTTCTGCTGCTAACCGTCGTGGTTTACGATCTGCTGGAACAGAGAAAGCCCCACCGGGCAACTCTTTCGGCTCTCGCCTTGATTTTCCTGCTCGCGCCAGGGATTACGTTTGCGTTGATTGAAACCGGCGTATGGCCCGCCTTCGTCCGATTCGTCTCTTGAAGGTCCCAGAAGCAGCCTACAGCAGACCATGCTTTCGGAGTACTCGCTCAATCTCCAGGAGCCCCACTTCACCGACCTCTATCGCCGGGGTCGCCTATGTGCGGCCGGACGTGGCCGTGGTGACGAGCCGGGTGGAACGTGTGGGGCAGAGGACGGCAGCGGGGGCGGAGTTTGCGCGGAGCACGAGCCACCTGCGGGGTGTTCGTGAAGTCTGATGGGCGGTGGGAGATTGTGAATCATCTGATTTCGGATGCGCGGAGTCGGGAGCGGGCGGAGCACTAGGTGGCCGTTTCGCTGGCGAACAATGCCTCGGACGTTCGTTTTGACGAGAATCGGTTACATGCTCGGCAGCAGCCGATCGATGCGACTGGCAACGACGCTCGCCCCGCACGGGCCTTCGGGGCGTTCAATGTCGAGTCCCTCGATGTCGGGTGAAGCGGCCTAATCTCGGGTGAGACTCTTGTAACCCGTCGGCGGTAGGTAGTGAAGGAGGACGCTGTTAACGCGCAGCGTCGACCAGTATCCACCGCCGGACAACTCACCGGCCGCAAAGCGGAGGGTGAGGCGGGACAAGATGACAGTCCAGTGAACTGTCATCCCGCCGAACGGGCGCAGCCGTGGACGGCGGAGCCCCTGGCTTTCGAGCGCAGCAGGATGCGAAGCGCTGAAAGTTGTGGGCGAATGCCCTGCCTTCCGAAATCTCGGCGCAGGCAGGTCGAGGAGCGCCCATGCATCGCGACGACCCCGCTGACATGTCCATCGACGAACGCCTGGATGAAGTCGCATCGCTTCTGGCCGCCGGGTTCCTGCGGCTGAAGCGACGCACGGGCTGCCTGCCCCCGGAGGCCTCCCTTTCGCCCGATTCCGCCACATTCGAGAGCGCGGAAAGTTCGAAAATCCCGGCGGAATTGCCTTGCCATCTTTCGGAAAACTCGCCCCCCTGTGCCCCGCGTTAACGGCCAGAGACCCCGTGACGCGCGGAGACGACATGGCAGACCGATTGAACATCGCACGCGACCCTATGCGCTCGCTGCGGCTCAGGCATACAGATCGAAAGCGATTCGTGATTGTCTTGGCCAACACAAGATCGAAGCCGTGATCCGGTCGACTTCGCATGAGCGAAAAAAGTGTTCTCTTGATCGCGAGAAATATCGTCAACGCAACGTGGTGGAGCGTTGCATCAACTGGTTGAAGGAGGCCAGAAGAATCGCCACACGCTATGAAAAAATGGCCGTCAACTTCTTGGCCATGGCTAAACTCGCGATCATCCAGCGATGTTTCCGACTTCTGGATTCATCAGACAGACCCTAGTAGCGACCATCGGCCTGGGCGAAGCCAAAGCCATAAACGAGCTCGAAGTCCGCTGGCCCGACGGTACATCCGACCATTTCGAGGATCTAGCCTCCCAGCATATCTACACCATCCAGCCCCGAAGCGGTATCGTCCAAAAAACGCCAGTCGGTAAAGACAAGAACTTGGTATCACCGGGCGAATCATCCGTGCCGTAGGCTGCAATTATCTCTCAGTCGTTCTCGTGGCAAAACCGGCCGCCCGATCGCGGGCTGGGAGCGTTTGACACAGCTTGGCGATGCGGCTCTGATGCTACTGATCGGCGCGAAGGTCTACTGCGCGCGGCGCAAAGCGATGCAGGTGTAAGAGGCGCAGCTAGGCAGAATCAGTGGGGAGCACGAGGCGTGGCGCTACAATTATAGCGCCGCCCCTCGTGGACGACGCATCCGGTGTGCGCGGCGGACCAAATGGATACCCCATTCTTCTCCTCCGCCGAAGGCCTGTTCGTATCGAGCGGACTGGTTGAACATGAGTTTTCTGTTCCATTGGATAGGATGAAAAAATCTATAGGACAGGATTTAGAAGATGAACAGGATTTTTTTTCAATCTTGTTAATCTTGTAAATCATGTCTCCTGTACTTCCGAAACTTCCGCTTCACATCAACAGACCAGCCGAAGTTGATCAATAGGCCATCATCGATCCCGGTCGCCGTGAGGTAGTTGACGAGTTGGACTTCGTGCTCTTTGGCCACGTTCTGAACGGCCTTCAGTTCAACAATCACTCTTCCCGCGACAATCAGGTCCGCATAGAAATCGCCGACCAACTGTCCTCGATAACATACAGGAATAGGCTGCTGCTGCTCGACGGCCAGCCCCGCTTCATCGAGTTCGAGTCGCAGGGCATTCTCATAGACCTTTTCAAGAAACCCCGGCCCCAGCGCATTATGAACCGCATACGCGCAGCCGATGATCCGATCCGTCAACGCGTTGATGTCCATGGTCATATCTTGACATGATTAACAAGATTTAAGAGATTTCTTTTTTTCAATCCTGTCAATTCTGTCAATCCTGTCGCTCTTACTCTACCCTCATCTCGCAGGTGCATAATCCCTCGCCAACGTGCCGGAGGAATCCGATTTGACCGCAACGGATCGAACGACTAATTTCCTACCCTCAGAGCGATTCCCGTGTTTGGTACGGGTATCATGTACCAGTATTAGTTCCTCGAATAACGATTAGTTCCTCGAAAAACGGGAATTCGCGCAGGCTGAAGCCTGCGGCTCGGGATTAGGAGTGAATTCATTGCCCATCACTGAAGATCAATCGTTGCTTGCGCAAGCGGAGCGGGGGATTTCCGCGTTTCTCAAAGCCCAGCGCGATGAGGGGCGGATTGCCGGGAACTATTTTGATACGGCCGTGGCCAAGACCGTGCCCGCGTTGAGGAAGTGGCTGCTGGCCGAGGAGCTCGATCGTATTTCTCTGGGCCTGCGCGATGGGTTGCGCGAGGCGATTCGGTCTGAGCAGTGGGAATCGCTGACAAATGCCTACTCGCGCGACGTGGCCTTCGGCACCGGAGGCATTCGGGAGAAGATGGGTGCCACGCGAGACGTGGTCCTTCGTCTGAAGAACGAGGGCATTCACGCGCCGATCATCAAGGGGCCCAACACCATAAACGACGTTATTTATCTGATGACGTCGGCGGGCGTGGCCAAGTATGGTCGGCAAAGATCGCCGCAGCTCGAGAAAGTCGTCATCGGCTTTGACAGTCGCGTTCGCGGTGCGGATTTCGCGCGGCTGATCGCCGGCCTTTTTCTGGCGTACGACTATACGGTTTATCTGTTCGACGAGGCTTGCTTATACCCCAGCGTGACTTTTGCCGTTCCGGTGTTACGCGCCGACGTGGGGGTGTTCATTTCCGCCAGCCACAACGACTTTCGATACAACGGCTACAAGCTCTCCTGCCAGAACGGATCGCAGTTCGACCCCGACGAGCGCAAAGAGCTCTACGAAAGCTTCATCACGCAGGTACAGTTCACGGATATCAAGACGCAGGCGCTTAGCGAAGCGGCCAGAGAGAAACTATGGTTTCTTGGTGGCGTGCCTTCGGCATCGTCGCGCAAGATCGCCGACGGTGACCACGCCGGATTACCACTGGCCGATCCGCTTCCGGAGGCAAATGCAGTCTACACCGGGCGTGAAGATCGGATCATCGATCTCCACACCTTGCACGCCGACCACGTGAAAACGTTCCTATTACGTGGTGACATGATCACCAACACGAAACACCCGCTATCAATCGGTTACTCCGCGTTCAACGGCTCCGGCCGCAAGGCGGTTCCGAGATTACTGTCCGAAACCGGCTTCACCAACGTACGGCGAATTATGAAGCTCGACGCGCTGGACGGAATGTTCCCCGCGTTTTGTGGCGATCCCGGAAAAGAGCAGCAGCCCGATCCGGGCGATTGGCGGGCGGCGGACATCGCGGTGAACGCCTTCAGGGAGGAGTATCCGCAGGCATGGAACGATGTAGACCTCATCATCGGAACCGATCCCGACGCCGACCGCTGCGGCGTCATCGTGAAGGTTCCCGAGCGTCAGAGGCCCGCTTACCCCCATCCAGGAACGGGTGGACCCAGCGACTACACACTCATTTCTGCGGACGACTTGTGGTCTTTGATACTTTGGTATCGCCTGACGCGTGAAGTGGAACAATTCGGTAGTGTTCAAGACGCAGAAAAGAAGTTCATAACCCTCTCGCACACCACGACGGAAATGCTTCCCAGGCTGGCACAGAAATTCGGCCTCGGCGTGGTCACCACCTGGGTCGGCTTCGCCCAGTTGGCCGCCGGCACGCGAGCGGTCTGGGACTTACACCGCGGACTGGACACGGAAGGTCTGACGGAAGGGAGAAGGCTTCCCGTTTATGAG
>Ga0214472_10000782_pt1 | contig 38267 bp, 30 predicted proteins | sample RVTome_6_FD_207662 | JGI IMG/M metagenome (GOLD analysis project Ga0214472, IMG submission 207662) | Soil microbial communities from uranium-contaminated site in the Upper Colorado River Basin, Wyoming, United States - RVT140D175 | ecosystem: Environmental > Terrestrial > Soil > Contaminated >...
GTCCCGGAGGGACGACTGAAGCGCTCAACCGTCCCTCCGGGACTCGGTTTGAAGGCATTCGCCTCCCCCAGCCATGAATGGCTGGGCTATTTTCAGCGTGTCCCGCCGGGACATCTTCACGCACGACGGCTAAAATGTGGGTAACAGCAAGGCGTGAGGCCGTGGTGATGGTCCGACCACGAAACCAAGCCCCGCAGGGGCGAAAGAAGACACGAGGGCATGTCATCCGGAAGGATCGGTCAGTCTGAGTTCATAGCCTCGTGACGAACTCATCTACGGACACACCCATGTCGTCGAACAAGCCGCGGAGCGTTCCCGGTCGGATGTCCCGTCCCTTGTGAACCGGGATCACCAGCCGGCGGTTGTCGCACGCCCGCAGGTACACCGCGTGGCTGCCCTTCGGCCGATCGATCGAAAAGCCCAGCCACTCCCCGACGCGGATCACCTCCCGCGCCGAGACGGCCGGGCGCCTGCTCAACGGGCGACATCGACCGGCTGGAACGGATGCTCGATCCACCTCTTGTAGGCTTCGCGGGCCTGCCGCTGAACGTCCGGGGGGCAGTTGTCCGAAGCAGGATCGAAACCGTTTCGTCGTGAAGGACTTCACAGGGCGTCGGGGTCAAGAGGATGCGTTTGGCCCGCGGCATGTTCGCGACGCGCTTCATCTGCCAGCTTGCTCAGCGCCCCGCCGGAGCTCTGCAACTACTGATCCCGCCGGCGCTCCGACGCCAACTCATCGAGAAGCCACTGGCCGACCGCGTCCTGCGCAGATTCCGCAAGCCGAGAAGCCTCGTCAAAGGCCTTTCGTAACAGACCCGTCATCATGGTCCCCCTTCGACCCGGATCATACGCGGGCCACCCCGCCCGTCATCCCCCGCCCGCCGGCTCGACCGGCCTGGCGCGCTCGACGATGATCTTCAGCGCCGTCAGCGTCCGCTCGCCGGCCTTCTTCTCCACCCGCACGTCGCCGCGCACGCGGTCGCCGACCTTGATGTCGGCGAGCGTACCGGCGGCCCCGTTGATCATCACCTCGGTTTCTGCGTTCGCCAGTCCTTCTCCGACCACGATCTGCCCCGCCTTCTCGTTGAAATAGGAGACCTTGATCGTGCCCGTGCCGTCGGAATGCACCTCGACGGCCTCGACCGTGCCCTCCAGCGACACGACCTCGATCTGCGGCTCTTTCTCGCGGCAACTCGTCAGCGCGGTTGCGATGAGCGCCGCCGCGGCGCCGATCCCGGCCCATTGCCTTCCACGTTGTTCAGCCATCAACCATCGAGCCTCCCGGACCCCGGTTCGACACGGTGACCAGCCCGGCCAACCGCCTGCTTGCCGGCGATCACTCTACCCGCCGCACACGACCGTGCAACGTTCTCCCAGGGCTGTCCACTGGGTGGACGCCCCGACGCCGATTTCGGCCCGCGGCCGATGACCGGGCCCGTTGTTCTGCTATAGTGCCCACGATCTGCGGTTTGAAGCGTATGGAGGCGGACCATCATGGCTGACCGGAAAGTGGCGTTGGTGACCGGCGGTTCGCGGGGCATCGGGCGGGCCACCTGCGTGGAGCTCGCCAAGGTCGGCTACGCCCTGCTCATCAACTACAACGAGAACCTCGAGGCAGCCGAACAGACGGCTCAACTGGTGGACAAGGCCGGTGCGACCGCCGAGTTGTGCCAGGCCGACGTCGCCGCCCCGTCCCATCGCGATCTGCTCGTCTCCTACACCATGGAGCGTTTCGGCCGGATCGACATGCTCGTCAACTGCGCGGGCATCTCCCCGAAGGTCCGAAAGGACATCCTCGAAACCGAGGAGAAGTCCTTCGACCGCATCCTCAAGACCAACCTCTACGCCCCCTACTTCCTGACCCAGCGCGTCGCCCGCGAGATGATCCACCTGATCGAGTCCAAGGCCATCAAGGGCGGGCTCATCGTGAACATCTCCTCCCTCCGGTCCTACACCACGGCCAACAACTACGGCGAATACTGCGTGAGCAAGGCGGGCCTGAGCATGGTGACCAAGCTCTTCGCCGTGCGCCTCGCCGAGTTCGGCATTCACGTCCACGAGATCAGCCCCGGCATCATCGAGACCGACATGACCTCCGGTGAGCCGGTGCGCGAGCACTACAACAAGAAGTTCGCCGCCGGCCTCTTGCCCATCAACCGCTGGGGCAAGCCGAAGGAAGTGGCCCGGGCTATCGCCGCCATCGCCCGTGGCGACTTCCCCTTCTCCACCGGCGCGGTCTTCCACGTCGACGGCGGCTGGCATTTGCGACACCTGTAACCGGCAGCATCGACCCGCCCCGTTCCAACCACAACGCCGCGCGGGTTGATCGGTAACCATTTATTCTACAAATGGTTACGTGGCGCCACCGCGGCGCCCATCTGGCCAATGGCGGGTCCACGATGCCCTTCGGGGGCGGTGCGCGCCGGCCGTTTCTCAGCACTGGGATCAAGTCCTGTTGCCTACGGCTCCGATAATCCGAATGGTGGCGATCCGATCACTCGGCATGGAGGCCGGCGGGCCGTGAGCTTTGAAGACCATCGCGACGTCCGCGAACAAGTGCGCCAACGCCGCCGCGCGCCGCGCAATCCGGCAAAAGTCCGCGTCCCGTTCGACAACGGCGACGTCATCCAGAACGCGCCGCCCGGGCCCGCCGAGCTGAGCCTCTCGGTCACCGACCGCGACGGCGCGCTGGCGGACTGGATGGACGATGAATGGTGGACCGCTGCGCTGAAACGCTGGGGCGATGAGCCCGTCACCGTCCAGATCGAACCGACCCCCACCGCCCTGATCCACCCCGTCGTCCTGCACTACGTCGAGATGCTGCACCGCGTCGCGCCGCACTGGCGCGTGGTGGGTCACGCATTTGTCGACGACATCGCCACCGACGACGAAGTGAGCCTGTTGGCCGGCAGCGCGTACCACGAGGTCCGGATCACCGACCGGCCGCGGAACCCGCGCCCCGAGTCCGACCGGGCCGCGATGCACCCGCCCATTGAACGGCTCTTCGCACGGATCCGGACCCAGCAGAACCGCCTCCGCACCTCGACCCCGGTGCTCGTGCGGTCGCCCTCGCAGGCGGCCACGCCCGTCACCGACAGGCCGCTCACCTCCCCGCAAAGCCGCCGCGCATCCACCGCCTGAACGAAGCGCTCCGCCCTACAGCGAACGCCGCCCCGCGCCGCCACATTCCGGGCACGACTCCGACACCGAGCCGCGAAGGTCATACCCACAGAACGCGCATGCGATCGGCGCGACCGTGCCGCATTCCGGACAGCGCAAGGACGGCGTGCCGCGAAGATCGTAACCGCAGGTGACGCACTCGTTCTTCCGATGGCGCATGCGGAACCGCACGGCCCCGAAGCAGGCCCGCACCGGGAGGATGAGCAGCAGAACGACCGGAATCAGAAACGGGATGCGGAAAAACGTGATGCGTACCGGCGACGACAGGGGCGGGCCGCCGGGGTTGTACCACTTCTGCTCCGAGCGCCAGGCCGCACCGAAGGGCGGCACCGCACGCCGATCACCGATCCGCACCCACGTCCGGCACGGCAACCAGCCCCAGTCGATCCGGACCGGAACCACCGGCGGCGCGACGGAAAGCGACAGGCGGCCGTGAATCGAAAACCGCGCGCGATCGGCCTGATGCTCGATGGTCACCGGCGTGTCGGTGGACCCGATCCAGAAGCCGCGCAGCCGGCCGTCATAAAGGTGAAGGCCGATCCAGTCGCGATCGCCCAGCATCCCGCCTACGCTGATCGGCCCGAAGTAGCCGAAGCAGCCGAGCACGGCGGTCCCGATCGCCAGGCAGGCGAGCACCGCGTCCCGTGGGCGGCGCCCCACGCGCTGCGTCGTTAGCTGAACGTCGCTTGCCATCGCTCCGCCAACACTCCGCTGGCCCGCGCCGGTCCCGCGACCGCGCCCACCGGTCAAAACATGTTGAGCTCGAGCTTCGCCGCCTCGGACATCCGCTCCGGTGTCCAGGGCGGATCCCACACCACCTCCACCTTCGCCTCGCGCACGCCGTCAAGGGCTTTGATCTTCGACTCCACCTCGGGCGGAAGCGACCCGGCCACCGGGCACGCCGGCGAAGTAAGCGTCATCTTCACCTCCACCTTGCCCTCGGGCTTCACGGCGATGTCGTAGATCAGGCCCAACTCGTAGATGTCGACCGGAATCTCCGGGTCGTAGCAGGTCCGCAACGTCTCGACAACGCGCGATTCCAAGGCCTGCGTCTGAAGTCTGTCGATCGGCGATTCGCTCATGGTTCGCTCCGACACCCGGGGCCTACTCCGTCGTGACCTTCGGCTCCTCGCTGTCGTGCTCCTCGAGCGCCGCGTTGACCGTGTGCCAGGCCAGCGTGGCGCACTTGACCCGCGCGGGATACCGGCAGACGCCGGAGAACACCTCGAGCTTGCCGAGCCCGGGCCCCTCCGCCGTCTCGACCGCCCCGCCCGTCACCAGCTTGTGGAACTTCTTGAAGAGGGCCTTGGCTTCGTCGAGCGTTTTGCCCTTGACCGCCTCGGTCATCAGCGATGCGGACGCGGTCGATATCGCGCAGCCCGAGCCCTCGAACGTGGCCTCCTTCACCACGTTGTCCTCCAGCCTGACGAAGACCGTGACCCGATCGCCGCAGAGCGGGTTGTATCCCTCGGCCCGGCGGTTGGCCTCGTCCAGCGCCCGACGGTTCCGCGGGCGCTTGTTGTGATCCAGGATCATGTCCTGGTAAAGGTCCTGCAAGTCGGACATCAGCCGAACACCTCCACGACCTTCCGGATCGCTCCGGCCAGCGCGTCGAGCTCTTCCTTCGTATTATAGAGCCCGAGCGACGCGCGTGCAGTCGCGGGCACGCCGAACCGGTCCATCACCGGCTGGGCGCAGTGATGCCCCGTCCGCACGGCGATGCCCTCGCCGTCCAGCACCGTCCCGACGTCATGGGCGTGCACACCGTCCACCACGAACGAAAGCACCGCCGCCTTGTTCGACGCCGTGCCGACCAGGCGAACTGCCGGAATCTCCGAAAGCAGCCGCGTGCCGTATCCCAGCAGTTCGTGCTCGTGCGCCGAGATGCGGTCCATGCCGATGCCTTCCAGGTATACTACCGCGGACCGAAACGCGACCACGTCCGCGATGTTCGGCGTGCCGGCCTCGAACTTGTGCGGCACGTCGTTGTAAACCGTCTTCTCGAACGCCACCGACTTGATCATCTCCCCGCCGCCCTGATACGGAGGCATCCGTTCCAGCAGCGACCGCCTGCCGTACACGACGCCCACGCCGGTCGGGCCGTACATCTTGTGGCTCGACAGCAGGTAGAAGTCGCAGTCGAGCTTGCACACGTCGATCTTGGTGTGCGGGGCCGCCTGGGCCCCGTCGACCACCACCGTAGCTCCGGCCGCCCGGGCCAGCGGGATCAGTGTCGCCAGAGGGTTGATCGTCCCCAGGGCGTTCGAGACGTGTGCCAGGGATACGATCCGCGTCCGCTCGGTCAGGAGCCTCTCGAACGCGTCGATCATCAGCTCGCCCGCATCATTGATCGGGGCCACCTTCAGCCTCGCCCCGGTCTGCTCGCACAGCATCTGCCAGGGAACGATGTTGGAGTGATGCTCGAACGTCGAGATGAGGATCTCATCGCCTTCACGCAGTACGGTGCGGCCATAGGACTGGGCCACGAGGTTGACGCCCTCGGTCGTGCTGCGGGTGAAGATGATCTCTTCCGGCTCGGCAGCGCCGATGAACCGCTGCGCCGCCCGCCGGGAGCGCTCGTACGCCTCAGTCGCCCGGATGCTGAGCGCGTGGACCCCGCGGTGGATGTTGGCGTTGTCCGAGGTGTAGTAGCGCACCAGCTCATCGATCACGCACTGCGGCTTCTGGGCCGTCGCGGCGTTGTCCAAGTAGACAAGTGGATGGCCGTTGATCTGCTGGTGCAGCACCGGAAAGTCGGCCCGGATCCGCTCCACGTCGTACACGCGGTCCGCCGCACGCGTGGGGGCCGAGGTCGCCGGTTGCATGGGTGCCGTCACGTCCATTCCTGCAAGAGCTGCCCCTGCGGCAGCCGTCGGAGAATAAGCTGCTCCAGTTGCCGCCGCAGCGCGGGGACCGCAATCCGCTCCAGGCTCTCGTTGGCGAAAGTGAACACCAGCAGGCTTCGCGCCGCCGTCTCGCTCAGCCCCCGGGCCCGCAGGTAGAACACCGCGTCCTCGTCGATCTGCCCGATCGTCGCCCCGTGCGTGCACTTCACGTCGTCGGCGAAGATCTCGAGCTGCGGCTTGCTCTCCACCTGCGCCTCCTCCGAGAGCAGCAGGCTCATGTTGGTCTGTTTGGCGTCGGTCTTCTGGGCGTCCTTCTCCACGTAGATACGGCCGCTGAAGATGCCCCGCGCCGAGCCGTCCAGCACGCCCTTGAAAAACTCCCGGCTGTCACAGCGCGGCTTGGCGTGCTCGACGTGCAGGTGGTTGTCCACGTGCTGCGTGCCGCCGATCTGATACAACCCGTTCAGGGCACAGTGTCCGCCCTCCCCGTCGAGCAGGGCGTTGATCTCGTTGCGAACCAGCGCGCCGCCGAGCGAGACCACGTGCGAGTGAATCGTGCTGTTGCGGTCGGTGTGCACGTGGAAGGTGCCGATGTGAAACGCCTCGGCGTTCTCCCTCTCCACCTTCACGTGATCGAGCGTCGCGTTCTCGCCCGAGACCAGCTCCGTCACCGCGTTGGTGAAGTACGCGCCGTCGCCCAGGCCCGCGTAGGACTCCACCACCGTCACCTGGCTGCTTTCCTCGGCCACGATCAGCGTACGCGGGTGCGCCACCAGCCGCTGGTCCGACCCGGCCGTCACGTAGAGCACGTGGATCGGCTCTTCCAGAACGATGCCCCGGGGCACGAAAACGAACGCCCCGTCCTCGATCAACGCCGTGTTCAGCGCCGCGAACGGCTGGTGATGGTAGTCGGCATGACGCGCCAGGTAGGGCTCCAAAGCCACGTCGTCGGTCTTCAGCGCTGCTTCGATGCTAGCCACGCGAACGCCCTTCGGCAGATTGCCCGCCGACGACAGCTCCGCGCAGAACCGGCCGTTAACCACGACCAGCGTCGCGCAACAGCCGTCGAACAGAAACGGGGCCAGCGCCTTGCGCGAGACATCGGGCTTCGTGTCGCGGGCCGGCTCGAACGCCGTGTTAGCGATCGGGGCCACGTTCGTGTATCGCCATTCCTCGTCCTTGACCGTCGGAAACCCCATCTCCACGAACCGGGAGATGGCCGCCTTGCGAATCGGGACAAGCCACGCAGGCCCGTTCCTCCCGACGGTCTTCTCGATCCGCTCGAAATGCGTCAGGTATTGCGACTGGTCCTGTGTTACGTCGATCATCGTGATGCGCGCTTTCCTCTAGGAACCCACCGGTTGCGCCTCGGCGCCCTGCTCCACCGCACCGTAGCCCTTGTCCTCGAGCTCGAGGGCGACCTCCTTCCCGCCGGATTTGACGATCCGCCCGTCAACCAGCACGTGAACGAAATCGGGCACGATGTAGTTCAGCAGCCGCTGGTAGTGCGTGATCACCAGGAAGCCCCGGTCCGCGCTCCGCATCTGGTTCACGCCGTCCGCGACGATCCGCAGGGCGTCGATGTCCAGCCCCGAGTCGGTCTCGTCCAGAATGGCCAGCTTCGGCTCCAGCATCGCCAACTGGAAGATCTCGTTGCGCTTCTTCTCCCCGCCGGAAAAGCCCTCGTTGATCGAGCGGTTGAGAAACTTCTCCTCGATGGCCACCAGTTTGGCCTTGTCCTTGGCGAACTGAATGAACTCCATGGCGTCGAGCTCCTCCTGCCCCCGCGCCTTCCGCTGGGCGTTCAGCGCCGCGCGGAGAAAATAGCTCATCGCGACGCCGGGAATCTCCACCGGATACTGAAACGCTAGGAACAGTCCCGAGCAGGCCCGCTCGTCCGGGGCCATCTCCAGCAGGTCCTTGCCCTCGAAGGTCACCGTGCCGTCGGTCACCTCGAACGCGTCGTGCCCGGCCAGAACCTGGGCCAGCGTGCTCTTTCCCGACCCGTTCGGGCCCATGATCGAATGGACCTCACCGGGTTGAATGCTCAGATTCACTCCCTTGAGGATCTCGTGACCCTCCACCCTGGCGTGAAGATTGCGTATTTCCAACATCAGTGCTCTCAGACCTCCCACAGTCAACCGCAACGCCAAGTCCCATTGTGGGACCGACTACTATTGTGGGACCGACTTTCCAGTCGGTCGCACATTACCGCGAAACCGACTTTCCAGTCGGTCGTTTTTTTGGGGTCTAATATCTCGTCATGCCCGGATCGATCTGCTCCGCCCAGGCGGAAATCCCGCCGCGCAGCGAACGCACGTTGGTGAACCCGTGCCCGATCAGGTATGATGCCGCGTCGATGCTGCGCACGCCCTTGTGGCAGTACACCACGATCGCCGTGTCCTTGCGCCACGAGGCCATCATCTCCTGCACCAGTTCCTGACTGGCCGGCAGCGCCCCGTCGATCTTGCAGACCTCCTGCTCCTGCGACGCCCGCACGTCGATCAGCTTCGGCGGCTCGGTCCACTTCAGGGCCTCGGCCAGCTCCGCCGGGTCGATCTGAATCCGCTGCTCCTGTTCGTGGCTCTGCCGGATGTGGTTGATAACCTCATCGCTATCCGATACGCCGTGCCGCGACAGCACCTCGCCCAGCCGCTCGTTCGGTGAGAACCCGCAATTGCTGCATCCGCCGATGTGGTACCGCCGCATCAGCGCCCGCTGCGCGCCTGGATACGCCCCCAGAATCTGCTCCATCGTGCTTTCCGCAGTGACCTGCCCCGTCGTCGTCACGATCAACTCCTCTGAATGAACGGCAGCCGGGCCGATGCGCGACCCGGCTGGTTGCGCTTATCCCACACTGCCTTCCAGACTCACCTCGAGCAGCTTCTGGGCCTCCACCGCGAACTCCATGGGCAGCTCGCGGAAGACTTCCTTGCAGAAGCCCTTGACGATCATCGAGACCGCGTCCTCCGTCGAAATGCCCCGCTGGTTCAGGTAGAACAACTGGTCCTCGCCGATCTTCGACGTGGTCGCCTCGTGCTCCATCTTCGCCGTGGCGTTCTTCACCTCGATGTAGGGGAACGTGTGCGCGCCGCATTTGTCGCCAATAAGCATCGAGTCGCACTGCGTGAAGTTGCGGGCCCTCGATGCACCCTTGTTGATTTTCACCCCGCCGCGATAGGTGTTCTGTCCGTACCCCGCCGAGATCCCCTTCGACACCACCGTGCTGCGGGTGTTCTTGCCGATGTGGATCATCTTGGTGCCCGTGTCGGCCTGCTGGTGGTTGTTGGTCAGAGCGACCGAGTAGAACTCACCCACCGAGTCGTCGCCCACCAGAATGCAGCTCGGGTACTTCCACGTGATCGCCGAGCCGGTCTCCACCTGCGTCCACGAAATATGGGAGTTCCGCCCCTGGCACTTGCCCCGCTTGGTGACGAAGTTGTAAATCCCCCCTTTGCCGTTCTCGTCCCCCGGATACCAGTTCTGGATCGTGGAGTACTTGATCGTGGCGTCGTCCAAGGCGACCAGCTCGACGACCGCCGCATGAAGCTGATTCTCGTCGCGCATCGGGGCCGTGCAGCCCTCGAGGTAGCTCACCGACGCACCCTCCTCCGCCACGATCAGCGTCCGCTCGAACTGCCCGGTCATCTGGGCGTTGATCCGGAAGTAGGTCGACAGCTCCATCGGGCAGCGCACCCCCTTGGGCACGAACACGAACGACCCGTCGCTGAAGACCGCGGAGTTGAGCGTCGCGAAGAAATTGTCCGAGTAGGGAACCACCGACCCGAGGTACTTCTTCACCAGCTCCGGATGCTTGTGCACCGCCTCGCTGAACGAGCAGAAGATGATCCCAAGATCGTTCAACTTGTCCTTGAAGGTCGTCGCCACCGAAACGCTGTCGAACACCGCGTCCACCGCGACCCCCGCCAGCATCTCCCGCTCGTGCAGCGGTATCCCCAGCTTCTCGTACGTCTCCAGTAGCTTCGGATCGACCTCCTCGAGGCTCTTGGGGCGATCCTTCGCCTGCTTCGGCGCCGAGTAGTAGACGATGCTCTGGTAATCGATCGGCGGATACTTGATGTTCGCCCATGTCGGCTCCGTCATCGTCCGCCAGTGGCGAAAGGCCTTCAGCCGCCAGTCCAGAAGCCACTGCGGCTCCTCCTTCTTCGCCGAGATGAAACGGATGGTTTCCTCGTTCAGTCCCGGCGGGGCGCTGTCCGCCTCGATATCCGTGAAGAACCCGTACTTGTAGGGCTGCTTCGCCCATTGTTCCAGTGTCGCCTCAGCCGTCGTCATGTCCTCACCTTCCTGACGTTCACCATGGGTCGAACGTGCCTCTCCACTCATCCGACGGCGGGCTGCTGATCGCCGTCGCAGCAACTGCCGCCGCTCACCCGCACATGACCGTTGTCATTCGACACCCCGACGTTCAGCCTCACCGTGTCCCACGCCATGTCCCGCAGCGTCACCTGGCTCAAGAAGTGCCGAAGGCTGCCGTGCAGCCGCCGAACCGCCTCCTTCGTCAGGCACGTGCCTTCGAGGTTGCACCGATCCTGCTCGCGCTCACGCTCCTTGGAACAACACCGCGCCAGCCGCACCGGCCCCTCGACCGCCTCGATCAGGGCCGCAAGCGTGATCTGCTCCGGCGACACCGCCAAGCCGTACCCGCCCTTCGTCCCGCGCGTCGATTCCACCAGCCCTTCGTGCTTGAGCCGGTTCAGGATGTTCGTCAGCAGCCGGACCGAAATCCCCGACTGAGTCGCGATGTCACGAGCGCTGACCCGGCCCGCGTTGCTGCGGGCCATCGCCACCAGCGCTTGCAGCGCGTAATCCGTCTTGCGGGTCAGCGAAAGCACGAACGCCTGTCCCCCGAGCCGCCGGCGGCCCGCCGCGCCCGACATCCCTCAGCCGAACGCGCGTGAGTCGGCCGCCCGCCGCTCTACTGCAACACCGGATCCGCCGGGAACACGCGACGCAACTTGGTCAGCGCGCTGTTCTGGATTTGTCGGACCCGTTCCTTGCTCAATCCGATCGCCTCGCCGACCTCGCCCAGCGTCATCCCCGGACTTCCGTCCATCGGGAAACGCCAGTCCAGAATGATCGACTCGCGATCCGTCAACTCGCCCCGGTTCTCGCGAAGGATCCGGGCGATCCGATCCGCTTCGACGCGGCGGCTCGGTTCCAGTTCCTCCGACTCCGGACGCTCGAACATCGTCTCGTGCTGAACCGGAAACAGCAGCCGATAACGCTTCATCTGCCGCTCGAGCTGAATCAGCGAGCGCAGGATCGCGTGCCACGCGTACGTGCTGAAACGGATGCCCCGCCACGGATCGAAACCCTCGACCGCACGCATCAGCGCCAGCATCGCCTCGCTCCGCTGCTCCTCCCAGTCCACCTCGCGACGGCCGAACCGCTCCATGATCGTGTACACCAGACCAAGGTTCCGCTCGATGACGCCGTCCCGCACCACCTTCCAGCGGTACATCCACCGCGCCCGCTGCCGACGAGCCGTCGGTTTGCACCGCGAGGTCTTCAGCGCCCGATAGGCGCAGGCGTGCATCGCCGCGAACAGCTCATGCTCCGTCGGCTGAAGGTCGGCTGGCCGGCCGCTCGCAAACCAGTCGGCGATCGCCATCGCCCGCCGGCCCGCCGCGCGGCTGTACAAACGCCGGTTCCGGATGATCCGTGGTTCCGCCGATTCCAGGAGCTCCTGCCCCCGAACGTCGTCCACGGCCGCCGTGCTTCGCTTTTTTATTGTCTCTGCAACCATCGTTTGCTCGCGTCCTCCCTCGCGCGAGGCCACTCACCGGAATACATCACCGGATCGGTGACCAATTCTATATATCACTTATTCGGTGTACAATCAAGATCGGTTCGCCCGATCCGAGAAAAACCCCTGTATTTTTGTGTAACGCATGTTAAGTCCTATAATAACTTTATCCACGGCGCTTGTCAAGTGCCATCGAGCCTTACCATGACCACCGAAAGACTGGTGACATTATCGGTGCCGGACGGGCCGAAAAACCCGTGATGACTCACTCACCGAGTAGCCCCGCAATGCGGGCGTACGGGTTGCGTGCTGCGGAGTCGAGCCGGAGCCGCTCCTCCAGCCCCGCGCCGGCCCGCGGCTCGAAATGGGCTCGAACACGACCGCTGATGAAACGCGTAAGCTGGGCCAGGCCGTGGGCGTCGGCCGAGCCGAAGCGGGAGTGGTAGTACCGCAGCGGGAAGTAAACGTAGAGCCAGTCCTTGGCCCGCGTCATCGCGACGTAGAAGAGGCGGCGCTCCTCGTCGACGCCGGCCTCGTCGCCGACTGCCATGTCCGAGGGGATCATCCCGTCCGCGGCGTGCAGAATGTGCACCACCGTCCACTCGCAACCCTTGGCCGAGTGGATCGTGCTGAGGATCAGATAGTCCTCCTCGAGATACGGTTCCCGTGCCAGATCCGATGTCGCCGCCGGCGGGTCGAGCGTCAGGTCGGTCAGGAACCGTCGACGCGAGCGATAGCGCGACGCGATCGAGCCCAGTTGTTCCAGGTCGCGGAGCCGGGCCGGCGCGTTCTCGTACCGTTGCGTGCAGATCGGCTCATAGAAACGGCGCACGAGATCGATCTGAACGGCCAACTCCGGTTCTCCGCCGGCCCGCAAATCATCGCCTGCCCCGCCCGTTGAACTGCGGTCCGTATCGAAGTGCCGGATCGTGGCACACAGGTTCGCAAACGACTCGCGGGCGGCCGCGGGAACCTGCGGCGGATCGGCAATCAGCCGCCGCAGCGGATTCGCCGGCGCAATCGCCTGCTCATCACCGTCCGCGCCCGGCTCGGGCCGGGTCACGCCCAGCGCATCCATCACCCGCCGCGCCGTTCGCGGCCCGATCCCCTCCAGAAGCTGAAGCACGCGAAACCAACTGATCTCGTCGAACGGGTTTTCGACCAGCCGCAGCACCGACACCAGATCCTTGATGTGCGCCGTTTCCACGAACCGAAGGCCCCCGTACTTGTGGAACGGAATGTTCCGCCGGGCCAGCTCCACCTCGAGCATCGCGCTGTGATGTCCGGCCCTAAAGAGCACGGCCTGCTGTTGCAGCGGAATGCCCTGCTCGAGATGTTCCAGGATGCCCGTGCAGACCATTTCCGTCTGCTCCGCCTCGTCGAAGCACGTGACTAGAAACGGCCTTTGCGCCGACTCACGCTCCGACCACAGCTCCTTGGTGTAACGCTCGCGGGCGCCGGCCATCACCGCGTTGGACGCCGTGAGGATCGGCTTGACCGAGCGGTAGTTCTGTTCGAGTGTCACAACCGTGGCACCCGGGAAGTGCTTGGGGAAGTCGAGGATGTTGCGGATGGTGGCGGCCCGGAAGGAGTAAATGGCCTGCGCGTCGTCGCCGACGACCGTGATGTTGTTGTGCTTCTTCCGCATCCCCATCAGGATCTCGGCCTGCACGATGTTGGTGTCTTGATATTCGTCCACCAGGATGTGCTCGAACCGGTCGGCGACCACCTCGCCCGTCTTCGCCGCGCCGCACAGCGCGTTCCAGAACAGCAGCAGGTCGTCGTAGTCGAGCACCTGCTGCCGCCGTTTGCGCTGGACGTACAGGCGGAAGATCCGCTGAATCGCCTCGAAGTCGTCCTTGCACCACGGGAAGTGCGACGCGATCACCGCCTCGAGCTGCCGCTGGGCGTTGACCGTGTGCGAATAGACCTTGACCAGCGTGGCCTTGCTGGGAAACCGGCGGTCCTTCTTCGCCACCCCCAGCTCGTTGCGGATCAGGCTCATCAGGTCCGCCGCGTCGGACTCGTCCATCACCGTAAAATCCGGCGACAACCCCAGCGCCCGCCCGTACATCCGCAGCAGCCGATTCGCCGTCGAGTGGAACGTCCCGCCCCACACCTTGCCCGCTGCGCCGCCGCCGACCATCTGCGACGCCCGACGCAACATCTGCTCCGACGCACGACGCGTGAACGTCAGCAGCAGAATCCGCGACGGATCCACCCCCTCGTGGACCAGATGCGCCACCCGACACGCAAGCGTCTTGGTCTTCCCCGTCCCGGCCCCGGCCACGATCAGCAGCGGGCCACCCCCATGCGCCACCGCCTCCCGCTGCGACGGGTTCAAACCGGCCAACCAGGGCGTATCCGAGGATTCTGAACGTTGGTGTCTTTGTCCGGCCATCCGGGCAGATCATACTCGCCCGGCAGCGGCGCAGTCACGCTGCTCGTGGTCGGTGCCGCTACGGCGGAATTCAAAATCACGACCTGGAAACGTCCCCCGACCGCAACCCGGTCACCGGACGGCCGGGTTCAGCAGCTTCCTCGCCGACAAGACCAGCTCCACGCCCTGTTCAACCGACATCCGGTCGAGGCTCAACACCACGTCGTGACGCAGCGCGCCGCCCATGTCCACGTCGAAGTGGTTCATCAAAAACGCTGCCCGCTCCGACTCCGACCGCTCGATCATCGCCCGGGCCGCCTCCGCCGAAAGCGCCTCGCGCTTCATCACCCGCTCCATGCGCTTCGCCATCGGCGCCACGATCCGCACCCGCACCCCGATCTCACGCGGCAGGATCAGATCCGCCCCCCGACCGAGGAAAACCGCGCTGCCCTGCCGCGCCAGCGTCAGCACCGTCTCACATAGTCGGTGAAAATAGTCGTTCCGCACGAACTCCGGCTCCGTCAGGCTCCGAAGCGCCTCCTCACACCAGCTCAGGTCCCGCTCATCCATCGACCGGTAGATCCGCTCCCGGATCGCGTCATCCCCGGCCATGAAGTGCAGGATCTCCTTGTCGAACACCGGCCAGCCCAGCCGCGTCCCCACCGCAGCCGCGACCTCCGACCCGCCGGCCCCCACCTCCCGTGAGATCGTGATGAACTCCGCCACCTTCGCCCCCCGGACCTCGGCAGCCGCCACACGCTGCCCGCGGGCCAGCTCCCAGTTCCGCATCTGCCGTTCCGCAATCCGGGCCACGTCCCGATCCCGCCCCGCCATCTTCACGCTCATCACGCACCTCCTGTCCGCGCCCACCAATTCTCGCTGCAATCCGCGTGCCGACAGACCCATGAGATTCTACGACCCCCCGCCCACCCCGGTCCGAGCGGTCCGCCCGAGCAAGCTTCCAGGCCCCGTTGGCGCGTTGCCCGGCACCCATGCGCTTCCTGCGGCCCCGAACGGGCCATGTAACGCAACCCGCGCCAACGCCCGGTGAACAGTCCGCCCCTCGGAGGCCCGGCCCCGAAGACCGATAGTTCGGGGTTGTTGGGAATCAGTGAAGGCAAAACGAGGGCGATGCCGCCGATTACCGCCACGCCCACCCCAAGCCCGAAGGGCCACACTGCTGCCCAGCCCGGCGGCGTTAGCCCCGGGGAAAGCCGCCCGCCCCCAGCACCTCAAAGCCCCCTTCAAGGGGCGGTACATGGAACCCGACCAACCTCGCGGAAACACCATGATCCTCGCACGCTGACGCAGTGCCTCGAAACGGTGCCATAACCAGGCGCAGCGCGGACACGCTTCGGCTTCGGAGCACCGTCTAAACCCGTCCCCGGCGTCGCCCGCCTTGACAACAACCTCAACATGTCCGCCTCGGCCCGCACAAAGCACGCCGCGATGCTCGGACGCACCGGTAGGCACGAAGAATCATCCAGGTTGCTTCCGCCTCCTGCATCAGGCGTTACAATGCGGATGGAACACTCTCCCCAGTGAATGGAGCAGAACCCATGGACCCCATCGTCCTCGCCACATTGACTTCCGGAGCCACCGTCCTCGCCGCCGAATGCGCCAAAGGCGCCGCATCCGAAGCCGGCAAGGACGTCTGGACCAAGATCAAATCCCTTTTCGGATGGAAGAAGGAGCCGCAACTGATGCAACTTGCGCCCACCATCGCACAGCGCCTTCAGGCCGACGCGGACCTCGCCCGCAAGCTCGTCGACCTCCTCCAGCAAGACCGCGCCGGTACGGCCTCAACCCTCGTCGGCACTATCAACGCCGACAAGGTCGTCGTCGCCAGGAAGATCGATACCGTCAACATGTGAGCAAGCCGCAAGATGGCACCGAAGGAGCCAAAACGCCGGAACGTCGTGGAGAAACTCTCTGCCGAAAAAAGCGTCGTCGCCGAACGCATAGGCACCGTCATCATGCAAACCTCGGTGTCCGCCCCACCTCCGGCCGACGCGCTGGCGCCGCCCCACAAACCTCCCCGAAACCTACCCCCACGAAACGACAAATTCGTCGGCCGCACCACCGAGCTCGATCAAATCCACAAACGCCTCAACCAAAAGCACGAAATCGGCGTCACCCAGCAGGCCGCCGCACACGGACTCGGCGGCGTCGGCAAAACCTCCGTCGCCATCGAGTACGCCTGGAACCACATTGACGACTACCCCGGCGGACTCTTCATCCTCCTCTGTGACCGCGACCTGATCCTCCCCGAGATCGTCAACCTCGCCGGGCCCCTGGGCATGGAAGAGTCCGAAACGCCCGAGCAAACCGCCCACCGAATCAAACAGCACCTCGAATCCGCCGAGCCCTCACTCCTCATCCTCGACAACGTCCGCAGCGCCGCCCAGTTCAACGACGCCGAGTGGTCCCGCTACCTCCCCGCGGGCCGCTGCCGCCGCCTCATCACCACCCGTGCCGCAACCCTCGGCCCGAGCATCCCGATGTATCCCATCGAGCGCCTCCCCCGCGACCAGGGCATCGACCTCATCGCCCAATTCCGCCCCGACGCCGCGGCGGACGAGAACAAGGACATCGTCGGCGACATCGTCGACTGGTTCGACGGCCTCGCCGTCGGCCTCACCGTCGTCGCCGTCTACATGTCGCTCCACGAGCACGTCGCCTGGCCCGGCTATAGCGATTCACTCGAAAAAAAGGGCCTGGGTGCGGTCCGCCAATCGCACGACATCATCGACCGCACCGCCGGCGGCCTGCCCGAACACTACGAGCGCCGCATCGACGCCGTCTTCGACGAAACCGTCGACGCCCTGGATGAGCCCCACCGCCGGGCCCTCGAATACGCGGCCCTCCTCCCCGAAGACACCGCCGTCAACCACTGGCTGACCTGGCTCCTCGAAAACGACGACACCATCGAACTGCCCGACACCCCCGGCTACGAATCGAACCGGGCCGCCCCGATAGTCGCCCAGCTCGTCCAACTCCGCCTCCTCCGCCCCCTCGAAGGCGAGCAGGATGTCCTCAGCCTCCACCGCGTCCTCCACCGCCGCCTCGAGGAACGCCTCGCCCCCAATCCGGACCACACAAGCGCCCTCCTCGACCGCCTCGTCGAGCTCGCGGAGCTGCGCGGCAAGGCGTCCCACGCCGCCGTCACCGACAAATCCCTCCGCCCCGAGCTCACCGCCCTCCTCCGCCTGACGAATGTGTTCCTCAACCACCATCGCCTCACACCCGCCGCCGGCCTCGCCAACTGGGTCACCACACCGCTACACGATCTCGCCCGCTTCCAAGAGAACCGCACGTCCCTGCTCCGCTTCGTCCGCGACGACGCCTGCATCCTCGAACCTTATGACCCGGAACAAGCCGCAGCGCTCCTTTCCAACCTCGCGATGATCCTCCAGGATCTCGGCGACGTCCCCGAAGCCCGCTGTTACATGGACCGGGCCATTCAGATCGACGAAAAGCACTTCGACCCCGACCATCCCAACCTGGCCGTCCGCTACTCCAACCTCGCGACGATTCTGAAGGACCTCGGCGACCTCCCCCAAGCCCGCCGCCACATGCAGCGGGCCATCGAGATCAACCAAAAGCACTTCGACCCCGACCATCCGACCCTGGCCGTCAGCTACTCCAACCTCGCGACGATCCTCCAGGACCTCGGCGACCTCCCCGAAGCCCGCCGCTACATGCAGTGGGCCATCCAGATCATCGAAAAGCACGTCGACCCCGACCATCCCAACCGGGCCGTCAGCTACTCCAACCTCGCGCTGATCCTCCAGAGCCTCGGCGACCTCCCCGAAGCCCGCCGCAACATCGAGCGGGCCATCGAGATCAACCAAAAGCACTTCGACCCCGACCATCCGACCCTGGCCGTCAGCTACAACAACCTCGCCCACGTCGAGCTGGCCTCGGGCCGCAAGTCCGAAGCCTGCAACCTCTGGCGCCGCGCCTACCGCATCGCCACCAGGCACTTCGACGCCGCGCACCCGCACGTTCAAGTGATTCGTGAGTCCCTCGAAACCCACTGCGGCGGCGTTCCCAACAACCCCTGACCCCCACCCGCTCCCCGCCCCAGCTCCCCCGCTCCCCCGATCCCCCGATCCCTTGATCCCTTGATCCCTCGATCCCCCGATCCCTCTATCCCTCAATCCCTCGATCCCTCGATCCCCCGACCCCTCCCCCTTGACCCCGCCCAAGGTACGGACTATGTTAGGGCATGCGCCCCGCCGCCTGCCAGCCCTGCCGCCCCGCCCCGAAGGCCCCCACCTCACAAGCACAGCATGCCGACCACCCTCGATCCCTCCATCCCTCCGCCCCTCCGTGGCGCCGTCGCTCCGCCAGAGAGGAACGTTGCCATCCCCCGTTGCCCATTGCCTGTTGCCCATTGCCTGTTGCCCATTGCCTGTTGCCCGTTGCCCATTGCCTGTTGCCCGTTGCCTGTTGCCCATTGCCCATTGCCTCGTTGCCATTTTTTTTCCAAGAACGAACCCAATATACGCCCTGGCGCTATCAAAAACGCCGTTTGTGTTAAGAAAACAAACCCAATCCAACCCAACCGAATCCACCCAGGACCCACGTGGCCGACCCGGGAACTCGCCCGTAACATCCCCCTCGACGGCCCTCGGGACGATGACAATGCGAACCGACCCCATGACGACCGAACCCGCCGGCACAGACCACCAGAGGCCGGACACCTCGGCGCGCGCGCCGCACAGGACCGGCCCGACGGGAAACCGGCCCGCGAGCGACACCGTCAACCTCCGCATCGAAGGCATGACCTGCGGCGGATGCGTCGCACGGGTCGAAAAGGCCCTGCAAGCCGTCCCCGGAGTGGCGGCCGCACGCGTCAACCTCACCACCTCCTCGGCGACCGTCGACCTGGCCGACCCCAAGACCCGCCGAGGCGACCTTGTCAGCGCCGTCCGCAGCATCGGCTACGACGCCCACCCCGCCCGGCCCGGCGATCGCGTCACCACCTCGATCGAGCGAACGCACGAAACCGCCCTCCGCGAACATCGACAGGCGTTCATCCAGGCAATCGGCCTCGGCCTGCCGATCGTTGCCCTCGACTGGCTCGCCCCCACGCTTCGCGGCACGTGGGTGGGCAGCGCCGCCTGGCCCAAGGCCATCGAGGCCATCCTCTGCGCCCTGCTCCTCTGGTCGCCGGCCGGGGCCCCGATCCTCGTCGGCGGCCTTCGCGCCGTCATCCATCGCACGCCCAACATGGACCTGCTCATCGCCATGGGCGTTTCGGTCGCGTTCGTGTCCAGCCTGGTCAGCCTGCTGGCCGGCGCGTTCGCTGCTTCACACTTCCACGCCGCGGCGATGATCCTGGCATTCATCAGCCTCGGCCGTTACTTCGAGGTCCGCGCCAAGCGCGACGCCGCCTCGGCCGTCTCCGCCCTCGCCCGGCGCATGCCCACCACCGCTCAGAGAGTGACAGATGGTGGCACTGAAGAAGTGCCCGTCGACGCGATCGAGATCGGCGACCGGATCCGCGTCGCCCAGGACGTGACCGTTCCCGTCGATGGGCGCATCGTCGAGGGCGACGCCGCCGTCGACGAAAGCGCCGTCACCGGCGAGCCCAACCCGCGTCACCGCACCACCGGCCACGAAGTCCCCGCCGGCTGCGTCGTCCGCGAAGGGCTCATCACCCTTGAAGCCACCCGAGTCGGCGCGGACTCCACCATGGGCCGCATCATCAAGGCCGTCGAGGACGCCCAGACCGGCAAGACCCGAATGCAGCGCCTCGCCGATCAGGTCGCCGGCAGCTTCGTCCCCGTCGTCATCGTGCTGGCCCTGCTCACCGTCGGCGGCACCCTCTGGTGGGCGCAGGCCGGCTGGGCCACCGCCGTCAGCCGCGCCGTCGCCGTCCTGGTCATCGCCTGCCCCTGCGCGATGGGCCTGGCCACGCCCACTGCCGTTCTCGTCACCACGGGTCGCGCCGCACTCGACGGCATCCTCATTCGTGACGCCGCCGCCCTCGAGGCCGCCGGCCGCATCGACACCGTCCTGCTCGACAAGACCGGAACCCTGACCAGGGGCGAGCCCGCGGTCACCGACACCTTCATTCTCAAAGACGGCGACGCCGAAGAGGACGCCGAGCACCAAACGCTGACGCTCGCTGCATCCGCCGAGCAGGACTCGCAGCACCCCATCGCCCGCGCCATCGTCGCCCACGCCCGACGCCACAACCTCACCCTCCGGCACCCGACGCACTTCAGCAACGAGCCGGGCCGGGGCGTTATTGCCAGGCTTGACGGCCGCCCGGTGCTCGTTGGGAGCCGGGCGTTTCTCCAGCAACGCAACGTGGATCTCGCCGGAATCGCCGAGCGTGCCGATTTCCTTTCCGCCCAGGGCAAGACCGTAGTGCTCGTGGCAGCGGACGGCCGGTGCACCGGCATCATCGCCGTGGCCGACCAGCCGCGCGGGGGCGCCGCAGACGCCATCCGAGAGTTGCACTCACTCCGCATCGAGACCGCCATGCTCACCGGCGATCAGGCTCGAACCGCCGGGGCCGTCGCCGCCGAGCTCGGCATCGAAGACGTGCTCACCGACATGACCCCCGAGTCGAAGCAGGCGGAAGTCGCCCGCCGCAGGGACCGCGGCCGGCGCGTCGCCTTCGTCGGCGACGGCATCAACGACGCGCCCGCACTCGCCGCTGCCGACGTGGGCATCACCTTCGCCTCGGCGACTGACGTCGCCGCCGCCGCCGCCGACATCACCATCACCCACAACAACCTCGCCGACCTTCCCGCCACCGTGCGCCTCGCCCGGCGCAGCGTGCGTATCATCAAGCAGAACCTCTTCTGGGCCTTCTTCTACAACGTCGCCGCGATCCCCGCCGCAGCCCTCGGCTACGTCCAGCCCGGCATCGCCGCCGCGGTGATGATGCTCTCCTCGCTCAGCGTCGTGCTCAACTCCCTCCGCCTCCGATCCGGTTGACGGTCGCCGTTTCCGGATCGGGTGGCATGGCCGGGCGCAGCGCGGCCATGGCGGATCATGGCGCCCCTCGCACGTCAACCGGTGCCGTAGAGCGTGCCACAATGCGGCACTCTTATTCCGGTCGGGTGGCATGGCCGGGCGCAGCGCGGCCATGGCGGATCACGGCGCCCCTCGCACGTCAACCGGTGCCGTAGATCGTGACACAGCGTGGCACTCTTGTTCCGGTCGGGTGGCATGGCCGGGCGCAGCGCGGCCATGGCGGATCACGGCGCCCCTCGCACGTCAGCCGGTGCCGTAGAGCGTGCCACAATGCGGCACTCTTATTCCCGTCGGGTGGCATGGCCGGGCGCAGCGCGGCCATGGCTCTTGGCATCCGCTCGTCGCGACCCTCGAACGTCAACGGCCGCCTCGCAACCTGCCATGCTGTGGCACTACCGTCGAAGAAAGGGCGGCCCGGGCCTCCCCTCCCAAAGCCCGGGCCCCATCGCATCCCTCGATTCGCTTGTGGCGGAAGCGCCCGCGCCGGGGACGACGGCGAAACGCCGGCGCCCCGGGCGGGCTGGGTGGAGTCGATCGCCCGGCGTTCTATGGATTCGGGCCGGTGAACCGCGACTGCTGGATCGCGTGGTCCGCAAGGTCCACGTCGCAGTCTCCGTCCAGATCCCCCACCACGCTGCCGTCCGCTTCGACGGTGGCGCCGACCGGCGAGAAGTCGCACACGTCGTCGCCGTTGTCGACACCGTCGCCGTCGATGTCGCCGTCGCACACGTCCCCGAACGCGTCATTGTCGAAGTTGGCCTGGTCCGTATTCGGTGTATCCACGCAGTTGTCCACGTCGTCCGGCACGCCGTCGCCGTCGGAGTCGTTCAGCGTCCCCAGGTCGGTCGCATCGACGACGCCGTCGCAGTTCACGTCGCCATCGGCCCACCCGCAGCGCTGGTCGCCGTTGCAGCCCAAGGCGCCGGCGTTGATCGTGGCCGTCATGATCGCTTCGTCGTCGTCGTCCACCACGCCGTCGAGGTTCACGTCACCGAGCGACGTGACGAGGATCTCCTCCACCAACTCCAGCACGTCGTCATACGTCAGTGCGGTGTCGCCGTTGATGTCCGCGCTGAGATCCAGGAACGCGGCGGCGTCCAAGTCGGCCCAGGAACCGAGGTTGCCGCATACGTAGTCGATGTCGCTGGAATCCACTCTGCCGTCCCATCCGCGCGGGTTGGCGCCTGCCGTCGGGCCGTCGTCGCTGCCGGCGACGTCGCCGCGGAAGTCGCCGAGCTTGTACGCCGCACCCGTCTGGAGAAACGGCGCGATCGCGTCATCCACGTCCGCGGGAGTCGGAAAGCTCGGCTCCTCACCGACGTTCGCGGGCGGACTCAACAGGCGGTCGTTCCCGTCAGCCCACGGGAACGGCCGGCCGAGCTGCTGGATCCGCGCGTCAAGCGCCACGGCGCCGGCCTTGCGGTCCAGCCGACGGGACGATCCGCCGGCGACGACCGCCTCCACCATCGCCAGCCCGTCAGCGAAATAACGCAGATCCTCTTTGGTCAGATCGCCGTCGCCGTCGAAGTCGCCGATCACTTCGGGGATCGCGTTGTCGCGGGCCATGCCCCCATTCGGACCGGCGCCGTTCGCCACCGCCGTGCGTTGCCACGCACGAGGCGTGTAATACGCCGTCACCAGCTCGGCGGCGTCGCCGGCCGTCCGGGCCCCGTCGCCGTTGAAGTCGCCCTGGATGCGGTTTCGCGCCGAGAGGTTCACGCCGGAGATCACCGTGAAGTAATCACTCGGATTCGCGCCCGCGCCGTCCCAGTACGCGTAGCTGCCGGTCATCGAGCCGTCCGAGAACTGCTCCGGCGGCGATAGGGCGTTCCGCTTCGGTACCAGCCCGGCCGGGTTGATCGAACCGAACGGCGGAACGTCGATCACGCTGTTGCTCCGCATGAACTCCTGGAGATCGGCGTTGCTGTCGATGGGGATGAGCTTCAGCGGGTCGTTGAGAATGTGCAGGCAGTCCAGCCCGGCGGGGAGGAAGAACTCGGTTGCCAGAATCTGCCCCGGCATGTTCAGTTTGAGCCGGCAGAGTTCCGGCACGCACGCCCCGCCGCCCAGCACGCAGTCGGTGTCGGTCGCGGTGCAATCGTCTCCGTCCTCGGTTCCCCCGACACACGTGCTCGTACCCGCGTCGGTGCAGTCGCCGTCGGTGTCACAAGGCTGTGGACCGCAGGTCTCACCCGTTCCGAAGCCCGGGCAATCGGCGTCGAGGTCGCAGTTCCCGCCGCCGACGCTGCACACCCGGCTGAACTGGCACTCGCCCGGCTGCACGCTCCCCTCGAACGAGCCGATGCTGTCGAAGATGTTGTTCAGGTAGTCGGCCACGGCCTGATTGTCGATCCGCGGGCCGGCCTCGAACGCCGGGTCCAGCGGATCGCGGTTCGCGTTGCGGTTGCCCACCGTGCTGAAGGACCCCGCACCCGCCACCGTGTAGCTGTTGCACGGATCGCAGTTGTCCAGGACCGCATCAACGCTCGGACGCGTGAAACCCACCGTGTCGCAGTCACACGGCGGGGCCGACGCCAGACACACCTCCGGCGCCGTGCAGTCGCCAGCCTCGAAACACTGCGACCTGCTGCTTCCGGCCGCCATGCAGGCACCCGCGCGGCACTCCTCGGCCCCGGCACAGTCCGCCGAAGACACGCACTCCGCGCCGCTGCCCGTACCGCACCGGCCGCTGATCGGAACGTCCTTGCACACGTTCAGAATCTCATACCGCCCGCCCTGGGCGTCCGCCGCCGCACGGCTTCCGCCCGCCAAGCCCGTGTATCCGATCGCCAGACGCCAGTTCTGGGTCGCGTTCTCCACGATACTGGAGCCGCCGCAGTTGCTCGGCTGAGTCCCTTCGCCCAGGTTGGACTGGCTCGAGGAGTTGATCCGGTCGCCGATGTTGTCGCCGCGGCACCAACTCGTATCCACGCCCAGCGTGTTGCAGTACGCGTTCCGCGTTCCGGAACCCACGTCGCGCGTCGCGCCCGCCAGGTTCTCGCCGTCCGGAAGGCGACCCGTCACGAGAAGGTGTTGAAGCTCCGTGAAGCGGATGTTCTCTTTCCCCGTGCCCGCGTTGGCGATCGGGACCACCGGCACCCACGCCGCGAAGTAGTCGAAGAGCGTGTCCTCGTCGGGGTTGTCCGTGTCGGTGTTGAGCGAGGAGACCTCGCCGGTCGGCATGCACGTCTGTACCGCCAGGCACGGTTCCCCCACCGACGTGTTGCAGTCGCCGTTGTCCTGGCAGGGCAAGGCGCTGTCGCGGCAGGCCCGCCCGGGGCAGTTGTCCGCACGCGTGCAAGGCTCGCCCGTTCCGCTGCACGTGCCGCACGCGCGGGTGAGGGGAAGCAGGTTGCTGATGAACCCCGAGGAAGACGGGACAGGGCTGAGCCCGTACCCCGGCAGCGTGGGGCTGCGGTCCCAGTTGGGCGGGCCGTCCACCCGCACCGCCCAGGAGGCAGGCACGTCGGTAAACGACCCGTCGACCCCGCACGGCTCCAGTGGCGTACCGCTGTCATTGTCCGGGGCGCCGCCGAAGGTGATGAATCCGGCGTCGGCGTACTCGATGTTGTTGAACACGCCGCGCTCGGACGGGACCACGCGGGGGACGGCCCGACACGTCTGGCTCTCGACGAACTCCTCGAAGCCGCGGACCGAGCCCACGCTGCGGTACTGGAACAGCCACCACGTGGTCAGATCGGCCTGCTGGTACGTCCGGGCCAATTGGTCCACGAACGGAAACGTCAGCGGATCGAACCCGGAGAATCCGTCGGCGTCCACGTCAATCCAGTCGTTGGTCGCGGCCGGGAACGTGAAGAAGTCCACGAACAAGGTCGCTCCGGCGAGGCTGACCTGTCCGCCGTCAACCGTGATCTGATCCCCGTTGGCGTTCTCGATCGTCCCCGTTCCGTTCGGCTCGACGCAGACTTCGCCGGTGGCGAAATCAGGGCAGTCCGCGTCCACACCGCACGCATCGCCGCTGACACTGCATGACCCGCAGCACGTGCTGTCGCACACGCCCGATGCCAGGGGCGGCGCGCCGAGCGCCGCCGCGAGCGCTGCGGCCCAGAGCCGCGTTCTTTCCACTCGTCCGTACATCTCAGTTACTCCCCTTCTCGTTGGATTGCTCGACCGCGGCACGCAGCCGCGGCGTATCAGACTTCGACGCTTCGGACGTCCCTTGCACGCTTGTGCTGCCGGCCGAAGCCCGCTCCGCGCGCGGCCAGCGCGCATCGTGGCCGCTCATGGTTTCGTGTCCCGGTGACGCCGCCCCGCGGACGCGTCAGGGACGACCGTTGACGTTATAGACCTTGCTCATGTTCATCACTTCGCTTCGCCCCGAGATTCCGTAATAGCGGTCACCCCATTTGCGCTTCGCCACGGACTCGATGATGGTCATGTTCTCGACGTGGGCGTCGCCGAACAGGAAGTTCGTCGACCCGCCGAAGCGCTCGCGGTAGATCGCATCCACCGTCGGATGGTGCCGCCCGATGGCATTGATCTGTGGGATCCCCGAGGTGTAGTCCAGGATGTTCACCTTGGTACGGACCTCGCTCAGGGGAAGCAGGCCGTACGTGTCCTGATCGGTCGGCGTGCCGTAAATGAACCCCGGCGCCGACGGCGGAGCCTTATACTCGTTCCCCCCCGAGCCGACGTGGAGGAACGGACTGATCGGCCGGTGCGATTTGCTCTCTATGCCATCGCCTTGCTGAACACCCAGCGCCTTCCAGTTGTCAAGAAACTCCGTCACGAGAATCGTGTCCCCGATCCGCTTGATCTCGCTTTCCTTGACGAAAACGTTGACCCGCTGGCCGCCGGAGAGGCCGGAGGTGAACTTGTTGCGGGGCATGATCGTGGCGTTGGCGGTGTAGGACATCCGTGGGGCCTGCTTGTCCTCGAGTTCGTTGACCGTCTTGTCCCCGTTCTGATCGACCTGCCCCGCCTCCCAGTCGCGGGGCTCGAGCCCGGGGTTGGTGCGCGGGGCCCCGCCGTGGTCCGCGTTCGGGCACTGGAAGGCCTCATGGCCCACCTCGCCCGACTGGTACATGAAATGGGACCAGTGGATGTACCCGAACGGCTTGGTGTTGGATTGTTCCTTCGGCGTCCAGAAGCCGTCCTCGTTGGTGGGGTAGGCGTACGACGGGGGGTAGGTGCCGTTGGAGCTGAAGAGGTAGTTCGCCACCGCGAGCCCCACGTGGTGCAGGTTGGATCCACAGTGCACGTTCTTGGCGTGCTGCCGGGCCGCCTGAAGGCTCGGAAGCAGGATCGCGATCAACAACGCGATGATCGCGATCACCACCATCAACTCGATCAGCGTGAAACCGTAGCGTCGGCTGCGACGAAGCAGCGGAAACCGCGCAGAGAAGCTCATAAACCAGTCCTCCAACTCGAAGGGGGCGACCGCGCCCGATGCTGCCGGATCGACCGCGGCCTCCACAACCGCGGAGATCAACCCGCGGCGCGGATGCTAAGCCCGCAGTGTTAACGCATGATGAGCGGAGTGTTTAATTCAGGTTAATTCCGATGCCGGCGGCCCGAGCCGGACACTGTGGTCCCATGGCCTTGCGGCAGCGGTCGTGAAGGCCGCAGCGCATCAGGTGTCGGGGGTGGGTCAGAACGTGACCTGAAAGCCGGTGAATCTGCCGGTGGCCGGTCCGTCCAGTCGTTCGACATGGTCGATGTGTCCGCGCATGGCGCTCTCGAGGGCAGCTTGGTACCGCTCCACCTCCGCCGGGTCGCCCTCCGCGACGAGCTCCACGCGCCCGTCGGGCAGGTTGCGCACGTAGCCCGTTATCTCGAAGGACTCGGCGACGGACGCAGCCGTGTACCGGAAGCCCACGCCCTGCACGCGGCCCTGGAAGAAGATCCGGCGAGCTATTCCGTCGCGCGTCATTTCGACAGGCACGGGCGCCGTCCGGCGGCGGGAGGGCCCGAGATGCTAGCCGGGGCCGCCACTTGAACGCTTCATGAAATACACTTCACGCCCGTTGTCGCGGTATTCCACCTCGTCCATGTAGGCCCGCAGCAGCATGATTCCCCGTCCGTTGGGAAGCGGGAGCCGATCGGGCGACGTGGGATCCGGCACCGCGTCGGGGACGAACCCGGGACCTTCATCGCGAACGATGATCTCGCAACAACCGGGCGTGACGGCGAATCGGATGGTGACCCTCTTCGAAGCGTCGTTCTTGTTGCCGTGCTTGACCGCGTTGCACAGCACTTCCTCGAGGGCGAGCTTGATGGCGAAGGTCTCGTCGTCCCGGAACCGGCAGCGCCGGACCTCGTCGAGGATCTCCCGCTTCGGCTCCTCCGCCTGCTTCAGATCGCTGTCGATGACGCGGGTCTCGTAAATCTCTTCGTTGTGGCGATCCGCGTCGTCCATGGATTCAGATCGCGCCGCGCACCGATCGCCGCCTGCCGGACCCGGCCGACTCGAACGGCATTAGAAGGTGCCGAGGGCGCGCTCCGTGGTGTCGTGAATCTCGAACAGTTTGTTCAGCCGGGTTATCTTGAACACCTCGAAAATCTGCGGTGAAATATCCGCGAGCTTGAGCTTGCCCTTCAACTGCTCGACCTTCTTGTTGAGCGTGATCAACATTCCTAATGCGGCGCTTGACAGGTGCTCGACGTTCTTGAAGCTTACCACCAGTCGAATGCCCTTGTGCCCCTCCACGAGCCGCGAAAGCTCGTCGCCGATTTCCGTGATCGAGAGTTCCTCGAGGATCTTGCGTTCCGCGAAATCCACCAGGGTCACCCCGTCCGACTTGGAAATACTCAGGTGCGATTTCGCTTCCGCCATGTCACGGCTCCCACGGTTGCCGGCCCGGATCGCGCAAGCGACCCGCCGAGCCCGGATAAAGTCTAGAACGGGTCGAATCCATGTCAAGATGGCTGCGAGACCGGTCCGGCATGGCCGGGATGCCGTTTATCGGGCCGATGGTGTCTGTGCGGATGCGCCTGTTCGACGCTTCAGGTGTAAGTTAGTATAAGGCAAAGGGAAGAAACGTCTGGCGCGGTCAGTGGCGGCCGGCACGTTCCGGCCTGTGTGGCCGCCGCCTGAGAGCATAGGGACATGTGGTTCAAGTTCGTTCTCGCGGCGATCGCCGTGCTCGGCATGGCTGACGCCGCGTTTGCCTGGGGCCCGGCGGTGCATACCGCGCTGGGCGGGTCGATTCTCGGCGACCTCTCGCTGCTTCCCGCGGGCCTTGCCGCGCTGCTCGCCCGGCACGGCGCCTCCTATCTGTACGGGGGCATCGCCGCCGACATCGTGTTCGCCAAGCGCTGGAGCCGGATCAAGCAGTTCTGTCATCATTGGTCCACGGGCTTCCGGCTGCTGGAAAGCGCGCAGTGCGACCGCGACAAGGCGTTCGCCTGCGGTTACCTTTCGCATCTGGCCGCCGACACCGTCGCCCACGGCAAGTACGTGCCGCGACAGGTGATGGTGAGCAACTGCACGGTGAACTTCGGCCATCTCTACTGGGAGCTCCGCGCTGAAGCGGCACAATCCCCGGCGACCTGGAAGCGCCTCGAGACGCTGCTCGACGATGATCACGACGACCACCACGACGCGCTGGAGTGCCACATCTGTGACACTTTCCTGCCGTTTGAGCTGAACCGTCTCGTGTTCGACCGGCTCAACGCCCTGAGTGTACACCGCGGGTTCCGCCGCACGGTGGATGTCTGGAGCCGCTGCTCCAGGTGGTACCTCGCCCCGGAGCTGCTCCGGGGATATCACGCGGAGTGCGTCGACCGCATCCGCTCCGTTCTGGCCGAGGGCCAGCACTCCGCCGTGGTCCACGACGATCCCAACGGAACTTCGGCGCTGATGCAGCTTCGTGTCCGCCGCCGCGAGGCGCGGCGGCTCAGGCGGAACGGGATGCCCGTCCGCCACCGGGTGGTCGAGGCCTCGCGAGGGTATGCACCGGAGCTCTCCCGGGCGCCGGTTAGCGACACGGACCCCACTGCGGCTCTTGCCGGCGCGTAGGCGGCTGAGACGGGCGTCGCGCGGCAGGCTCACGCTCGGTCGCCGCGTGGGGATTCGATTCTGCATCCGTTTCACGCGTCATCGCCGACCCGCTGGCCTGCCTCGCGTTCATCGGGCGGAAGCGCCGGGACATCGACTTCACGGTCTGACCGGATACAGGCCCGCCGACGCCCGCGTCAGCTCCCCGGGTCACGTGCGGCCTGCCGGGCGACGTGGGCGGATCGGCTGCGCCCTATGGGACGTTGCGGGTGCACGCCGGCACCGCTAGAATGGGCCATCCTCGGCTTGGGTGGAGTTCAATCGCAGCGCAGAAGGAGGATTGGAGTGTCAAAACGCGACTTCTCTACGTCACATCTGTTCACGTCGGAATCAGTGTCGATGGGTCACCCCGACAAGGTCGCCGACCAGATATCCGACGCGATCCTCGACAGCCTCCTGACGCATGATCCCAAGGCCCGCGCCGCCATCGAGACCCTGGTCACGACCGGACTGGTCGTCGTTGCCGGCGAAGTGACGGTGCACAACCAGCCCGCCCGCGATGCGCTCGACCGCGCCGAGGACACCATCCGCGACACCATCCGGCGGATCGGCTATGACGACCCGGCCGCCGGCTTCGATTACCGGAGCTGCGGCGTGCTCCGCGCCCTTCACGCCCAGTCGCCCGACATCAGCCGCGGGGTTACCGCCGGTCAAGGCCTGCACACCGAGCAGGGGGCCGGCGACCAGGGGATGATGTTCGGCTTTGCGTGCAACGAGACCGACTCGCTGATGCCGCTGCCCATCCAGCTCTCGCATCGACTGGTCGAGGCGCTGGCGGCCGTGCGGCAGGAGGGCAAGCTGCCGTGGCTGCGCCCCGACGGAAAGTCGCAGGTCACCGTGGCGTACGAGGACGATATGCCGATCGGCCTGCACACCGTGGTGATCTCCACCCAGCACACCGCCGACGTCGTCGATCGCAAGACGGACAACATGAACGAGGACGCCAAGCAGCAGGTCATCGACCGGGTCATCCGGCCGGTCATCGAGCGCGAGTGTCCCGAGTACTGGTCCGACGACATCATCATCCACATCAACCCGACGGGGCGATTCGTCGTCGGCGGACCGCACGGCGACTCGGGGCTGACCGGGCGGAAGATCATCGTCGACACCTACGGCGGCCGCGGGCGACACGGCGGGGGGGCCTTCTCCGGCAAGGATCCCTCGAAGGTCGATCGCTCGGCTACCTACATGGCCCGCCACATCGCCAAGAACATCGTCGCGGCGAAGCTCGCCCGCCAGTGCGAGGTGCAGCTTGCCTACGCCATCGGCGTGGCCGACCCGGTGAGCGTCTCCGTGGACACCTTCGGCACGAGCGAGCTTTCGCTCAGCGCCCTGGCCCGGATGGTGCGGGATGTCTTCCCGCTCAAGCCCGGTGAGATCATCGACTACCTCCAGTTGCAGCGGCCGGTCTACTTCGAGACGGCCCGCCACGGCCACTTCGGCCGCGAAGCCAACGGCTTTACCTGGGAGCGCACCAACCGCGTCGAGGACCTGCGCTCCAAGGTCAACGTCAAACAGGCCGTCTGACGCGAGCCGCGGACTTCAGTCCGCGCGGGCAGAATCACGACCTGTTTCCCGAACGGGCCAGTTCCACGCTCATATCGATGGCGCCGTCGCGTTGACGTCATCCACCGCGACGCCGCCCCCGGGTTTGCCGCTGGTTCGCCCCGGCCGTAGCATCTCCTCGTCGGAGGAACCGCCATGAGAACACTCGAAGGAAGAACCGCGTTGGTTTGCGGCAGCTCGCATGGGATCGGGCGGGCGTGTGCGATCGAGCTGTCACGGGCCGGGGCCGCGGTAACCCTCGTCGCCCGTGACGAGTCCGCCTTGAAGGAAGCGCTTGCCGCGCTGGACACGGGCTCATCCCAGATGCACCGTTACATTGCCGCCGACTTCACGGACCCGCAGTCCGTCCGGGCCCGGGTCGAGGCCCACCTCAGCGAGCACGGCCCGATCCAGATTCTGGTGAACAACACCGGCGGTCCGCCGCACGGGGCGATCACCGACGCCAAGCCGGAGGACTTCCAGCGGGCCATCGCCATGCACGTCATCTGCAACCAGCTTCTCGTGCAGACGCTGCTTCCCGGCATGCGAATCTCCGGCTACGGCCGGGTCGTCAACATCATCTCCACGTCGGTGATCCAGCCGATTCGCGGCCTCGGGGTGTCGAATACGACCCGAGGTGCGGTCGCCAACTGGGGACGCACTTTGGCCGCCGAGCTGGCCCCCTTCGGCATCACGGTCAATAACGTGCTCCCCGGCTTCACCCGCACGGACCGGCTGCAAACGCTCTTCAAAGCCAAGGCCGAAAAGGCCGGCAAGACGATCAAGGAAGTCGAGCAGGCCGTCGTCGATTCGATCCCGCTCGGGCGGATGGCTGATCCGAAGGAGATCGGTGCGGTGGTCGCGTTTCTCGCATCCCCGGCCGCATCCTATGTCTCCGGCGTCAACCTCCCCGTCGACGGCGCCCGCACGGCGATACAATAGAGACTCTAGAGGACCGGCCAGGATCATGTGGGACCGGCTATCCAGTCGGTCATCCGCTGCCGGATCCGAGGAGCCCAACCATAGAGCAGCTTGAGAACTTCATCAACGGACAGTTCGCCGCTCCGCTTTCCGGCGCCTACCTGGACGACGTCGACCCGGCCACGGGTCAAGTCTACGCCCAGGTGCCCGACAGCGACGACCGCGACATCGAGTGCGCGTTCCGGGCCGCCGAGGCCGCCTTCCCGAAGTGGTCCCGCATGCCGACCGCCGAGCGCTCCCGCATCCTCCACCGACTCGCCGACCACATCGAGCAGCACCTCGACCGCCTGGCCCGCGCGGAGTGCATCGACAACGGCAAGCCCTTGAAGCTGGCCCGCAGCCTCGACATCCCGCGGGCCTCGGCCAACTTCCGCTTCTTCGCCGCCGCCGTCATCAACGCCCACTCCGAGGCCTACGCCACCGACGACATCGCCATCAACTACACGCTCCGCCAGCCGCGCGGCGTCGCGGGCGTCATCTCTCCCTGGAACCTCCCGCTGTATCTCCTGAGTTGGAAGGTCGCACCGGCGCTCGCCTGCGGCAACACGGTGATTGCCAAGCCCTCCGAGGTCACCCCGATGACCGCGTTTCTGCTCGGCGAGCTGTGCAACCGGGCCGGCCTGCCACCGGGCGTGCTTAACATCGTCCACGGCCTCGGCGCCAAGGCCGGCGCCGCGATCGTAAAACACCCGAAGATCCAGACGATCTCGTTCACCGGCGGCACGGTCACCGGCGCCGAGATCGCCCGCACCGCGGCCCCGATGTTCAAACGCGTCGCCCTCGAGCTCGGCGGCAAGAACCCCAACCTCATCTTCGCCGACGCGATGAGCGACGACCTGATCGCCGAGGCGCTTCGCGCCTCCTTCGCCAATCAGGGCCAGGTTTGTTTGAGCGGCTCGCGCATCTTCGTCGAGCGCCCGGCCTACGACGATTTCGTCGATCGTCTGGTCCTCGGCGCGAAAGGGCTTCGCGTCGGCGACCCGCTCGATGCAACCACCGACCAGGGCGCCCTCGTCTCGAAGATCCAGCGCGACAAGGTGCTGGGTTACATCGAGCTGGCCAAGAAGGAGGGCGGCACGATCCACTGCGGCGGCGGCCCGCCGGCCCACCTGCCCGAGCGCTGCAAGAACGGTTACTTCGTCGAGCCGACGGTTATCACCGGCCTGGGCATGGATTGCCGCGTCAACTGCGAGGAGGTATTCGGGCCGGTCGTGACGGTCATGCCGTTCTCGTCGGAGGCCGAGGTCATAGACCAAGCCAATGCCACCGACTACGGCCTCGCCGCGTCGGTCTGGACCAAGGACATCTCCCGCGCCCACCGCTTGGCCGACGCCATCCACTCCGGCACGGTCTGGGTCAACTGCTGGCTGCTGCGTGATCTGCGCGTGCCCTTCGGCGGCATGAAACACAGCGGCGTCGGCCGCGAAGGCGGCAACGAAGCCCTCCGTTTCTTCACCGAACCCAAGAACGTCTGCATCAAACTCTGAGCCCACGCCCCTGCGTAAATGCACGATGGTCCGCGCCGTCCGACCCGATCGCTACCGCCCGACGGCGTCTACTCCGCGTGCGCATCGCGACGCCTGGTGTGAGCCCGGAAGAGCGGTGTGCTCAGGTACTTCATCCCCGTGTCGCACATCAGGGTCACGATCGCGGCGTCGGGCCCGAGGTCGTCCGCCACCCGCAGCGCGGCGATCACGTTGGCTCCCGTCGAGGTGCCGGCGAAGAGCCCCTCTTCACGCGACAGGCGAATGGCCATCGCCACGGCCTCGTCCGTCGAGACCCGCTCGATCCGCTCGGCAGTGCCTTCTCGCCATAATGGCACGACGAAACCCGCGCCGACCCCGTCGATCTTGTGGGCGCCGCTCGGGCCGCCCGACAGAACCGCCGACTCCGCCGGCTCCACGGCGACGATCCGGATCGACGCGTTCCGTCGGCGCAGCGATTCGCCCACGCCACGGATCGACGCCGCCGTGCCGACGCTCTGGACGAACGCATCGACCCGCCCGTCGGTCTGGGCCCAGATCTCCTCCGCCATCTTGTGGTAGGCCGCGATCTGGTCGGTGTTCTCGAGTTGATCGGGCCAGTAGGTGCCCGGCTCCCGGGCGAGGATCGACGCCGCTTCCACCATGTCCCGGGTGAGCTTCGCGGTCATCCGCCCGCTTTCGCTGGGCACGATCTCGAGCCGGGCCCCGAGCAGCTCCATGTGATCGAGCTTTTCCCGGGCGAATGCATCCGAGGTCACGATGCGCACGGGGTAGCCCTTCACCGCACAGACCAGGGCCAGGGACACGCCGTTGCTGCCGCCGGTGTATTCCACGACCGACCCCCCGGGCCGCAGCCGCCCATCGGCCTCCGCCGCTTCGACCGTGGCCAGAGCGGCCCGGTCCTTCATGCTGCCGGTCGGGTTCTCGCTTTCGAGCTTGAGCAGGATGCGAGCGGCGCTCTTCGGAACGATCTTGCGCAGCACCAGCATCGACGTGTTGCCGATGCTTTGCAGGATGGACTGGCGGGCTTCGGGCATGGCTTGTCTCCCGTCGAGTCGGCGTGGCTGTTGTCGCGTCCGTCGACGCGACGGCTACGCGCTCCTGGCCGCCAGCTCGACCCCGACGCGGGTCGACACGCCCGGCTCCTGCATGGTCACGCCGTAGAGGTGGTCGCCGATGCTCATCGTCCGCTTCGAGTGGGTGATGATCAGGAACTGCGACTCGCTCACGAACTCACGAATGATGTGGTTGAAGCGGTCGTTGTTGATCTCGTCCAGCGCCGCGTCCACCTCGTCCAGAATCGCGAACGGGGCCGGGCGGCTCTTGAAGATGCTCATCAGCAGGGCGATCGCGGTCATCGACTTCTCCCCGCCGGACATCAGCGAGATCACCTGCAATTCCTTGCCCGGCGGCTGGGCGACGATCTCGATCCCACAGTCCAGTACGTTGTCCGGATCCTCGAGGATGATGTCGGCCCGGCCGCCGCCGAAGAGCTTGCGGAACAGGCCCCGGAAGTTGTCCCGGATCTGCTCGAACGTCGTCGCGAAGCGCTGCTTCGACTCCTGGTTGAGCCGCTCGATAAGCTGCTCGAGCTGCCGCCGCGACTCGTCGAGGTCGTCCCGCTGTGTCGTCAGGAAGTGGTGCCGCTGCTCGAGCTCCTCCAGCTCGTTGATGGCGTCGAGGTTGACGTTGCCCAGGCGCTCCATCTTCCCGCGAAGCTCCGCGATCTCCACCTCGACCTGCTCCCAGTTCTCCTCCTCGTGCTCGTATCTCTCGTACTGCTCGGCGAGGTCGATCTCCAGTTCTTCCATCACCCGCCGCGTCAACTCGTCACGGCGGACGCGGGCCTCGGCCAGGTGCATCTCGTATTCATGCCGCTCTGTCTCGACCGTGCCCAGCTCGGTCCGGGACGCCTTCACCTGCTGCATCAGCCCGTCGAGCTCGGTCCGTCTGTAGTCCCGCGTGTTGCGAAGCTGAGCGGCCTCGCCCTCGAACTGCTCGACCCGCTTGGCCAGCTCGGCAAGCTGTTCACGCCCGGCCGCCTCCGTCTGCTGCGCCTCGTCGATCCGCGCCCGACACTGTTCGATGTCATGCCGGGCGGTCTCCAGCGACGATTCGAGCTCGTGCATCGTTCGGCGCAGCGCGTTGATCGTCTCGCCCGCGGCGGCCCGCTTCTCGGTCAGTTGCCCGATGGCCACCTTGGCCTGGGTCACCTGCTCCTGGATGTCGCGCCGGCGGGCGACGATCGCGTCGATGCGGTCCTCATGTTCGATGACGCGGGCCTCGCGCTGCGCATTCTCCTGCTCCAGGGCTCTGAGCGACTGGTTGTTCTCGTCGCTTCGTTGCAGGACTTCCTCTATCTGCTGCTCGAGGAGCGTGACCTCCTGGCTGATCAGCGGCCGTTCCGTGGCCAGCCGCTCGATCTGCTCCATCACCGACTGCAATCCGGCCCCGGCCTCCACCTTGGCCGTGTTGCATTCGTAGATCGCCGACCGTAGTTCCTGCTGGAGCTGTTCGAGGTGGCCTACCTCAGCGTCGGTCCGGTTGAGCTGATCCGCGAGGTTGCGAATCCGCGCCTCGATCCCGTCCAGCTCCTCGCCGATCGCCCGCAACTCGCTTCGCCGTGAGATCAGCCCGTTGCCGGACGACGCCGGCCCGAGCGTGACCGTCCCGCTCGGTTCGATCACTTCACCGCCCGTGGTGACGTAACGGTGCCCCGAGGTGTCCAGCCGCATCATCGCCACGGCCGACTCGATCGAATCGACGACGATGGTCTTGCCAAGCAGATGCCGGGCCACCCGCTCGAAGCGCTCGTCGAACTTCACCAGGTCGATCGCCCGGGCCACGAACCCCTCCTGCCCCGAGAAGTCCCGCTCGTTGAGCACCGGCGGAAGGCGGTCCAGGCAGAGGGCGTTGAACCGCCCCGGCAGTTCCCCAAGCTCGTGCCGGTGGGATAGCAGCGCGTCTTGATGCGCCACGATGAGCGTCTGATCGTGCTGCCCCAGCGCCGCCTCGATGATCCGCGCATGGGCCACCTCGGCCTCGAAGATGTCGGCCACCAGCCCGATCACCCCATCGAGCCACTCCGGGGCGCCCTCCGCACGCTTGACACCGAGCACCTTGCGCACACCGGCCCCGATGCCGTCCATGTTCCGCTGGAGGTCGTCGAGCAGATCGCGGCGCGATTGCAGCGCGCTGCGCCGCTCCTTCGTCCCCGCGATTTCGTCCACAAGCTGTTGACGCACAGCGCTGACCCGGGCCGCCTCGGCCTTCTTTTCGTCGAGCTTCCGTGATTCCTCGGCGACCAGTTCCTCGACCTCGCGAAGCCGCCGGTGAAACTGCCGCTTCTGTTCGACCGCCGTCTCCAGCTCCGAGCGCAACTGGGCGTCGCGCGTCGCCAGCCGCCCCCTCTGGCCGACCAGCGATTCGCGATGCGTGGTCAGCCGGACGATCTCGTTATGTGTCTGGGCGCTTCTGCGGAGCAGGTCGATGATCCCCGCCTTCTCGTCCTCGAGCGTGGCCTGGGCATCGGTCAGGTCGCGGGCCAGCGACTGGTCCTGCTCCGCCAGTTCGCTCATGTCGGCCCGGAGCTTCTCGGTCTGCTCCAAAAGGGCGTCCACCGCCGTCTCGACCTCGGCCAGCTCCCGCCGAGTCTCGTCCAGCCGGCTGCGATCGGTGTCCCGCCGCTGCTCCGTGCGGTGCAGCAGCGCCTGCTGTTCCTCGGCCCGCTTGCGCGAAGCCTCGATGCGTTCGCCCTGCGCCGCCTGGTTCGATTTCGTCTGCACGAGCTGCGTGTCGGCGGCGTTGATCCGGTCGGCGAGTTGGTCCAGCTCCAGCGTGACGCGGACCTCGTCCTTCTCGTGCCGCTCGATCGCCGTGGCCAGCCCGGTGGCCCGGTCCGTCCGGGCATCAACCTCCTTGCGCAGCCGGCCGAGGTCCAGCGTGAAGCGGTGGAACTCGGCCATCGCGAAGCGGGAGCGTAGCTCGTTCAGCCGCCCCTCGTATTCCTTGTAGCTGCGGGCCTTGCCGGCCTGGAGCTTGACGCTGCGCAGGCGCTTCTCCAGCTCCTCGATGATGTCCGCCACGCGGAGGAGGTTCTGCTCGGTACGTTCGAGCTTGCGCTCCGCCTCGCGCTTGCGGGCCTTGTATTTGCTGATCCCGGCCGCCTCTTCGAAGATGATCCGCCGCTCGACCGGGCTGCTCTGGAGCAGCACGTCAACCTTGCCCTGTTCGATCACGCTGTAGGCGTCCACGCCCACGCCGGTGTCCATGAACAGCTCACGCACGTCCTTGAGGCGGGTGACCCCCTGGTTCAGCAAGTACTCGCTCTCGCCCGAGCGGTAGAGCTTCCGAGAGACCGTGATCTCGTCCAGGTCCAGCGGAAGGGCCCGGTCGCTGTTGTCGAAAAGCAGGTCGACCTGGGCCACGCTGCTCGCCGTCCGGGCCGACGAGCCGTTGAAGATCATGTCCAGCATCTGCCGACCGCGCAGCGAGCGCGCCGACTGCTCGCCCAGGACCCACTTGAAGGCGTCGACCACGTTGCTCTTGCCGCAGCCGTTGGGCCCCACAATGCACGTCACCCCCGGGCCGAAGTCGAAGTCGACCCGGTCGCAGAAGCTCTTGAAACCGCAGACGGTGATTCGCTTAAGGAACATTGATCTCGGCCACCTCCATGCGCCCGGCTGCACCGCACCTCCCTGGCGGCGATCGTCGGGATGCCCGGCCCATCCTCGTGGGCAAAATGCGCCCCGGCATTGTAAGTGAATCGGTCCCCGCCGTCCAAGAGCTTGACCCCCGGCGCGGAAACGTGGGGCCGGCGTGATCCCAACCCCGAACGGTCGTGACGCGATCCGAACCCGGGAGGCAGTGACGCGATCCGAACCCGGGAGGCAGTGACGCGATCCGAACCCCGAACGGTAGTGAGCGGGTATCCGATGAGGGACGCGGGAAAGGGATCAAGGGATTAAGAGATCGAGGGAAGGGTATCAGAGCCGCGCCCGTGAGGAAGCGGACGGGGGAAGGGACGAAGGGACGGATCGAGGGATCAAGAGATCGAGAGATC
>Ga0214472_10000783_pt1 | contig 38250 bp, 36 predicted proteins | sample RVTome_6_FD_207662 | JGI IMG/M metagenome (GOLD analysis project Ga0214472, IMG submission 207662) | Soil microbial communities from uranium-contaminated site in the Upper Colorado River Basin, Wyoming, United States - RVT140D175 | ecosystem: Environmental > Terrestrial > Soil > Contaminated >...
TCGCACCGCGGGCCGACCGATGGTCGATCACGCCTGGCGCCAGCCTCGATGCCCGTAGCTCGCGGCTCGGCGCTGCGCAACTCGCTCTGTCGGATCATCCGCTGCCGCCTGTCCGCGTCGTCGGGCCACCGTCAGGACGCAGCGGACCCCAACGTGGACCAGCCACTCGTCCGCCCTGGGGTTCATGGTGTGTGATCGAGCGAATCGGAGCGTCCGCCGTCGGGTCCTACAGCGCGCAGGGCAGGCGTGGTAGCGGCCGCTGCCGGGCACCCAGGTCTTCAACCTCCGACCCGTCAACATCCGGCGCAGCCGCCGCTTGCGAACCCGCCTGACCCGGGTGCCCAGGGACTTGCTGGCCGGGCTGCGATCCGGATGATGGGTATTCGGACGCGACACCGCGCGCTCCTCCACCGCCACGAACGCGGCGAGATCCAGAGCCGCGAGCAACACGACTGCGATGTAGGTCAGGATCAGGGCAACCGCGAAGCCCGCCGCACCGATGCTGCGGATTTCCCCCGCAACGACGAGCACCACCAGCGACCCGGAGAGCAGGCACCAGATCAGCATCAGGCGGGCTGCTGCGCGAGCCCTGTACTCCGCCAGGAAGGTCAACCCGAACAACGGGATGACGAGGAGGACCGCCGCGATCGTGGGCGCGGTCGTGCCCGCGCGGAACAGCCTGTCGCCGGACAGCACCCCCGCGACGAGGATCATCACGGCACCGAAGCCACCGATGATCGCCCGCAGATCCATGACCATCGAGATCCGCGCAGCGGTGGGCTCGCTCATGTCGGCAACGAGGTTGCTGAGAATGTGAAATCCAGGACGATCCCGCAGAAGACCACCAATCCGATGTCCGAGTTCCTTAGGAAGGCGTGGAAGCAGCGCTCGGGATCGCGGTGTCGGATCAGCCACTGGTGGTAGATCATCAACGCTGCGGCCAGCGCTATGCTGATCGCGTAGGGCACGCCGAGGCCAGCGCGCGCGCCGATCAGGTGCAGGTTCAGCAGCAGCCCCGCCTGCAGCACCCCGATCATGAACTTGTCCATGTCGCCGAACAGGATCGCGGTCGAGCGGATCCCGATGCGGGCGTCATCGCTGCGATCCACCATCGCGTACATGGTGTCGTACACCGTGGCCCAGAGCACGGTGGCGAACAGCAGCAGCCAGGCCAGCGGCGGCAGCGCGCCGGTCTGGGCGGCGAAGGCCATCGGTGCACCCCAGCCGAAGGCGGCACCGAGGAACAGCTGCGGCAGGTAGGTGTAGCGCTTCATGAAGGGATACACCGCTGCCAGCAGCAGCCCAGCCACCGACAGCATGATGGTCAGGCGGTTCTGAGTGAGCACCAGTGCGAAGGACACCAGCGTCAGCGCACCGAACAGCACCAGCGCCTCGCGCGGTGACACCGCGCCGCCGACCAGTGGTCGCCCGCGCGTACGCCGCACATGACCGTCGAGGTTGCGGTCCGCGTAGTCGTTGATCGCGCAGCCGGCAGCGCGCATCAGGATCACCCCGAGCACGAACACCACGAACACGTCGGGGCGCGGATGGCCCTCGCCCGCCAGCCACAGCGCCCACAGCGTCGGCCACATCAACAGCAGCGTCCCGATCGGGCGATCGAAGCGCAGCAGGACCCAGTAGTTCCGGATGCGGTCGGCGAGCCAGGGCAGCGTGCCGCGCACGAAGGACCCCTTCATGAACACCTTCCAGCGCTCGGCGATGCGGGCCGCCCATTCGTCGAACATCAGCGCGCTCCGAACAGGACTGGGAGGAAGAACTCGTGCACCAGCAGCGGTGCCGCGCCGCCGATGCGGAAAACGGAGCGGCGCGCCCAGACTGACCCGGTCGGTGCGGCGCTCGTCCCGATGCGGCGCATCAACGGATCGCCAGGGATGACCTCTGCGACCTCGATCGGACCGCGGCTGGCATCAGGATGCGTGAACAGGGCGTCACCAAGCGGGCGCTCACCCAGGCTCTCCAACCAGGCTTGGTCACGCTCGGTGCGCTCGGGCCAGAAGGAGCTGGCGTAGATGCAGGCCGCTGCGCCGGCGTGCAGGCGCACGTCGCGGCGGTGGCCCGGGTCCCCCGCATGTGCATCGAGCAGCGCGGCGATACCATGCGGTAGCGGCTCGCTCACCTGCTCGATGAGCTCCAGGCGGAACGCACCATCACGCTCGGTCTGCAGCTTGCGCGTCAGTGAACCGGGCTCGAGCAACCACTCGCGTCGAGGGTCGGTGGTGGCCAGCGGCAATCCGCCGCCGGGCGACCAACGCAGGGCGCTGAGATGATCCTCGAGCAATCCGACACCCCGCTGGTACCTGGCTTGCGCGCATCCTATCAAGCGTCAGACCCGCACGTACTCGCCAGCTGCATCGCCGACCCAGCGACGGATCAGCGCGGCCACCTGTCCGGCATGCCCAGCCTCCATCGCCGCCGCCGCGGCCTGCACGCGCGGCAACAGATCAGCATCGCGCGCGAGGTCCGCGATGCGCAGCTGCAGGGCACCGGTCTGCCGCGTGCCCAGCACCTCGCCGGGGCCGCGCAGCTCCAGGTCGCGCTGGGCGATGCGGAAACCATCCTGGGTCTCGCGCATCACGCCGAGGCGCTCGCGCGCGATCTCGCTCAGGGGCGCGCTCCACAGCAACACGCAGCTGGATGCCTGTTCGCCACGCCCCACCCGGCCTCGCAACTGGTGAAGCTGGGCGAGACCCATGCGTTCGGCGTTCTCGATCACCATCAGTGAGGCGTTGGGCACGTCCACGCCGACCTCGATCACCGTCGTGGCGACCAGCACATCGACCTCGCCGGCCTGGAAGCGATGCATCACCGCCTCCTTCTCGCTGGACTTCATGCGACCGTGCACCAGCCCGATCCGCAGCCCCGTCAGCGCTTCCGTGAGCTCCGCCGCGACATCCTCTGCTGCCTGCGCCTGCACCTCGTCCGACGCTTCGACCAGGGGGCAGACCCAGTAGGTCTGGCGGCCCTCGTGGCAGGCTGCCGCGACCCGCTGCACGACCTCAGGTCGGCGCTCCTCCGGCACCGCCACCGTCGCGATCGGTTGCCTGGAGGGCGGCAGCTCGTCGATCACGGATACATCCAGGTCCGCGTACACGGTCATCGCCAGCGTCCGCGGGATCGGGGTCGCGGTCATGATCAGCTGATGCGGCAGCAGCTGACCTTCCCGTCCCTTCTCCAACAACGCCAGGCGCTGATCGACACCGAAACGGTGCTGCTCATCCACCACCACCAGTCCTAGGTCCGCGAACGCGACCTCGTCCTGGAACAGGGCGTGGGTGCCGACGATCAGACGCGCGTCACCGGATGCGATGCGCGCCAGCGTCGCGTTGCGCTGGCGCCCCTTGGCACGACCCGAGAGGAAAGCGAGCTCGACGCCCAGGTCCGCGCACCAGGCACCGAGGTTGCGCGCATGCTGCTCGGCCAGCAGCTCGGTGGGTGCCATCAACGCACCCTGGGCGCCGGAATCCACCGCCGCCATCAGCGCTGCTGCTGCGACGACGGTCTTGCCGGCACCGACGTCGCCCTGGACCAAGCGGGTCATCGGTACGTCCCGGGCCATGTCCGTTGCGATCTCCTCCAGCACGCGGACCTGCGCACCGGTGAGGCTGAACGGCAGGGAACGGGTGAAGCGCACCGCCAGCGCGCCTGGCACCAGCGGTCTGGCCGCGTTAGCTCGCACACGGTTGCGCACCTGCCGCAACGCGAGGTGCTGCGCCAGCAACTCCTCGAAGGCGAGCCGGCGCTGCGCGGGGTGACGCCCCGAGAGCAGCAGTTCCAGCGACGCATCCGACGCGGGGTGATGCACGGTGTGCAGCGCCTCGCTCAAGCTCGGACCACCGGCATCAGCGCGCAGCGCCGAAGGGATCAGGTCCGCCAACGCGCCCTGGCGCAGACGATGCAGGGCCTGATCGACCAATCGGCGCAAGCGCCCCTGCTGGACACCCTCGGTGACGGGATAGATGGGGGTCAAGGTCTCCTCGACTTCGCCGCTCCCCTCACCCAGCAGCCGGTACTCGGGATGGATCATCTCCAGCCCCGCAGAGCCGCGCCGGGCTTCACCGTAGATGCGGATGCGACGCCCGCGTGCGAGCTGCTCCTGCTGACTGCGGTTGAAGTAGAAGAAGCGCAAGGTCAACGCGCCGGTGCCGTCCGCCACCCGGACCAGCAGCGTGCGGCGGCGGCGGATCACGACCTCGCTGAGCTGCACCTCGGCCTCGACCTGTGCGCGCTCGCCAGGTCGCAGGGCACCGATCGCCTGGACCCGCGTCCTGTCCTCGTAGCGTGAGGGCAGGTGGAACAGCAGGTCCTGGATGGTGTGGATGCCGAGCTTGGCGAGCTTCTCCGCGAGCGCCGCGCCGACGCCGCGCAGCGTCGTGACCGGTTCGGATTCCAGGCTGGCTGCGGACGGCACCTCAGGCAGCCGGCAACACCATGATCGCGTCCACCTCGACCTGTGCACCCTTGGGGAGCGCCGAGACCTGCAAGGTGGCGCGCGCCGGGTAGGGTTCGTCCAGGTACTCCAGCATCACTTCGTTGACGGTGCTGAAGCCGCCGAGGTCGGTCATGTAGATGTTGAACTTGACCACATCCTTCAGGTCGCCGCCGCCGGCCTGGCAGACCGCCCGCAGGTTGTCGAACACGCGGCGGACCTGCGCCTCCAGATCACCCTGCACCAGGGTCATGGTCGCGGGGTTCAGGGGGATCTGCCCGGACAGGTACACGACCCCGCCGGCGGCGATGGCTTGCGAGTAGGTGCCGATGGCTGCGGGCGCGGCCTCGGTGTGGATCCTGGTGCGCATCGTAGGTCCCTCATTCAATGCGGGTGATGGGGGATTGTAGCTGGGCGTGAGCGGGGCGCGAGACGCGGGACTCGGGACTCGGGACTCGGAGCGAAGTTATACCCGTGCCACTTTCAGGGTCTGCTTCAGCCCTCTAAGCGACCGCATGATCTGCGCCAGATGCACGCGATCGCGGACCGCGATCACGAAGTCCAGCGTGGACACGCGCCCGTCGCGCTCCATCACGTTGACGTGCTCGATGTTGGAGCCAAGGTCACCGATGTGTGCGGCGACCGTGGCCAGCACGCCGGGTTCGTTGTCCACATCCACCCGTAGCGCGACCGAGAAGTTCCTGCCGATCTCAGGCTCCCACTGCACGTCGATCCAGGAATCCGGCTGGTTACGGTAGTCGACCAGGTTCCGGCAGTTGTCGCGGTGCACGACGATCCCACGCCCTGCGGAGATGAAACCCTGGATCCCGTCGCCGGGGATCGGGCGGCAGCAGCGACCGAAGGTCACCACCATGCCCTCGGTGCCCTTGATGGACAGCGGCGACCCTTCCGACTGCTTGCCGGGCGATACCTCGGTCTCGTCAGCTGGGGTCATCAGACGGCGGGCGACCAGCGGCGCGAGGCGCTTGCCGAGGCCGATGTGTTCGAACAGCTGTTCGCGATCCTTGAGCTTGAGGTCGCGCAGCAGATCCGTCATCGCAGCATCCGGGACCTTGCGCACGCTGGTGTTGTACTCGGAGAGTGCGCGCTCGAGCAGGCGCTTGCCCAACGCGATCGCCTCCGCGCCCTCGAGCTGCTTGAGGTAGGTGCGGATGTTGGCGCGCGCCTTGGCGGTGACCACGAAGTTCAGCCAGGCCGGGTTCGGTGTCGCGCCCTTGGCGGTGACGATCTCCACGGTCTGCCCGTTCACGAGATGGCTGCGCAGAGGGACCAGGCGGCGGTCGATCTTGCAGGCGACGGTGGCGTTGCCCACATCGGAGTGCACCGCGTAAGCGAAGTCCACCGCGGTAGCGCCACGCGGCAGCCGCATGATGTCCCCGCGCGGCGTGAACACGTAGACCTCGTCCGGGAACAGGTCGACCTTCACGTTCTCCAGGAACTCGACCGAACTCGCGCCGCGACCCATGTCCAGCACGCCGGCCAGCCACTCACGCGCCTTGGCCGGGGTGAAGCGAGCCTCCTCGCCCTCGGACTTGTACAGCCAGTGCGAGGCGATGCCGGACTCGGCCACGCGATCCATGTCCTCGGTGCGGATCTGCACCTCCAACGGCACGCCCTCGGGTCCGACCAGCCCGGTGTGCAGGGACTGGTAACCGTTGGCCTTGGGGATCGCGACGTAATCCTTGAAGCGCCCCGGCACCGGACGGAACAGCGCGTGCAACACGCCCAGTACCCGGTAGCAGGTGTCTACGTCATCGACCACGACGCGGAACGCGTACACATCCAGCACCTCGACCTGCGGCAGGCGCTTGCGCAGCATCTTCCGGTAGATCGAGTACAGGTGCTTCTCGCGGCCTTCGACCCGCGCCTCGATCTCAGCACCGGTCAGCGCCTGACCGATGGACTGCGTGATCTTTCGGACCAGCGTCTTCTGGTTGCCCTTGCTGCGCTTCATCCGGCGCTCGAACACGCGGTAGCGCATCGGGTACAGCGCCTTGAAGCCGAGATCCTCCAACTCCAGGCGGATCGCGTTGATGCCCAGGCGGTTGGCGATCGGTGCGTAGATGTCCAGGGTCTCGCGAGCGATGCGGCGGCGCTTCTGCGGCGGCATCGAGCCCAGCGTGCGCATGTTGTGCAGACGATCGGCGAGCTTCACCAGGATCACGCGGATATCCTGGACCATCGCCAGCAGCATCTTGCGGAAGTTCTCCGCCTGCGCCTCGGCGCGGCTCTTGAACTTCAGGTGCGTCAGCTTGGAGACACCGTCGACGAGCTCGGCCACCTCCTCGCCGAAGTCCTCGATCACCTGCTGCTTGGATTTCGGTGTGTCCTCCAGCACGTCGTGGAGGATCGCGGCGATCAGCGTCGGCGCATCCAGGCGCAGCTCCGCGAGGATGCGCGCGACCGCGACCGGGTGCGTGATGTACGGCTCGCCCGAGACCCGCGTCTGACCCGCGTGCGCCTCCGCGCCGAACTCGAAAGCTCGGCGTAGCAACTCGACTTGTTCTGCTGGGAGGTAGTCGGTGGCCTCAGCGATGAGACCGTCCAGACCATCAGCGCGCTTGCCGCCGTAACGTCGGAGGAGGCTGGGCGCGCGGTAGTCCATCGCGGGCGGGACCCGCTCAGTCCTCCATGGAGGGCTCTAGAGGTGCCGCTTCCTGCAGGCGACGCAGCCGCTCCTCAGCCGCCACACCCGGCGGCTGGACGGGCTCGTCCAGGATGGAGACGTCGGTGACGCCTTCCGCGATCTCTCTGAGCGCCACCACGGTGGCCTTGTCGTTCTCCCACTCGACGCGAGCGGGGGACCCGTTCGCGAGCTGGCGCGCGCGTCGGGACGCGATCAGCACCAGTTGGAACATGTTGTCCACATTCTCGAGACAGTCTTCTACGGTGATCCTAGCCATTTCTTTCCTTGAACCTCTGAGTGCATCCAGTATCCGCGAGCGGAACGGGAAATTCTATCGGAATCTGTGACTTCCGGGCCAGCGGACGACCCGCCGACCACTCCTGATCAGGCCGAGAGTGCCTCCGCCACGGCCTCCGCCGCAGCCGGTGTGCCCGGTCCTGCGCCGCCGCCGACCAGCGCGGCCAGCTCGGCCAGCGCGACCTCGAAGTCGTCGTTGACGATGAGGTGCTGGAACTCGCGCCAGTGGGAGATCTCCTCGCGAGCCTCCGCCAGGCGACGCTGGATCACCGCTTCGTCGTCGGAGCGACGGCCCCGCAGCCGGTGCTCCAGCTCCTCGCGGCTGGGCGGCAGGATGAACACGGTGATGGCATCGGGGCGCGCTGCGCGCACCTGCGCGGCACCCTGCCAGTCGATCTCCAGGATCAGGTTGCGGCCCTCGGCCAGCAGCCCATCGACCTGGTCGCGGTGCGTGCCGTACAGGTTGCCGAACACCTCGGCGTGCTCCAGGAAGCCTCCGAGTTCGACCTGGCGCTTGAAGGTGGCGGCATCCACGAACACGTAATCCTCACCAGGCACCTCGCCTGGACGCGGCTTGCGCGTGGTCGATGACACGGAGATGCGCACGGACTCGTCCCGCTCCGCCAGCGCCTTGACCAGGCTGGTCTTGCCCGCGCCCGAGGGCGCGGAGATCACGAACAGTCGGCCGGTCATGTGGGCGTCCCGCTCATTCCACGTTCTGGATCTGCTCGCGCATCTGCTCGATCAGCACCTTCAGCTCCACTGCAGCGCGGGTCTGGGACGTCGCCTGCGCCTTGGATCCCAGCGTGTTCGCCTCGCGGTTGAACTCCTGCATCAGGAAATCCAAGCGTCGGCCTGCCGGTTCGTCAGCGCCCAGCACGCTCTCCAGTTCCTCCACATGCGCGCCCAAGCGATCCAGCTCCTCCGCCACATCCGACTTGGTCAGCAGCAGCGCGAGCTCCTGCTCCAGTCGCTCCGGATCGGCGCGCTCGACCACCTGCGCGAGCTTGTCCTCGATGCGCTTGGCGATGATCTCGCGCAGTTCGGGCAGCACCGTACGCACCGCGCTGACCTGCTCTCGGATCCCCGCCAGGCGCTCGCGGATCATCGCGTCGATGCGCGCACCCTCGCGCGCCCTGCTCTCCAGCAGACCGTCGAGCGCGATCTCGAGACTCTCGCTGGCAGCGCGTCGCAGGCCCTCGATGTCGATGCTGGGTTCGCGCAGCACCCCGGGCCAGCGCAGGACCGCCAACGGATCGGGGGCAGCCGTGATCCCACCGAGGCCGTCGGCGACCTCGCTCAGTGCAGCTCGCAAGCGCTCGACGGTCGCACCGTCGATCTCCAGCGCTGGGGCGCCACCGCTGGCTTCCTTGAGACGCAGGCTGATGTCCACCTTGCCGCGCGCAACGCGCGCCGTGACTTGCTCTCGCAGTGCAGCTTCTGCCGCCCGCAACTCGTCCGGGAGCCGCAGCGATACCTCTAGGAAACGGTGGTTCACGGAGCGGGCTTCCCACTCCATGGCCCGTCCCGCGTACTCGCCCTGCCAACGGGCGTAGCCGGTCATGCTGCGCAACATCGTCGCTCTCCGAGCTGGATCCCGCCGGGGATCATGGGCGCCGCCTTCTCTGAGGACGGCAGCCCGGCTATGCTTCGGGCGGCTTCGGATGTTAGCAGAGCCCTCGGGGGGACCCACGCTTGGATTTCGAGACCGCTGAGGTCAGCCTCCTGGGGGATCGCGAGACCAACCAGGACCGCGCGACCATCGTCGCGAACGACTCGGGACTGCTGCTCGCGGTAGCCGACGGTATGGGTGGTCATGCTGGTGGCGCGGAAGCGGCAGCCATGGCGATCAAGACGGTGGTCGATGCCTTCCGCCACTGCCCGCAGCCGATCGAGGATCCCGAGACCTTCCTCGAGAGCGTGGTGCTGGCTTCGCACCGCGCCGTGGTCGCCCTCGGTGATGGTCTGCCCTTCGAGGAGCGGCCGCGCACCACGCTGGTCGCCTGTGTGGTGATGGACGACGTGGCCCACTGGTGCCATGTCGGCGACAGCCGCCTCTACCACTTCAGAGGCACGGAGCTCGAGTTCCGCACCCGCGACCACAGCCACGTCGAGCTCCTGTTCCAACAGGGCAAGATCAAGGAGGAGGAGATGCTCACACATCCCTACCGTCACTTCGTCGAGTCCTGCCTGGGTGGGGATCCGGCGCGGCCGTGGATCAGCGTCGAGACCGACCGGCAACTCGAGGAGGGTGACTCGCTGCTCCTCTGCTCCGATGGGATGTGGACGCCGTACGAGGACTCGGGCCTGGCGGAGTTCCTGGGAGGATCAGCCGACCTGCAGCTGGCGATGGATGCGCTGGCGGCGAAAGCGGTCGAGGTCTGCGGGCCGCAGGCCGACAACACCACCGGCGTGGCGTTCCGGCTCATGGCCGACTGATATCATCCGCGGCCCCCGACCTGGGAGCCCAGATGACCGATAGCACCCGCCCCAGCGGCCGTCGTCCCGACGAGCTGCGCACGATCTCCATCCAGCGCCGCTACACGCGCCACGCCGCAGGCTCCGTGCTCGTCGCCTTCGGTGATACGCAGGTGCTGTGCACCGCCAGCGTGGACAACTCGCAGCCACCCTTCCTGCGTGGGACCGACCGCGGTTGGGTGACGGCCGAGTACGGCATGCTGCCCGGCGCGACCCACACCCGCGGCCAGCGTGAAGCTGCGCGCGGCAAGCAGTCGGGGCGCACGCTGGAGATCCAGCGCCTGATCGGTCGCAGCCTGCGCGCGGTGGTGGACCTGAAGGTGCTCGGACCCAGGAGCATCACTTTGGACTGCGACGTGCTGCAGGCCGATGGCGGCACCCGCACCGCGTCGATCACCGGCGCCTTCGTCGCCCTGCGCGATGCGGTGGACCAGCTGCTCAGCGCAGGCGTGCTCAAGCAGGATCCGATCCGCTGCCAGGTCGCCGCGGTCTCGGTCGGCCTGTTCGCGGACCAGCCGGTGCTGGACCTCGACTACGCCGAGGACAGCAATGCGGGTACCGACATGAACGTGGTGATGGATGGCGAGGGCGGCTTCATCGAAGTGCAGGGCACCGCCGAGGATCGCAGCTTCAGCCGCACGCAGATGGACCAGTTGCTCGACCTCGCTTCGGGTGGCATCGAGCGCCTGTTCCAGCACCAGCGGGACGCGCTGGCCGCCTCAGGGCGCTGAGCGTGCGGATCCAGCGCCTCGTCCTCGCCACCGGGAACGCCAGCAAGCTGCGCGAGTTGAGTGCGCTGCTGGCGCCGGTGGGCATCGTGGTCGAAGCGCAGGGCCCAGTGCGGGTGGCTACGGTGGAGGAGACCGGTGCGTCCTTCATCGAGAACGCGCTGATCAAAGCACGGCACGCATCGCGCTGCATGGACCTGCCCGCATTGGCTGATGATTCCGGCCTGGCAGTGGATGCGCTGGGTGGCGCGCCCGGCATCCACAGCGCCCGCTACGCGGGTAGCCACGGCGACGACGAAGCCAACAACCGTAAGCTGCTGCAGGAACTCGCCGGCCGTCCTGAGGCAGAGCGCGGCGCACGCTTCATCTGCGCATTGGCGCTGGTCCGACATGCTGAGGATCCGGTTCCCATCGTATGCGTGGGTGAGTGGCGCGGGACCATCGCCGAGACCCCGGCGGGCAGCAACGGTTTCGGCTACGACCCGCTGTTCATCGTGCCCGAGCGCGGCTGCCGTTCCGCCGAACTCAGCCCCGAGGAGAAGGGCCGACTCAGCCACCGCGGGCGCGCCTTGGCCCAGTTGCTGGCGCGCTTGAACGAGGGCGCGTGAGCGCTGCGCTGCCCGGTCCCGGCGAGCGCCCGCTGGGCATCTACGTGCACCTGCCCTGGTGCGTTCGCCGCTGCCCCTACTGCGACTTCAACGCCCACGCGCTGACGGGCGAGCTGCCGCGCCAGCCCTACCTCGCAGCGCTGCTCGCCGACCTGGCAACCAACGCGGAGGATGTCGGTGAGCGCGAGGTCGCCACCGTGTTCTTCGGTGGCGGCACCCCGAGCCTGTTCCCGGCCGAGGACATCGCTGCCGTGTTGGCCCACATCCGCGAACTGTTCCCGGTCGCCGAGGATCATGAGGTCACCCTCGAGGCGAACCCCGGCACCATGGAACACGACCGCTTCCTGGCCTACCGCGATGCTGGCGTGAACCGCGTGTCGCTGGGGATCCAGAGCCTGCAGCCGGAGGCGCTGAAGGTCCTGGGCCGCATCCACGATGCCGATGAGGCGCAGCGCGCACTGGCAGACGCCAACTCGGTGTTCCGGACTTGGAACGCGGACCTGATGTACGGCTTGCCGGGGCAGACGCCCGAGACTGCTGCAGCGGATGTGCGCGGGGTGCTGGCACACCAGCCACCGCACGTCTCCTACTACCAACTGACCATCGAACCGAACACACCCTTCCACCACCAGCCGCCCGCATTGCCCGACGATGAGACCTGTTGGGAGATCCAGCAGACCGGCAGCGGAATGCTGATGGCGGCGGGCCTCGCGGACTACGAGGTATCGGCCTGGGCCCGACCCCAGCACGCTTGCAGGCACAACCTGCACTACTGGACCTGGGGTGACTTCATCGGCGTAGGGGCCGGCGCGCACGGCAAGCTCACGGATCGGCACGGGGCTGTGACCCGCACCGAGCGGGCGCGTAACCCGAACCTGTACATCAAGGGTGGCGAAGCCCAGCGCCGGCGGGCCCTGGCGCCCAACGAGGTCCTGTTCGAGTTCATGCTCAACCGCCTGCGGCTGCGGCGGCCTTTCGATCGGGCCGAACTCGCCGCTGGGCTGGGTGATGCGATCGCACTGGCCGAGCCGCTACTCGCCGCCGCGACAGCCGATGGCTTGCTACGCCACGAGGGGGATAGCTGGCGCCACAGCGAGCATGGCTGGAGCTTCCTGAACGACCTCCAGGAGCGCTTCCTCGCGTAGCGCCCCGGCAGCTCACCTGCGGTTGTCATCCACCAGCGATGGCGCGACCATCGCCCGCAGATGTCCGACTACCGACCGATCGACTGCGGGCTGTACAGCCGCTACGAGGTGGCCATCCTCCACCACCAGCGCTTGCGGCTGCGTTGGGTCGATGCCGACGGCACGCCTCACCTGGCCACCCTCCGACCCGAGGATCTCCAGACCCTGGCTGGCGAGGAGTTCCTGGTCGGCACGACCCTGGACGGGCACCCCCTCAGGCTGCGCCTGGATCGCATCCACGGTTACGAGACCCTAGACGATTCAGGGACTTCCGACGCCTGACGGCTGCTGCAGCGCAACGCCCTTGTCCACACCCAGCGAGGCAGGGATCAATTACCCACGGCGCGCGCCTCATGCGTTGTCCTAGATGCAACGGATGGAATCCATTTCTATATATATCAATGGTTTACGAGGCTGCTCAAAGTTTCACCAATCTGACACTTGCAGCATCGAAACGCCTACTTGCGTCTCGCATTCCCAAGCAATCCACAGATATATCCACAGGCAATGTGGATAATCCATAAACCCTTTGGGGGACGGTAGCTTAGGGTTCCTTGGTGAGAAGCGGTCTTAGCCGAAGCGTGCGGGGAGGCTCAGGCGCCCGGACCTAGCGCAAATCGACCGCCGCGATCTTCGGTGGTCGATCCAGAGCAACAGACGACATCCGAAACCCCCACTTCGCTGACCCGAGCGTGGGACCTTGCCCCGCCCCCCGGCTGCCCCTACAATGCGCGCCCCCTGACGCCCGATCGGGCGTCATCGAAAGAACGCAACGCCCATTGGGCCGGCCGGAAGTGAGACGCACGCCATGAAGGCAGAACTGCACCCCGAGTACACCGAGCTGAAGGTCACCTGCAGCTGCGGGAACGAGTTCGTGACCCGATCCACGCTGGGCAAGGACCTGCACCTGGATGTGTGCAGCAAGTGCCACCCGTTCTACACCGGGAAGCAGAAGATCGTGGACACCGGCGGTCGCGTCGACAAGTTCCGACGCAAGTACGGTCGTTGAGGGATCCCTCCGGGGGTCGAGTGTCCGTGCGAGGCGCCCCCAGCGGGCGCCTCTCGCGTTCTGGGGTCCATGGATCGCTACGCGCGCTCATCCTCGCCCTCTTCTGCGCCGCGGCGCCTGCGACTGCTGCCAGCTGCCTCGCAGCGACGACCGGCGAAGCGGTCATCGTCCGCTCTGTCATCGACGGCGACACCGTGCGCCTGGCCGATGGGACATCCGTACGCTTGCTTGGCGTGAACACGCCGGAACTCGGCCACCGCGGCCGCAGCGACGAGCCTTACGCAGTGGCGGCGACGCAGCTGCTGCGCTCGCTGGTGCCAGCGGACGGCCGGATGACGCTGATCCCTGGCCAACGCCGTGAGGATCGACATGGCAGGCGCTTGGGATGGCTGGTGTTGGGCGGCGACAACGTCGCTGAGCATCTGCTCGCGGATGGCTTGGCCTGGGCCGTGGCCGTGCCGCCGGATACCAGCGCATGGGATTGCCTGCGAGGCCTGGAGCAGCGCGCCCGCGATGCTGGCCTCGGCATCTGGCAGGACGGGGCGCAACCGGTGGACTCGAGCAGCGACCGGAGGACCACCGGCTTCGTGCACCTGCGTGGTCATCTCACGCGAGCGCAGTCGCAGCCCGATGGCCGCTGGTTCGGTGAGATCGAAGGTGGCCTCTGGCTCACCGCCTACCCGGACGCCTTGTCCGAGTACCCCACCATGGTCGATGTGGGCGTAGGGCGTCTGATCGAGGTGCGTGGATGGCTCAGTCCGGGCAGGCGCCCGCGTCTGGTGATCCGACACCCGGGGCAGCTGACGGTGGTCACGGAACCGCCGGAGGACGCTGGCCTATAATCCCTGCGCTGCCCCGGACCACCTACGGTCCCGGGGGCGGATCTTAGGAGTCCCTGGAGATGAGCGATAAGAGCTTCCGTCTCACCGGTCCCGACGGCGGGTCGACGATCGACCTGCCACTGCTCGAGGGCTCGGAGGGTCCAGGGGTCATCGACATCGGCAAGCTCTACGGCCAGACCGGGGTCTTCACCTTCGATCCTGGCTTCGGCGCCACCGCGAGCTGCCAGAGCGACATCACCTTCATCGACGGTGAGAAGGGCATCCTCCTCTACCGCGGCTACCCCATCGAGCAGCTGGCTGCGCACAGCAACTTCATGGAGGTGTCCTACCTGCTGCTGAACGGCGAGCTACCGACCAAGGATGAGCTCTACGCTTTCAACAACAGCATCCTGTACCACACGATGGTCAACGAATCGCTGCTGCGGTTCTTCCACGGCTTCCACTACGACGCGCATCCGATGGCGATGCTGGCGGGCGTGGTCAGTTCGCTGTCGGCCTTCTACCACGACACCACGGACATCCGGAACCCGCGTCATCGCGAGATCTTCTCCCACCGGATCATCGCCAAGATGCCGACCATCGCAGCCGCTGCGTACAAGCATGCGTTGGGCCAACCCTTCATCTACCCGCGCAACGACCTCAGCTACTGCAGCAACCTGGTGCACATGCTGTTCGCCGTGCCCGCGGAAGACTACGAGCTGGACCCGATCGCCGCGGAGGCGATCGACCTGCTCTTCATCCTGCACGCCGACCACGAGCAGAACGCATCCACCTCGACAGTGCGCCTTTCCGGCAGCGCCGGCACCAACCCCTACGCAGCGATCGCTGCCGGCATCTCCACGCTGTGGGGGCCCGCGCACGGCGGCGCCAACGAGGCCGTGCTGAAGATGCTCAACGAGATCGGTGACGTGTCCAACGTGCCGAAGTACATCGCCAAGGCCAAGGACAAGGATGATCCGTTCCGCCTCATGGGCTTCGGCCACCGCGTGTACAAGAACTTCGACCCGCGCGCGACCATCATCCGTGACATGGCGTACAAGGTGCTCGAGCGCATGGGCCGCAGCGACAACCCGATGTTCGACCTCGCGCTGGAGCTCGAGCAGATCGCGCTCAAGGACGAGTACTTCATCGAGAAGAAGCTGTACCCGAACGTGGATTTCTACTCGGGGATCATCTACAAGGCGCTCGGGATCCCCACCTCGATGTTCACGGTGATGTTCGCGATCGCCCGCACCGTGGGTTGGGTCGCGCACTGGACCGAGATGATCTCGGACCCCGCCACCCGCATCGGTCGGCCGCGGCAGTTGTACACGGGGCCTGCGCGCAGGGATTACCAGGCGTTGGAGAAGCGCTGAGGCTCTCGCTCAGATCCCGCCCGCACGCTCCAGCAGTCCCTCGACCTCGGACAGCCCGGCCCGGCGCATCGGCTTGCCATCTACCGGTGACAGCGGCGGGGCGCTGACCTCGCGCCTGCCGAAGACGGTGAGCTCCACCCGCTCCTCACCCGCCACGAAGCGGTAGACCGGGCGTTCGCTCTGGCTGCCGTCAGCCATGCGGTAGCGCCGCAAGCCATCCTCGAACGGGATCCCGAACGCCATCAGCGCGTGGGCTACGTCGTCGGGTGCTTCCGCGAACACGTGCAGGTTCACTTCGCCTGACTCCGCGGATGTACCGGCGAGCACCGGGCCGACCAGCCTGGCGCCGAAGTCGTCGAGCAGACGCATGGCCTCCAGCGCGGTCTCGCGCTTGCGGACGATGGTGTCGTCGTGGAGCTCGCCCATGAACAAGCGTTGGTAGGCGAGCAGCGCCTCCTGGATCTCGCCGTTGGTCGGGAGGCGGTGCCGGGGTGACACGCCGAGTCGCTCCGCGGCCTTGCGCTTGGCAGCACCGAAGCCGCGCACGCCCTCCTCCGCCATCATCCGGGCAGCCTCCTGCGCTACGCTGCTCCTCAGCCCCTCCTCACTCCTGCGACTCATGGCATCCTCCAGCAGCTGCCTGGACCCGGCCCGCCGGGTCCAGGATCAGAACAAGCTGTCCTCATCATCGTCCGCGTCCGGGTCGCTCTGGATCGCGTCGGACGCGTCCTGCGGCCTGGCGACCTCGGTGGGCACGGTCTCCTCGCGGAAGATCTCGAACACCGCGTCGGCTGAACCCGCTGGAGCGAGCTTGCCGCTCGCGCGATCGATACGCACGGTGACGATGCCTTCCGGCGGCTCGGTGATCTGATCGGGTACGCCATCCAGCGCCACCCGCATGTACTCGATCCACATCGGTAGCGCGGCGCGCCCGCCGACTTCGCCGCGCCCCAACGAGCGCAGTTGATCGAAGCCCACCCAGGCGGTGGTCTGGAGGATCGGATTGAAGCCTGAGAACCAGGCATCCATCTCATCGTTGGTGGTACCGGTCTTGCCGGCGAGGTCGCTGCGCCCCAGCACCATGGCACGACGCCCGGTACCTCGCCTGACCACATCCCGCATCATGTCCACGATGATGTAACCGACCCGCTCGTCCACCGTCCGCGCTGCGATCGGGAAGTCCGGGCGCACCGCGGGTGCGAGCTGCGCGCTGGTCATCTGGTCGTCACTGGTACTCCGTCGCACTGCCTGCGAGCCGGCCGCCGTCATCGGCGACACCTCCACCCCTTCCAGCGGCGCAGTCGTCGGCGTGAGCAACTCCGCCAGCGTCGGCAGGGTCGCGCACTCATCGCAGACCAGGGCCGGGGCCGCGATGTAGAGCGGCTGGCGATCCACATCCTCGATCCGATCGATGAAGTAGGGATCCACATCGTGGCCACCGTTAGCTAGCGTCGCGTACCCCTCCGCCATCTCCAGCGGAGTCAGCGTGGCACTGCCCAGGGCCAGCGAGAGATCGTGCGGCAGCCGGTCCTCATCGAAGCCGTAGCCGAGGATGTGTGCGATGGCATCGCGCACGCCCACCGCTTGCAGCAGCCGGATCGAGACCATGTTCCTGCTGTTGACCAGTGCTTCGCGCATGCGGGTCGGGCCGAAGAATCGCTCGGAGAAGTTCTCCGGCCGCCAGGTGGTCTCCAGCGAAGCATCCTCGAACACCACCGGCGCATCGTTGATCACGCTGGCCGCGGTGAACCCCTCGGCCAGCGCGGATGAGTAGATGAAGGGTTTGAAGGAGGATCCGGGCTGGCGCCGCGCTTGGGTCACGCGGTTGAATTTGCTGAGCTGGAAGTCGAAGCCACCGATCAGCGCCATCATCGCCCCGTCCTGGGGGTCCAGCGAGATCAGCGCGCCCTGGACCAGCGGCTGCTGCGCGAGCCACCAGGTGCCATCGGTCTGCTGCTCGACCAGGATGACATCACCCACGCTGAGGACATCGGCAGCGCGCTGCAAGGAATCGCCCAACCGCTCGTTATCGATGTAGCGCTGAGCCCAGACCAGACCCTCCCAGGGGATGCTCACCGCGCCGTGCTCGCGCGTTAGCGCGACCGCGCTCGTCTCCTCCACGCCGGTGACCAGCGCGACGGTCAGGTGCCCGGGGGGATCGTAGGCCTCGAGGCGCTGCGCCAACGCGATCGGATCCGAAGCATCGATGTCGGCGGCCAGATCCTCGGGCGGGAGCTGATCCAGCGGTCCGCGGTAACCGTGGCGGCGGTCGTATTCCATCAGGCCGGTGGCCACGGCGCGCGTGGCAGCGCGCTGCAGCCGGCTATCGATGGTGGTGGTGACCCGGTAACCCTCGGTGAAGGCCGAACTGCCGTAGCGGGCCTGCATCTCGGCGCGGGCCATCTCCGCCACGTAGGGCGCATCCAGCTCCACCGCCGGCGTGTGCACGTAAGTGGCCACAGGCTCTGCCAGCGCCAGCTCGTGCTGCTCCTGCGTGACGTAGCCGTTCTCGAGGAGGCGCCGCAGGACGTAGGCGCGGCGACGCTCCGCCCGCGCCGGCGAGGTCACCGGGTTATCGGTCGATGGCAACTGGTACAGGCCTGCGACCATCGCGATCTCGCCGATGGTCAACTCCTGCACGGTCTTGCCGTAGTAGACCTCGGCCGCTGCCGCGACGCCGTAGGCGCGCTGCCCCAGGAACATCTTGTTCAGGTAGAGCTCCATCACCTCCTGCTTGGACAGCTCGCGCTCTATCTCCAGAGCCAGGAATATCTCGCGGACCTTGCGCAGGTAGGTCTGCTCCCGCGTGATCAAGGTGTTGCGGGCGACCTGCATGGTGATGGTCGAGCCGCCGCCGTGCCGCATGGAGCCGCCGGAGCGCACGAAGTAGTAGAAGGCCCGCGCCAGCCCCTGCCAGTCCACGCCCGGATGGATGAAGAAGCGGTCATCCTCCGCGGAGGTGATCGCCTGGATCAGGAGCTCGGGAGTGTCCTCGAAGGCCACCGGGATCCGCCGGACTTCGCCGAACTGCCCGATCAGGCGGCCGTCGCGGGAGTAGACCCTGAGGGGCACCTGCAGGTGGTACTCGCGCAGCTGCTGCACATCCGGCAGATCCGGGACGATGTACAGGTACAGGCCCACCAGACCGAAGATGCCCAGCAGGGTCCCTGCCAGGGCGGCCAGGGCGAGGTACTTGATGGTTCGCTTGAGCCGGGCCATCTGAAGCTGCTTCCAGGTCCGGTTTGTTGCAGTGCGGGAGCCGATTATACGGGTTGCGGCGCCTGCACCCCCTAAAGTTGATTTCCGGGGGCCTTGAGATATAGTTGCCCTTATGTCTTAAGATGCTAGTGCATCTTTCCTCTCCAAGCTACCGGCAGCCAAGGAAAAACGCGCGATGTTCGGACGGAAATCCGTGCCGTTGCTGGGGGTGGACATCTCCACTTCCAGCATCAAGATGGTGGAGCTCTCGAAGAGTGGCGAACGCTACTCCGTCGAGGCTTACGCCGCTGAGGCGACGCCCGAAGGTGCCGTCACCGACAAGCAGATCACCGATCCGGAGCAGGTCGCTGATGCCATCCGCCGTGCGCTCAAGCGCTCGGGCGCGAAGGCGAAACAGGCGGTGGCCGCGATCTCCGGTCAGCATGCGGTCTCCAAGGTCGTGCAGATGCCCGCCAACCTGGGCGAGCGCGAGCTGGAAGGCCAGATCATCATGCAGGCGGACCAGTACATCCCCTTCGATATGGAGGAGGTGTCCTTCGACTGGGAGGTCCAGGGCGAGAACCCCAACGACCCCGAGATGGTGGATGTGCTGCTGGTCGCGACCAAGTCGGAGAACGTCGAGTCGCGCCAGGTAGCGCTAGAGCTCGCCGGCCTGAACTGCAAGATCATCGACGTCGAGCGTTACGCGCTCGAGAACTCGGTCCGGATGGTCACCCACCAGCTGCCTGATGAGGGCCTGGACCACACCATCGCCATCTGCGACTTCGGCGCCACCACCACCACCTTCTCGGTGTTGCACGACCTCAACATCGCCTACAGCCGCGACCTCAGCTTCGGCGGGCGGCAGCTGACCGAGGAGATCATGCGCGCCTACGGCCTGACCCTCGAGGAGGCCGGTCGCGCCAAGAAGGAGGGCGGGCTGCCCAGCAACTTCGAGCCGGAGATCCTGGCCTCCTTCATCCAGGACATGGCGCAGCAGGTGAACCGCTCCCTGAACTACTACCAGACGGCTGGCAGCGCGCAGCCGAACCCTGAGCTGCTGGTGATCTGCGGCGGCTGCGCCAAGATCGCCGGCGTCGCGGACCAGATCGCCGATCAGGTCGGGATCCCGTCCGTCATCGCGGAGCCGCTGGGCAAAGCGAAGATCTCCAGCAAGGCCAAGGCGGCCGGCGTCGAGAAGGATGACGTCGCGCTGATGATCGCCTTCGGGCTGGCACTGAGGAGCTTCAACTGATGGCACGCATCAACCTCATGCCCTGGCGCGAGGCGCTCCGAGCGGAGCGCCAGCAGAACTTCGGCATCTCGGCGGTCATCGCGATCGTCGCCGGTGGCCTGATCGTCCTCGCCCTGCACCAGGTCTGGCAGAGCAACATCGCCTTCCAGGAGGCGCGCAACGACTACCTGCAGGAACAGATCAACATCCTGAACGGGCAGATCACCGAGATCGAGGAGCTGGAAGCGACCCGCGATCGTCTGATCGCCCGCATGCAGATCATCGAACAGCTGCAGGCCAGCCGTCCGCAGTCGGTCCATCTGTTCGACGAGTTGGTGCGCCGGCTCCCTGAGGGCGTGTACCTCACGGAGATCAAGCAGACCGGCGAGGAGATCGAGCTCAAGGGCCTAGCCCAGTCAGGCGCTCGCGTCTCCGCCTTCATGCGCAACATCGAAGCGTCAGAGTGGCTGGCCAACCCCGACTTGGTGGTGATCGAAGCTACGGATACCCCGCGCGGTCGTGCCAGCGAGTTCACGCTGAAGCTGCACCTGGTGACACCGGCGAGCGCGACTCCCACCGATGAGGAGGACGCAGCATGACCTTGATGGAGCAGCTCAAGGAGATCCCGAACGTCGATCCGAACGACCCGGGTGCCTGGCCGACCGTCCTCTACGTGATCGTCGCTGTGGTCCTCTTCGTCGGCGTCATCGTCGGCGGCTGGTACTACCTGATCGTCAAGGACCTCGACGTCAAGCTGAAGGCCGCGGAAGGCACGGAGCGCACGCTGCGTGATGAGTTCGAGCTCAAGCAGCGCCGCGCGGCCAACCTGGACGCCTACCGTCAGCAGCTCGAGGACATGGACCGCCAGCTCGGCGGCATGCTGCGACAGCTGCCGGGCCAGGCGGAGATCGACTCACTGGTGATCGACATCTCCCAGGCTGCCCTGGGCGCGGGTCTGGAGCAGGAACTGTTCCAGCCGCAGAACGAGGTGCCGCGCGAGTTCTACGCCGAGAAGCCGATCCGGATGCGCCTGACCGGCGATTACCACCGCTTCGGCAGCTTCGTCAGCGCGGTGGCCGCGCTACCCAGGATCGTGACCATCCACGATATCCAGATCAGGCAGGACGGCGACCAGCTGCAGCTCTCCGTCACCGCCAAGACGTACCGCTACCTGGAGTCGGAAGGTGAGTAGCTCCAACATCAAGATCGCTGCGATCGCGAGCGCGCTGGCGCTGGCTGGTTGCGCCCAGGACATGTCGGACCTCCGCACCTACGTGGAGCAGGTCAAGGCGCGGCCGGGTGGCAGGCTGGAGCAGCCGCCGCCGCCGAAGCCTTACGAGGAGTTCATCTACGAGGCGAGCGAGCAACGCTCGCCGTTCGCGCAGGAGATGACATCGCAGCTGGCTGCTGCCAGCGAAGGTGATGTGGATGATGGGGGGATCCGTCCGCCCGCCAACCACAACCGCCAGGCCCTGGAGGAGTTCCCCCTGGACAGCCTCCGGATGGTCGGTACCGTCGATAAGGACGGGATCCTGTTCGGGCTGATCACGAACAGTGAAGGTGAGATCTACCGGGTGCGACCCGGTAATTACATGGGACTTAACTACGGTCGGATCATCCAGATCGACGAAGCGGCGATCACGCTGATGGAGATCGTTCCTGATGGCCTCGGTGGCTGGATGGAGCGTGAAGCCAACGTCTCCATCGCAGACGATTGACGGGAGTTTGAGCATGAGCACCCAGAGCAACGCCCTCATCCACAACGCGCCCCTGCGGGCCGCATCGCGGACCTTCGCGATGTTGGCTGTCTGGCTACTCGCCAGCCCCGCATGGGCTGCAAGCGTGGACCTGACCGGGGTCGAGTTCAGCACCCTCGCCGGCGACGCGGTCGAGGTCCGCCTGCAGCTGACCGGACCGGTGAGCGAGCCGCTTAGCTTCACCATCGAGGACCCGGCGCGCATCGCGGTCGACCTCGCTGATACGGCCGTCGCGCTGGAACAGCGGGTCACGCAGGTCGGCCAGGGCGACCTCCGCAGCGTGGTCGCGGCCGAAGGCCAGGGTCGGACCCGCGTGGTGTTCAACCTCGCTCGCCTCGTCCCTTACGAGCTCCACATGGAAGGCAACGAGGTCGTCATCACCCTCACGCCGGGTGGCTCCAGCAGCATGGGTTTCGTCGCTGACTCGACCACCAACGGTGGCAGCACGATGGCCGAGCAGCCGAGCTACACGGCTCCCGCGGCCAGCACGCCGCGTAGCCGGGAGATCTCGGGCGTGGACTTCCGCCGCGGCGCCGATGGTGCCGGCCGCGTCCTCATCCGCCTCTCGGATCCCTCCACCCCGGTGGACGTCCGTCAGGAGGGCGACCGCGTGCTGGTCTCCTTCCGCAACACCTCGGTGCCGCAGCGTCTGGTCCGCCGCCTCGACGTGACCGACTTCGCGACCCCGGTGCAGACCATCGATGCGATGCGCGTCGGTGCTGATGCTCAGCTGATCATCACCGGCATGGGCCAGTGGGATGAGCTGGCCTACCAGGCGGACCGTGACTTCACCATCGAACTGCGTCCGCTCACCCCCGATGAGGTAGAGGAGATCGCCGATGCCCAGCGTGAGTTCAGCGGCGACCGGCTGACCCTGAACTTCCAGGACATCGAGACCCGCGCGGTGCTGCAGATCCTGGCCGACTTCACCGGCCTGAACATCGTGGTCAGCGACACGGTGACCGGCAACGTCACGCTCAGGGTGCAGAACGTGCCTTGGGATCAGGTGCTGGACATCGTGCTGCAGACCAAGGGTCTGGACATGCGCCAGAACGGCAACGTGATCCTGATCGCCCCGGCCGAGGAGCTGGCTGAGCGTGAGCGCGTCGCCCTCGAGAGCCGCCAGCAGATCTCCGAGCTCGAGCCGCTGCGCTCCGAGTTCATCCAGGTCAACTACGCCAAGGCCGCTGATCTGGCTGCGCTGGTCCAGTCCGGCGACACCAGCATGCTGTCCGCACGCGGCACCGTCTCGGTGGATACCCGTACCAACACCCTGCTGGTACAGGACACGAACTCAAACATCGAGAACGTACGCCGCCTGGTCCGCACCTTGGACATCCCAATCCGCCAGGTGCAGATCGAGGCCCGCGTGGTCATCGCCAGCGATGATTACGGTCGCGACATCGGTGTGCGCTTCGGCTACACCGGCGTGGATACCAACGGCTCGAACGGTCTGATCTCGACCACCGGCTCGGCGGCTGGCAACTCCACCGTGGTCGATTCCGCGGTGACCAACATCGGCAACTCGGGCCAGCCCTTCCCGGTCTCCCTGCCCGACTTGAACGACCGCCTCAACGTGAACCTGCCGTTGGCTAACTCGGCGGGTTCCTTCGGTCTGGCCATCCTCGGCTCCGATTACCTGGTGGAGCTCGAACTGCAGGCGCTGCAGGCTGAAGGTCGCGGCGAGGTGGTCTCCAGCCCGCGCGTCATCACGTCGAACCAGCGTGAGGCGGTGATCGAGTCGGGCGTCCAGATCCCGTACCAGGAGTCGTCGGCCAGCGGCGCGACCACGACCACCTTCATCGATGCGGTGCTGAGCCTGCACGTCACGCCGCAGATCACGCCGGACGATCGCATCATCATGGACCTCGAGGTCCACAAGGATAACGTCGGCGAGCAGGTGCCGAGCGCCACCGGCGGCTTCGTACCGTCGATCGACACCCGCAACATCACCACCCAGGTCCTCGTGAACAACGGTGAGACGGTGGTGCTGGGCGGCGTCTACGAGATCGAGACGCTGGAGGGCGAGACCAAGGTCCCGTTCCTCGGCGATATCCCTGTGCTGGGCGCGCTGTTCCGCTCCCGTACGCACAGTTCCGACAAGTCAGAACTGCTGATCTTCGTAACGCCGAAGATCATCCGTGACGGCGAGAACTCCTGAGGCTCGCCGAAGGCGGAAGACGGGGACTAGCGATGAGAGGATCGAAGATGTTCAGCCGCGGCGACGAGATGAGACTAGAGGGAACACTCATGCGTAGCTTGAAGGTACTCGCACTCGGGGCAGCGACCATGCTGTTGGCCGCTTGCGGAGGAGACACCGTGCAGGGCACTGACCCGGGCGGCACCACCCCCACCGATCCGAGCGCGGTCGCGACCATCGTCGTGACCTCCAGCACGGCATCCATCGCGTCCGACGGATCCCAGACCGCGACCATCACCGCCACGGTGCTGGACTCCAACAACGCGAGCCTGCCGAACGTGACCGTCACCTTCGCCGTGGACACGGGCATCATCACGGTCAGCCAGGCCACCACCGGTACCAACGGCCAGGCCACAGCGACCCTCAGCACCGGCGGCGACTCCACCCTGCGCACCATCACCGTCACTGCGTCCGCAGCGGGTAGCGGCGGCACGGTGACCGGCACCCGTACGGTGGATGTGGTGAGCAGCTCCGCTGGCGCCACGCTCTCGTCGGTCTCCCTGACCGCCAGCAGCTCGCAGATCCCCAGCGATGATTCGGATCCGGTAGAGCTGACGGCCTTCACGCGCGATCAGAACAACAACTTCCTCTCCGGCATGAATGTGACCTTCAGCGTCACCTCTGGCGGCGTCACGCCCTGCGGCGTCCCTTGCACCACGGACACTAGCGGCAGCGCCACCGCCGTAGTCAGCGCTGCGGGCGATCCGACCAACCGGAGCATCACCGTCACCGCGACCGCGACCAACCCGGTGACAGGCACGACGCTCGCGGACACCCTGACGCTGAGCGTCGCGGGTACGACACTCGCCGTCAACGGCGCCGCCGCGATCGTCTCCGGTGACGTCAGCACCTACACCGTCCAGCTGGTTAACGCTGGCGGTGGCGGCATCTCGGGTCAGACCGTGACCGTCTCGTCCGCCAATGGGAACACGCTGTCGAACACGACGCTCACCACCGGCTCGTCCGGGCAGGCGCAGTTCACCGTGACCGGTACCGTCGGCGGCACCGATACGCTGACCGCGACCGCGCTGGGCCTCACGGCGACCAAGTCCGTCAGCGTGTCGACCGACTCCTTCGTGATCGCCGTCTCCGATGCCGCGGGCGATGGCGCGACCATCGGCCTCGGCGATACAGAGACGGTGACGGCGACCTGGACCATCAGCGGCGTCCCGCAGGTCGGCGAGACCATCAACTTCTCGACCACCCGCGGCGCGCTGAGCGCGGCATCAGCCGTCACCGATGGCGCTGGCCAGGCTAGCGTAACAGTCAGCTCGACGACCGCGGGCACCGCTACAGTCCAGGCGATTACGAACAGCACCGGACTCGATACACAATTCAGCATCCAGTTCGTCGCGGATCCGGCGGATGCCGACGACCTGGTGCTCTCCGCCGACCCGTTCGTCATCGGGCCGAACGAAGAGAGCACCATCACCGCGATCCTGTCCGACGCGGCCGGAAACAGGATCGCCAATGCGTCCATCAGTTTCGTTCTGTCGGATTCAAGCAATGGCCAACTAGACCCACCCGCAGTACGCACGACAGATGAACTGGGCCGCGCGCAGATTTCCTACACCGCCAGCGACCTCGCCAGCGACTCGAACGCGGTGCTGATCACGGCCTCCAGCGTGGACGTGCCCGCGGTGTCCGATACCGTGACGGTCACCGTCTCGCGGCAGGCACGCGAGCTGGTGCTCGGTACCGGCGACGACCTGAACGAGCCGAGCAGTTCGCAGTACTCCAAGGACTGGGTGGTCCAGGTATCCAACACCAGCGGTGCTGGGGTTGCGGACGCGACGGTGACCCTGGCCGTGCGCTCGCTGCGTTACTACAAGGGCTACTGGTTCTTCGATGTCTCGGCCAACGAGTGGTTCCAGATCGTCTCCGTCGGTGACCAGGACCTTTACACCGATTCAGAGTGCGCCGCGGACACCACGACCTCCGGCACCAACTCGGGCCCCGACGGCATCCCGGACAACTGCGAGGACACCGACCTGGATGGCTTCCTCGGCCCGGGCGTCCCGATAGCCAAGTACAACCAGTCCACGGCGTTCTGCATCGACGAGGACGTCAACCGCAACTTCATCCTGGATCCGGGTGAGGACTTCAACACCAACGGCGGCTTGGAGGCAGGCGCGGTCGCGACGATCAGCCCGCAGACGGTGGTGACCAACGCGTCGGGCTTCGCCTTCTTCGAACTCACCTACCCGCAGGAGTACGGCAACTGGCTGGAGGTGGAGCTGGTCGCCTCGACCAACGTCCAGGGCACGGAGTCGCAGCAAACACGGACCTTCTTCCTGGAGATCCTGGCGGACGACATCGGCTCCGACAACCCGCCGCCGGGCGTGGTCAGCCCCTTCGGTGAGGCCGTCGAGTACGTCGTCGCCGGGGTGAACCAGTGCACCGACCCTGACTGAGGGACCCCCCCCTCATGCGCGGCTGCGAGGCCGGGGCTGGACCCCGGCCTCGTCGTCTGTAGAGTCCGCTGATGGCAACCAACACGCTGGTTTTCCTGATCGGTCCGATGGGCGTCGGCAAGACCTCCATCGGCCGCCAGCTCGCCAAGCACCTCGGTTGGAGCTTCCTGGACACCGACGAGGAGGTCCGCGCACGCACCGGCGCAGACATCGGGATGATCTTCGAGAAGGAGGGCGAGGCCGGGTTCCGGCGCCGCGAAGCGGAGGTCCTCGCCGCCGTGATCGGCCGCGAGCAGCTCATCGTTGCCACCGGCGGTGGCATGGTGCTGGCGCCCGCGAACCGTGAGCTGATGCGCAGCAGCGGCTACGTGGTCCATCTCACCTCCAGCCTCTCGAGTCAGTTGGAGCGGACCCGCAAGGGCAAGCACCGCCCGGCGCTGGAAGCTGGAGATCCAGTGGCCGCCTTGCGCGGGATGCGCGAAGCGCGCGAACCGCTGTACCGTGAGACCGCGAACTTCACCTTGCAGACGGATCGTCGCAATCCGCGCGCAGTTGCGACGAACCTGATGAACCACCTCCAGTCGAAGGGGATCGCATGATCCGGATCGATGTCCCGAGCAGCAGTGGCAGTTATCCGATCCACATCGGCGCCGGGCTGTTGCGTCGAGCCGACCTGCTGCTGGAGGCGACACCAGCGGCCGGTGTGGTCGTGGTCACCGATGACCGGGTCGGCCCCCTGCACCTTGCGACCCTGCTGGAGGGCTTGGGGCCGCGCGTGCTGGGTTCGGTGACCCTGAGGAACGGCGAGGCGCACAAGGACCTGGACGCGTGGCGCCAGGTGCTGGACGGCTTGGTCGCAGCTGGGCTCAGTCGCGCGGGTGGCGTCGTGGCGCTGGGCGGCGGCGTAGTCGGTGACGTCGCAGGCTTCGCTGCAGCGTCCTACCTGCGTGGCGTCGCCGTCACCCAGATCCCGACCACCCTCCTCGCGCAGGTCGACGCCGCCATCGGTGGCAAGACGGGTGTGGACCATCCCGCGGGCAAGAACCTGATCGGCGCCTTCCATCAGCCCCGTGCGGTGATCTCCGACCTCGAGGTGCTCGCGACTCTGGACGCGCGCGACCTGCGCGCCGCGCTGAGCGAGGTGGTGAAGCACGCGCTGATCGCCGACGCCGACCTCTTGATGCAGCTGGAAGCGAGCCTGGATGCCGTGCTGGCGAGGGACCCCGCCGTTCTGGCACCGGTCATCGCTCGCTGCTGCGACATCAAGGCCCGCATCGTGGCAGCGGACGAACGCGAGGCGGGCGCTCGCGCGAGCCTCAACCTCGGGCACACCTTCGGGCATGCGATCGAGACGGCCAGCGGCTACGCCCTCAGGCATGGCGAAGCCGTGGCCATCGGTCTGGTGCTGGCTGCTGCGCTGGCTGAAGCCCAGGGCGACTGCGAGCGAGGCCTCGCGCAGCGGGTCGCGACGCTCCTGCACAGAGCAGGCCTGCCGACCCGTGTCCCCGGCGACCTCGATCCCGCGGAGATCGTGGATCTGATGGCGGTGGACAAGAAGCGCGATGCCAGCGGGCTCCGCCTGGTGCTGCCGCTGCGCGTCGGCGCGGTCTCCCTGCGCCCTGCCCCCGGCCGTGACGACCTGATCCGCTTCCTCAGCGAGCACACCGAAGGCGGCTGATCCGCCGGGGCAGCGCCGGCGCCGATGCTAGAATGCGCGGCCCATCAGCGGAGCCCTGCGGTGACCGACGACCTGCGCTCGGACAAGGACATCCCGGTCAGCGACCGGCTGATCTTCGCCATGGACGTGCCCGAGCCGGAGGCCGCACGCGACCTGGCGGAGCGCCTCAGCGATGCCGTCAGCTTCTACAAGATCGGGATGGAGCTGTTCATGGCCGGCGGCTACTTCGAGCTGCTGGACTGGTTCCTCGCCCGCGGCGACAAGGTCTTCGTGGATCTCAAGTTCTTCGACGTACCGGCGACCGTCGCGCGTGCGATAGCGCGATTGGCTGAGCGTGGCGCGACCTTCGCGACCATCCACGGCAACCAGTCCATCATGGAGGCTGCCGCGGCCGCCAAGGGCGACCTCAAGGTACTGGCCGTCACCGCGCTCACCAGCCTGGACCGTGGCGACCTGGATGACCTCGGATTCGATTGCGACATACCTGAGTTGGTGCTCTCCCGTGCACGGCGTGCGCTGGAGGCTGGCTGTGATGGCGTCGTCTCATCAGGCCTGGAAGCGAGCAGGCTGCGCGCCGAGCTCGGACCGCGGCTGATGGTGGTGACCCCCGGCATCCGGCCGGTGGAGAACCGCGTGGAGGACGACCAGAAGCGTGTGGTGACCCCCACGCGTGCGTTCACCGATGGTGCTGATTACATCGTGGTCGGGCGACCCATCCGGGATGCCGCCGACCCCCGCGCAGCTGCGCTAGCGATCCAGCGCGAGATCGCTGGCGTGTTCGGAGATTGAGCTATGCCCAGCCGCCTCGATAACGACCTGATGCTGCGTGCGCTGCTGCGCGAACCGGTGGAGCGCACACCGGTCTGGATGATGCGCCAGGCCGGCCGCTACCTGCCGGAGTACCGCGAGGTCCGCGCTCGCGCCGGTGATTTCATGACCCTGTGCACGACGCCGGAGTACGCCTGCGAGGTCACGCTGCAACCGCTGGATCGTTTCCCACTGGATGCTGCCATCCTGTTCTCCGACATCCTCACCATCCCCGACGCGATGGGGCTCGGACTGAGCTTCGTACACGGCGAGGGCCCGCAGTTCGAGCGGCCGGTGCGGGATGCGCGCAGCATCCAACGTCTCGGGGTACCCGACCCCGAGGACGACCTGGGCTACGTGATGGATGCGGTGCGCTTGATCCGTAGCGAGCTGGACGGGCGCGTGCCCCTGATCGGTTTCGCCGGCAGTCCCTGGACCCTGGCGACCTACATGGTCGAGGGCGGCTCCAGCCGCACCTTCTCGCGCATCAAGGCGTTGCGCTATGAGGATCCGGTCGCGTTGCACATGCTGCTCACCGTGCTCGCCGAGTCCGTCGCCGCGTACCTGAAGGCGCAGATCGAGGCCGGTGCCCAGATCGTCCAGATCTTCGACACCTGGGGCGGAGTGCTCACGCCGTCGGACTACCGCGAGTTCTCGCTGGACTACATGACGCACATCATCGAAGCCCTGCCCGAGAGCAACGACGGGCGACCGGTGCCGGTGATCCTGTTCACCAAGGGCGGCGGCGCGTGGCTGGAGACCATGGTGGGCTCCGGTGCCGATTGCCTGGGCCTGGATTGGACCGTAGACATCGGTGATGCACGCGACCGCGTGGGTGACCGCGTCGCGCTGCAGGGCAACCTCGATCCCGCCGCGTTGCTGGCCCATCCCGAGCACATCCGCGAAGCGGTGGCTGGCGTCCTGGCCTCCTTCGGTCAGGGGAGCGGGCATGTGTTCAACCTCGGTCATGGCATCACCCCGGAGGTGCCACCTGAGCATGCGGCTGCGATGATCGAAGCCGTCCACGCCCTGTCGCCGAGCTACCACGAGGGGAGCTGATGCGGCCGCTGTCGCCTGAGGCGGAGCAGCGGGCTGGCCTCGCCAGCATGCGGCGGGTCGCCCTGGGCCTGCTGCTGCTGATGGCGCTGGTCTTCGCCGCAACCTTCCAGCTCCCGGACGTCACTTGGGTCGGTTACCTGCGCGCCTTCGCCGAGGCCGCGATGGTCGGTGCCCTGGCCGACTGGTTCGCGGTCACCGCCCTGTTCCGGCACCCGCTCGGCATCCCGATCCCACATACGGCCATCATCCCGAGGCGCAAGGATGAGATCGGTGAGAACCTTGGACGCTTCGTCGCCGACCATTTCCTGATCGAGGACGCGCTGCGGCCACGCCTCGCCGAGTTCGCCTTCTCACGCCGCATGGCGAGCTGGCTCGCCGAGCCGGGGAACGCCGAGAAGATCAGCGCGGACGGCGGTGCCTTCGCGCGCTGGGTCGTGCGCGCTGCCGATGACAGGCAGCTGCGCACATTGGTGCAGCAGCACCTGCACCTGTCCCTGCGCGAGGTGCGTGTGACGCCACTGGTCGGTCAGGTGCTCGGGCTGCTCTCGCGCGGACCGCATGCGCAGACGGTGCTCGACGCTTCCGTGAACTGGGCGCTGCGCCTGCTGGACGCCAACCGCGACCGGATCCGGGACCGCATCGACGAGGAATCCCCCTGGTGGATGCCTGGCTTCGTCGACCGGGAGATCTACGACCGCATCATCGGCGGCCTGAGCAAGCTGCTGGACCGCGTCGGTCAGGATGCCGATCATCCCGCACGCGCGCAGTTCAACCGCGCGCTGGAGCAGACGGTCGCCAAGCTGATCAGCGATCCGGCAGCGATCGAGCGTGGGGAGGAGATCAAGCGCGAGCTCCTGGACCATCCTGCGGTCGGACGTTACCTGGAAGGTGTGTGGGACGACCTCAGCGCTTCGTTGCTGGGGGAATCTGGAGGGGACGGCGCGTTGGGCCGCCAGGTTGCCGGCGGCTTGCGTGACATCGCGCGGCGCGTGGATGCCGACCCGGAGCTGAGCGCGGAGATCGACGCATGGTTCGTCGAGGTCCTGGCGCACCTGGTGCTCAACTACCGCGATGAGATCGCGAGCATCATCTCCGAGACCGTGCGCACCTGGGACCCGACGCTGACCGCCGACCGGATCGAACTCCAGGTCGGGCGCGACCTGCAGTTCATCCGCATCAACGGTACCCTGGTCGGCGGCCTGGTGGGTCTGATCATCCACGCCATCGTGCTGTTCTCGACATGACCATCGGCGGACTGAAGCGGGAGCTGCCGATCACCCTGGGGGCGAGCACCCTCTACCTCGCCCTGCTCTTCCTCGGCACGCACGCCGTGCGCCTGGTCGGGCACGGCCTGCTGCAACCCCTCTCGAGCGGTGACTGGTCGCTGCGCTTCTTGGTCACCGTGGGCGCGCTGGAGCTGTTGCTGACCGGGGCCACTGCGACGCTGGTGGCCTGGCATGTGCTCGGGCTATCCCGGGCCGCCCGGCGCTCGCTGCTCGTCGTGGGGGTGCTGGCTGGCGCGGCTACCCTGCTCTGGCCGCATGCTCTGGCGGTCTCCGCTTCGCTGAGCACCGTGCTGGCCTCGGCCGCCATGCGCCTGGTGGGGCCACCACTGGCCGCACGAGCGCTCGCAGCCGCTAGCCGCTCTTAGAGCCCTCGGCTGGCGCATCGTCGCGCAGCGCGCGACGCAGGATCTTCCCAACGTTGGTCTTGGGCAGCTCGTCCCGGAACTCCACGACCTTGGGGATCTTGTAGCCGGTCAGACCCACCCGGCAATGTGCGATGACCGCCTCCGCCGTCAGCCCCGGATCGTTGCGGACGACGAAGAGCTTCACCGCTTCACCGGAACGATCATCGGGGATGCCGATCGCTGCAGCTTCGACGATGTTCGGATGGCTGACCGCGAAGGCTTCGATCTCGTTCGGGTACACGTTGAAACCCGATACCAGGATCATGTCCTTCTTGCGATCCTCGATGAAGGTGTAGCCCGCCTCGTCCATGCGACCCATGTCACCGGTGCGCAGCCAATCCTCGAAGAAGACCTTGGTGGTCTCCTCCGGTCGCTGCCAGTAGCCCGGCGTCACCTGAGGGCCGCGGATGCAGATCTCGCCGACCTGACCCAGCGGCACCTCGGCGCCAGCTTCATCCCGGATCGAGACCTCCGTGGACGGGATCGGCAGGCCGATGGAGCCGTTGTAGTCGGTGTTCGCCAGCGGGTTGATGCATGCAGCAGGCGAGGTCTCGGTGAGACCGTAAGCCTCGATGATCGGGCGACCGGTCACTTGCTTCCAACGTTCCGCGACAGCGCGCTGCACCGCCATGCCACCGCCGAGCGCGACTTTGAGTTTGCTGAAATCCAACTCCGCGAACCCGGGCGTGTTCATCAGTGCGTTGAACAGGGTGTTCACGCCGGTGATCACGGTGAAGTTCGAGTGCGCGAGCACCTTCACGAACGCAGGGAAATCGCGCGGATTGGTGATCAGGACGTTCTCGCCACCGATCTTCATGAAGGTGAGGCAGTTCGCCGTCAACGAGAAGATGTGATACAGCGGCAGCGCGGTGATGATCTTCTCGGTCCCCGAAACGGTCGCTGTACTCAGCCAGGCGGACGCCTGCTGCAGGTTCGCCACCATGTTCCCGTGGGTGAGGATCGCGCCCTTGGAAACACCGGTGGTGCCGCCAGTGTACTGCAGGAATGCGATGTCATCGTGGTCCAGCGACACATCCTCCAGCGTCTCCCACTTGCCCTCGGCCATCGCCTTGCGGAAAGGGGTCGCACCCTCGATCCGCCACGCTGGCACCATCTTCTTGAGGTACTTCACCACGACGTTGACCAGCAGCGCCTTCGGGAAGGGCAGCATGTCGCCGATCTGGGTGGTGACCACCGCCTGCACATCGGTGTGTGGCAGCACCTTCTCCAACACATGGCAGAAGTTCTCCAGGATCACGATCGCCTTGGCGCCCGAGTCCTTGAGTTGGTGCTCCAGCTCCCGCGCGGTGTAGAGCGGGTTGACGTTCACCACCACCAGACCGGCCCGCAGGATGCCGAACAGGGCGATGGGGTACTGCAGCAGGTTCGGGCTCATGATCGCGACCCGGTCACCTTTGACCAGGCCGAGGCGCTTCTGGAGGTAAGCCGCGAAGTAGCGACTCTGCTGATCCACGTCGCCGTAGCTCAGGCGCGCGCCCATGTTCGAGTAGGCGGTGAGGTCGCTGTACTTCGAACAGCTCCTGACGAGGATGTCCTTCAGGGACGAGAACTCGTCCATGTCCACGGTCTCAGGGACGCCCTCCGGGTAGGACTTCAGCCAGATCTTCTCCACTACAGGCGCCCCTCCAGGGTTCGGTGCTGCGAGCGTCAGCCGCTGCAGCGCAACGAGGGGCTAGGTATAGCACCCGGCTTCGCGGGCGGGCAACAACGGCGGGTTGGGGCCCGCCGATTCCCGGCCACTCCTGGGACCTCGGCGGCGCGCTCTGGCCGGTAGCGGCTGCGATCGAAGCCTAGGAGCAGGTGCTCGGCGGTTCAATCCTGAAGCGGCTCCGCCGGCGGACCGAGCATGGGCAAGAGCAGCGGCCACACGGTGTCCAGCAGCTGGGGCTGCCCCGCGGCGTTGGGGTGGATGCCGTCAGCCTGCATCAGGTCCTCGTCCATCGCGACGCCGTCCATGAACGAGGGCACCAGCACCGCGCCGGTGGCCCCGGCCACGCTCCTGAAGCTGGCCTCGAAGGCCTCGCGGTACGCAGGACCGTAGTTCGCAGGGATCTGCACCCCGAGCAGCAGCACCGAGGCGCCGGCCGCCTGCGCGAGCTCGGTCATGTGCATCAGGTTGTCCCGCATCACCGTCGCAGGGATGCCCCGCAAGCCATCGTTGCCGCCGAGCTCGATGATCACGATGGTCGGCGAATGCAGCGCGAGCGCCCGTTCGATCCGAGCCGCACCGCCCTGGCTGGTATCGCCACTGATGCTGGCGTTGATGACCTCGTGCCCGTAACCTGATCCGACGAGACGAGCCTGCAACAAGCTCACCCACCCGTCCTCGAGCGCCAGGCCGTATCCCGCGCTGAGGCTATCGCCGACGATGAGGATCCTCGTCGCCTCCGCCGACACGACGGTGGCGTGCAGGAGCGAGATCAGGAGGATCGCACGGAGCATGCCGATGAAGGATGACATGGATGTTGCTACGGTGCTGCGCGCAGTTGGGCTCACGCGTGAGGTTAGCAGTCCCGAGGGGATGCTGACCATCCTCGACGATGTGTCGCTCAGCGTGCGCGAGGGCGACAGCCTGGCGATCGTCGGCGCATCGGGCTCGGGCAAGACCACCCTGCTGTCCCTGCTCGCTGGCCTGGATCTGCCGACCCGTGGTGAGGTCTGGTTGGCAGGCGAGGAGCTGACCGCCATGGATGAGGACGGGCGCGCTCGCGTTCGCGGCCAACGGGTCGGCTTCGTCTTCCAGTCCTTCCAGTTGCTCTCCAGCTTCGATGCACTGGAGAACGTGATGTTGCCGCTGGAGTTGGCGGGCCGTGACGATGCGCGCGAACTCGCGCTCGATGCGCTCGCCGCCGTAGGTCTGGCTGGGCGCGCCACCCACCTGCCCTCGCAGCTCTCAGGTGGTGAGCAGCAACGCGTGGCGCTCGCGCGCGCATTCGTCACCCACCCGGTGGTGTTGCTCGCGGATGAGCCCACGGGGAGCCTGGATACGCGCACCGGAGAGCGCGTGATCGAGCGTCTGTTCCACATGAACCAGGAAGCGGGGACGACCCTGGTGATGGTGACCCATGACACGCAGCTCGCGGCACGCTGCTCCAGGGTCGCCACCATGGCCGCTGGCCGCCTCAGCGAGGACCGATGATCTCCATGCTCAGGATGGCCTGGCGCCTCACGCTGCGCGACCGCCGCCGCGGTGAGTCGAGCCTGCTCATCGCGGCGTTGGTCGTGGCGGTCGCTGCGACGACTTCGGTGGGGTTCTTCGTGGACCGCATCAGCAGGTTGATGCATACGCAGGCCGCCGAGGTGCTCGCAGCTGACCTGAGGCTGGGCTCACGCAGCCCACTGCCGGAGCGCTACCGCGAAGCGGGCGCAGTGCGCGGCCTGACCAGCACCGACATGATCATCTTCCCGTCGGTGATCCTCGCCGGCGATGCCACCGCACTGGTCGCTGTCCGCGGCGCCGGCGACGGTTACCCGATGCGGGGACAGCACCGGGTGAGCGACACCCTGTTCGGTCCCCAGGCCCTGACCACGGAGCGCCCGGGACCCGGTGAGGTCTGGCTGGCACCCCGCCTGATGGCCAGCCTGGACCTCGCGGTCGGGGACGAGGTGATGCTGGGCAGTAGCAGCTTCCGCGTCACCCGGATCCTCGACCAGGCACCGGACCAGGGCTTCCAGTTCGTGGACGTCGCCCCGCCGGCATTGATCCGCTACGAGGAGGTCGCAGCGACCGGGCTGGTCGGTCCGGCCAGTCGCGTACGCCACCTGCTGCTGTTCGCTGGACCGCAGGACGCGGTTCAGGATCTGGCCAGCTGGCTCGAAGACGAGCTGCTGCCCACCGAGGACATGGACACGCTGTCGGGTGCGCAACCTTCGCTCGCGCGCGCGCTGGAACGCGCGGAGCGCTTCCTCGGGCTCGCCAGCCTGATCAGCGTGCTGCTGGCCGGCGTGGCCGTAGCCATGGCGACCCGCCGTCACGTACAGCGCAACCTCGATCCGGTCGCGCTTATGAAGTGCATGGGCGCCAGCCAGCGCTTCGTGCTGGGCTTGTTCCTGACCCAGTTGGCGTTGATCGCAGTGGTGGGTTCGGTCCTGGGCGCGCTGCTCGGGTACCTGGGCCAGGAGGTCCTGGTGCGGCTGGTGCAGGACATCGTCGGCGCCCCGCTGCCAGCAGCCGGCCTGCGACCCGCCGCACTCGGCCTCGCCGTCGCCCTCGTGGTCCTGGGAGGCTTCGCTGCGGCCCCCCTGGTCGCGCTGCGCCGGGTACCGCCAGCGCGCGTCCTGCGCCGCGATCTCGGCGGTACCGATCTCGCGGGCTCGACCCTGCTCCTGGTCGCGCTCCTCGCGGTCAGTGCGCTGCTCTACCTGCAGGTGCGCGACCTGCGACTGTTCCTCTGGGCTGGGGGTGCCTTGCTAGGCACCGCGCTGGTGCTGGCGGCTATGGCCGCGCTAGGCCTCGCGCTGCTCCGCGGCCTGCGGCGACGCGGTGGCACCGCATGGCGCTACGGTCTCGCCAACCTGGTCCGCCGCCGCGGCGATACCGCAGCGCAGCTGATGGCCTTCGGTCTCGGCGTCTCGGTGCTGATGCTGCTGGCGGTGGTACGCAACGATCTGCTCGATGCCTGGCGCGATCGCTTCCCCGAGGACACGCCGAACGTGTTCCTGATCAACATCCAGCCCGACCAGGTGGACGGGGTGCGCGCGCTACTGGAGCGGCGTGGCCTGGATGTCCCGACCATGTACCCGATGGTGCGCGCGCGCATCACTGCGGTGAACGGCGAGGATGCTGACGACTGGGCCGAGGCGCACCCTGCAGCCAGCTGGTTCCTGCACCGCGAGGCTAACCTGACCTGGGCCAGCGCCCTGCAGGATGGCAACAGCATCGATGCGGGCGCGTGGTGGCCCGAGGGCTACGCCGCAGCACCTGCCAGTGTGTCGGTGGAGACCGGGATCGCGGCCGACCTCGGCGTCGGTCTCGGCGATAGCTTCGCATTCAACATCGGCGGCGAAGCGTTGGAGGTCAGCGTCACCTCCACGCGCGAGGTCGCCTGGGACAGCTTCCGCCCCAACTTCTTCATGGTCATGCCGCCCGGACTGCTCGATCACTACGCAGCCACCTGGGTGACATCCGTGCACAGCAGCGCGGATGATCGCAGCGCACTGGTAGAGCTCGTGCGCAGTTACCCCAGCGTGACCATGATCGATATCGACGCCATCCTCAGCCAGGTCCGCGCCGTCATCGATCGCGCGTCCCTGGCGGTGGAGTTCGTGTTCGGATTCACCCTGATCGCGGGGCTGACGGTGCTGCTCGCCGCGGTGCGTACCACCCGGGACCAGCGCATGCGCGAGAGCGCGATGTTGCGGACGCTGGGCGCAAGCCGCCGCCTGGTGTTCAGCGCCTTGGGTGTCGAGTACGCGGTGCTGGGCGCGACCGCCGGCCTGCTGGGAGCGCTGACCGCCTCCGTGACCGGCTGGCTGCTGGCGACGCAGGTCTTCGAACTGCCGTTCGCGCTGGACCTGACGCTGCCGCTGCTGGGTGCCGCGGCGGGTGCGATCTTCATCCTGGCCGCGGGCCTGTCCGCGACCCGCAGCGTCGTCGACGCACCGCCCGCGCAGGTGCTGCGCGGCTCGACCTGACCGCTCCCTATGGAGGCCTCGTACCGATGATCGAACGCAGCGACAGAGATGGCGTGACCTGGCTGACCCTGGGGCACGGCAAGGCGAACCTGATGGACCTGGAGTCCTGCACCGGGATCGCGCAGGAGATGGAGGCGCTGGCTCAGGGCGTCGGACCGGTGGTGATCACCGGTACCGGCCGCATCTTCTCCGCCGGCGTGGACCTGCGTCGGATCCTGGACGGTGGTGCGGACTACATCGCTGCGTTCCTGCCCGCGCTGGAGCGCATGTTGCGCGCGACCTTCGAGCTACCCCGCCCCCTGGTCGCTGCGCTCAACGGGCATGCGATCGCCGGCGGCTGCGTGCTGGCCTGCGCCGCGGATCTGACCCTGATGGCCGACGGCGGCGGACGCATCGGGGTGCCCGAGCTGGCGGTGGGCGTGCCCTTCCCGCCCATGGCCCTGAACGTGATGACCACCCGCGTGCCACCCCACAAGCTGCGACAGGTGATCCTGGCTGCGGCGACCCACCCGGCCGAGGAGGCACTCGCGCTGGGCTTGGTCGACCGTGTGGTGACGCCCGATACGCTCACGGACGCAGCGCAAGCCGCTGCCGTCGGGCTGGGCCAGACACCCGCCAGCGTCTACGCCGCGACCAAGCGCGCGCTGATCGCCGACGCCATCGCCCGCGTCGATGGCGGATCCCTCGGCGAGTCCATCGAACTATGGTGCAGCGAACCGGTGCTGACGGCGATCAGGACCTACGTGGCTGCCACCCTGAGCGGACGCTGATACCCACTGGCGTTCAGAGCCGGTTCAGCCTGCACCCGCCAAGCTCCTCCCCGTGGACCATCGAGGAGGAGGATCACCATGGATAGGTACACGATGCTCGCGATCGCAGCCGCTGCGATCCTCGGCTCACCTGCACAGGCTGATGACGATGTGCTGAGCCTGAGCTTGGGTCGCGACCGGGCGTACACTGGCG
>Ga0214472_10000784_pt1 | contig 38245 bp, 57 predicted proteins | sample RVTome_6_FD_207662 | JGI IMG/M metagenome (GOLD analysis project Ga0214472, IMG submission 207662) | Soil microbial communities from uranium-contaminated site in the Upper Colorado River Basin, Wyoming, United States - RVT140D175 | ecosystem: Environmental > Terrestrial > Soil > Contaminated >...
TAAACTCCCGCCTGTCTGAATGGATGCTCGAAGCGAAAGCCTCCTCAAAGGCGGAGGGCGAGATTATCGGACGCACGCAAGCAAACGAACGTACTGATATGCTGGCGAAAGGCCAGTCCCACGAAGGGGAAACGTAAATTAGGTAATACCCTGACGAACTACGCCGGGATAAGTAAAGGAGTAAGACATGAATAAAAATAGAACCGTAGTTGTAATTGTTGCGGCCCTCGTCTTCGTCGGCGGCTTCTTCGCCGTCAATAGCGGCATGGCTCAGGCTGTGCAGGTACCGCAGCAGATCAATCTCTGGCTGGTCGCTGTGACCTTCGCCGCCGTCGCCGCTGGCTTGGATTGGTTATTTATTTTCACCAGCCTCGACTTTCGCGGATTGGCTGCCGAATTAGCAGGCACGTTGTCGGCTTTTGTCGTTCTGGAATTTCAGAACATCATTAACCTGATCCCCGCAACCTTCGACCCGTATGTCAGTTTCGTTTTCACCGTGCTGGTCGTCCTGTTGGGTGGCGCGGGCGTGTTGCGCGTGATCGCCCTGTTCAGAGGCAGTAAAGCGTTGCTCGCATAAGACAGCAACAAGAGACTAAAAAAGCCCCGTCAATCGACGGGGCTTTGTGTTATGTTGGGGGAGTGGGTTTGTCTATACATACTTTATGCTTTCGATAAGAATAGTTAGCATAAACATGGTTTCGATAACCCGTATTATCTAAAAGCATTATTTTGAAGGTGCAGACCCTCATTCCATCCCTGACAACACGAAGATATTTACTTGCTCCACCGCGCATTTTTCACAGAGAGTAATGTCAACAGGCTCCATCATAGGCATTGTCATTTCCTCATCCGTCCCCATGACGTTCGCAAGCATGGCGTTACCACCAAGCATCGCGGCTAATCCGTCCTGCCGTCTTACTGCATCCAGATTGATTCCATGTCGCTCGATGTGCAATGTAAAGAACATCGGAACTCCGGACTTGCCAATTAATTCACCGCACTTGTTACAGGTTGCGTGTTTACGTAATTCTTTTTCTTTCATCTCGCGTCCCTCCTGACAGCCAAGGCCGTCAATCTCATACCTAGTTTCTCGTACTCATCCGCAAGGATCAACAGGGCTGCTTTGTCTCGCCTGGATATAGCAGCCCTGCGTCTGTCATTCATCGCGCCTAATGCCTCGACCCGTGACGTTGTGCCATCGCGGTTGCGGCGAGTGCGCTCTGTCACGCCGTGGCTGGTGATGTATTTGTTGCTCATTGCTCGCGCTCCTTCATCTGTGCGGCTTTCTCGAATTGGCGTGCTGGGTTTTTTTCACAGAATCTACTATGAGCATTCATAGATGCCAGCGTACCGCTTTTTCCGCATTGCCATTTGCATTCAATCTGCTCTGTCATTTTTTTGGATCTGCTCTTTCTGGCAGCAGACTGCTTGCCTCTGCTCCCGCTCTGCTTACCAGATTTAGCGGGCTTGCTCTCGTTTTCGACCAGACCGCGACCAGATATAAAACCAGCTAGAGCAGTTGCGCCATCAGGTAGAATGCCCCAAACCGCCGCCACAATTCCACGCCATATCGGATTTTGAATAACGTCAAGCCCATAATAAATTGACGTGCCGATTATCACAGGACTTAGAGTCATGATTCCAATCATAGCTATCCATGATGACAGCTTCCTACCTTTGGCTATGGTGTTGATCTGACTGGAAGCGTATGCAGTAGTAAACGAAATTAATGCCCCCATCGAGCCGACCACAAATATACCGATCCACGAAAAGTATAAAAAGCCGCCAAACGCATACTGGATCGTCTGCACAACCGCAGCATAAAAAGGGAGATGTTTTTTATTCAGCTTCATTCGTCGGCCTCTTCCTCTTCAATATCAACTCCGTATTTATTCCAGGCATTTTGTAGATGACCAGAATGGTGATTATTTTTATTCAACGAGCTAATATGAGTAGACCATCGTTGCTTTATATTCACAGCGGAGCCGACATAGAACTTCCCGTTGAGCGTGTTTTTGATTTGATAAATTCCACTAGCCATTAGATTTCCTTTTGCTTTTGTCGAGTAGTCGCAGTAGTCGTAGTCGCGGTAGTCGGCAAAAGCCTAAAAACAGGGCATTATTGAGCCGTAGTCATCGTCGGACTGCCCATCACCGAGCGAAGCTGATCGAGCACAACCTTGACCTTCCGAGCAGCCGCCCCACCGCGATAACCGAAAACCTTATCTTCAATCTCAGCCTGCGACCAGCTTCCATCCTGGTAGAGCTCCACGATCCACAACTCCTTATCAGCCAGGCCGCTAACGAACTCAGCGAGCGATGCTGGCGGAGCGTCAATCCGGGGAGATACGGCCGACTCAATAACGGGATGATCAATGATCACACCTTCCACCCATTCGGCACCATCGTTCTGCTGTACAGGACGGGAGGCCAGGAACGTTTCGACTTCCCTATCTTGCAGGAAGAAGCCGACGCCGCGCCGGATGTTTGAGTCGTCCGAGACACGCGCCAGGAAATGGCGGAACGCAGGCAGCCTGTCCGCCCCTGCCCCATCGCTGACATTACCGCCCAACGCGATCCGGCTCTTGGTCGCGTTATCCATCGAGTAGACAATACGCGCCATCTGCGACCGCGTGGTCGTGTCGATATTCTGAGCAGTTGCATCCTGCAAGCCGATGGTTATGGACAGCCCGAACTTTGCACCGTCCAAGGCGATGCTGCGGACTTCGGCGGTCACTTCCTTCGCCTGTTGGTTTGGCATACGGATCAACGCTCCGGAGTAGTCATCGAGTACCAACATTGTAGAGGGAGCGCCGTAGCGTTCCCATGTGCCGATCCCCTTCGAAGTGAGCAGAGAGTCGCGGATGTCCATCTGTGCAGATGCTACCTGGAGCACGTCAATATATCTTTGCGCATCCTTGCGCACATCCACGGCCAGGAGCCGAAAATTTGGATGGTCAACAAATGGGATCCAGTCCACACGTTTTCCCATAACGATAACGTTCCAGCCCTGCGTCAAGAGACAGGCGACCGCAGTCCGCTCTCCCGTAAGAGTCTTGCCGCTGCGGGATCGTCCGGCATAGAGTAGATGAGGACGCATGGAAGTATCAACCAGGAGCAGCTTTGAATTCTCATCGTTACCGACCGGGAGCAGATTACCGTCCCATTTATTCAACTCGACCCAAGTGGGGAGAGGTAATTCAGGATAAGCGTCACCCGCTTCGACCTGCTCCAGTTCGTCCGTCTCGGGTTCGGGGAGTAGTCCCTGAGACTTCAACATGGCATGGGGCAACGCTCGGCGGCGCGTGTGCATGTTGCTTAGTTGCGCGAGGCGCGTGACTTCGCTCTGCCGCTCGTCCGTTATTTTCGGCAAAAGTTCAAGGTACTTTTGATTGACAGCGACTGTCCCATTTGCGGAGCGATCCAAGTCGGTGAAGGTCCCGTCTATGAAATTGAGCAACGGCAGAGGCGCGCCTTCAGGAGATACGCCGACCGGCGAGAACTGTAACCGCTTTATCATCGTGTACGCCCAGGCCGTCGCTACGAACAGGATCACGATAAAAACAAAGTATCCGAAGGACGCTTTCATCATGTTGACAGACCTGGCACGCTCGAACGCCAGTTCATCATTACGCTGAATAACGATCATCGCCTGCTGCGTGACGGATGCGACCTGCGTATAAATCCCCGCCTCGGACGTTGATCGAGCATTGAACGCCTGCAAGTTCGCGTCCGCTGTTTGAGTGGAGGCCGCCGCTGTGCTGGTTGCATCGCTGTACATTTTCTGCACTGCCAACTCGACCGCCGCCTGTGTGCCTGTGGCGTAGGGAGCGAACGCGAACGAAGTGGACGCGGCAGAGGTAGCCGACGCCTGAGAGTTATAAAAATCCTCCTGCGCTCCATAGGCTTCTTTTGTCTGCCGCGCAGATTCAGCCGCAACGCCTGGAGCGATGACGTACCCGCTGGGATCGACCTGCTGTGCAGGTGTCGCGCATCCAGTCAGGATCAGGACTGCTAATGTGAGGATATATTTCTTCATGGCCTTACTCCTAACAAAACGCTCCCCCGCTCGGTGGATGATACCGAACGAGAGAGCAGAGGTATTGTACTTTATTTGTGATCAATCATCCTGATCACTTCCACATTGTACACCTGTTTCTAAACGGATGCAATAGGCAATCTTTTTTTCGTGTCCCGCTCACCTGCCCCATCACAACGCTGGACGGGATCGTGGTCGTTACCACTTATCTAGTTGTCTATACGACTTAATCAGTCTAGACAACTTAATCAGTCGTCGCCAATGTCGGCGCGTTCCTGCCAGTCGTAGCTCTCCCAATCCTCTGGGGCTTCTGGTTCGGTGACTTCGCCATCGTTTACATCGTCGGGGTCTGTTGTGACTTCCAGCGAATTCGACATCCATAGACAGTAAGCCATCCCGCCGCGCGCTCCCGCATCCGCGTATTCGTCGGCAAGCTGCACCCAATCGGCGCAGGTCTGATCCTTGCGGAATAGCAGCGCCTTTTTCTTTTTTGCCAACGCAATAAGAACGGGGTCGGATAATACAGAGGTTGATTTCATCGCATGTCACCTATTATCTTTGCCATTTCTTCGGGAGTCTCAACAACCCAAAAATCAATATTCAATTCGGCGCAAAACTTCATCAGGTCTTTTTCATCGTCCGTAAGTTTGCGCTTGGATGGCGGCTGCATGGGGTTCTTGACTTCTACAAATGACATCCAATCGAGTATCAGAATATCGGCGCCGAAGCCAGGAGGGAGCAGCTTGAAGCGAAGACCAGCGCGGGACAGTACCGCCGCGATAAGCGGCTCGTTCAAATCACGCTTGCCTGCCTGAAAATACTTGCTTGCCCTGCTCATCTTTTACCGCCAATATTCGCAGCGACCACCCATACCAGCGGGACGTCATACGCTTTGCCGTTGAATATATGCGTATGCGTCGTAATGAGCATATCCAGGAATTCCAGATAACAAACGGGGCAGATTAGTTTCATTTCGCCGCCTCGTAATGCTCTGCCCGTCTCTGCATAGCCTCGGACGCGGCGGGCATATCCAGCAGACGAAAGGCGACCGCCGCCATTCTGTACAGGGCGGGGTCGCTGCCACGCTCTGCGATGGCGCGCAGGGATTGCGCCTGCTCGATGGTCGGGGTGTTGGGGATGGTGATGTTCACTTCGCACTCCCTGGACGCTCCATGAGCGGGCGGTAACTGTCGCCCGTCAACTCGACTACGAAGTTCCTGCCGTCCGAGAGTCTATCTGTGATCCTGAAATCAAGATCGCGCGGGGCAATGTTCCCAGCCATGATGGTAACAAATCCTTCGCCGCGCTCTGTGCCTGCTTCGTGGCGTTTATTGACCACATGAAAGAACTGCTCTACCTTGAATTCAGTGGATCGCTCGGTCGTGAGTTCGTCAATCGCCAGTAAAGGATACGAAATAAATTTATCCTGCATCTCCATAATTCGCCGCTGTGGTTCGTCGTCATCGAACGCGGAGCGCATCTGGTCGAGTATGTCTTTCTGAGTCGTCAGATGAAATATACCGCGCCCATCCCGACCCCATCTCGCACACGCGATCTGTAACAGTTTACTCTTGGCAAGCCCTGCCCCGCCGTAGAGATAGCCGACGCCGTTCCCGTAATCGAGCAGGTCTTTGATTGCGCGGATCGCTTCGGCCACATTCTCGCGGTCTTTGATTTCGTTCCAGTCTGCCGATCTGATCTCCGCCGCTGTTAGTCCGTGGCCGTTGAAGATGGAGCTTTCAGGGGGCAGGTTCGGACACGGTGAGGTTTTACCGAAGCGGGGGTCTCCGAACTCGACATCGAAGCGGACGTAACCGACGCCGCCGCAGACCTCACAGTCGGGAGTGCATAACATTCTCGCGGATGCGCTTGGGTCTCTGGAGCCGACCCATTTCCCGGCTGTAATAACATCCTTTATATTTTTCATTAGATTTTCACGCTTTCCGCATTTGCCATTTCTGCCTTAAGTTTTGCTTTCTTCGCTGCCAATTCCGCCGTGAAGTTATCTTTCGCGGGCGCCTGGGGTGTGGCATTGAACTTGGATTTATTTTGCTTCGGGTTTTTTCTCGGAGCAGGATACCCGTCACGCTCCCAACCGCGCAGGATACCATCGACATAACTTGAGTTGTGCTTGCTGGTCGCTTCCTGTGCCGTTGCCAGTGCAACCGCTTTGAGTATCCATTCCACGCTGTGGATTTCCAGCCAGGTATCAAATAGGTCAGCCGATCCGCTTTTTAGACCTCCGCCTTGAAGGGTTGCGATTGCATTTGAGACGGTTGCGAAATCTTCATCTGTATATATATTATGGGTAGGGACGGATGAGGATGGATAGGGTGACTCTGGTACACTAGTTTTTGCCTCAGAGTCACTAGTTTTTGCCTCAGAGTCACTAGTTTTTGGTCTACCGTTCTTTGACCTCTTCTTGGGTAAATTTCCTAATTTATTGACCATTACGGAATAGTTATTTGTCCCGTATATGCTTGTCCCGGCTAGTCGCATATAACCATTCTCGATCAATGCCCTTACCACTCGGATAACTGTTCGCCTTGTCACGCTAGATTTCTTTGCCAATGTCTCAAAACTATTCCAGCTATTCTCCCCGAAATCGTCAGATGAATCGGCGATGGATAAAAGAACGATCTTTGCAGTATGTGACGCGACTTTTACTATCTTGCCTTTTTTACCTTTGTATTCAAGCGATTGTATGTCTGTCCAAAACACACGACCCATAACTGTTACGCTCATTTCGCCACCCGTTCAGTTTCTTTAACCTGTGCTATAATTTGTCCTGTCATTGAAGGTTCCTTTCCTGAAAATCTCCGCCCCGCAAAGAGGCGGAGATTTTCGTTAATTATGCTGATACCTTTTTCAATTGCTGAATGATATACACTCCTGCGTATTCGATACGCTTCGCGTCCATTTTATCACGCTCATAGAGCGGGAGATTTAGACCAGCTTCCTTCGCCTGCTCTACCAGCTTTTGGAAGTCATCCCAGGCGCCATCGCCGCCAGTTGTTTCGTTGGCGACTGTTGTTACAGGCTTACGCATGGGGCCTGGGGTAGTAGACTCGATAGGCAACTCCGCAACAACTTCGGGATCGTCCGGGGGGAACATCTGATCAACTTCGTCGATGTCCTCATAGACAGGTTCTATTGCGTCAATCGTCTCAGCCTCGACAGTTTCATCTTCCTGTAACGCTTCCCTCAATTTGCTGGACGCGCCGCCTGACAAATCCATGAACTTCGATAACTTTATGAATACCGTTTTCATTTCCATGGTCGGGCGTTTTTTTGGATCCTGCCATGCTCCGTATTTTGAGTTGTAACTGGCGGGCGACCATGTAAGAGCATGGGTTTGAATTTCTACCAGCGTCATCCAGACCGATTTCTCAAAACCGTGCTTTGTTTTGAAGTATCCGAGATAACCGATAACGGGCGCGGTCGGGCTTCCACTGGTTACGTCGCGCATATTGTCAATCCTCAAGCCGCCCTCACCCTGGACGGGCGCGAATAAGGTTTCGCTACCACCCTTGGCCCAATAATGGAGGCCTGTCTGCGGGTCTTGCAGTACACGCTCACCCTGATGGATAGGCATGACCGAGATATAGCGGTATTGATTCGTGCGGACTGCCAGATCATACAGCCCTGCGTAATGAGGCTGAAAACAAGCAACACCTTTTCGCGGGACTAGATAGGCTTGGCGGAGCGCAGGGTCAAGTGATAAACCAAGAGCGGCCGACCTGAGCGCACCATTGGCTAGACTGTTGGGGGAGCAGTTCATCAGTTCGGAACTGGATGCAATGCAGATCAAAGCGGACTTTATAAATGCGTTCGTTCCGCCTTGCAGAATTTTCTTGAACTCTGCAATAGTAGCGTCATCTTCAAAGACGGTTAATACCCGTTCGGGTAATGCTGTGATTGGGGATGTCATGATATTTTCCTTTTCCTAAAATGGGATTTCGTTTGTGCTTGCGTCGCCAGCGGGGTATAGAATATCTCCGCCCATTATATACGGGCTTGGCTCTGTCCCTTCGGGGTTGAGTCGCGCCCGCCATTCAGCCACCTCTCGCTCATCCACGTTCACGAACTTGACCGCCTGGTTACATTTGAAACAGTGCCCTTCGTCGTGCGGTCCCATGTCGCCGATGTAGGGCATTACGAGACCGCCATCATTCGGGCAGAGGTGGGACATATAGAACCGCCCGTCATCGCGGGTCTTTCCCTGTACTTCGTAGAGACTTGCTTGTCTTGTTTGGGGCATTAGATAATCCTTTCATTTCGCAAGATTTTATACATTCTGACAGTCCAGATTATAACCGATGTGTATATAAACGTCAAGAGAGTTGTATTGACAAATCCTCCGTCTACCCTAAAGGGCACACGTGTGGTATTATTTAATCATTGGTTGACCTGTCGCAAGCGGGCCGCCAAAAAGACCCCGACTGACGCGGGGTCTTTTGCTTTGATCATGCCGCCCAACGGCTTGCGTTACCCGCAGGGGCGAGAACGCAAGACCATAAATTTATTTGAAGACTTCATCATCTGTCACAGCCAGCCCCTGTCGGGTGCACGCTTTGTTAGGCATCGTAGGGACTACTTCCCATAAAGTCTTTTGCTCAATCGGGTGTGTGTCTACTCGCGGACGAGCTGTTCTATTCCACGTTCCGCCGCCCGCTTCGCCCAAACTGCGCCAGTTTGCAGATACAAGAGATGTGCCCGGCTCTGATTGCAAGGTGTAGGTAATTACGCGCTTATAACCAAGAGCAAAGGCGGCTCGGCTTGCAGCTCCGTAGAGCATTGACGGCGCGTTCTTTGTGCCATCGGTGGCGCAGCGTGTGACTTCAAGCGTCCAACCATCATCCAACATTCGAGCAACTGGACGCCCTACCGTGATTACGCCTACAACTTTTTCGCCATCATTCACGGCGATACCAAACTTCCAGCCTTGCGGCGGTAAGTGGTGACGATGCACGAGCTCAATAAACTTGCACGCTTCGGGGTATGTTATGGGCTGTAGATTCAACATTTCTTAGATGCCTAACGGCAAGCGTTACCCGCCCGCCGTGTTCGTAGAATCCGCCGCGCTGACCAGAGCCGAAGGAGGGTCGGTGTGCACGCATTGTTCGGCGTCTTTCACAATTGGGAAATCACACTCATAACAACGCGACTTTGTTGGCTTGCGGGGGGATGTGACCCATTGCTCATGACCACATTCCAACTCACATAACCACTGTTTTTTATTGAGCGGGGATTTATCAGCCCGCAAAACTTTTACCATGACTACCTATCTTCTCGGCAGACGCCGAACGATTTGCGTTAGCGGCGATGTGGTGGACACCACCGCTAAAATTCAAAGGTTTCACGACTTTCTTCACGCGCCCCGTTCGGTGGACAAGCCACCCCGTTCTTTGGGGTGAGCGCAGCTCCACCGAATAGCGCGAGCGTAAGCGGAAATGCCCGTTCATGGAAGCGGCGCATCCGTCCCGCATACATCGCAGTAAACACTACGATCTTCGAGCAAGGCTTTACACTCGGAACAATACCTAGCCGCTGGAATGGGTGTTTCCGCTTCACGCAGAGTTGGGCTGCGCGTGTCTAGCCAGTCCGCAAACTCTTTCAAAACCGTGTATTGCGACTCAGAAATACTGTACTCAGTAACATTGTTCATGTAGATAGCAAGTTCATCATCATACGACATTTGCAACACCTTTTTCCTTTCATCCAAAGCGCAGGTCAATCTCTGCGTTTTCGCTCGCGCTATTGGGCTGACCAAGCCCCCCGCTCTTTGGGGAGTGAGCGCAGCTCCACCGAACTAGGTACTCGGTTGACAATGTCAGTTTTTTGCATAAATTACTGACATTGCCCCGATTAGTGACGGGGTTATTAATTAGACACCATCTTCTCGATGGCGATCAGATCCGCAGGCGGTCCCGTCCGTGGGCGGTACTTCCGGAGGTTCGTCTGGAATTCATCGAGTATCTTTTGGAACTCCGCAAATATGATTTCCTCCGTTACGCCGTCCTGGAGCAGCACCTGCCTGAATTTCAGCGCGACGCCGCCCCAGGTTTCAGACTTTCCGATCAGCCTGCGCGCGATGGCGTCGTTCCTGAGATTCAGGACATCCACGCGGGAAAGCGTTGTCTTGTTTGGGTCTTTTTGTCTTGGCATTTTATTATTCTCCTTTTCACAAGTATTATACGTCAAAGTATATAAACGTGCTACGGGGTTATGATTTCCCCTCTGTCTGCTTGATAATATTTTTGATCTTTTTGATCTCTCTGATGCTTTTTCTTATCTGCTTACGCATGCTGTCTGTTTTTTTCTTTTCCGTCTTGAATATACCGCGCATACGCTTCTCCTGGTCTGCCATCTTATCCGCAATTATCTGTTCGTTTGATTTTCTGTTCATCACAATTTCCTTTGTCCGCGAGCCATCAGCGCACGGACACAATTTTATTTTCCAAGTAGGTACAGAAGATACAGGCCGCCTGCACAAAGAAACATTACCCAGACGTATTCAACGAGCATCAGTAATATCCCGAGCAGGGTGTTTTTATCTTCGTCGTTCATTATGCGCTTCCAAGAGCGGCTTCGATCTCCGCCAGTTCGTTGATCAATTCATCGACCGTCTTGCTATCCATGAATAGCGTATGGGCAAAGGCGAATAATATCTGCTCACGGCGATCTTTGAGAAGCATTACCGCCGCTTCAATGTCTGTGGATGATGTGATTCTTTCGGTGAGGTCTTGGTTCATCGTTTCACCTTTGCGCTTGGTACGGCGGCGAGTAATGCTGCAACCTGTGCCTTAAGTATTTCCACTTCGTCGCGCAGGTCTTTGACGGTATCATCTTCCTCTTCGTAATGAGTGCCGACCCACACATCCGGGCGATCTAATCCAGACTCAACACCACCGAACGGGCATTGCATAGTCTCCCAGTGATGCAAACCTTTCCAGCCGCCGCAATTCTTACAAGTATCTTTAGCCATTGTCATTGTATCCTTTTCCCGCCCTCCGTGATGGAGGGCGGGGCTAATGGGGGTCGGGTCATAAAGCCGATACTGCTGGCAGTCCTGCGGCTTTGCCCGTGAGGTGGGTTAGTTCTGGACAACCCTCACGCCGATGTTATGTGCTTTTGCCTCGGCGAGCGAGTCATACTTCTTGCAGGCAACCCCGTTCGTGCAGAGCCACCAAGAGCCGTCAATCTTTTCGAGTGTGTAGTCGGGCATTGTTATTTCCTTTTCGCAAGTGTGGTATAGAGTCCAGTCACTTCGGTGAATAACTCTTGAAGCATATCGTTATAAATTCCTTCGTGCGTTGAAACTTCCTTGAATGATGCACCGCGTATCTTGAAGAATGTTACCGTGTAGGTGTCCATTGCATCGAGTACGATCTTGATATGGTTAGCATTACGGCTTCCCATAAATTTGAAAGCCAGATTTGCGCTTTCCGCTTTTTCATCGTAGGTGATGAAGCGTGCGCCAGTCATGGCGATGAATTGACGCCCGCCGAGTTGGTTCATTATTTCCATCGCCTGGTATTTACGTTCTGAGATTTCAGTTGTCGCTTCGGTTGTCATTGTTATTTCCTTTTCGCAAGTTCAGACCGTGTTGTCTGTACCCCAAATATACCATGAGCGTATATAAACGTCAAGGGGAATAACCTGCCAATCCGTAAACTGATCTCAATGGTTGACTTTTATTTATAGGTGTTGTATTATTGACTTACGACGTCGCCTCATAACTATCGGGTACCGTGTAAAGCCACGGTCAGGCGCAACCCTCCCGAACGCCGTTTTGATTGAACAACCTTTTAGTGAGGGGAGCGGTTTCATAGATGTGTTGAGGAAACAACAAAATTCCCATCGTGAATGTAATCCGCTCCCCAATGATTTTGATAGCTTTAGAGTTGGGCGCGACGCTAAATACTCAGACCTGTCATAGTAGTAGAGAAGAAATTTTCAGGTAAATAACGCGCAGGGCATCCAGAAATGGGTGCCCTTTTTTTATTTGCAAAGGCCCTGAACGGTACAAACACGGCAAAAGAGGTTATACTGACAATATGAAGCCGATCACCTGGACAAATACCCAGTGTAAATTATCACAACTCAAAGAATGGGATAAGAACCCCGTGCGGATTTCTGGCGACGACCTGAAACACCTGGCCGAGAGCGTCAAGAAGTTTCGAGGCGTCCTGCCGTATGTCGCAGCGGGGCCGATGGTCAAGGGAAGTTATCCACTACTCGACGGACACCAACGCAAGCGCGCGGAGTTGGAAGTAAACAAAGTCGCGCCCGATCTGCTTGTCGATGTGCGTGTCCCGTCCAGAAAGTTGACGGCGAAGGAACGCTCCGAGATCGTGATCCGCCTGCGAAAAAATCAGGGAGAATTCGACGATAAATTACTGCTTGAAAATTTCAAAGACTTCCCCATGATTGAATTCGGTTTCAGTGAAAAGGAATTGAAGGACTTCGGTTTCGATCCGCCTGAGAGCAAGGACGCAGAGCCTGAGATAGACCGCGCGGCGGAGTTGTTGAAGAAGTGGAAGGTAAAGACGGGCGACTTGTTCGCTATCGGTGACCATCGCTTGATATGCGGCGACTGTACTGACGCGGCGGTAGTGGCGCGGGTGATGGGGGGGAGAAGGCGCGAATGACTATTACAGATCCGCCGTGGAATGTTGCAATTGGTACAGACAGAAATCCGCGCCACAGACAAAGAGAAGGTCTCCAGAACGACAATATGTCGGACGATGATTATTCTTTATTTGTCGATGCTTTTATATCGTCCATTGAGCAGAATTGTGCAGGAGATGTTTACTGCAAGGTTGCGTCTGAATACATGGACATTATTGGTGGTATTTTTAGGGAAAAGAAGTTTCATTGGTCAGCCACTGTCATTTGGGTAAAAGATATATTTGTTTTGGGTAGGTCGAAATACCACAGGAGATACGAGCCACTCTGGTATGGGTGGCACAGTAAATCAAAGAGTTCCTTCTGTGACGCGCGCGATTTGGACGATGTTTGGGAAATCAAGCGTCCACGTGTTAGTGAGGAACACCCAACCATGATGCCCGTTGAGTTACCAGAACGCGCAATTAGAAATTCAAGCAAAGCAGGAGATGTTGTATTCGAGCCATTCGTTGGCTCCGGCACCACCCTCGTTGCCTGTCAGAACTTAGGTAGGCGCGGACGCGGTATTGAAATAAGTCCAGCTTATTGCGCCGTTACCCTCGAACGTATGGCGACGGCATTTCCAAAACTAAAAATAACCAAACTCCCTAAGAAAAAGAAGTCATTAAGTCGTGTAGACAACTAATTACCCATGTATCAATTCATGACTATTCTCAAAATAAATAACGCTCGATCCCGCCTGTTTGTACGGATTTCCCAGTCGCCAGATTCGCGTTTGTTGGGGTTTGTATAATGGCGAAGAAGAAGCGCACAGAGCCGCAGAGACTTCTCGACCTGCCTGTTATCGAAGCGTTATCAATCAAGGGATGGTTACAAAAGGATATAGTCGATCACCTTAACGAAATACGCCCCTATAAATTGACACAGCAACAAGTGTCTTACGACATCGCTCAAATCCGTGAGCGCTGGGTCGAAGCCGCCACCCAGGAGATACTCGAATCCCGTGGACGCGTGCTTGCGACCCTGCGCGTTCAGCAGGAGGAAGCCTGGCGCGGATGGGTACGCAGCACCGAACCGATCAAGGTCACGCAAAAGCGCATCACCGAAGGTCCACAGGGGACAACGAAGGAAATGACCGAGCGCACCGAAGAGGGCAAATGGGACAAGGGCTTTTTGGATGTCGTAACCGCGAACATAAAAAGCTACCGCGATATTTTAGGCATGGACGCGCCGAAGCAGGAAAAGGGCGACCTGCTAAACCCATCCGATAAGCCGCAGAATATCACCATCCCCGCCGACGTTATCGCGCCCGATATGCTGGCGTCCTATCGCGCGATCAAGTCGGGGCAGTATCATGAATTTCTGGAAGAGGGCGGGCGCGGTAGTACCAAGTCGTCATTCATAAGTATGATGTGCATTGAGTTGTTGATCAACAATCCCGACGTGCACATGCTGGCCTCCCGTCAAGTCGGTAACACGATGCGGGATAGTGTCTACGCACAACTCAAATGGGCTATCGGCGAACTCGGATTATCCGACCTGTTCAAGACCATCACGAACCCGATGGAGATCACCTACCTGCCGACCGATCAAAAGATATATTTCCGCGGGATGGATGATGTCGGCAAAATAAAATCAATTACACCCGTCAAGGGTTATATCGGTATTTTCTGGCTGGAGGAAGCAGATCAGGCACGCGGCCCCGAAGCGATCCGTAAGGTCGAGCAGAGTCTACGCGGCGGTGAAAAGATGTGGTTCTTCAAGTCGTGGAACACCCCCCGCCCGCTGAAGCATTGGATTAATCAATACGTCCTGACCCCCAAGAAAAAGCAATACCATCACAAAAGCAATTATATGAATGTACCGCGCGAATGGCTGGGGAGTATCTTCATCGAGGAAGCCGAACACCTGCGACAAGTCAATCCGAAAGCCTATGCCAATGAATACATGGGCGAAGCGACCGGCTTGGGCGGTACGGTATTCGAGAACGTGGTAGGCAGGGAGATCACCGATAAAGAGATCAAGCAGTTCGACCAGGTTGGGCAGGGCATGGATTACGGCTGGTTCCCTGATCCGTTCGTATGGACGCGCAGCCACTTTGACGCCGCCCGCCTGAAACTGTATATTTTCGATGAATACCACGTAAATAAAAAGCGCAATAAAGCCGTGTATAACTATCTGGTCAAAGAAAAGCACATCGACAAATACAAGAATGAATTAGTTATCGGCGACTCAGCATCACCGAAAGACGTGGCCGACTTCCGCGAGTACGGCATGAACATACGCGGAGCAGAGAAGGGCCCCGACTCAGTTGATTATTCCATGAAGTGGTTGCAGGGATTGGTCGAGATCGTCATTGACCCCGTGCGCTGTCCGTACACACTAAAGGAATTCTATTCTTACGAATTGGAGCAGAACAAAGATGGTGAATTCATCAGTTCCTATCCAGACCGTGATAACCACTCGATTGATTCTGTGCGCTATCGAACTAATCTGCTATGGCGTCGTCGCGGTCAATGACATCGAATGACCCACGCAAATGGAATGAGCATTTACTTCGCAGGCGCACGATTAAGCAGTACACTAGATACATGAGGCAATTATGAATAATTTTATATCGTCCATTTGGAACTGGATCAAAGGAGTATTTGGCATGAATCAAACTCAAATAAATAAGGCATTTAATATAACCCTGATGGATGTCTCGACCCCGATGGTTGAGGCTCTTTTGTTATGGTCGAAGCTGTACAAGAATGAGGCAGACTGGACAACCGCCGACACCCCCAGCCTGTCGCTCCCATCCGCTATCGCTGGCGAAATCGCGCGCCTCACGACCATAGAAATGGAAGTCAATATCACCGGGAAGAAACCCGACCAGGCACCCGATACAACCGCGCCCGTCGAGCCTGCCCCTTCCAAGCGTGCGGATTACCTGTCTATACAATTTGATAAGGTGATGAGCCGACTAAGAGAGGAAGTCGAATACGGATGCGCGAAGGGCGGGATGGTCATCAAACCATACGTCAACGGTAAAGAGATCGCCTTCAACTTTGTGCAGGCTGATGAGTTTTTCCCGATTGAGTTCGACGCCAATGACGCAATGGTAGATGTTGTATTCTCCGACCAGCGTAAGATCGGCGATACCTATTACACGCGCCTGGAACGTCACACGATGGGGGATACCGTTATCAATGGCAAACCACGACGCGGATGCAATATCATCAACAAGGCGTACAAATCCAGCACTCAGGAAACACTTGGCAGCGAGATCGAATTATCAAGCGTTCCCGCATGGGCTGAACTCGAAGGCGACAAGTGGATCGCGCCGCTGGATAAACCCTTATTCTCTTACTTCAAGTTCCCGCAAGCCAACAACATAGACACCGCGTCCCCCCTGGGCGTCTCGTGCTACGCGCGCGCGGCGATGGGTACAAATCCGCTGATCAAACAAGCGGATGATATTTGGTCTAATTTCCTGTGGGAGTTTGAGTCTGGCAAGCGGGCCATCGACGTGGATGAACTGGCGTTCGACCGCGACTCTAACGATAACCCCATCCTGCCGAACCGCCGACTATATAGAACTTATAAACAGAGCGGTACAAGTATTGGCGCGGGCGGGGATCTGTTTAAGGAATGGACGCCGACTCTGCGAGAACAGAATATACTCGCAGGGCTGAACGCGATATTGAAGCGGATCGAGTTTGTGACATCATTGGCCTATGGCACGCTCTCCGATCCGAACCTGGTCGATAAAACGGCGACTGAAATTGTGTCACAGAAACAAAGGTCATACGCCCTTGTTAGTGATACTCAAAAGGCATTACAAGCAACAATAGAGCAGACGGTTTGGGCTATGAATGCGTGGGCAGATATTAATAAGCTGTCTCCGCGCGGAGATTATGACGTTAGTTGCGACTTCGATGATTCTCTCATTGTAGATAGTCAGGCGCAATTCTCTCAGGATCAACAGGCGGTTGGAATGTCTGCCATGTCTAAACAAAAATTCCTGGAACGTAACTACGGGCTGACGCCATCGGCCGCGCAGCTGTGGGTCAAGGAAGCGCAGGAGGAGCGCCCGCCCGTTGATCTATTCTCGAATCTGGATGAAACAGGATCGTAGACCTTGCGCGTTTTTGAATTGTGTATTACAATTGCCGTATAAAACATAGTTCGGCGGCTTCCTTGCCAGCCGAATACGCAAGGAGAATATCATGTCTGGATTTATGAGTAACTGTCCATTTGGCGATCATGGCGAAGCGTTTTTGTGGCATGGAAGCGGTAACGACGAAATAGATGTTGCCGTTGTTGAACTCATGCAGTTGTCAGAGTTGGATGAAAAAACGGCTCTTGAAATTGCAGATGAAATCGGCGCATGTTTATCACGCCGCCGAACAATGCTTGCACCCGACAAGGGGCAGGCGGCGGTCGTGAAAGATAATCAGGTCTTTGCCCCTTGCGGGTAAAGCCAGCCGTTAGGCAACTAAAACAATGAACCCTTATTATCAAAAAGATGGCATCACGATCTACAATGGCGATTGCCGCGAAGTCATGGCGGGCTTGCCTGATAATTCGTGTGGTCTAACGGTCACATCTCCGCCTTACAACATGCGAACCCGCATCCGTAATGGCGAGTACACCACCCGCGAACAGACAGACCACTTTAGCAGGAAGTATGAGCATTTTAGCGACGCACTTTCACCACAAGAGTATTATGAATTTCACAGTCACGCTATCCGTGAAATGATGAGAATTTCAAATACGGTGCTTTGGAATATTCAGATTGTCACAGGTAGCAAAGAAGCCGTGTTCCGCATGATTGGCGATTTTGCCAAAGAAATAAAAGACATCATCGTGTGGGATAAAGGTCATGGTCAGCCAGCCATGCACGATAACGTAATCAATAAAGCGGCTGAATTGATTTTGATTTTTGAGAAAAACGCAACGGCAGGTAGAGAGTTTTCAAGGTCGTTTTTTCCTCGTGGTGAAATGACAGACATCTGGCGAATGAAGCGCGGCAATAATACCGAAAGTCACGGCGCAACTTTCCCGCTTCATTTGGCGCAAAAGGCTATCACTGGCTGGAGCGCAGAGAATGACGTTATCCTTGATCCATTCATGGGTACAGGTACAAGCCTAATAGCCGCAAGGAACGAAGGACGAAAAGCGGTAGGCATTGAAATCTCCGAAGAATATTGTGAGTTGGCGGTAAAGGGTCTGGCGCAAATGTCGCTCTTTACGTTGCCTAACACAGCGTCCACCCGACAGGGGCGGGCTGTGGCTCAAAATGAGTTATTCGGATAATTATCAGGTCTTGCGTTCTCGCCCCTGCGGGTAACGCAAGCCGTTGGGCTGACCCCGAAGGAAAATAAACATGAGCGAACATAATCCGAACGCATGGCAAGATGGTTTTGACGCATGGCAAAATGGATACGATGACGCAATGTACGATGGTATTGATACGTCAAGCGAAATGCCGTGCAAATGCGAAGCGTGCCTGAAAGGTTACGCCGAAGGTCAAGAAGCCGCCTTGAAAGAAATCTTTGCTGGCAGTCAGTCTGCCCAACAAAGCGTGCCCCCGACTGTTGCTACAGTCGCCGCGCAAGAAGTCAATTTGGATGCCCGCAACAGCGGGTAACGCAAACCGTTCGGTGGAGCTGCGCTCACCCCAAAGAACGGGGTGGCTTGTCCACCGAACGGGGCGCGGGATGTAATTCCGTTTTATCGGCTCTTTGAGAGCAGAAAGGTGTGGCTAAAAATGGTAATGTGTTGGAGAGATAATCACGTTTTTTTGTGGGCAGACTATAATACTCTTGGCATCCCCGAAGGCTTGATTTGCACGTGCGGCAAGCATCGCCTGACACGCTCCGCCGAACAACGGAATGATGCGGAAACGGGCATTCCAGCGGCTTGCGAGCATATGAATCGTATTCATGGGACGGGGAACGATTGGTGTCTCGACTGTGGTTACTTCCCATTGCCGCCGCTTCCATGAACGCCCGTTCCGCATATCCCGCGCCCCGTTAGACCCCTTCTTTCCATGAAGGGCGAACTTTGAAAAAATGAATGTTACGGCGTGCTTGAGCAACACTTTGGAGAAATCCATTCCGTGGATATGCCATAGCAGAGTAAGTCGGTAAAATTCCGACCCGCTGTTTCAGGCTTAGACCCCGCGTGTAGCGCGTAAAAAACTTCGGGCTTAGTAGCTTGTATTTCCGAGCGCGGGGTCTAACAAAGCATGCACCTGACGCTGGGGCAGTGTGCGAAATCTCAAACATTATCAAGGCTGTGGCGTTATCAGCGCGGACGGTTTCACCGTCCGAACCCCAGCGCAGGTAATGCCAGCCGTTAGGCAAATAAAACATGCACACTCACCCCAAGCCATTCACATTCACATTCACAAGATCGAAGCGGAAGCACTTGCGCCCGCCGAGATTTTTTGTCATCTGCTCAGAGTGTGGCGTAGAGTTGCAGGCCGTCGAGGATGTGGACGGTTCGATCCATACATTCAGCACCAACCGCAGGCGGACGCGGAAACGGGTATACTCTTTCAGGCTGACCCCTGAGTCTGCCGAACGGGTTAGGGCTATGCAAAAAACAGGAGAGCTGTAACGATGAGTATTATTGCTGATATAAATACGGCTGTGATGGATGCGTATAAAAAGACAGGCGACTACCCCACAAAGATACACATAACCGATTCAGCGTATTATAAACTTTTGCAAGATGACGCTAAATACATGGGACAATGGACAGTATCCCCACCTCCACAAGATACGATTATGGGGGTTGAATGCCAACGATGGAGAGACGGGATGTTGGGTGACAGAGAGTTTGCACTGGATTATCAGGACGACTTAAAAAACGCTTACGCTTTTGGTTATGTTGTCCGAGATAAAGAGATAAAAAAAACCGAAATTAAATACCTGCACGTCGAAAGAATCTAAATGTTAGACCCCGACTTCCTTGACACACTCCCAGCCGAAGCCGTCGAGCTTTATCAGGAATTTGCCGACGGCGTGATCTCCGACCTTGCGCGTCGAATAGGTAATATGTCCTATTCATCCGCAGGCTGGCAGGCGCAGCGGTTACAGGAAGCGGGGCTTGCCTATCAGGACATCATCAAGCGCGTCGCACAACTGACAGGAAAATCAGAGGCGGCCATTCGGGGGATTTTCTACCGCGCGGGCGTCCGCTCCATGAGGTTCGACGAAAAGATATACAAGGCGGTGGGCATTGACCTGCCGCTCACGCTATCCCCCGCGATGCAGGACGTGCTGAATATAGGCATTCTCAAAACGAACGGGATACTCAAGAACCTGACACTCACGACCGCGCTATCAGGGCAACAGGAGTTCATTCGCGCCAGTGACATTGCCTATCTCGAGGTGACCAGCGGGACACGCGATTACAACAGCGCGATAAAAAAGGCGGTCACGAGCCTGGCGGATCGCGGGATCACATCCGTCAATTATCAAAGCGGCCACACGGATCAGATCGACGTAGCCGTGCGTAGAAACGTGCTAACAGGCACGCAACAGACAGCGGGCGCGTTACAGCAGCAGCGCATGGATGAAGTCGGCGTTAATCTGGTCGCCGTGTCCGCTCATGCGGGAGCGCGTCCGTCACATCAGTTATGGCAGGGTAAGGTTTATTCCAGAACAGGCAGGCAGGGAAAATATAAAGACTTCGTAACTGAAACAGGCTACGGGACGGGACCAGGGCTTGGAGGTTGGAACTGTGTCATCGGCGATACCATGGTTTCAAGCCTTGCTAAACGTGCCGCTTACCGCCGTGAGTATTCCGGTGAGTTGATCGTCATTCACACCGCCGCAGGCAAGGAGCTTACCGTCACTCCGTATCACCCAATACTCACCGACCATGGATGGGTCGCGGCGAAGTTTCTTGACCATGGAGATTATGTAATCTGCCGCCCCGCGCTCGATGGGTCTTTTGAATCCAGCCCAGACGTAGACCAAAGCGAATCCAGAATTGAGGATGTATTTGATTCTCTTTCTGTAAGCGGGGCGATCTTCGACCTTCCTATTTCGTCCGGTAACTTCCACGGCGAGATTCCCGATGGCAAAGTCAACGTTGTATTTTCCGATGGCTTTTTGAGGGATGGCGTCGATCCCGTGATCGAGCAGGAGTTGGAAGAGGTCGGCTTCGGCTTTCCCGCGCGTTTTTCCAGTACGCTCATTTCCGAGCGCGCGCTTCCTAAGATCGTTGTACGTTCTCTTCATGCCTCTGACCGCATCGTGAGCGGCTTCGGTGAGGTCGATTCTCTCGTCGGCAGTCATTCTAGCGAGCCTGTTGACCATGGCTTCAGACCTATCTTCGGCGATAGGTACTCCGAGTTTGTCGAGATACCTTCCGACAGCCCCCTCAGATATTCCAGTTTTGAAAGCGATTTCGTTCTTCCACATACCAGATTTATACATTTCAATCAAATCATCAGGGGTAACATTGAAGCGCCTTTTGATATATCCTTTCCAGTCATTTCCAGTGTAGACCCCGTTACGACGCAAGCAGTTTTGGATCGCATGAACAGAACAGCGATTCTTATCCGCGATGAATTGCAGGGTGTGGTTAGAGAGGTAGAGCTTGACTACATTGTCAGTATCGAGCGGAAGCCTTTTACGGGTCATGTTTATAATCTCCACACAGAAGGTGAATGGTATTCTGCAAATGGGATTATAACGCATAACTGCCGACATTCTCAATATCCATTCTACGAGGGCATATCTGAGAACGTCTACAATCAGGAGATGCGCGAACAACTGGCTAATAAAACCGTCACGCTGAACGGCGTCGAGATGTCGCAGTACGATGCGTCACAGGTGCAGCGCGGTCTGGAGCGTAAAATAAGATTTTGGAAGCGGCGCAAGATAGCCATCGACGCGACAGGCTTGGACATAGACACATCCGTAGAGACTACCAAAATACGTTATTATCAGAGTCAATTACGCGAATTTGTAAGGCAGACAAAACTTCCCCGCCAGAATGTGCGCGAGCAGGTTGTTGGCCAGTGACATCATTACGGATATTGATATTCTCGAACGATGACGAAATTCTACAATTCGTTAAAGATGTCCTGCTCGATACAGGGTTCGATTCAATACTCAAGAGGGTGGAGGCTGATGTAGAGTTGGTCGCCTCTCTGAACGCCGAAGGCTGGGATCTGGTTCTGATCGACGCCTACCTGAACGGAAGCACAACGCCCGAGGAGATCATCACGGTACTGAATGACCGCGAGCAGGAAGTCCCTTATCTGGTAATGTACGGGATGATTCGGGACATGACCGCGCTGCAGCTATTGCAGGTGAGTAATATAAATTATGTGTCGAAGGAAAACATCGCCTCATTGGGGCTGTCCATTAAAAAGGAACTGACAGCGGCGGGGGACAGGATGCGGGAGCGGATCGACCTCGAACAGGCTACACTCCTTATTATTCAGGCGTTCGGTACCGCGCTGGAATTACGCGACCATGAAACGCGCGGGCATACGTTACGGGTCACGAAGCTGGCGATCCAACTGGCGCGGGCTGTCGGATACCCTCGTCAAGGACTGCTCAATTTACATTGGGGAGCGCTCCTGCATGACATCGGCAAGATCGGCGTCCCTGACAATATCCTGCTGAAAGAGGGGGCATTGGATGACAAGGAACGACAGATAATAAGGTCCCATCCTGGACTAGCCTACAACCTGCTCTCGCCCATCCCATCATTGACCAAAGACATCAATATTCCATTCTGCCATCATGAGAAATGGGACGGGACAGGCTACCCGCGAAAGCTAAAGGGAAAGGCGATCCCGCTGGAAGCTAGGATATTCTCCATCGTGGATGTCTACGACGCCTTGACCAGCGACCGGCCTTATCGGGATGCGTGGAAAAAGGCGCGCGCGCTTGATTACATAAACGCCGAGCGACGCTTCTCATTCGACCCTGAGATCGTCCCCGTATTTCTGGATATGATGAAAGTAACCTAATGCAATGTGGAACGTCTCATATTTGTGGTAGCCTTATGGCATCCTTTAGTATCGTAGACACATCATTGGAGCCGTTTATGAGTGAGAGTTTATTGGTAGGCATATTGGGAACAGCGGTCGCAATGGTCGGGGCATTATTATCTTTTCATGCGGGCAGAGCGCTCAACAACGCGAACGCTCATTCGATCAATGCAAAGACGCTCATCGAGTTATCCGACAAGGTGCGTGAACTCACGAGGGAGGTTATCGAAATTCACAACGAACTGGATGACGTGAAAGATAAGAATCACCTGCTATGGGCGTATGTGTATCAACTGCTGGACGGATACAAAAAGAATGAGATCGCTCCGCCCGAACCGCCCGCCGAGCTAAAGGATGACGCGCAAATGAGCAGTCTCTTGAAATGGATCAATGAGAAGTGAAAGCCACAGGAGCTCCCCTAACCGCCCTGATTTCATGGGGACACTAGATGACCTGTGTGGCGTAGTGTAAGGTAGAATAGGCTCATGCCAACCGAACCAGAGATGAACAGAGAGTTTTTAGCCTTCCTGCAATTCCTTTACAGCCTGTGCAAACAGTATTGCTCGTGGTACGAAACTCACATCAAAAAGGAACGTAATTAATGCTATACTAAAACTAACTACAGTGCAGGGCGCACCGCGTCACGCACAACCCTATAAGCAGGACTCATAAGAGCCATGCTGAGCGACAGAGAATATCTGTTATCAGCGTGGCTCTTTTTTGTTTAGTCAATCGGCTATCCGCGAAGCCTAAAAGGCGCGGGCATCTGACGGAGAAGACCGTCTAAAACAATCTATATGTGAAACGGAGTAAATCAAATGAATAAGAAACAATTGACCGACCTGGGTATCGAAGAAGAAGTTGCAGATCAGATCATCGTTTTGCATGGCAAGGACATCGAGAAACACAAAGGCGATATTACCACCCTGCAAACCGAACTTGATACCGCCAACGCCAGCTTGACCGAAGCAGGCCAGACCATTGAGAAATTCAAAGGTATGGACATCGACGCGATCAAGCAGGCCGCCGAAGATTACAAGGTTGAAGCCGAAAAAGCCAAGACCGAAGCGGCGGAGCAGATCCTATCGCTGAAACGCGGTCACGCCCTGGATGAAGCCCTGAAAGGCTCGTACAAGGTCAAGGACATCAAAGCGGTCAAGGCTTATCTGGATGATGAGAAGATCCAATTCAACGAGAAAGACGGTTCGTTTGTCGGCCTCAAGGAACAGATCGACCCATTGCTGACAGAAAAAGATTATCTATTCATTGACGAATCCGAAACGCCGAAGATCGTGGATGGCGCTAAATCTAAATCAGTACTACCAGATGCTTTCGACGCCGCAATGAAGAAGGGCGCGGGCATCCCAACCGAATAAGGATAAAACAAAATGGCTAACTCCATTACATTAGTAAGTAAGTTTGTAGCCTTGATCGACACGGTCTACAAGCTGGAAAGCAAGACCGCCATGCTTGACCCGCTCACTCAGACCCCGGACTTCCTGGGCGCGAACGAGATCAAGGTCATGAAACTGTCCGCCGTAGGTCTTGGTACTTACAGCCGCGTGACAGGCTATCCCGCTGGCAATATCACCGCCGCGTGGGAAACGATGACACTGGCCGCAGAACGCGGCCGCGAGTTCACACTTGATCGCATGGATAACGAAGAAACTCTCGGCCTGGTGCTTGGTGCGTTAATCCGTGAATGGATGCGCGCCTATGTCGCGCCCGAACTCGACGCCTATCGATTCGCAAAGTACGCCGCAGGCGCAGGCTTGACCGTCGCCTCCCCCGCGACCCTCTCGACCGCCGCCGCAGTATTGGCCGCCATCGACGCGGGAAATCTTGCCATGAGCAACCAGGAAGTACCAGAGGAAGGGCGCAAGCTGTTTATCACTTACACCCTGTACGAACTTCTCAAAGCGTCCCTGACCCGCTCATGGACGAACGATGGCGCAGTAAGCCGCGCGGTTACATCCCTTGAATCGACCCAGGTTATCCCCGTCCCGCAGTCGCGTTTCTATTCCGCGATTGACCTGGACGCAGGCGCCACGGGCGGCGCGGGTGGTTTCGCCAAATCAGGCGACACCGGCACCGCCGATCTGAACTTTATGATCGTTGCCCCCTCCGCTGTCTTGCAACCGGTCAAGCTGAACATGGTCAAGTATTTCAGCCCGGACGTTTGGCAGGGTGGTGACTTCCACGCCTGGCAGTACCGCCTGTATCATGACGCCTTTGTCTATGACAATAAGGTCAACGGGATCTACACTCACCTCAAAGATAGTTAGTGAGGTGATCTTATGAGACTACGAAAAGATGGAGTTTCGGTCACCGCTGTTCATCCCGCCGACATCGCCCGCTTCAAAAGTCTTGGCTACGTTGAGGTAGAGGGCGCGAAGCCCTCTACCAGCGCACCCAAGCCAGACAAGGACTTCGCGCAGGAACAACAGGACATCGTTGAGGAAGTCATCGAGCCTGAGAAAAAGGCACGCAAGAAACGAGCCGCGAATAAGTAGGTGATGAGTTATGACCGCGTATGCAGATTACACCTATTATACAGACGAGTATCTAGGCATCCTGATAGCAGAGACAGACTTTCCGCGTCTGTCTCTGCGGGCGTCCGAAGTCGTTGACCAGATCACCTTCAACGGTGTGGCGGCCATCATCACAGCCGCCACACCCGCCGATCAAGTCCTGCTGATAAAAAATGCTGTCTGCGCAGTTGCCGAAGAAATGAGCGACATCGAAGCCAATGGCGGTGACGCGGGCATACAGTCCGAGAGTCTTGGCAACCATTCCGTGACCTACGTCCAGGGATCGACCCGCACGCTAACGCCCGATCAACGCTACGTCTACGCAGCTCGGAAGTATCTTGGTGATACAGGTCTGATGTACAGAGGCTTCTAATGCGCACAAACTCCCCCTGCACGCTCTACAATAAATATATCTCCGCTGGCGCGGAAGTTTATCAGCGCGCGGAGATTTCGGCTGTCAAGTTTGAAAATCGCAAGGCCGCGAATGTCATTAAGTCAGGACTCCTCGAAGCCGACGCGGTTGTGATCTATATACCAACAGTGGTTATCAGCGGGTATTATGTGGAGCCTAAAGCATGGCAGGCGCTGGTCGTCAAGACTGGATTTCTTACCCTGCAACCAGGCGACTACATCGTGCGCGGAGTGGCGACCGAAGTCATATCCCCCACATTCACGATCACCGACCTGAAGGCGAAATATAACGACGTGGTACGGATCACGACCGTCGACCGCCAGGACGCAGGCTCACCGAGCATGTGGCACTATCAGATCGGAGCGAACTAATGGCTGGCCCCGTTATCAATACCCCGCGCGGGACGATCATCGTCACCGAGAACGGCAAAGCCGAGTTGACGTTCAATCCGAACTTTCGCAGTAAGTGGCAGGGTAATTACACCGCCGCTCAAAAGTTCGTAGACTCGGAGATCTTGCGGCTGAGTGAGCCATACACCCCATTATTGACCGGGACGCTCATTGCCAGCGGGATACTCGGGACGAAGATCGGCAGCGGTGAAGTGTCATGGATCGCACCCTACGCCCGCCGTCAATACTACTCACCGCGCAAAGCAGGCAGTGCCACGGGACCGCAGCGCGGCCCCCATTGGTTTGAGAGATTCAAAGCTGTGCACGGCAAAGCCGTAATAGCTGGAGCAAGGAGAATAGCGGGAGGCGGTCAATGACCCTCATCTCCGCTGTAAAAACCTTCATGGCGACCTTCCCATCCCTGGAAAGCGGAACGATCGTCCTGACCGACCACATCGGAGCGCAGCCGATCCAGTATTCCATTCAACCCCTGCCAGGGCAAAGGATCGTCGAGCAATACATCGACGGCGCGACTGTGCGCGAATTTCCGTTCGTGTTTCAGACTGTCAAGTCGACAGCCGATGAACTCGAGCGGATCGAGACAAGCGGATTTCTTGAGGCGCTGATGGACTGGTTCGAGCAAAAGACGATAGACGGCGAACTGCCGGCGTTGGCGGCGAACCAGACCGCCCGAACCATTGAAGCCGTTTCGTGGGGTTTTCTCTACGAGCAGGGCGTCAGTGATACGGGCATTTATCAGATCGTCGTTTCGCTCAGATACGGGCAGACACCCATTATGGCAACGCCCGAGGATACAGGCGCATGACCAGAATGATCAACGAACTCCACAACAAGAACGAGGGCGAAACCTGCCTGATCGTCGGCAATGCCCTAAACCTGCGCCTGACGCCGCCCGAACTGTTCGATTATCCATCCATCGGACTCAATACCGTCCACGAGTACGAAGGATGGTCGCCCGATTACTACGCCGCCGTTGACCTGAGAGTCATGCACGAATTCAAGGACGCGGTCAACAAGAAGATGAAAGACGGCACGATCCTGATACCGTTCCCGAAGTTGAAAGCCTGGACGGGTGATAACGTGGTCTACTTCAAGATATCAGGGCCTCCACTGTGGAAGCCTGGGAGCAGAACACTTTGGCAGGATAATATCGAGGGCGGCTTGTCCTACTCAAACGGGATGCACGTTGCGATGAAGCTGGCTTGTTATCTTGGATTTACAACCCTGCTTATCATCGGGATGGAGCATGACAAAAATAACAACGCCCGCAAATTTTGGGGCGTGGATCACGGCATGAATCCCGCCGTACCCGTAGACACATGGATGGAAGGATATAAGCAGTTGTCCGAAGCCATGCGCGCGCGCAATATAACGATGCTGAATATCAGCGAAAACACATTCGTACCCGAAGAAATAATAACGCGCGGCGACTGGAGAGACTACGCCCGCACAAAACAAGGAGAAACATAATGGCTGAAATAGTTAGAAGTCTGGTCGCTCACTTCCTGGATACGACCCCCAGCGAAACAAGCCCGACATACTCAAAGTTTGGCAGCGGTGTTCTGTCGCTGAATATGAGCTACAACCCCAACACCGTCACCGAGCAGTATATCGACGAGAACTCAGGGCATACGCTGGTGCAGAATTATGCGCCGACCCTGCCCGTCACCCAACGCGCGTTCCCTGGTGATGCGATCTTCGATTTCATCGACGGATTACGCCAGATCCAATCCATCGGCGGAGATGACCTGACCACCGTTGTCGAGGTGCGCTTGTACGAGACACCCGAAACGGACGGCTTGACATATCCTGCGACTCAATGGGATGTGGCCATTCAATTCGAGAGCGGCCCTGGTGGTGACGGCGGATCGAATGCGGAGATCACTTACACGATCAACGTCAAGAGCGATCCCGTCCCTGGAACATTCAACACGTCAACACTGGCGTTCACAGCGGACTAAATAATAGCCCCGCCTTTATGGCGGGGCTATGAACCCCGCAACCCCGCCGAGCTACGGCGGGGCAAGATGCGGAGGAAAGGCAACGATGGAAGAAAAGACCCTGCAAATATCGACGGGACTTGTCCGCCTGCCTGTTTCGGTGGATGGTGTCAATGGCCGCGTTATTGAATTTAACCCGAACGATGTCAAATTCACAGAGCGCGTTCTCGCTTTTTATCATACGGTCAAAAGCAAGACGAAGGATTGGGAAGCGCTCGATCCCGAACTAAAAAAGCGTATCGAAGAAATACCGCTGGATGAGAACGGCGTCCCTGACAACATCGACCCCGCCCGTCTAACGCTGGAGGCTATGAATACCTTCATGCGCTCGGAGTTGGATGTCATTTTCGGGGAAGGAACGTCCCGGGAGATTTTCGGGGACGCGATCTACCGCAACCCCGAGGTGTATGTACAGCTTGTCGAGGGCATCAAGCCATTCGTCGAGCCTGTCCGCGCTGAGAAGATAAAGAAATACATCGTTCCGAAGCCTCCGAGCAAGCCCCGCAAGCGTAAGGCAAAGGTGAAGTAATGACCTACGACAGCACAAAAGACACAAAAGAACATATTGAAAATGTCAAAAGCCTACTTCAATTAGTAGTCGGTGAAATTGTAGCGCGTGCCTTACGCCATGACGCAAGTAAGTTATTAACACCTGAAAAAGAGATATTCGACGAGTTCACGCCGAAGCTAAAAAACTCTACCTATGGAAGCGATGAGTACAAATCGTATTTGAAGGATATGGGCGTCGCTCTACAACATCACTATGAACACAACTCGCACCACCCAGAGCATTACAAGCTCTGGAAATGTCCAGTTTGTAACACTGTATTTCCAGAGGATGACGCACCTATTAGCGCGGTGCTGGAAGGTGATAAAAGGCTCTGCCCCAGGTGTTGCGCTGGTGGAACAATCATGGAGTGCATGCTTGAGCCTGTAATAAGTATCAACGGAATGAGCCTGCTTGACGTTATCGAAATGCTGGCAGATTGGAAAGCCGCAGGGATGCGCCACGCGGACGGCGATATTCAAAAGTCACTTGAGATAAACAAGAAGCGGTTTGATATATCCGACCAGATGGCGGCAATATTGGAAAACACCGTCAAGGAATTTGACTGGTAGAGCATGAACCTCCTCATCGACGCCCTGCCCGTCACGGTTGATATAAACGGGACGCCTGTCCCCATCGTGACCGACTGGCGCGTCTGTCTGCGGACGATCCTGGCCTTTGAGGACCCCGACCTTGTGCCCCAGGAGCAGCAGGCGATACTCCTGCATAATCTGTATGATGAGATACCCGACGATGTCGAGGAAGCGCTCAGGCAGGCAGTCGCGTTCCTGAATTGCGGCGAAGCGAGCGAGGGCAAAGGCGGCAAGAGTCTGCGCCTTTTCAGTTTCAACAAGGACGCCAGTTTTATCTTTGCAGCCTTTCGTCAGACTCATGGCATCGACCTGGAAACCGCAGAGATGCACTGGCATAAGTTCTTTACCCTGTTCATGGACTTGGGCGGGGATACGGCCTTCTCAAATCTTGTGTCCATGCGTAAGCGGTTGCAGACTGGCAAGGCGTCGAAGGAAGAACGACAGGCCGCCAGCGAGAACCCCGACCTGTTCGATATGCCTGATGACCTATCCACCGCAGAGCGTGAAGCGATAGACAAATTCGAGCGATTGATCGCCGAAGGTGAAAAGAGGCGCAATGCCCAAAAAGCACAGCAAGCCAAATAAGCCCAAATGGGATGATAGGCTCATGCAGCAACTACTCGATGAGCCTGAGGTAGCCGAGAGCGTCGTCAAGATGACAGCCGACGAATTGGAGTTCTTCAAGCGCATGCTTTACAAACAGGGCACTTACCAGCGGTATGTACTCGAACAGCAGAAACAGCAGATCAAGGAACTGCTATAAATGGCATACGATGGCAGTATAAACATTGACTCGAAGATAGACTCGAAAGGGTTTAATTCGGGCGTTAAAAGTATGCTGGCGTCGGTCGCAAAGATCGGGGTCGCCATCGCCGCCGCGTTCGCCGTAAAACTGGTAACACAATTCGGAGCCTCCGCAGTCCAGGAAGCGAGCAAGATGGCCTCCGCCCTGACAGGTCTGCAATCCATCGTGGAAGGTACGGGCAACAGTTTCAGGGGAGCGCAGGATTTCATTGAGACATTCGTCGCCGATGGCCTTGTACCCGCTCAGAACGCGATCACTGCCTATAAAAACCTACTCCTGCGCGGATACGATACCTCGCAGATCGAAAAGACGCTCGCGGCGCTGAAGGATAGCGCGGCATTTGGCCGACAGGGTTCCTTGACGTTGGGGCAGGCGGTAGAGTCTGCGACCGAAGGTCTAAAGAACGAGAACAGCATACTGGTCGATAATGCAGGCGTCACAAAAAACGTCTCAGTCATCTGGAAGGAATACGCCGACTCAATCGGCACGACAGTCGCCGCCCTGACGAAGCAGCAAAAGATACAAGCCGAAGTCGAGGGTATCATGCGCGAGACGCGCTTCCAGACGGGTGACGCCGCGAAGCTGGCAGGTACTTACGCGGGGCAGGTGTCCGCGCTCGGCGTGTCATTCCTGAATCTAAAGATCGCCGTCGGCAATGCGATCATCCCCTTCATTCAAAAGATACTGCCCTACATTCGCGCCGCAATCGACGCCCTGACGAGATTCTTTAATCGGCTGGCCACTATTATCGGCATCCTGTTCGGTGTATCCATCACCGCGCAGGCGGAAGAAACCGCCGCCGCCGTGGGCGGGACTGCCGACGCCGCCAACGAAGCCGCCGACGCGCAGGGCAACCTCGCAGATAAGACCACAAAGGCAGGCAAGGCCGCCAAAGGTGCGCTCGCATCCTTCGACCAGTTGAACGTATTACAACAGGACACAGGCGGCGCGGGCGCAGCAGGCGCGGGCGCGGGAGCAGACATCCCAGGCGCGGGCGGCGGGCTTGATCTCGGCGGGCTGGATACTGGCACATTCGAGGATGACCTGTCAGACCTGCGCGAAAAAGTCCTAAAATGGAAGCAAGATTTTATAACCTTTTTCAAACCCGTTACCGAAGCTTTTGACCGCCTGGTCGTATCGCTTGCGCCGCTGGGTCAAACGATATGGTCGGGTTTACAGTGGGCCTGGGAGAACATCTTAAAGCCGCTGGGTGAGTGGGCGGCTCAAAGCCTCGTGCCTGCTGTATTCGACCTGATCGGCGCGGCGGTCATCATTCTGAATGATGCGCTCGTCGGCTTGCAGCCGTTGGGTCAATGGCTGTGGGAGAACTTCCTGCAACCGTTGGGCGAATGGACGGGCGAAACACTCGTCAAAGCCATTCAGCAGATCACGGAGTGGCTGCAAGAGTTGCATGTTTGGATCGGTGAGAATGACACGGCGTGGCAGGCGATCCTGGCCGTGCTGGCCGCCGTGGGTATCGCGCTGTTTATACTTACGCTCCCCATCACAGGCACAACGCTCGCCATCGCCGCGCTGGTCGCAGGTATTATTATTCTGATCGCATACTTCGATGAAATTGACGCGAAGTTTATGGAGATCACAGAAAGTATCAATAATGCTGGCGAAAAGATGCGTCTTTCTTTGAAGGGTGTTTTTGAGGGTATCTATGACGCCGCAAAGAACGCGATCAACGGTGTTATCGACGCCATCAACCGCGCTCTTTCGGGCGTAACGTCCGCGATCAATACATTCTCGCAGATCGGCGCGTATGTCGGACTGAATATCCCGCAGGCAGTCGCTCCGCAGATCCCGCACCTTGCGACGGGCGCGGTCATCCCTCCCAACGCTCAATTTGCCGCGATCCTTGGCGACCAGACCAGCGGGCGCAATATCGAAGCGCCTGAGAAGCTGATCCGCCAGATCATCCAGGAGGAGATCGGCAACGTAAAGGCCGACATCAATATTAACTTTGACGGCTCGATGGGTGAACTCGTGCGCCTGCTCAAACCGCGCATCGACCGCGAGAACGTCCGCATCGGTAAGAGTTTAGCGAAAGGGACAGCATGAGCATAACCATCGACTCGACTACCTATGACGTGCCCATCGTATCCATATCCCGCAAAGCCGACTCGTTGGACAAAGGCGCTGAGCGGACACAGGACGGCGTTTTACACCGCGAGTTGATCGGCATTTATTTTAACTATGACCTAGTGATGGGCATGAGCGCGAACAATGTCGCAGACTACGCCGCGCTATTCCTAAAATTGACGGAGCCGACTGAGTATCACACGGTCGTTATTCCTGGCGCGCCCGCTGGGTATGAGACTGTGCAGATATATTTTGGAAGCATCCGAGACGAAATGATGCGTTATCAACTCAACGGCGTGGACTATTTCAAGAGTCTGTCCTTCTCCATCATCGCGCGGGCCCCGTCCAGGACGCCATAAATGGCCAAGACCAACCTGACCATCCTGTTCGGGCGTAACGCGCTAAACATCGCCGCCGATGTGACCGTCACACTCAACGCGGGAGGGGAGCAGCCGCTCGCGCTTGCCTCCGACTTACAGAACCAGAACAGCGAAAAGGCATATGCGACCTATGAGCCTGACTACTGGCTTTTGGATGGCAGCTATAAGTTCATTGCAGAGTCGGCCTCGGTTGGGTATATCTCCACTGAGCAAAGCGGAGCGGCGGGAGCATTTACAACCGCTCCCGTATTGCAGTTTGATTTCGGCGAGGTCTACTCCACGGACGGCTTAACGCTCCACTTCTCGGAATTGACGGGCGATTGGGCGGATGATATTGACGTGGCATTTTACGATTCTGGCTTGTCCCTTATCCAAACGAACAACTACACCCCGGCCAGCGCGCTGTTTTCAACGGGGCAGGCGATAGACGACTTCCAGCGCATCATTATTACATTCAACTCAACGAATAAACCCTACCGCTTCGCCCGCCTTTTTAATATCGATTTCGACAATGTCACCCGTTGGAGCGGTGGGAATATCAAAAACGGCAAGCTGATCGAAGAGGTCGATCCGCTGTCATTGCGAATGACATCCAATCAATTGGAGTTTTCCCTGTTCTCGGATGACGGGGACTTCTCGATCACCAACCCACAAAGCGAGTACGCCAGCCTCCAGGAAAACGAACCCATCGAGGCGTATGAGCAGATCGGGGATGAGGATATATTCCTGGGGCGCTTCTACCTGGATGAATGGGAGAGTGTGTCGGAGAACGAAGCGCAATTTACGGCGTTGGATGGGTTTGCATTACTCGATAAGATACCGCACTACAACCCATTTTATTCGGTGTACAGTATAGATTACTCGGAAGATATTCTAGATCATATCTTTGCGACGGCAGGCCTGATCTACGAAATGGAAGCGTCTTTGGAGGGGATTGACGTTACAAGTTCTGCATCCGTGCCTATCATGTCATGCAGAGAAGCGCTGCAAAACGTCCTTGTCTATATTGGCGGCGTGGCAAGTTGTGCAAGGTCGAGAGTGGTCAATATAACGCCATTGGTGCTGGCGTCTGATCTGGCCAGTGTGTTCGATTTGACGCTGACAGCCAGCGAAAAAGGACATTTGTCATCTGTAAAGCTAAAAAAGGCAGTGACATCCGTTACAGTGCTGTCCCACGCATTTATAGAATATACGCAGAGCGCCACGGTGTACTCAAAGTCATTGGCAATCGGTGAGTATCTGATTACATGGGATCATTTCGCTCTCGTGTCCTTCAGCGGAACATCGACCCGCACGATCATTGAGCATGGACCTGACTACGTGAAGGTAAACATAACCGGTGCCGGGACTTTCACCGTCACCGAGGCTTACAACTACAAAGACCAGAGACTGCCAGAGACTCTAGAGAATGGCACCTTATCAGCCTCCACGCCACGATACGAAATACACGTTGACGATGCGCTGATGGTTGACTCCACCGTTGTGGGAGACGTCACACAACGAATATATGATTATTATCTGCAGAGATATATACAAAAAACAAAGCTATTCGGATTGACCGTAAAAGCCGGCGATACGGTACTGATAGACACGCAATCAAGTCAACAAATAAAGGGTATCGTAGAGCGCGCAGAATTTAATTTGACTGGCGGGTTTGTGTCAGAAATTGAAATTGTCGGAGTGATCGCATGAAAAAGATCGCGTTTCTTCTATTGGCTGCATATATTCTGCTTCCCATACCTCTTGGGAATGTAAGCGGGGTATATAACACGGTCACAGGCATAATGTGGTGTAGAACCGATGCAGATTGCAGACACGAGATTGCCCATTACATAGACGATACAAATGGGTGGACAAGCGAAACGGTTGAGTACAGGGATGCGCTTACGACATATTTGTTGGTAGAGCTTAAGGTTGACACACGGCCTGGCGATCCGCTGGCGGTTGATATAGTGAAGATGACTGGAAAACCGGTCAAGGAAATTTACGCAGATATATATGCCATGACCAATGGAGAACCGCCGCCATCCCTGCGAGAGTTCTATGAATGCAGGTATAACATAAAGAAAATAAAGATAGCAGATGGATATATTTTATGGCATACACAACGCCCGTAACTGACCGCGCACAAAGCGACATCGACACCCCTACCAGCAAGGGATATTTCAACGTCTCAGACTGGCCGCGCATCCATGACAACGCAAAGGTTGTGACCGCATTGGCGGAGATCGAGACGGGCACGCCGATCCCGTTCACAACACAGGCCGCCCCGACCGTTACGACCATTCCCAACGTCGCCAACTTCAACACCCTGCTGACAAGCATCGAGGCGATGAGGCTGGCGGTTCTGGCTGACATCCCATCCCTGGCAACCAGCATCAAAGACGATTGGGGGGAGGGCGTCGGCGTCCCTGTATTTAATTTTGAGGATGTGAACCTATGGGAGCAAACACTGGACGCGGCATGGGTATATTATGACGGCGCAAGTCTCGAAGTCTGCCCGACCCTGACCGCCGACCTGACGATCCTGACGGGCACTTATGCGGTTTATGTCGACTGTATTGACATGGGTATCTATAATGTAGATATTCAAGGAACTGGAATTCTGTATATTATCTAGGAGCTATTATGTCTGAATTAATTATGACCGAAGAGGCGGGCACGCCGTCAACACCAGGCAGCAGTAAATGGAAGTTATATCCTAAATCGGATGGATGGTATGCGCTGGATGATGCTGGCTTGGAAATAGGCCCTTTGGCAGTTGGGGGATCGTCCGACCCAGCAGTAGGCACGATGTCAAATGGCAAACTCTCGGTCACGGTTGTTTCTAATGACCTGATAGTCGCACTCAAGACGCTGGCTGGCGCAGACCCATCAGCAGGCGACCCCGTACTGGCGAATATCAATGGAGTGATTTACAGCATCGAAGCAGCGTTGAACCAATTCATCCCATCTGGGATGAATTGGTTCAACGCTGGCGCGGCTGAGACGGCGACTTTGCTCGTGCCGTATTTTGTGTATCTCGTTGACGACAGCGGCACACCCGCTTTGACCGTTGCCCGCAAATCTCATTATCGAGTAGTGGCGAGCGACATGTCCACAACAACGAGCGACACACATATCTACGGTTACAGCGGCTTTACCGATGGCGACGAGATGATGAACATCGGTTATTTTGAAGCCACGTTGTCAGCGGGTGCGGGGTACACGTGGACAGTGCCGACGTTCACATCCGATAACCTGAGACATCAGCCGACACATTCAAGCAGGTGGATGACATGGACGCCCGTTATCACTGGATATTCAGCTAATCCAACAGGAGAGGCTTACTTATACAGGGTGTACGGCGAATCTCAATATGAGGTTGATATGCTGGAAGATACCCCGGGCACAAGCAACCTGACAACCAAAACCTATACACTACCGTTTATAGCGACGGCGAAAACCTACATCATCTTGGCGTCTCCACAAGACAACGGAACACAAAAGGCAGCTGGATTGTTACGGTGTAATTCAGGCTTAAATACGGCCGATGCTTTTCTTTCGGCTTTTGGGGGCTGGACAAACACAGGGAATGCTAGAATTTTGAGGGCAAAAGGGTTTATCAGGATGTAGGAGTTTGAAATGTTGATAAAAAATAACGATATTGAAATGCTCGGTCAGAAGGGCATGACCGCAGGAAATAAATGGGGCGACCTGACCGCGTGGCGCAGGGCGGGGTCATTGCCCTTTTCGCGTATGTCCATCCAGCCGTCCATCGTTGTCGAGGATGATGTCATCCTGAACGATGTCTCGTTTTGGAATGGCAATATGAACTTCAGCACGATGGCGAGCGCAGGCTCACGCGGTTGTATCATCCGCGCGGGACAGAATACATGGCCTGATACCAAGTTCGAGGAAAACTACGGCAAGGCGCAGGGTGTGATTCCACGAGGTAGTTATTTTTATTACGACAGCCGAGCGAACCCGAAGACACAGGCGGCATTGTGGGCTTCGATGCTATCCAATGATTTCGGAGAACTCGACCACGCGGCTGATTATGAAGAACAATATGGCGGAACGTATGCGGGTTGGGTGAACCTGTACATCTTCATGAACGAATTCCAGCAGATGACGGGCTTGCCTGATGACCGCCTGCCGTTGTACACAGGTTACTACTATTGGCTGTCCAGCGGAAAAGCTCCCATCGGCAATGAGCAGAGCATGGCATGGTTCAAGAAACATCGCTTATGGATAGCGTGGTACACAACCAACCCGTCCTACGTCAAAATACCGCAACCTTGGGATGCAGAAACGCTACTCCGCTGGCAGAACGGTGTCAGTCCTGAGGGCAATAAGTACGGTTCGAGCGGCGAGAACATTGACGTGAACAAGCATGTGCATGGTGATGCGGATTATGTCTCGTTCTATGACCTTGGAGGTACAACTCCTCCCCCGCCTGATGGTTTACAGCCCTATACGACCAACGTGACCGTGACACAGACTGGCTACTATGACGCACAAGCCAGTGTGGAAATGAAACCACTACCATGACCGAAAAGTGGGTTGTTGTAGACGTTGGCGATGGCGGGAAGCCTGGATCCATCTCCGTGAACTTTCACGAGGATACGACTCCCGCACCGCCTGAACCTCCGCCGCCATCCAGCGAGGTGTTTTATCGCCAGTTGCATGACTATGAGTTGGGCGTGCGCGGCGTGAACATCTCTGGCACGCAGTACGGCGAGGAGGTGTGGTATTGGCGGGCGCAGCATGGGCACCCCGAGGTGTTTCATATTGACGGCGGCTCACGGACACCGTTTACAAGGCCGTGGCAATTGCTGGCCTTCGCGCTGTCACAACCGCAATTGACGGCGAAGAAATTCCGCGTTGTTTATGATGACAAACGCGCGTTCAATAACAACACGGGGTTTTGGTCGAAGATACCGCCTGCGTATCCCGACCCGCATCGCGCTGATTTCGTGAACAACATTGACCTGAGCGGCGAGATGCCTTCATTGGACAAGATACGCAATGGCGGCGGGCATACGATGAAGGGAACTGTTATTGGTAATTGGTTCTATCCCGAGTTTTTGGAGTATGACCCCAATGCGCCGAACGATGGCGCTCCGACAGTGGCATGGCTGAAAGAACGCCCGTGGCTGTATTTCCATGCGGTGACGTGCCACAAACAGGAGGATGATGGTTCTCCACGAATTTATCCGTTCGGCCAGGGCGGCGGCGAGCCTGTGCTGGTCCCGTTCGTGGCGAAAAAGGGCGCGATGTTGCGGATACCGCTCGTGACGTTGGAGCGGGTTGATAAGATCGCCGACCCGTACAAGATTTATATAACCTAAGGAGAATACTATGAGTTTACATGATGAGGCTGTTGACGTTTGGGATCGCCCATAGATGGACGAGAAAACAGAAGCACAGATCGGGGCGAAGTGGCTGGCTGAATATAAACTGACCTCGCCGCCGCCCATCGAAGAGCCCCGATATCTTTTTGTGCTTATCATCATGGCGGCGGTTGTACTGGCGAGCATTGTCGCTCTGGAAGTGTTGACGGCTGAGACAAAGGATAATTCTGTCACCATCGGCTTGATCCTCGGCTTCGGAGCCACGATCACGACTGGCATACTCACCTACCAAAAAGCGGAGCAGGCAAAAACTCAAAGCGTCGAGACTCATATCATGGTAAACTCCCGCCTGTCTGAATGGATGCTCGAAGCGAAAGCCTCCTCAAAGGCGGAGGGCGAGATTATCGGACGCACGCAAGCAAACGAACGTACTGATATGCTGGCGAAAGGCCAGTCCCACGAAGG
>Ga0214472_10000785_pt1 | contig 38225 bp, 43 predicted proteins | sample RVTome_6_FD_207662 | JGI IMG/M metagenome (GOLD analysis project Ga0214472, IMG submission 207662) | Soil microbial communities from uranium-contaminated site in the Upper Colorado River Basin, Wyoming, United States - RVT140D175 | ecosystem: Environmental > Terrestrial > Soil > Contaminated >...
AAAATGGCCTGCAGATCGAAGCTGACCGTCGAGAGCTCCCGCTTGGACTTGAGCGAGAAGTAGGGCATCGTCACGGCCCCACGGGCTCGAGCAGCCGGTTGCGGTAGCGCTCGAGGCCGATCGTCTTTCGGTAGCCGTCGAGCAGGCCCTGGACGAGGCGCCTGTCGTTGGGCTCGTTGAGCCCGTCCATCTCGCGGCGGACGTGCTCGTAGAGCTCGTCATCGGGTAGGCCGGCGGGCGCGGCCTGAAGCGTCGAGACGAGCCAGTTGTGGGCGAAGAGCTGCTCGCCCCGGACGACGGGCGTCCGCGGGCCGTACCGCAGCACGCCGGCCTTCTCGGCCAGCTGCTCGACCTCGAGGTACCGCTCGGCGAAGACCGGGTTCTCCGTCCGGTCCATGCCCTTGAGCAGCTTCTCGAGCAGCATCGGCGTCGTGAGCTCGAGGAAGATCCGCGCCTTCTTGCTGCCCTTCTCGGCCTCGTCCAGCGCCCGCTGCCACATGAGGTAAGCCACGTCCATGTTCTTGAGGTCGATCTTCATCTCGCGGAACGCCCGGACGTCGGGCTGCTGGCCGCGCTCGGCGATGGAAAGCGCCAGCTCCCTCGGCGTGACGCCTAGGACGTCGAGCATCTGCGCCATGTCGGCATCCTGGGCCGCCAGGTCGCGGATGACGTAGTAGCGTTTGATCCGGTCCTCCTCGGACTCTCTGTTCGCCTGCGCGGTCCGCCCCCACATCTTCTCTTCCTCGCGGGGGCGGAAGCCGGCCGCGGCCCTGGCCTGCTCGTAGAGTCCGAGGCCGGGCTCAGTGGCGCGCTGGGCATTGCGGAGGAGGGGCACTTGGTTGGCGCCGGCCCGGACAAGCTCGCGCGCACCCGCGCCAGCGCCCACGCGGGTGGCGGCTTCGTAGGCCGGGACGCCGGTCTGAGCGACCATGCCCGGCACCGGCCCTGCGGTCTGCGCGAGACGCTCGACGAGCTGGCCCTCAGGCGACTGCGCCGAGCCGAACTGCGGGCCCAGGCCGGGGACGAACTTCCCCATCGGCATCGCCATAGACGGAACCTGGACGCCGGCAGCATGGGCCAGGTTGAACTTGAATAGGAAGCCGTACTGGCCGTCCTCGACGTCGTTCTTGTAGGCGTTCATAGCCGGGAATGCGCTTAGGAGCGCGGCGACGTAAGGCCAGGTCTCAGGCCCTCCTATGGCAGCCGAATACGTCAGGAGACGCAGCTTGCCGCGCGGGGTGAGCCTCGACCAGATGAAGTTCCCTTGCTTGCCCTGGAAACTCATGAACTGCGTGGCGAGGTCGACCGTGGCTCCGCCCTTCACGACCAGCCAGGTACGCTCCGAGCGGCCGTAGTGGAAGATCGTGGTCTTGATCGCGTCGTATGCTTCGCGGAGACCCATCTCGTGCATCGTGCCGTCCGCGGCGGCCGAAGCGGCGATGCGCAGCTGCTCGCGTCTGGGCCGGTAGCGGTCCTGCACGAAAAAGCTCGCACCCAAGCTGCGGTCATGCATCGCGTGCTCGACCACGCCGTCGACGCTGGCGCCCGCCCCAAGGCTACGCTTGAGCGTCTTCAGCTTCTGGACCAAGGCCTGGAACTGATAGTACCTGGCGGCCCCTACGGCTACGTGGTTGCCGAGCTCGGAGCGGCCGGCGAACTGCATGGTCCCGAGCCTCCGCCCGATGGCTGACCCACCGTAGCCCTCGATGAACGGCCGCGTGTCGAGCATGCCGAGGCCGAGCTCTTCGAGGATGGCCCGGACCGCCGGGACGCGGGCATGGCCGGTGGCGCGCGCGAGGAAGTCGCGCTTGGTCTGCAGCTCGCCGATCCCATAGAACTTCGGGCCGATGTAGGCGCCGCCCGAGTAGGGTCCCTGCAGTCGGTTCAGGAGGAACATCGGGTTCAGGTCCAGGAGCACCTTGTAGCCGAGCGCCTTGAGCATGGCCCTGGCGGCGTCGGCGACCTCGGCGTTGAGACCAGCCATGTCGAGGACGCTGTGAGAGAGCCAGGCGTCCGTGGCTGCTCCCACGTCGGTGTAACCGAGCGCGTTCTTGAGGTACTCGTCGACGAGGTCACGGTACTGAGCCGTGACCAGCGTGGTCGGACCGTAGTCGCTGGTCCGCTTGAAGGGCTCGAGCGACCGCTGCGCCACGGACTGCCACGCCTGCCGGAAACGGTCGGACATCTCGGGCGCGTTCTTCTGGAGCACCGCGCCCACCTTGATCTTGTCGAAGAGCTCCTTGACCCTCGGCAGCCGGCGGTCGAGGATGATCTTGCGGGCTGCCTGGTAGGCGTACATGTCGAAATGTCGATCGATGTCCGTGATGTAGTAGGCCAGATTCTTGCTGCGGCGCTTGTGCGGCCCGTAGAAGGCTTCCATCGGGACTCGTAGCTCGGAAGTTTTGAGGTAGCGCCCCGAGCTTGCTTGAAGCTCGAGCAACTGGCCGCGCACGGCATCGAGTTGCTTCTGCACGGCTGGGCGATCCGCCGCGGATGCAGCGCGGAACTCGGTGACGAGGCCCTTCTCCGCATCCTTCAGCGCCTTCGTGATGGCAGGCCGGTCCGTGTAGTGGCGGAAGTAGTCGCCAGCCCCCGCATAATCCGGCCGTCCGCTGAGCCGCGCCTCCTCATCGGTGATTTGGTTGTATTTGGCGATGGCCTCCTTGAGCTGTGGGTTGTCCAGGATGACCTGGCGAGCGGCGGGGTCTGGGATCTGGTCGGCGAGACGCATGCCTTCGGGCGCTCGATTGCCCTCGAGAACTGCGCGGAACGCGTTCCCGCGCATCTCCTTGGGGATGAGCTTGCGGACCTCATCGAGGCCCGGGAGGTCGTCGCCGAAGCCGAGGCGCCCGCCGGCCGGGTTCGAGCCGCGCTTGAAGGTCTCGGCCATGAGCCGCGTCTCGTCCTCAATGAGCCGGACCTCCCGAAGAAGATCGAGGCCTTCCGGCGTCCGCGCAACGTCGAGGCTCATCGGGTAGAAGGCGGACGTTGGCGGCAGAATGTAGCGCGAGAAGCGGGGCTCCATGATCGAGGCCGCGTGTGCCATGTTCTCAGCCAGGAGCCCCTTCGCTTCGCTCTGGCCTGGCGGTGGAACCCCCGGGCCCTCGGGCGGCGAGCTCGGGCGCCCGCCGTTGAGGTCGTCGGCCGCTTGCTGGAAGACGCTGGCCGTCGGATCGCGGCCCTCCATCCGGTTGATGAAGTCGATCTGCTCCTTGGCCTCCCGTGCGCTCCCGCCCTCCTCGCGCACGGCCGCGCCCACGTCGAACCCGCTGTTCGAGCGGCCGGCGAGCCGGAGCGTCTTCTCGGCCGCGTCGTCCGAGGTCGCCCGCGGGAAGCCCAGGTGCCGCACGAAGAAGTCCGAGAGCGTGGGCTTGTCGATCTGCTTGCCGTCGGCCTCCTCGAGGCGCCGGATGAGCTCGGAGGCGTCAGCCTTGGAAGCGGCCTGGCTGTACTGCCGGGCCCCCGGGTCCCAATCGATCGAGTACGACTCGCCGCGGCTCCACTTCGAGATGACCCGCTCGGCGACCTCATCCGTACCGTGGGCACGGACGTCGCCCTCCAGCTGCCTGTAGAGCGCTTCCCCGGAGGGGTCGAGGCTCTGGAGCAGGAGGTCGACTTTCTCGGGCGGCTTGACGGCAATGAGGCTCATCTGGTTCGGGTCAACCTGGCGGTCGACCCGGCCGGCGTAGTCGGTCAGGACGGCACCGATGTAGTTCGAGCTGCGCTTCTGCTTCTCGAAGAGGCTGGCAAGCAGGCGCTGGGGCCGGGTGGGCTCGCTCCCGCCGGCGAGCTCGGCCGATCCGAAGAGGCCCCGCTGGGAGAGTTCCACGTGCAACGAGCTTCCGGCGCGGCGCGCCGCGGCGACCAGCTCGGCGGCGCGGGCGATGTCAGGCGTCAGGTCGAGCTCCGCGGCGCGGGCGCCCGTGGCGATGAGCCCCTTCATCTTCGCCATGGCCGGCAGGGACTTGAAGATGCCATGTTCGATGGAGCGGATATCGCTCTCGGTGGCCTCGAAGAAGGCGCGGGCCAGCCGCTCGCCGGCCTCCCCTGGGTAGACTTTCGTGAAGAGGGCCCGCTTCAGGCGCTCGACCCCCTCCTTGGAGGCGGCGCCCTCGCGGGTCAGGAGGCGGCCCTGCTCCTGCTGGGGCAGGTTGCCGACGAAGTGTCCGACGATGCCCCTGTTCTTGGGGCTGGCCAGCGCCTGTTCGATGGTGCCGGCGGCCGGGACATACAGCTCGGTGATGACCCCGAAGGAGAAACGATCGGCGTCCTGGGCCGCCGTCTCGACGGCTGACATTCCGAGCGTCAGCTGGGAGTTGGCCTCGTTGACGAAGGCCTTCCGCGTCGTCATGTCCATCTGGTCGGTGCGGATCCGGACGAGGACCGGACGGCGCATGGCCCCCAGGTCTCCGATGCCAATCTGTCGCGCCGCCGCCGGCAGCGCCTCGGCGTACTTCTGCCAAAGTGGCAGGCCGTTCTGGGCTGCCTGCCTGAGGGCCATCACGCGCCCGTTGCCGCTCTCGACCAGAAGGTCCGGCCCGACAATAGGGGCGCCGCGGTCGATGTGCCTGGAGGGCGCCAGGAGCTCCTCAGGGGGCAGCTGGAGCAGCTTCGTGACCTGCTGCTGGCTGGCGATGCTCGAGCGGTCTCTCGGCTGCAGCTCCGCCGGGAAGGCCGGGTGACGGGCGAAGCTGTCGAGGTGGCTGGGGGTCAGGTCGTCCAGGTCGACGACGGCGTACTCGAACCGGTAGGGCGTCGCCGGGTCCCTGTAGCCGATGGCCGTCGTCGCCTGTCCGCGGATGACGGGGCGGGAGGTCACCTGCTGGACCACGGGCTTGGGCGCGAGCTCCGGGTAGGACTCGAGCGCCTTGGGCGGAACATCGAGGCCCTGTTGCAACGCTGTGGCAAGAACGCCACGGTGGGTGAGCGGCTGGCCGGAGCTGTCGAGCGGCGCCACCCATGCCAGCGCCGCCGGCGCCTGGGGGATCTCGCCGCTCAGGTGGCGCACCTGGCCGTCCTCGCCGCGGGAGACGATGAGCGGTCCTTCTCCGGACGGCCCCGGTAGAAGCTCAGGCTGGATCACCTGCCGCTGCTGGAGCGCCCCGTCGACCTCCAGCCAGTCGCCCACCTTGGGATCGGCCGGTCGAAGATCGTCGGGGCTCAGCTGCCACGGCTGGTTGCGGGCGGCGACCTCGGCCGCCACGTCGGGGTAGCTGAGGAGCACGTCGTCGCGCACGCGCCCGCCCTCGGCCACCTTGCGCCGGACGAGGCCCTCGTGCTGGAGCGCCGCGTCGCGCGCCTCGATGGGCCCGGCCAGCGCCGCCCACGCCTCGCGCGTCAGCTCCGTTGGCTCGGTCCGGCCGAGCTCGTCCACGTCCGCGATGGTGATGGAGCGCCCGCCGAACTCCGCCGGCAAGGTCGTCTCGCGCCAGGCGAGGTCCGGCCCGCGAGCATAGACCCGGTCATCCACCCGAGCGTACGTCGTCCCCGGCCAGCTGGGGCCGGCGCGGTCGAGCCGCGAGAGGGCGGCGGCCGGCTCATCCGTCGTGAACCCCAGGTCGACCAGGACGTCGCCCGTGTCGGCGACGGCCACGCGCTCGGCCGCGCCGTAGCGCACCACGCGGCTCGCCTCCGGCTCGACCTGGTCGGCGACAGCCTGGACGCGCTGGCGCGAGACGTTCTCGGCGAGCGGCCGGAGCTCCGGGAAGTCCTGGAGGACATGCTCCTTGATGGGCTTGCCCTCCCGGAGCGCGCCCTTGACGGCCGCGCGCCGGAGGTAGCCCAGCTCGAAGTTCTTGTAGCGCTGGTGGTGGCCCGCGGTCCACTCCTCAAAGACGTCGCCCAGGCTGGCCTCGGGACCCACCTCCATCCGGGCCGGGTTGAGACGGCCGACCCAGCCCTCGGCGACGTCCTTCGCGTGCTCGAGCTCGTGCCGCAACGTCCCGGCCATGGACTCCTGGTCCGCGGGGCTGAGCCAGACCCGTAGCTCGGTCAGCGCGCCGGTCTTCGCATCGCGCACCCATTGCGTGTTCCCGCGAGCGCTCCTCGGCATGGAGCCGCCTGTCGGTGGCTCGAACGTGACGAGGGGCCGGACAGGAAGGCGGTACTTGCCTGCGTAGTAGTCGGCGATGGCCTGCGGATCCCTGAGGCCTGTCTCCGCCAGCACCTTGCGGCCGACAGCGCGCCGGACATGGCTCTGGGCATCCGCGCCCATCGCCCGCAGCGCCTCATCCTCGATGCCGGCCAGCGGCGCCTCGAGGCCGAAGACCGCGTGGAACTCGGCCTTCGACATGTCGTGCGACGCCTTGCCGCTCTTGACGATCGCCTGCGCGTAGCGCGCCTCCGAGATGGCCTCCACGTCCGTGCGCGGCACCTCGCCAGGGCGCAGCGTGCGAAACCGCCCGATCTCCGGATCGAAGGTCTGACGCCCTTGCGCCACCTGGCGCCGGTGGTTCTCGAGGCCGCTACGCGGTGTCCCGTGCGTGAGGGGGTCGCCGGCCAACGGGCGCGGCTCGAGGATGCGGCCGGTCTTCGGATCGTAGGCGGGCTTGAAGCGCTCCGGAAACATCGCGGCGAACTCTGGGTGCGGCTGCGACCACACCTCCGCTCCGTCGACCTTCGCCAGCTCATCGAGGATCTGATAGGCACCGGCCGCGCCCGTCGGATCCTGCAGGTCGCGCTTCGTGATGCCAGCGATCTCGTAGCGCGGCCGCTCGCCGTACACCTTGCGGATCGTCACGCGCGAACCGTCCTTGAGTCCGACCTCGATGTACGTCTCGCCGGTTTTCGGATTGACGCGAGGCTCGGTCGCCCGCTCGATCTCGAAGCTCTCGAGCTCCTTGCTCTTGGGGTTGCGCACCTGGAGGCTGTCTCCAGCCTGGAACCGCGAGACGAGGTCGTTGCCGGCCCGCTCGGTCGCCCCGTCGAGGGCGCGCATCTCGGGCGCTGGCCCCAAGACGGTCGGCCGCGGCGGGACCCGAACGGCCGGCGGCCCGCCGAGCTCGACGGCAGGCGGGTCGGGCATTGGGCGCGCCGGGCCGAGGCCGCGCGTCGCCTCCTCCAGGTCGATGACGGGCGGGCGCTCGCCGATGTCGATGGTGACCTCGGCGGACCTGAGGCCCGGGCCGGGCTCGCGCGCGACGCGCTCGACGCTCGGATGGCCACGCCTCCACCACTGGCGCGCCGAGCCGGCCAGCTCATCGAGGGCGGAACGCGCCGCACGCCCAACGGTCTGGGCGCCGCCCAGGCCGGCCGCGATGTCCACGAACTCGCCGCCCCGCTGGAACATCAGAGCGGCGGACTCGCGCTGCTCCTCGGGTGATGGCGTTGCCGGCACCTGCCCCTCCGGCCTGAGAACGTCTGTCGGCGGCAGCTCGACGGGGATCTCTCGGGCCAGCCGCTCCCCCAACTGATGGGGCGCATAGGGCCCCGCACCGAGCGAGGCGTCGCGGGCGAGCTGCGGATCGTAGGCCGCGAGCACGGCGCGATCGACGGCTTCCCCGAAGGATGCGCCTGCCCGCAGGAAGCCGTGCGCGATGCCGGCCGGGTATGCCAGGGCCGGCGACATGCCCTCGTCCAATCGCCGCTGGGTCTCGTAGGTTGGGGCTGTCCTTGCCGTGGCGAGGGGGTCGGCTATCGCCAGCAACACGTTCCAGGCCACGCCGCCGATGCGCGATCCGGCCTCCGCCTCCTTGGCGGCCCGCTCCTGCTCCTGCTTGAACGCGAAGACCTTCTCGAGCGACTCCGGCTGGACCGCGGCCAACGTGGCAGCCGCGTCCTGCTCGGCGAGCAGCTCCTCCTCGGCCTGCTTGGCCGCATCCGCCTCGGCCCGCTGGGCGGCGAGATCCGGCAGGAACGCCTCCTCGAGGGCGCGCATCGCGTCGCCGAACAGGAGCTTCGTGCCGCCCAGGACCGAGCCGATCTCGCCGAATACCCGCTCATCGTGCGTCTTGTAGCTCCCCGCGAAGGCCGAGAAGACGTCGACCGGCTCGGCGCCGAAGACGTTGGCGAAGAGGCTCGGCTGGGGCTGCTCGAGCTCGGGGCGGATGCTCGCCAGGTACTGCCCGCCGGGCATCTGGTAGGCGTTGCCCTGGGCGGCGAAGCTCTGGCGCTGGCGCTCCTGCGCCTGCAGCAGCTCCTCGAGGGGATCGGGCGTGTCTGTCGCCAACCCCCCGCCGAAGAGCCAGTCCCAGTTGAGGGGGCCCGACATAGTGGCCCCCTCAGGGCTGCATCATCCGCTGCCAGTAGGAATGCTGGGAGTAGTCGGCCTCGGGCGCGGGCGCGCTCGCCCCGATGGCGGCCTCGAGCATCTCGACGATGTCCGTGCGCCCGTGCTTGCGCGCCACCGCCATGAACCGGCTCGCGAGCTCGCGCTGGGCGCGCGGGTCCGCGTCCAGGTCGCGCAGCACCGTGATGACGCGCACGGGCGTGAGCTCCTGCGGCTTATTCAAGGCCGAGGCCAGCAGGGTCTCCGCCTGCTGGCGGGCGAAGGTGGGCAACTGGGCGGCCGTCTCTTCGGCGACGTACTGCTGGCGGACCGCCGCTCGCTCCTGGGGCGTGCGGACCATCTGACCCGAGGCGCCCTTGGGCTGCTGTCTCTCGTAGAACTGCTCGAAGTCGCGGCCAGCGCTCGAGGTGAGAGCCTGGCGCCCCGACTGGTACTGCTTGAGGAAGGGGTCGCTGTACGCGGACGGCCCGTCCCCGCCGCCTCCGCCGAGCTGCGGCTGGCGCGCCTCGTACATCTGCCGGTAGAGCGCGGGGTCCCGCTTGTAGACGTCGAGCTCGGCGCCGCGGGTGCCGGCGGCCTGGGAGTAGGCCTCCCGGCCCTTCTGGCGCGCCATGGTGGCGCCGAACTGCTCGAGCCCCTGGGCCTCGCCGGCCATGCCGCCCAGCTTCTTGCGGGTCTCCAGCTCCTCGGCGCGCTCGGCCTGCGGCTCGAAGAACTCCTGAGCGAGCATCTCCTCGGCCAGCTCGCGCGCACTCGTCTTCTGGCCCTCGAGGGTCGCCGGGTTGAGCTCGGGCAGCGCCATGAGGGCCTCGTCGATCGCCACCTGGTCGCCGCTCATGAGGGCCTGCGTGAGGGCGCTCGCCATGGCCGGGTCGACGTCGCTCGTCGCGTAGGGCGCAATCTGCTGGAGGAATTGGAGGCTGTCCATGTACAGCTTCCGCGTGTCTTCCTGCTGCTGCTGCTGAGCCTGGGCCTGGCCGATCTGGGCCATGAGCTGGCCCTGGTAGGCTTGCTGGCGCTGCTGCTGACGGAAGAGCTCGTTCTGCTGGGCCTGCTTGACCATTTCCGGCTGGCCGGCCATGGTGCCGGCGAAGATGGTGAGCTGGTTCAGGATGCCCGAGATCCGGTCGTCCTCCGACATCTCGGGCATTTCAAACTGGAAGTCAGGCCCGAGCGAGCCCAGGTCCTCGGGCTTGAGCGTCCCGAACTTGGGGCCCTGGGAACTCGTCGCGCGGGACGGCGCCTGGCCACCGTAGCCGCCGGGGAAGAAGGGCGGCGTGGCGGTGGCTGGCAGCTGAGGGCCGGCACCCATGGCCAGGCCCGGCAGCCCCGCGAACGCGCCTCCGGTGAGCGGCCACATGGCGGCCTACATCAGGCCGGCGAAGCGGCCGCCTCCCGCGAGCGCGAGTCCTCCGAAGCCCTGCTGGCCGGGCATCCGCGCCTGGGGCTCGAGGCCCATGGCCGACATGCGCCCGCGCCCGAAGCCCATCCCGGTCTGCATGCCCATCCCGCCGCGCATCCCGGGCCTGAGGCCCGGGGCCGCCATCTGCCGCAGCCAGCCCGAGTCGAAGCCGCCGGGGCCCTGCATGAAGTTGGGCACCTCGGGCGGGCGCTGCTGCATCCCGGCCCGCTGCTCACCACGTTGCAGGGCCTGCATGAAGGTGAAGAACGCTGGCGTGCGCGGCATCTGGCCGACGCCGAGCGCACCGGACAGCCCGCCCCAGGGTGGCCGGCCCGGTCCGGCTTGAGCCATCCCGCCACCGCCGCCGAAGCCACCGGGGCCCTGGCTCCGCTGGCCGCCGCCGTAACCACCCTGCATGTTGAACATCGAGTCCCTCTAGGAGTTGGCCGCGTAGCCCTGCGGCGTCGTATAGATCCCGCCGCCAGCCTTGCCCTTGTTCCCGCCGAAGAGACCGTAGTCCTTGAGCCCGCCGTAGAGCTGCAGCCCCGCCCCGAGGCCGCCCATGGCGTTCTGGAACCACCCCGGCTGCTGAAGCGTCTGCGTCTGGGCCTGCGGCCGCTGCCAGTCCATGTTCATGTTGTGCTGCATGCCGTAGCGCTGCAGCATCCGATCCTCGTCCGCCGCCCGCAGGCGCATGAGGAACTCGGCACCGGCCTGCCCCATGCCAGCCTGCTGCAGCGCGGCTGCCTGGTTGGCGGCCGCCGCGCTCTGCCGGGAGCTGGCGCCGAAGGCGGCCGCCTGGTTCGCCGCGCCGGCGTTGAACATGCCCATCTGGTTCTGCTCGCCCGCGTTGAACATCGAGACGTCGGTCTGGCGGCCGGCGTTCTGCAGGTTCGTCTGCGTGCCCAGCTGGGCGTTCAGCCCGCGGGCTCCGTGCTGGCGCTCGGCGGCCGGCATCGCCCACTCGAGCTCGCCGGTCAGGTTGGCCTCGGCGATGGCGGCCAGCCGATGGCGGTCGACGTTGGCCTGCAGGGCCTGCAGCCAGGGGCTCGAGATGTCCCCGCCGAAGCCCGAGAGCCTGGCGCGGTCCATGATGCCGCGCTGGGCATCGGCCGCCTGCGCGTTTGTGCGGCGCGCGATGCGCCCGCCCATCTTGGTCGAGAGGTCCTCGGGCATGTCGAGCTGATAGATGCCCGCGCTCAGGTCGACGAGCTCGGGGTTGGCGCTGAAGGCCTGGGCGAGATGGGCCGACCCGAAGCTCGGCGAGTAGCCCTGCGCCGAGACGCCTCCGCCGACGCCCCCGAACCCGCCGCCTCCGGGCCCGAGGAGGGAATCGAGCAAACGGCCGTTGCCGACGCCCAGGTCGGAGGTCGTCCAGGCGGGACGCCCGCCCCAGAAGGCGCCCGGGTCGGATCCGTACTGCCCCTGCTGCTGGTTGTAGGCGCTGGTCGCCAGGCCCGAGCGCTGGCCGGAGCTCATCCCCCAGACGTTGGGGTCGACCTGCTTTGTCTTCGAGCCGCCGAACAACCCGCCCAGGAGCGAGGTTGCCGCCGGAATCAGAGCGCCCCAGAAGAGGATCACGGCGAGCCCCTTTTCAATCGCCCACAGTGTACTACGGACCGGGCCAGAATCCGACCGTCCACATCTCGCCCACGAGGTCGTTCGCGTTCGTGCCGAAGCCTGTCACGCGCAGCGTGACCGCTCCGGACAGCGTCTCGGCCGGCGTCCGGTAGCGGATGGGTGGGAAGGCGAGCGTCGCCTTCGTCGTGAGCACCTGAGCGACAGCCTTCTGCGCGGTCGCGCCCACTCGGATGATGCGGCCGAGGAGCATCCAGTCGAGGCTCGTGTCGGCGAAGGCCGAGGAGTCGAAGATGTTGGACGCCCCGAAGTAGACGCGGAGCCTCTTGTCCGCCGAGACCCCGGCACCGATCGTCCCTCCGCACATGAAGGCCAGGACGTCGCCGTCGGCCGCGAGGGCACCTGCCGGGATGGAGCTCGAGAACAGATCGGTCTCGGTCGCGGCGGTGTTGCCCGTCTGCGTCGTGTCGGCGAAGAGCGGCGCGTAGCCGCGGTGCACGTGGACGTCGCGCACGAACTGGGTCCCGACGCCGGCGGCGTTCGCTCGGCCGACGTCGACGGGCGTCCCGAAGACGGCGGCGCCAACTCCGGGGATGTCGAAGCTCGCGCCGAGCTGCGTCACGCCGGCCCCCGTGAGCGTGATGGCGCCGAGCGCGGGCGCCGACTTCGTGATCGAGCTCACGCCGGCGTGGGCATGGGTCCCTCGCGCCGCGAGCAGCCCGGTGCCCGGCGAGCCGGCCGCGGCAACCGGCGACGGGATGCCGTCGAAGAGGCCGGCGATCCCGCCGGTCCCACCGCCTGGAGGGCCCACCACGCCGGTCAGGTACTTCAGCAGCGACTCGGCGTCCTTGAGGCGCCGCTCGAGAATCCCGACGGCGGCGTTGCGCTCGCGGTCATTGCTGGAGGCGAGCCCGAGTATCGAGATGCCGCGGCGGGGCGTGGGGCGAGGCATCAGATCCCCGCGATGCGCTCGCCGTCGACCTGGTAGTAGACCCGAAGCTTCAGGATCTTCAGGTCCGCATCCTTGCCGTCACAGGTCACGCCCACGGCGAACCGCTCGCAGACCTTGGCGTTGAGGTTCATCTTGCGGCGGCGCCTGCCCGGGCCGGTGTCGTTGAGCGGGAAGGTCTGCGTGTAGACGTCGGCCAGGTCGGCGTTGCGGTAGAAGGAGAGCGTGAACGGGATGGTGGCGCGGCCGCTCGCGGACTTTTCGTACTCGACCTCGACGTAGAGCGGCAAGAGCGACTCGATGCCGTCGCCGAACCAGCCCGAGCGCCAGCTGAAGAGGTAGTCCTCACCGGCATCCGACCAGACCGGCGTGTTCGCGAGAAAGGTCGTGTTCAGGTTCCAGAGGCGCCCCGTGTCGTCGTGGACGTGGACGAAGCGCTCGCCGGAGTAGTAGTCCTGGGCGTTCGGGGTGAAGACGCGATCGCGACTGCCGGCGGCCGCGGTCGGCGTCGTCGGCCCGGGCCGATGCAGCAGCCAGGCCTCGCGCGGGATGTCGTAGATGAGGTGGTAGACGCAGTCCTCGGGCTGGTCGTAGGCGATCCACCTGACATAGTCGCGGTCGGGCTGCCGATCGTGAACGGAGCTCGGCACGCGCTTGTTCGGATGATCGAGGGCGGCGGCCGATTCCCAGTACGGCTTGAAGCGGTTGAAGGTGGCGCGGATCTTCGGGTCCGAGATGTTGACGACGGACTGGCCGTCGAAGCGCACGAAGCCCTTGATGTCCAGCCAGTACGCGAAGTCGTGCGCCTGGACGACCGAGTGGTAGGCGAGGCAGCCGTACCCGCGCGTTACCAGCTCGACGTTGAAGCCGCCCTCGACGTTGGGCGTCAGCTCGAAGACGCCGTTGCGCCGCTTGACGACGAAGAGCCGACCGAGCATGACGAAGATGGCCTCGATGTCCGACCCGGCGTCGCGCTCGATGTGGAGCTTATTCGTGAGCGGCCAGGCGTACGGGTTCCCGGGCTTCGACCAGACGATGGCGGTCGGGTCCAGCGCGTCCTGGGCGATGATCTGCTCCTCGTAGAGCGCGAGGTAGCGGATGCGCGGGGGCGGGTCGTTGTCGAAGGCGACGGGGCTTCCGAGCTCGTCGTCGCCCTTCGAGAGCGTCACGTCGACGTTGGTCGTATCGTGCGCGGCGCCGGCCGAGACCTCGCGGTCGAAGAACCACTCGCCGCTGCCGTCCCCGAAGGTCCGGTAGAAGCGAATGAGGTTCCAGTCCGAGGTCCAGTTTGGATCGGCCGGGGCCCGAATGAGGCGCGATAGGTTGGGCGCCGCGGGCGTGAAGCTCACGACGGGCGAGGGATTGGTCTCGGTGCCGAGCGCGGTCGAGAAGTAGGTGTACACCACCTCGTACGTCTCGCCGTCGTTCATCGACCCGCCGGCGACCGCTCCGAGGTCGACGGGCGTCGGCAGCGCGCCGCCCTGCCAGCCCCAGTCGTGCAGCTTTAGGGCGATGCCGTCGTAGAAGCGACGCACGGTGCCGCCGTCGGCAAAGAAGAGCTTGTTCTTGTACTGGACGAACGAGCCGATCTCGGTGTTGTTGCCGATGATGTCGACGGAGGTCGCCGGCTCGACACCCGACTCGCCCCCGTGGAAGAGCCCGCCGTCGTTGTAGTAGAGGTACTCGTCCTGGACGATGATCTCGCGCTGGCCGGCGGAGAGCGCCCGGAGCTCGTAGAAGATCCCGCCCTGACAGGTCAGGTGAGTCGAAAGCGGGATGTTCGAGCCGACGAGGACCCGGCCCTGGCGCCGCTCGAGGCCCAGGCGCTTGAACTCGACGTTGATGAGCGCCTCGGCGGCGTCGGGAGGGATGCGCGCGAGGTTCGGGGAGTCGACCAGTCCGCCGTCGAGCTTCTCGAGGTCGAGCTTCTGCGGTTCCGCGAACGTCGCGCGCACAAGCCTCCGTTAGAGGCCGTCGGGCTGGCCGGTGTCGGGGTAGACGTCGCGCCGCTCGTCGAGCAGCGGCTGCACGCGCGGGATCTGGTCGGTGTCGAGGCCGTAGTCGCCCGAGGCGTTCGGCCCCGAGGTCGGCTCGCCGTCCTTCATGATGAGGGCGCGGCTCATCGCGGCCGCCTGCGGATGCGGCAGCCCATCGGGATTTTCCGCGCCGTAGCTCACGAGGTTGGGGGATGGGATGCGGCCGGGCTGCATCGGCGTCACGCCCGCTGGTAGCTTGCCCAGGTCGCGGAGCGCCACGGGCTTGAGGATCTCCGGGAACCGCTCGCACAGGAGGTGCGCGTGCCCCTCGGGCATCATCCAGACCGAGCCCTGCTCGCCGGCCGGGCGAAAGCGGTACTCGGTGTCGCCCACGTGCGGCAGCTCCTGCAGGCGCACCTTGAGCTCTCGGTCCTCCATCTCGATCCGGTCCTCGGCGGTGAGCGGCTGGACCGTGCGGACGACGGTGCCGTCCTTGTCGCGCTCGATGAGAGGCTCATGGAGGTGCTTGCGCCGCTGCCAGCTGTACATCTCGGCGAGCTGCACCCGCGTGAGCTCGAGCTTTCTGGGCATCGGGAAGCTGGTCACGTTCTGGACGATGGCGATGCCGGCGAAGGCGTTCAAAAAACCTCCTCGTAGGTGCCCTGCACGTCGTCGATGTCCTGGTAGCGCTCGCCGTGAGCGGGATACAGGTGCCGCTGCAGCTGCTCCTCGATGGCGGCCGCGTACCGATCGAAGTCGCGCGGGCTGGAGATGGCGTGCCCCATGGATGAAAGCCGCAGCACGGCGCGGGGCACGAGAGCTTCGTGGATCTGGTCGGGAATGCCGGTCGGCACGTCGTCGAGACCCGTCAGGCGAACCACGTAGGGCTGCGTGTACAGCTTCAGGCCCCCGGTCAAGTCGGCCGCCGGCGGCTCGGTCAGCTGCAGGATGTTGCCAGGCAGGATCTGGTAGGTGAAGGGCTCGCGGTAGGTGGGCCCCTGGCCGCCCATTCCGAGGAGTCGATCGGCCTGGAGCTTGTTCACCTGGACGACCGGGAACTCGAGGTCGTCGAAGTCGAGGCGCAGGACCCGGACGATCCGTGAGACCTCGGCCGGGATGGCGTACTGCTTCTGGCTGGCGACCAGATCCACGAGCACCTCGGCGTGCAGCCAGTCGACGTCCGCCTCGTGCATGGCGGCGATGAGGTCCTCCTGGGCGTTGTTCAGGGCGAAGAAGCCCTTGTTCGGGTTGACGACGGCCGGGTTGACGAGGCGGGAGAACGCCTCGCCCAATAGCTCGCGCGCCGTCATTCTCATGCTCGCCTCTCCTCGACCGGCGGACTCGGCAGGATCACCGAAGCCTCGGCATCAGCCTGCGCGAACCACGGCCCCGGGTCAACCCCCTGCTTCGCCCGCGCGAGGCCGACCGCGTACCGCACGGGCCCATTGTTCCACGGGTCGGCGAGATCCACCGGGTCCCCGGACTTGATGACGTCCCGCAGGTAGACGACCTCGAAGTTGAGGCCGGCGGCGGGGACCGTCGTCGCGTTGCCCTGGTAGAAGGCGATCTTGCCGTCGTCGCCGATGGTGTAGCGCGGGATGAGTGAGGAAGCTTTGAAGTGCGGCAGCTGCTGGGCCAGCCAGTCGATCTCGTCGGCGTCCTTCTCGATGACGGCCGAGCGCGGCGCGAGCGCGGGGGTGTGGTTGACGGCGACGAGGCTCATGTAGTCGACGGCGAGCGCGTACTCGGCAACGATGCCGTCGGTCGCGATGGACTGAAGCTTGATGAAGTGCCGGAGGTAGTGGTTCTCCTGTACGATCGTGGCCGCCGCAACCCGCCGGTGCGTCTGCCTGAGCGTCAGGTTCTCGAGGATGATCCGATGCTGGCGCGCGGTCCCCTCGTCGTAGTACTGGACGAGCTCGTCATCAGCCCAGAAGTCCGGGCTCGCCTCCACAAGGAGGAGGCGGATCCTGGAGACGATCTCGGATCTCGGCGGCATCTACTGGAACCGGCGCTTGTCGGTGACTGTGAAGCCGGCCTCGTGTCTGAAGGGCGGTGGCGGGTCATACATGGGGACGAAGACTTCCTTGGTCGGCCCGAGCTTGCGCGCGAGCCACGCGAAGTCGTCCCGCGCCGCCTCCTCCGCGTCGTCCCTGGCAAGCTTTTCGACCTTGGTCAGGTACGTACCGTCCTCGTCCTGGTGGTAGGCGTCGTCGCTGTCAATGAGGTCGATGACTTCCTGCCAGGCGCCGTGCTTGTCGTCGCGAGCGTCGATGGCGTTGAGGACCTCGCGCGAGACCGGGACGAGGGCGCCGTCGTCGGTCACGCAGTCGAAGAGCTTCTCCCAGCGACCGCGCAGCGTCTTCTGCTGAACGCAGTAGCGGTGGCTCGGCGCGAACGCAGCGTCGTCGACCGGGAACCACTCGACGGAGCTCTCGTACTCGAGCCCCGGGATCCGGTAGCGGTAGTAGAGGCGGCCCGCCTTCGTGCGCATCCTGGACATCGGGACGCCCAGGATCGGCCGCATGGAATCGCGAGGCTCGCGCCACGGCATCCACATCAGGCGGATGTTCGGATGCCGGGACGCGAGCTCCTCGGCGAACCAGCGCGGGAGGGCTGGGGCCTCCATGGCTCAGAACTGGCCGCCGATGGGGATGCAGACCCAGTCGGACGGCGTCGCTGAGTTCGTGGCCAGCTTCATGACCTTGTTCGTGCTTGCGGCTCGATCGTAGCTCGGGGTCGCGGCCACCGCGGCGCCGGCCTTGATCTGGCAGAAGAGGACCGCGGCCGGGACGACTCCCAGGCCGTGTTCGACTTCGATCGGCGTCGAGTCGAGGGTCACGGCGGCCGCCTTCGTGGGCCCCTTCTCCCCGACCAGCTGCTGAATCGTGATCATGTGGCCCCCTAGTCGATGTGCGCCATGAGGCGGCCCGGGATCTTGCTGATCACGGCGACGCGGCATGGGCCAGCGCCGGCCTCGACGGTGTAGTCGAAGTCCGTCGCGGTCTGACTCGCATCGTCGACCGAGCCGTGACCGTCGAGCGTGAGCACGATGTACTCGTTACCCGACGTGAACTGCGTGTTGGAGGGGAGCGTGATGGCGCCCGAGGCCGAGATGGTCAGCTCGATGTGCTCGACCGCGGAGAAGGTGATCATGTGCTACCTCGCTTGTGCGAGCCGCCGGGCCGGGGGTTGGACGGCGTTTTAGGCCCTCGTCCCCGCCCGACGGCTCCACGATCGAATGGTTGGTTACGCGGCCTCGGTGATGCCCATCTCCACCCACTGCTTGTTGGGCGCCACGCACACGGTCTCGCCCATCCAGCAGTAGACGGCCTCCCAGGCCAGGTGCTCCTGGATCCACCGGAAGATCGAGCGCTCATCGAACTGCTGCAGCCAGCCGGCGGCGAGCAGCTCGCCCATGAACCAGGAGTCGAAGTCGAAGCCCCAGTTGGTTCCCGTCGGGACGTCGCGGTCCCTGGTGATCGGCACGTCCTCGCCGGCCGCACCACCGTACACGAGCATCTTCGTGCCGCCGCGGTAGCGCCCGGTCTCCGACGCGTTGACGTAGCGGCGGTCGCCGCGAAGATCGTTGGCGAAGCGCCGCCAGACCCCGAGGCTCATCAGCATCAGGTTCGTGCGGCCGCCGTTCTCGATGGCGACCTCGTCCATGTCGACCTGGATCTGGTGCTCGAGGTCCCCGCCGCCGACCGCCCTCGAGACCCTGGCTTTCCAGAACTCGTTGCCGACGAGCGTCCGGTCGATGCCCATGACGGACGGCACGAGGGTGCCGTCGTCGACCCAGCCCATGATGCCCATGGGCGCGCGCCCCTTCGAGGTCCGCTCGCGCGAGCCCAGGAAGAGGTAGTCCGCCGCGGCCAGATCGCCCACCGTCCCGTCGACGATGATCGTGTCCGTGGCCCGGTTGACCGAGATGACCCGGCCCGAGAACGTCTTCTCGGCCACGAGCCCGGCGAGGGAGACCGACGCCGAGAGGCGCAGCCCCTTGACGATGTACTTCGGACCGAAGGTGTTCCCGGCCGAAGCGCCCTGATCGGGCTCGAGGACGATGGTGTGCTGGCCGGCGACGGGGGTGTCCGCCGAGACGGACAGCACCCGCGCGAGCGCGGCCGTGCCCCAGCCGTGGAGCAGCCGGGACATGTTCTGGCCGAACATCTCCACGGTCGAGCTCATCGCTCGGACCTTGGCGCCGACCCAGGCGTCCTGGTCGCGCTGCGAGGCGAGGTGCGCCTGCAAGGAGATCTGGAAGCGCGAGGTCAGCGTCTTGATCCCGATCGTGCCAATCTTGAATCCCGGCGCGTCGGGCTCGGAGATGGGCTCGAGCTCCTGCTGGGCCCCGAAGCTCGCGTTGCCGCGCGTCTCGAGCGAGACCTCCATCACGCGGCCGCCGAGCCGGACCTTGCCGGAGCGCCGCCTGAGGTTCTCGAGCAGGAACCCCTGAACCAGGTACTGCTTGAACTGCCTTTGGAAGACCGCGTTCACCTTGAGAGCGTTGGTGAACGCGGCGAGGTCTATCAGCTCGCCAGCGGCCATGGGCCTCCGTTGCTAGCGATCGCCCCCCTTGAACGTGTTGATGTCCTGGAGGATCGATCGCACGAGGTCGCCCTCTCCCCTCGGGACCTGCGGCCGTTGCACGAGGCCGCCGCCCCCCGAAGGAGGCGCGCCCGGTGGAACGTTCGGAGGGGTCCCGAAGCGAGCAAGGCTCGCCCGGTAGCGCTGGTAGGCCATCTGCGCAGCGTGAGCCACAGCCCCTGGGCGGCCGTAGGCTTGCGGATTCGCGCGAACGCGCTCGGCGACGTCGGCGGCGATGAGGTCCTGGATGCGGGCGGCGTCGGGGGTGCGCTGAATGAAGGCGTCGAACTCCGCGGCCTGGCCCTGCTGGGCCTGGGTCGCGACCTGCGCCTGCTCGCGGCCGTTGAGCTGCTGCATGAGCTGCTCGTTGGCGGTCCGAACGCGAGCGACCTCCTGCTGCAGTTGCATGGCCCACGCGGGCGGGCCCTGCTGCTGCGGCTGAGACGGGTCGTTCGGATCACCGGCCGATTGCTGGTACCCCGGGACGCCCCCCGACTGAACGAGCGCTGTGTACAGGCGAGCTCGACCCTCGGGGGTCGTCAGGAGGGCGCGCATGCCCTCCGTCGCCAGCTTCGACCGTCGCTCCTCCAGCTGGGCCTCCACGCGCGCCGCGATCTGCTGCTCGAACTGCTGCTGACCCTCTGGGCCGGCGAGGTACATGTACTCCCGGAGGGCCGCTTGGGCTTGCTCCGGGCTCAGTCCCATCTCGCCCAGGACCTGGTCGAGCGGCAGCTGCGGATGGCCGGCCTGCTGGCCGGGCTGTTGCGGTGGTTGGGTGGGCTCAGGCAGCGGCGGGGCGCTGGGCGGAGCGGCTGGCGCGGAAGGCGCGCTGGCCGGTGGCTGCTCAGGGCTGCCGCTTGTGGCCGGGGGTTCGAGGTCCGCCGGTGGCCGCTCCCCGAAGTCGGTCAGGCCGGCTTGCGACTGGAACTGGTGAGCGGGCTCGAAGCCGTAGTCATCGGCCCCGGGCGCGCCCTCTGGAGTGCTCATGTCGCCTCACTGAACGCTTGGCGAGCTGGGTTGACTGCCGGCCTTCTTGCCGCCGCTGTCCGGCGGTTTGCCGCCGGCCGGCTGCTGGCCCTTGCCCGAGAGCACGGTCGCGCCCGCCTTGGCGACCTCTCCCAGGATCCGTTCGCGTGTCCGGAGGCTCGACTTGAGGAGCTCGCCCCGCGCCTGCATGCCGAAGAGGTCTTCGCGCTGCTTGGTCTCGGTGGCCTCTTCCTGCTGCTGGAACTCGGCGAGCTTCGCATCGAGCTGTTCCTTCCACGCCATCACGCGGGCGACCGTCTCCTGGTCCATGTCGAAGACATCGACATTGATGAGCCGCTCGAGTAGCGCCCCCTTGAGGGCCGCCACCAGAGGCTGCTCCGCCCACGGAGGGATAGTAACATCCTCGCCCTCCTCGACAACACGCGCGGTCGTTTCCTGGAGGAAGGCGTTGAGCTGTTCGTCGGGTGGATCGATGTCCAGAAGGTCGGGCATCCGGATCCACTCGAGAAGCTTGCGGCGCACGACCGGCGCATCCGCGAAGGCGCCAAAGAAGCCCGTGTTCGCGAGCTTCTCGACCTGCTCGATCCGCGCGCTCGGCATGACCGAGAACATGGACGACTCCTGGACCCACACCTTCGAGCGGCCGGGGAGGTCGGCGCGCCGAAAGGACCGCAGCTCGGGGCGGTTCGCGCGGCCGACGACCGCGAGCAGCCGCTCGTCGGAGTCGTACTTGGCGTGGAGATCCGCCAGCGTCCCGCCGAGCGCCTCCCACGCGAGCGCGTGAGTCGCCAGGATCGGCCCCATCTCCTGGGCGTCGGCGTCCTGCATGAGCTGGACGTACTTGGCCGCCGGGACGCCCGGCACCGGCTCGCCGCGGCTGAACGGCGACTGCGACGCGATCGAGCTCAGATCGGTCACGGTGCGGTCCATGAGCGTGAAGATGGCGTTCGAGGGCGCCGGCGGCGTCCAGAAGATGGGGGGCCCGACTTGCGGGTTGAACTCGTAGCGGCGGAAGTTGAAGGCGATGTCCTGCGGGATGCCGCTATTGCGGGGCACGAGCACGTTCGGGTTCGCAAAGAGCCCCATCCACGTGTAGCCGTGGCTCAGGCCCTGGTTGTAGCGGGTCTGCGGGTCGATGAGGTCGGTCAGGAAGGCGTGCGGGAAGAACTGCCCGCGGCGCGGCTTCCAGGGGAACGCGAACAGCTGGTAGCGCCCGTCGTCGAGTTGGGCGCGCGTCTGCTTGAGGAGCTTCCTGCCAACGACCCAGTACACCTTGCCGTGCTCGAAGCCTCTGACATCGGTCGCCCGCTCGTGGTAGCGGATGACCAGCTGCTGGCCCGAGCGGATGCGCGGGTGCACGCCGCGCGTTGTCGCGAACCGCTGGAAAAAGCTCGTGACCGGCTCGACGGTCTCGATCTCCGGGTCCGGGGGGCCGAACTTGAAGTCCTTGGGGAGATCCAGCATCGCCCGGATCTGCTCCTCGCCCATCCAGTCGGTCGTGATGACGTAGGGGCAGTCCTCGAGCACAGGCTGCTCGACGGAAGGCGGCACGAAGACCGAGAAGGGCGAGCGGACGCGTCCGTAGAAGGCTCCCTCCCAGCGGTAGCCGCGCACGACCGGCTCATTGCCGTCGAACCGCCGCACGGGCGTCCCCATCTGGTCGCGGACGACTTCGCCAGACGGCGTGCGCTCGTACTCGTAGTCGATGACGAGGTTCCCGCCGCGCGGGTTGTAGCCGACCTCGATGAAGCCGATGCCGATGGCCAAACAGTCGATGATCGCCATGAAGCGCGCGGGCCCGAGCTTGAGCTCGCGCCAGTCGTGAAGGAGGATCCGCTCGGTCGCCTTGGCCCCGCGCCGCCGGTCGAGGTCGCGGTTCTCCGGCATGGCCGTGAAGCCCGGGCGTCCCTGCACGAGCTTGGCGGCCTGGTGGAAGAGCATCGCGCTCAGGCGGTTCGAGACGCGGTCGCGGTCGCGCGCGGGCGACTTCCGGAGGTAGCGCCGGCCGCCCTCGTTCCAGCGGATGTTCTGCTCGCCCTCGAGGTACAGCAGATTCCGGATCCAGACCTTCGAGCGGTCGATCCAGGTCTCGTGAGTGCAGATGCGCAGGCGCTCTGAGACCTCGAGGGCTATCCGGTCGGGCTCGAGCGGTCCGTCGCGGCGGACGACATCCGAGATGGGGATCGCGGCATCCGCGTGAAGCCCGCCCCGGTGTTGGGCGTGCGTCGTGTCGAGCTGCAGAGCGGCGGCGGAGGCCATGCTGGGCTACCTCGCTGAGATTGTATCCTCATCGACGGGCTCAGGCGTCAAGGAGCTGCCGACGGTCGCCCCCTGCTGGTAGCCGTCGGGCACGTTTTGCATGCGGGCTGCGAGCTCGGCGTAGGCGCGCTCCTGGGCGAGCATCCTGTGGTACTCGGCCAGGTCCTGCATGGCTCCCTGCTCGTTCGAGGCCTCCTCGAGCGAGGCGCCCTGGGTTCGCTGCTCCTGAACCTGCTGGGCCTTCATCTCGTTGTAGACGTCCCAGCTGTGCCCACCTGGGGTGAAGGTCTTCGGGTCGACGAAGTGGGGCGCCAGCCCCTTCAGGAGCACAACCTTCTCGAGGATGTTGCGCATGTCGACCGATTCACGATGGCTCAGGCGCTCGACGGCCTCGATGGAGCGGCGCGCTGTCTGCCCCTGCTCGCGGAGGACGACCAGAACCAGCAGGAAGACGCACAGGATGGCGAAGACCTCAGTAGTAGCCAACGTCGATGACCTCCTCCTCGTAGGGCATGCACTCGGCCGGATCGAACTCGCTCGCGACCAGCGTGTCCTCATCGTCGCCGACCGTCGACCGGTAGCTTTGGTAGGCCGCGGCGCGCTGCCGGATCTTCTCGAGGATCTCCGAAGTGTCGAGCATCGCATCCGGAAGGTGTGCGAGCTCGCGCTGGCGCGTCTCGGCCGCCGGCGCCATGAACTGCGTCCGCATGATGGCGTAGCGCAGGGCGTCCGGAGCGTGGTCCTCGACCTTCTCGTCACGCTCGGGCTCCTCCAGGTCCTCGCGGGTCTTGAGGGCCTTGGTCACGAGCGGCAGGGTGCGCACGAGATTTGGCGCGCGCCCGTCGAGGATGAAGAGCAGCGGCCAGGCATCCGAGACCTCGTCGCAGCGCCGGCAGCGGCCGCGGTTGTGCTGGCCGAAGGGGTACTGCCGCTCGCCGCAGTGCACGAAGCTCGGCGAGAACGCCTCGTTCACGCGCGAGGCACCCTGGCGCCGGTCGTTCAACTTGAACTGGGTCTTGAAGCCCTTCGTCCGCACCGGGACCGGCCACGGGTCCTCGGCGTACATGGAGGCGAACATCGGGGCCGACGGGTCGCCGACCGCGTCTTCGAGCACCTCACCCAAGGTCGTCGCATTGAGCTCGTGGCCGACGATGGCCTCGAGCTTGCGGTAGATGAGCTGGCAGACGACTCGGGGCTTGGCGTTCGGCAGGTAGATCTCGTCGACCACGAAGACGGCCTGGGTCGCCGGGTTCTGGGCGCAAATGATGACGGCCGTTGGCGCCGTCTGCCCAAAGTCGATGCCGAGGAACTTCGGCCAGTCCCTCGGGATCGAGAAGGGCTTGATGACGTTTCGGCGCGGCTCGAACGCCCAGTACGTGCGCGCGCGCTCGTCGATCAGGAAGTCGATCTCGAACTCCTGCTGCCACTCGATCGAGGCACGCCCGCCCGCGTAGAGGCGGGACTCGCGGTCCGCCCAGGCGCCGCGTTTGGCCGGGTCCGCCGAGTAGTGGAAGACGGCCACGACCCCCCCGTTCTCGGGGTTGCGGTAGAGGGCGACGCCCTGGCAGGGCTGGCGGATGGGGACCAAGCTCGAGCGCTCGGGGATCATGCCGCGGGCCTCGCGTAGCTGCCGGCGAAGGGGCCCAGCTCACCGCGCGCGTACTGGACAGCCTCGATGAGCTCGCCGCCCAGGAGCTCCTCGAAGTAGCTGCCCTTCGAGGCCGAGCTCACGAGAACGACCTGGCCGGCATGGCCGCGGCGCCCGCCGATGGTCGGCACCGCCGCCTTCCACCACTGGCGGAAGAGCCTTTGAAAGGCCACCTCGTCGCCGAAGATGCCCGAGTGCGTGAACTGCCTGAGCTGGTCGGCGCCCTGCGGGTAGACGGTTAGCCAGCTGTTCCAGGGCTGGCCGCGGAAGTGCGTGATGTGGAAGGTACCCTTCACCGCGGCGACCGAGTACTGGCTGGTCAACCAGCGTGGGAGGTAGTTCCAGAGCACGTTCTTGATCCGATCCTCGATGTGGGCGATGCCGTCCTGGGCCTTCTTCGGAACAAGGGCCCACTTCTGATAGGGGTACTTCATGAGCCGCCACAGGATGCAGATGAACGTGATCCACGTGATGAGGATCTGGCGGCTCTTGGGCACCATGAGGAGCCTCTCCCGGACGAAGAGGTAGATGAAGATCCGGAGGTACTGCAGCTCGTCGAGCGGCAGCGGCTTGATGGGCGTCTGCGGGTCCTTCTCATCGACCGTGCGCACGACCTCGCGCGCGAACGCCTCGATGGCTGGTACCTCCATGGCGAGCCGCTCGTCCTGGTTCGCCCAGGCCTCGGGCGGAAAGTAGCGCGCCATCGCCGCGCGCTGGCCGGCGAGCGCCAGACGGTCGTCGATGTCGACGGGGCGCGCTGGGTGCGCGATAGGTACCCGCCGCGCCTTCACAGCTCGCCCAGCTGGGCCAGGTCGACGGCCTTGACCGCGTGCTGGGGCCGCGCGAACGCGCGCTCGAAGGCCTGCCGGCTGGCGGGCTCGCCGAACTGCCGCAGGAGCTCGACGAGGCTGTCGATGCTCGACCCGGTTGGCCGCTCCTTGGCGGGCTTGCGCGGGTTGGCGCGCTTGTCGGCCCGCAGATCCATGAGCGTCGCGTTGAGAGCCTTGAAGGCCGCCACCTTCGCGGCGGGTGCCGAGTCCGGGTTCGTCACGATGGCCCGCACGTGGGCCATGGCGACCCGGTGGGCGTCGGCCAGGTCGCGCTCGAGGATGTCCTCGGCCTGGATGGTCTTGGGGTCCACGTTGCCCAACCGCTGGGTCTGGGCGTGGTCCTCGGGGCTAAGGCGCTTCGGTCGTGGCATTGCGTTGCTTATAATATCAGCTGTAGCTGACCTTACTACCTCCTCTCGTCGGCCGGCGCCTCACCTCGCCGGCCACTTTTTCGAGTGCGGTGGACTTTCTCGAGCAGACCCTCATGGGCACCGGCCACAGGCGCCGGCCCTTCGTCCGCGTCATCGCGGCCATCGTCGACCTCCTCATCTACCAGGACTCAGAGCACGAGGCCGTCCGCGTCCAGACACGCGCTCTCCTGTCGCTCGTCCTGCGCGAGACGTCGGACATCCGCCGCATGGCCAACGAGGCCGCCAAGGCCCGCGGCAAGCGCGCCCGCCCCGACGACGAGATAGCTCTCGAGCGCGCGGCCGATTTCCTCGGGGTGCCGCGCAAGAAGCTCGACGGCGCCTTCGACCGCATCGACTACGCGACCGCGCGCCGCTGGATCGGTAAGCTCAGGCGAACCCGCCAGGAGCGCCGCAAGGTCGGGATGGCCGGCCGGCTCGCCAAGAAGCGGTTGTCAAACCCCGATCGCGATGTTACGTTACGGGCAAGGAGGATGCCCAATGCTCCAAGCCATCAACAACCTGGAGAAGGTGTGCAGCGCGAAGTACTCCCTGATGAAGTGTGAGCGCCCGCTTAGGGCCCTCATCCTCACCCACCAGGGCGACGTCTTCGGCTACTGCAACGCCCACTTCGAGCTACTGAAGCGCGCGATCGTGAAGCGCGGCTACACGATCCACTCCTACCTGCAGAAGGACGTCGACATCACGCCCTTCGTGCCGACGGGTCCAAAAAAGCCCGAGGACACGGCCGCCGAGGCCGACCGCAACCTGCGGCAGGCCATCGAGCTCACGAATGCGGTGGGGGATCAGAACCTTCGGCTGATTGAGGCTGTGGAGACGTATCGCTGGGTGATGGGTCAGTTGATCGAGGAGTTTGCTCTGGAGAAGCTGACTCCTGATCAGCCGTGCCAGGTCCTGGCGGAGGTGGTTGGTCGGTCGCGGATGCTCCTTGCGGAGCGTCTGGCGGAACGAGAGGAGCTGGTAGCTCTTCATCGGGAGCTTCAGGAGACTCGTGAGCGGGCGGCTCTTCACGAGGCGACGGCGAACGAGCTTCGGCAGCTCGGTTGAGCGCCGGGTTGTAGACGAGGCCGGCACGCGCCTGCAAGACCTCGACGCGGTGGGTCTGCAGCTCGAGCGCTAGGATTTTCGCCGAGATGGTATTCGCCAGCATCTCGCCCCAAGCGGGCCACCTCTCGAGTTTGGTGAGGTCTTCACCGAGCGCCTCGGCGACGAGCGTCAGCGCGCGGTGGTAGACGGCGCATTTCTTGCGGCAGCGGACAAGCGGTGACGGGCTCTTGCTCATCAGGCCGAGGGCGCCGGCACCACCAGGTGGGCGGGCCCGATCTTGAAGCTCTTGACGGCCGGAATCGCCAACCAGATCCAGGTCTCGCCCTGCATCGTCAACCGGATGAAGTGGTCGTCGACGGCGTAGTCCTTGATGCCGCGGATCGTGTGGGTCTCACCGTCCGTGTAGGCGACGTGGGCGTTCAGGTTGAGGTCCACGGTCACGCCGTCTCGCCGGTCTTGAGCGCGTGGTGCGGGCCCGAGTGACCCTTGAGAAGCCCGCAGACCTGGGGCGCGTCACCGTGGCTCCAGGCGTGCCCACAGAGCGGGCTCTCGTGCGCTTGAGCAACCGTGTTCGTCGGCCCGCCGTCTCGCGCAATGCTCGAGACGGCGTGCATGACCGCGGACTCGAGCGAGCGGATGGCAAGCGTCTGCTCGGCCGAAGACGGCGTGACCTCGAGCAGGTAGCGAGCGAGGTCGTAAGCCTTGCGCTGGATCGTGTCGTAGAGCTCCGACTGAGCGTCGGTCGGCGGGCGATAGCTGAAAAGCCGCGCGAGGTCGGCGTGGGTGAATCCTGGCATGACCGTATCCTCCTCGGCGGGGAGGCTACTCAATCACGCCGGCCCTGTCAACCCTCGGCCCCGTAGAGCGCCTTGCCCTCGAGCCACATGTCGAGCGAGCCGGCCGTCGTCACGACGACCCAGACCGAGGTCCGAAACGGCAGGTCATCGGGCTGGAAGCGCAGCTCGCGGATGCCGTTGCCCGGCCACTCCCACGCGAGCAGGAGCGGCGCCGACGCGTTGGGGCCGTCGTGGAAGGCGGCGCGCGTCGCCCCGACATGCGTGAAGGACAGCCCCCTGAGGTTGAAGGGGGTGGCGACCGCCAAGCCCGTCTCGGTCACGTGGACAGCATGGAGCTGCGTCGTGCCCACGGCCGCTACTTCGAGTACAGAAACACCTCGGCCGCGCCCGAGGCGATCTTGACGTAGCAGGCGGTCTTGAACGGCAGGTCGTCCTCCGACCACTTCGGGTTTGCCGTCGCCAAGCCCGAGAACTCGGCCGCGAAGAGCAGCGGGTCCGTATCAGCCGTGCCGTCGTAGAGCTCGACGCGCGCGCCGCCAGCGGCCGTGATGATCGTCGCCTTGCGGAGCGAGATGGGCTTATCGAATGCGACCGCGGTGTACGGGTCGATGGGATGGCCGTCCGAGTCCGCGAAGTAGGTGTGCAGCTGGACGGCCATCACTCACCCGGTGCCAAGCGCCCGCGAGACTACGCCACGTCCACCCCTCGTGCTGTGGACACGCTCCTTCGACTCCCGGTAGCTGCCCGTCTCGACGTACGCCCGTAGGAGCTCGTTCGAAAGCTCCGGGTGAGCCGCCAGCTGCCGCGCTACCTCGACCTCGAGAGCCACGGAAGCATCGAAGCGTGAAGGCCGGCGACGACGTCCCTTCACGGCTCAGATCCCCAGCCGCGCGACTTCGTCTAGCACCGTGTCGCGCTTGATCCGGGTCTGCGTCTGCCCCCGCGGCAACCGCGACACGAACCGGTTCATGAAACGCTCGCAACCAGCCGCCGCCCGCGCATCCCCGGCCGAATCCGGGTCGCTGTCGGTCGTCGCCAGGGCGTCCGCCAGGATGGCCAAGGAAGCCTGCAGACTCGGCCTCGACCGGTCCCCAACCCGTAGGTGCGTCGCAAAATCCCGCAGGTCCCTACGGAAGGCCAGCGACTGGTAAACCCCATCACCATCCCAATCGGCGTACACGAGCTCGACCTGGTGCTGGTCCAGGCGGAAGTGCGACTCCCCCGGCACCGAGTACAGCACGTATTCCGGAGCTTGAGCCGCCATAACCCAGAACCTAACACCCCCCAACCCCCCTGTCAACTACCCCACCCCAAAACCCACTATCCAAGCCCCTCCCCCTACACCCCCTCCCCGGATCCAGAACCCAGATCTCGATCCCCCCTACACTCCACGATCCTCCCCCTCTGACTCCCAACCTTCCCTACATCCTACCAGCACCTCTGTCCTCCGGACGATAACGGTACAGCAACTCGTCAACGACCATCTTCGGAGGCGGGCTGGTTGGACTGCAAAGGCGAAAGAGCTGGAGGAGGCTGTACAGCAAGGCGGGAGATCTCGAATCCGGTACTACGGGGGAGCGGAGGGGGAGTCCCACGCACGGGCGTCGCTTCCGAACCCGGGGTGGGGGTGGGGGCGGTCTCCGAGCGGGGCCCACCTTCCGGCCGCTCCTGCGAGCTCTGGCGCGTTCTCGCGGGCCGTCCCCGGAAGCTCGCCGCCGGCGAGCGACAGCAGCTCGCCCCAGGTCCCGGAGCTCGAGGAAGCCCAGGACCACAGCAGAGCGGCTTGCTGTACACCGTGTCTATTCTGACACAGTGTAACCCCCTCGGTTACGAAGCACGAAGAGCAGGCGAAGAGCGACGACCTACCCAGCTCCGTTACACCGTCCCCTGGATCCGGTCCGACGGGCGCACCCGAGGGCCGAGGCCGCGCAGGCTGTCCCAGCTTGCAGCCCTCGAGCTCGAGCCCGCTTGCTGTACATCGCGCCATCGCTTGCTGTACTTCTGCGTAGCTGGGATACGACACCTATCTCCTGTTGTGCACGCACGTTAGGCCAGCCTGTGGCATCCCAGCTTGACGGCGTCGTACCTTGCCGTACCCACCCGAGTTGACATCCCAGCTTGCCGGTCTTATCATCTGTCACGAGGGCGAGGTCATGCCGGCCGCGCCCGAACGGAGGATGCCATGCACAGCAAGCCGACCACGGAAGATCACGCTTGGGCTCGGCGCGCACAGCAAGCTCAGGTCGCCATGCACCAGCTGGCGCTCGTGAGCGACGATGCGAAGCTCGCCGCCGCTCTCGAGTGCATCGATCCTTACCTCTCGACCTACACGCTGGCGCGCCTGAGCGCCGTCCAGTTGAAGGCGCGCGCGGCGGCGCACGGATGCCGCCTCGAGGTGCGCTCGTGAGCCCGCTCGCCGGCCTCGAGCACAACTACGGGCCCTGGCTCGACGTCCCACCCATCGAGGATCTCGAGCGTCGCTGCAAGCGTTGCGGCGCGAAGGAGTGGCGCTGGAGGAAGGACGACAGCTTCATATACGGCAACGATCTCTCCCGTCTACCGTGCGTCTTCTTGGTGCACGTCATGTCGGTGCGCTCGTGAGCTGCTCACGACTCGTCGTCACGTACGAGGCGCCGTGCGGCTCGCGGCCGGGCGGCGGCTGCCGCATTGACCTCTGCGAGCTCCACGCGCACAACGCGGCTACGCGCTGCCCGCATGGCCAGAGCTACTGTCAGGTCTACCGCGGCGCGCACAACGGCCTATGCCTGAGTGAGCGGAGCGAAGACCCCACGTCGCCCGACTGCCGGCTGTGCAACCTGCACAAGGACCCCGCGGGCAAGCGCGGCACCGTGGATGAGCTCTGCGGCCGCTGCTGCACGCGGCTCGGCCTCCACGCCCTCGAGCACCCGCACGGCTGCCCGGACCTCGACTGGGAGGATGAGCACGGCGTGCCCGCCTTCGTGCCACAGACGGCCTTCCTGGGTGTCCTGTGAGCCACTACACGATCATCGTAACTTGGGACTGCGAAGGAGCCGACGAGGGCCGGAGCGCTGCCCTGTGGGAGCTCCACGCAACGCTGGCCGACGCGCGTAAGGCATGGGAGTACATGAAGCGTCACCAGGCGCAATGGCGCCCGGTCGTCTTCGCCTGGCCGCTCGCATGGTGGCGCGGGCCGCGCAAAACGGACGCGCGCTTCAAGCGGCTCGTCAAGCTGAGCCGGCTCGCCAGCCGCTTCGAGCAGCGCCAGCCCGAACGCGTGCGCGGGCTCGGAGCTGAGATCGCGAGGGCAGCGGCTCGCCAGAGGTAGGACGTTGCGATCCTGGGCTCTCCGCGCGAGAGCCCAGCACGCAGCGCCCACAGTCGGGAGCACTCCCGCTCCCACGGTAGGGAGCCTGCAAGGACGGAAACCATGGAGCTCTACCAGGCACACAAGCAATGGGCGGAGCGGCCGGCGGATGAGCGCTTCCGCTCGCTGCCCGAGATGCACGCCGCCACCCTCGGTTACCGCCAGACGGCAGCCGAGGCCACGGCGCCATACTCGAGCCTTCGCGTCGAGGCCCGCGAGCAAGATCTCGTGCTCGTCGGCAAGGCCAACGTCCCGGCCCGACTCACGCACTGGGCGATGGGACAGATGAGCGCGCGCGCGGGAGCGCCGGCGGGCTACCTCCGCCAGCTCCCGGCCACACTCGCCGCCCAGAATCTAAACCACGGGCTGAAGCAGCTCGGCGAGGGCGCCGGGAGCGCGCAGCTGCTCTTCCACCGGAACGGAGACCTAGTCGTCCGCGCGGCCACGAGCGAGCGCTACTCCCGGATCTGGAATCACGAGGTGATCGAGCGGCTGCTGCCGTTGCTGGAGTCCGGCTGGACGCTCCCGCCCGTGGGGATGGACATCGGCCAGGGCCCGGCGCACGGTCTCTACGCGAGCGATCATGACATGTTCGCCTTCCTCATCCGCGACGACCGGCGCATCGCCGACGGCTCGGGGGGCGGGCTCGCGCGTGGCGTCTTCGTCGTCAACAGCGAGGTGGGCGCGGCCGCCTTGAAGGTCATGACCTTCCTCTACCGCTTCATCTGCGGCAATCACATCGTATGGAGCGCCGAGCAGGTTCAGGCGCTCGCGATCCGGCACGTGGGCGCGGCAGACCAGCGCTTCGGACGGCAGCTCGTCGGCGAGCTCCGGCGCTACGCGGACAGCTCGGCCAGTGACCTCGAGGCCAAGATCGAGAGCGCGCGGCGCTTCGAGCTCGGCCCGGACAAGGACAAGGTCCTTGACGCGGTCTTCGGGCGCATGCGCGGCGAGCTCTCGAGGAAGCAACTCGCGGCCAGCTACGAAGAGGTGCGGCGGCACCCCGAGGACGGCTCCCCGCGCACGGCGTGGGGCCTCGCCCAGGGGGTGACGCGGCTCAGTCAGGCCGAGCCGTACGCGGACACGCGGGCCAAGATGGACCGCGCGGCCGGCAAGATCGTGCAGATGGCTTTCTGAGGTAGGCCGTTGCGGCTCAGGGTCTCCCGCGGGGGACCCTGGCCGGAGCGGCTTCGCTCCAAAGGAGGATGCCATGAGCCGAATCTACACATGCGCGGATTGCGACGGTGCTTACTGCGTCGACTGCGACGGAGGGCTGGACTCTTGCGAGCTCTGCCACAAGGGCCCGTTCTGCGACGACTGCGCGGCTGAAGACCACGGGACGGGAGTCTGCACTCATCCTGAGGATGACGAGGCCGAGGCCGAGGAGGTGGGCCGTGGCTGAGACGACGACTGTACGCGCGCATTGCGCCGTCCCGCGGGAGCTTATGATCCGGGCTCGTCGCGCTCTCTATCTGGTGTGGAGGGGCGGACTGGACGGTTGGCCCGATCTGGATGAGGTGGAGCGCACGATCAAGGAGCTGGATGAGCACACGTACTCACGCGAGCAGCTGGATAAGCTCTGCGAGGCCGAAGATCGCCAGGAGAACCTCGACACGGCCGAGGCTATCGCCGCCGCGGCCGGCCAGGACGGCATCGTGCAGGCCGAGGACGTGCAGCGTATCGCTCCCGGCCTCGACCCGACGCTCCACACGGCCATGCACCAGTGCGAGCTGGCCGACCTGCTCGGTTGCCGCGCCGAGCTTGACGAGATCCAGGAGGTGGGCCGTGGCTGAGGTGGTGACCTGGAACCCGCCCGACGACATGACGGCCGAGGAGATGGGGCGGCTTGAGGCTCAGGCCCTGAGCCGCTGGCTGGCGGAGGTGACACACGGCGAGCCCGTCGAGTTTGTCCGGGACGCCGCACACACCGGCTACCCCGCCGCCTCGGGCTACGCGGCCGAAATGGTGGCGTGCGAGCTGGCCAAGTTGCTGGATGCGCTGGACGATGCGCTGGACGAGTACTACTGATGGCGGTTGAGCGCAAGCGCGGCTGCGGCTACAGGAAGGCCGGAGGCCTCTACATCATGGCCGATGCCGGCGGCGGCGAGCCGTGTCACAAGCTGCCCGTCCCGCTCGCGATTTGCCCGACCTGCGGCGGCGGCGTGAAGCAGGTCCGCGGCTACAGCTGGGCTCAGGTGGCCATGCTCGGCCCTGTGTGCGAGCTAGACCCGTTCCACTGCGAGACGTGCCCGACCTGTCAGCCGTCGATCATAGAGGGCGGCCGCTTCGGGCTCCTGTGGGTGGGCCAACAGCACTACAGGACCCCGGGCGCCTTCCTGGCGGAAGCCCAGGTGATGGGCTTCTCGAAGCGGGTCAACAGCTGGCCTGTGGGCTTCGAGCCCGGGCAGACCTGGCTAGGATTCGCCCACCCGACCGGTGCTAGACTCCCGGACGAGGCGGGGATCATGCAGCCAGGGCCCGGGCTCTTCCACGTGGCGCGGTCGGTCAGGATGGAGCTCGTCATCACGCCGAGCCTGCGCGGCGAAGCGTGGGTGAGAAAGTACGAGGAGCAAGGGGCGGTGCTGGTCGAGGTCCCCGACGACGACCCGGACCACGCGCCCAGGATCCGGCACCACGCGCGCGGCGAGGCGCTACGGAAGCTCGCCGGAGCGGTTGAGCTGCCGGAGGTAGGAGGCGAGGAGTGAAGGCGGAGCACTTGGAGTGAACTACAAGCCGCTTCCGATACCGGTGCCGGTCTGCCACGGTCTCTCGATGACTTACAGCGACGACACCTTGATGTTCCGCTGTGCGACCCTGGGCTGCTCGTACGCCGAGCCGGCTTACCTGCACTGGGCCCGCGCCAGGGCGGCGCGCAAGGAGTATCACACCTACATGGCGAAGGTCGCGGCCGTGCGCGCCCAGATCCAGGGTGAGCCCGTGCCCGAGTGGGCGATGGCGGCGCTTGTCCTGGATACGGTCGCTATCCTCGTTCGCGTCGATGAACCGGGGCCTGAGCTAACCACCTTTCACTTCCACGTCAACATGGCGAAGATCGCCGCGGACAACGCTCACATCCAGGGAGTGCCCATGCCCGACTGGGCAATGGCTATCCTTAAGAATAAGCTACACTTTTCGCTGGGGCCGGCGTGATGCAGAAGCTCGAGCGCCCGCGGCGCGTGGACGGCCGGCAGACGGCGTGCTCGGTGGTGGACGCGGTCAACCTCGACATCTACCACCAGGCCCAGAACGCGCCCGTCATCTACGGACCCAGCGGCAAGCTCAAGGCCATGGCGCAGCGACAGCCCCACGTCGACCACATGGAGGCGTGGCTCGCGCCCGACCCTGACACCGAGGAGGCCGCGGTCGCCGGCCTGGTGATGGGCGTCGCGTGGCTGGCCGACATGTGGGTCATTCGGCATGGCCGGGGGCTCGTCGAAACCATGCCCGCTCACATGAGTTGGCTCCGCATCGTAGAGGGGATCGAAGGGCTGCTGCCGCATCTCGAGGTGGGCCGGCTGAGCCGGGCCGCGCTACGCGACATGCTCGAGCAGCTGCGGCTCAACGAGCTGACGGAAAGCAAGGAGGACGACACGAGATGACAATCGCCATCCGCCCCGCCTGGCTCGCCTGCTGGCTGCACCCGCGGCGTGTCCACCATGAGCTCGAGCGTCTCAGGCGAGCGATCCGAATTGTCAGGTCGCGCGAGTGGGGCTCTAGGCGCACAGGCTGCCTGGTCTGCTCGCACAACCGCGCCGAGGGACATGAGCGACGCTGCCTTGTAAGGCGCGTCCTGAGGGCCGCCAGTCGCCTGGAGCGCAGCTCGTGCCAGCGCCACGGCACGCCTGCAGGCGAGTTCTGCGGGCCCTGTGCCCAGCAGGCCGGGCACGCCGGCCTCAAGGCCATGTACAGGTGCGAGACCTGCGGGACGCGCCACGGCGGGCGCTGCGGGGAGGACATTTGAAACGTGACATAAGGCGCGAGCTGCCCGAGCTGGCCTCCGCGGTGGCGCTGCTCTGGGTGCTCCTGCTCCTGGGGCTGGTCTTGCTGGGGTTCGCACGATGAAGCTATTGACCCCCAAGGTCCGCGAAGCGCTCGAGGCGGCGCGCGACACGATAGAGCGGTATCACTCGCCCGCCTATCTGTGGCCCGAGGCGTGTGGTGAGTGTAACGCGCTCCAGCTGATCCACGATGCCCTGGCTAAGGACGGCCGTGTCATGCTGCGGCGCGAGGCGCTCAGAGATTCGCCTGCCGCGCAGCCTCGCGACGGAAGCGCCTGACGTTGCGCTCCCACTCCTCCTGCGCGCGCTCGGCCGCGGCCTTCTCGGCCTGCCGGTCGAGCCACATCTGCCGCTCCCGGGCGCTGCAGTACCTGAGGAACCGAGCGATGCCAGCTTGCCGGGCCTGCTCACGCCGCTCCTGGGCCTTGGCCGCGCGCTCCTCGTCGGTCAGCTGTGCCCAGCGCGCTGCGCTGGCCTTGGCCTGGAAGGCCTGTTTCTCCTCGTCCGTCTTGAACTTGGCAAACCGAGCCTTACCGCCCTTGCGGGCGCGCTCGCGGAAGCGGTCGCGACGGTCCTGCTTCTCTTGCCAGGTCATTTGGCGGGCCATGATTCTGAGCTTATCACGGCCGGGGGTTGACAACCCAGCTTGGACGGTCTTATCCTCTGGTCGAAGGAGGATGCCATGAGCGAGCCCAACGGCCACACCGACTCCGACTCCGAACAGCAGGCGCCCGATCCAGAGGTGCCACCCACCACCCAGAGCCTCGCGACCCGCGAGCGCAAGCCCATCATCAACTTCGAGGCCGGCCGCGGCCTGGTCGCCCAAGACCTCGATGGCCTCTGGCGCATCGGCAACGCGATCGCCGCCTCGAACTTCTGCCCGAAGTCGCTTCGCCAGGGCCCACAGACGACGGCGAACATCGTCATCGCCTGCGCTCAAGGTGGTGAGCTCGGGCTGACGATCATGCAGTCGCTGCAGTCGATCGCCGTCATCAACGGGATGCCGTCGATCTACGGCGATGCAGCCCTTGCGCTCGTGCGGCGGTCGAAGGAGCTCAGCGCCTTCGAGGAGGCCATCTTCCGCTACTGTCCGGACTGCCAGGCCGGCCAGCTGACGGCTGACGCGGACGAGTTCAAGGCCGAGCTCAAGCAGATCCGGGACTCCCACCGCGCGAAGAAGTGCAGCAGCTGCGGCAAGAGCCTCGACAGCGACGACTACCTGACCGCGGTCTGCTACTCGCGGCGCGCCGGCGAGCCTCCGACCCTGCGACTCTCGACGTTCTCGGTTCAGGACGCGAAGCGCTCGAAGCTCTGGGGCAAGGCCGGGCCCTGGACCGAGTACCCTCAGCGGATGCTCATGTGGCGCGCCCGCGGCTTCAACCTGCGGGACAACTTCGGCGACATCCTGAAGGGTCTCTACACCTACGAGGAGGCCCGCGACGCGCCGGCCGAGGAGCTTCGGTCCGAGTGGGCCGCGCCCCAGGAGAAGCCCGACGCCGGGATGATCCCGGTCGACGGCACGAACGTCATCGACATCAAGCCGGAGCCGCAGGCCGCCGCTCCCTCGGTCGCCTCCTCCCAGGCTGCCCAGGACGCCGCCGCGGCTCCGGCCACGACCACCAGCAAGCCCGCGCGCACACGCAAGGCGAGCCCGCCCGCGGGGCCCGCCTCCGACCCCACCGGCGAACAACCCCCCGCGGAGCCGGATCCGCCGACCGAGACCAGTCCACCCCCCGTGGCTGCCGCGGTCGCGGCTCCGAGCTCCGCGGGGTCGCCGCAGGCACCGATAGGCGTCATCCTGCCCGACCGCTACTCCGAGCTCGAGCCGGGCGACCGTATCGAGATCTGGCTGAGCAAGATCCAGGAGGCCGCCTCCATCGAGGGCCTGGCCGCCATCGGCGGCAAGCTGCGCGAAGTGGAGGAGCAGGGCGGCCCGGTGCGCGAGCACGTCAAGGCCGCCTACCAGGCCCGGGGCAAGCAGCTGCGCGGTGCCTGACGATGTCAATGAGGTCATCGCCTCGCGCTTCGAGGCCATCGGGCTTCCTGGCTGGGCGGTCGAGGCTGCGCAGAACGGAGCCTTCGACGACTCGGGCTCCAAGTACACTCTCATGCGCATCCTCAACGCCGTGGGCGGTGACGAGGGCCGGCGGCTCTCCTGGGACGTCCAGGAGGGCCTATGGCCGCCGTGGGAAGACGGACCACATGAGCCCGAAGACGACCCGGAGAAGCTAATCCGGGGGCATCGCCGGCTCAAGGAGGATGCCATCATGGAAACACGCGATCGCTCGGAGGATCTCCCGAGCGGATCCGCCCTTGCGCGCGTCGAGAAGTGCAAGGCGGCGCTCATCCTGCCCAAGCAGGAGACGACCAGCTCATACGCCGAGCGGGGCTCGGTCATCCACCAATTTCTCGAGGACTGCCTGCGCCTCGGCGACCGGGACGCAGCCCTCGCCCTCGTGCCGGATGAGCATGTCCAGCTCTGCGAGCTCATCGACGTGGCGCGGCTGCCGGCGTCCCAGCCGGGCGCCTACCAGCAGGAGATGACCTTCGCCTGGAACCCGGACAGCGGCGAGGTGGCCAGCTACCGGGATGACCCTCGGTTCAAGGGCCGGCCCGATATCCGCAAGGAGTGGATCCTGTGGCGGGCCGACGTCGCTGCGGTGTCCAAGGACCGCGCCGCGGTCTACGTGGGCGACTACAAGACGGGCTACAGGGCTGTGACACCGGCCGCCCGCAACTTACAGGTCATCGGGACCGCGTTCGCCGCCGCTCGGCTGTACAACGCCGAGACCGCGCACGTCGAGATCATCTACGTGCGCGAGTCGGACACCTTCTACAGCCGGGCCGAGCTCGACGTCTTCGCCCTCGAGGAGGTCGAGGAGCGGCTCTTGGCCTTGGTCAAGGAGATCCGCCAGTGGCGCGCGGTCTTGGCCAAGGAGAAGGACCGGCTACCGCCCCAGGTCATGGGCGAGTGGTGTCGCTACTGCCCGAGCTTCAGCTACTGCCCGGCGCAGCTCCGGCTCATCAACGCGCTGGGCAACCACCCGATGCTGCTCACGGCTGAGATCGATCGCCACCTGACGCCCGAGCTCGCGACCATTGCGGCGGAGAAGCTCTTCGCCGCCGAGCGGGCGATCCGGGCCGTCCACGAGGCGGTCTACCAGTACGCCGAGGAGCACCCGATCACGCTGGCCGATGGCCAGGTCCTGGGCCCCGTGGTCGATGAGCGCGAGTACCTCGACGGGCAGCGGACCTGGGAGGTGCTCGAGCAGCTGCACGGCATCGACATCGCGAAGGCGGGCTGCGAGCTCAAGAGCTCGAAGGCGGCGGTCCGGCGCGCCGTGACCCCGCTCAAGGACGGCAACCGTCGCACGATCAAGTCCATGGAGGATGAGGTCCTGAGCGAGTTGAAGTCGCGCGGCGGCATCAACGTCAAGGCCTCGCGCACGATCAAGGTGCACAACCCGAAGTGAGTGGCCCCCGATCCCGAGGTTCGAGCCGTGGTTGTGGGAGTGGCATCCTCCGACCTTCCCGAGCCAACGGATCGGGGCCTTTCCAGCCTGTAATGCCGAGGAGTGCCGAGCGGGCGGCTTGGGGCTGCGACTCCAGGCACGGAACCGCCTGTGTGAGGTAGGGATTCGGGGCGGGGGACATTCGGCCTCCTCGCCCCACATTTTCCTATGAGAGGAGTAAGCGAATGGACGAGGCAACCAACTTGATCGGGCAGATGGTCGTGGTCCGGTCTTCGCCCTCTGGCGTCTGGCTTGGACGGCTCGTAGCTAGAGAAGGCACGATGGTTACGCTGACGGCGGCTAGGCGCGCCTGGTCATGGGAAGGCGCGGCGAGCTGCAGCGGCCTCGCAGCCCGCGGTCCGCGCGGCGGCCGGATCGCGGAACCGGTGGCCGTAGCGATCATCGCCGACGCGTGCGAAGTTCTCGCGGCTACGCCAGTAGCCGTGATCGCCTGGGAGAAGATCCAGCCATGGGTCGCCTAGGGTCCGGGTACGGGTCCGGGTCCGGGTCCGGGTACGGGTCCGGGTCCGGGGACGGGTCCGGGGACGGGTCCGGGTACGGGTCCGGGTCCGGGGACGGGTCCGGGTACGGGTCCGGGTCCGGGGACGGGTACGGGTACGGGGACGGGTCCGGGTACGGGTCCGGGTACGG